>Ga0105048_10006622_pt1 | contig 18677 bp, 22 predicted proteins | sample MAT05_FD_78382 | JGI IMG/M metagenome (GOLD analysis project Ga0105048, IMG submission 78382) | Freshwater microbial communities from Lake Fryxell liftoff mats and glacier meltwater in Antarctica - MAT-05 | ecosystem: Environmental > Aquatic > Freshwater > Ice > Liftoff microbial mat | place... | reverse complement strand
CTTTTCGGTACGTGAAATAGAAAAGGGCCCGGCCAGCGCATGACGCGCGGACGAGCCCATTTGGTTTCAAACTAGCAGGGATGGGAAGGGGGAAATGATAATCGAGTTTGCAAGTTATTGATTATGAATTAAATATAAATTCCGGTTCGGCGTGACTGAGGTCCCAAAGATGCACGAAGTCCGCGACCAAGCGCGGGATAGAAGCCTCGTTCATGAGACTGAGGACGTGTACGCCGACACGGTGCTCTTTCTGGAAATCCAGTTTTTCGAGCCAAGGGGCACCGCCTCCGGCGGGTACAAGGAGTAGGGCACATTCGGACCGGCGCGAATCGATCCGTAAGGAATCCTGATAGATGTGGGCAGAGGCCATCTGTCTCAATATGCTTTCCCGTGAGGTCTTCGGCACTCGCGAAAAATGACCCAGGTATGCTCACCAGAAGCGACCCACCGCCCCGGCGGGGCCGGGGATGATAACGCCTTGTCCACCTGTGGCTTACGGGCCAAGGTGGGGCACCTGGGGTGGGCAACTCTAACTGAGCACAAGTGGTCAACTTTTGGTGAGCGCCGAGGCGTGAGGTTGAGTATTTCGCATCGAGAACGAGAAACTTCGTTGCCAAGCCATTTTGCAATGTGAGGAGGATATCCGGTTGGCGTTGTCTTGAAACCGACCATCGCCCGCCTGAGCGATCGGGGTCCGAGCGGAAGACCGGTTGCAACGCCAATTCCACCCGGCATCCCTTCTGCACCGCACTCCAGATTTTGCCTTTGCGCCGCCAGTTCCAGCCGGAGAGCAGGATGCCCAACATTTTTCCTAATTTTACGAAGCACCATCGCTCGTATATTTCCCAAGAGGGACTGATCCAGAGTCTTTCAACAGTGTTCTCGTCGTCGACGCCGGGACGGAGCGCTTTCCATCCTAGACTCCAGGCTCGCGAGTAAACTGGATCCGCCGCCACCGCTGTTAGACCGGCGGCCGATACTTCGGCCCGCCGCACTTCCCGCCATGGGAACAGGCGCAACGCCTGATTCAGCTTTCTGGCCAGATCTTCGAGGAACAAGCGTCGTCGCGGCCATCTGCCGGCAAGGGCAGTTCGCGTATCGCTGGTTTTCCCGGTTGCGACTTTGGCTTCGATCGCTTCGCGCAGATTGATCGTTTTTCGCAGCAACTTCTGGATCATCGCCAACAGCGCTCGATTTGCGGCCGAATCGAGCGTTTCCTCAATTCGAGGAACATCGAGCCGGGCATCACGAATGTTGCCGGAATTCTTTTGGTGATCGATCAGCGCCGCAAGCAACCCGGGAGAGTGCCGCAGAACCGCAACGGTTTGGCGATCCGTACGGCGAACTTCATGGATTGGAATCGACTCGCGGCGGACCTGCAGTGCCCGGCGTGGCCGAGCTCGAATTGCGTCGAGTGCCTGGACGGCCAGTAGTCCGTAGCGACGAAGGCGCGCGAAGGCCAGCCACAAGTTCTCCTCCGACCCGGCTTCGCCACCGGCGATTGTAGCTGGTTCTTCGCCGAGGAGGAGGGCCGGATCTTCATCCCTGATATCCCGGATCATTGCCGTGAAGATGTCGCGGCCCAGTTTTCCGGGTTCCGGTTCTACATCCAACAGGTAGAGCGCCAGCCTCGTCCCATCGGACGCCGTCAACTCCGCCGTAACTTCTCCGGCGAAGAAGCCCGGCTCCCATATTGTCCACCGAGGGTTAGTGGAGTGAGGCGGGAGCGGCTCATCGTCTACGTGGAAAATGGATTCGGTGGACGGAAGTTCAAAGATGTACCGGGACCGTTCGTGGAAGCCACTGTTGTCGCCTGGAGAAGCTTGCAGGAATTGCCAAATAGCAGGATCGGCGTCCTCTTGTCGAAAACGGATTGTTCGATTGTCCCCTAAGTCTTCGCCACTCATCGCCAGAACCGAGCGGTCCCGTTGGTCGTTAAATCAATTAGCAACTCGGTAACCTTTTCCCCCGATTGAACAAGGCCGAAGGCGGTGAGGGCGGAGCGGCAGCCCTCCAAAGCATTGCACACGCGAGTGGTATTTTCGCCGCGCAGTTTTGGAAGAATTTTCGCACCTATCACATCGTCGAGGGCACGGTCGAAGGGAAGGTGTTCTTTCATCGTCGCGGCTTGTTCAAGATAGTCCAGGACGTCGTCAACGACGCGCCAGCCGAAGTGCAATCGAGCGGGGGAAAGCACGGCCATTAGCTGGTCCAACAGTTGTCGAACCCGTCTCGATTGTTCCGGAGAGAGAGTAGCGCGCTCCCAGTTCCGATAGTCGTCCAGGTCTACCTTCCAGAACTCGGTCACGAACGCGCGGTCGAGTACTTTATCCGAGAGCCCATGGGTTGTCTCGTCCATATTCACTGTGCCTATTAGAACGAGATTCGAAGGATACGGAACCTCGCGAGGGATTTTGCTGGAGATTTCGTCATCCGAGTGGAGGTGAATCGCTTTGCCGGTTTCCATCGCCGACAGGAGAGGCGCCATGTACTGTTCCGGATGGGAGAGGTTCATTTCGTCGAGAACGACCACGCAGGGCCGTTCGGAGTCTCTGGAGGCATTGATCAGATAGTCGAGAAATGGAGTGGAGGTGTAGGAGTTTTCGAGGAGGGGGTTTTTGTAGCCGAGGAGCGCTCCGGGATCATGCCAGCCGGGAGGTCACGGAGAGGATGAGGGGGGCAGTCTCGCCTGAAATCGCCTTGGCGTAGGAGTGGGCGAGCAATGTTTTGCCGGAGCCCGAGAGGCCGGTGAGGATGGCGAAATGGCGGCGGGGATGTGCCCATAGGCCGGCGTGCAGGCGGGCAATGAGGGCCGCTTCAAAGTTTCCAGATTGTTGGACTTTGGCGATAATGTCGTCGATGACGGGTACGATGAGGGCCGCTGGGCGCATCTTATCGGGGACGGGTGCGTCGGTTGGGTGATCCCTAACCATCGCGGCAGGACGAGCTTCCGGTGTCCAGTGGATCATGCCGGCCCAGCGGCGGCCCATTTCGGTTAGGGCTTGGTGTTTGTTCGAGTCGAGTTCAATTACGCCAAATGATCGCAACCAACTCAGCATCACATCGGACGCGAAGTCGGTGCTCCAACCAGGGTGGGCTTGGCGGAGTACCGCAACGAGGTCCTGAGCTGGAAGCGGTCCCCCGTTGCGCAGGGCGGCGATGACATGGTCGATGCCGAGGACACGAGTGAGCAGCCAGTCGGCGAGTTCGTTCGGATCGCCAGTAGCGGCCAGCCTCTCGCCGAGAGCCGTCCTAAAGAACTGGTCACCTTCCTGGCGGATGACACCGAGCTGATTTTTGAGGGTGCCGATGATCACATTGAGCGAATCCGGTTGCAACTCCGGCGACAGGGATCGCAGGTAGACCATAAGCGCATCCCCAGTCGTACCGTCGCCAACAAAATCAAGCGTCCTCAGGACGCCGGGAAATTTGTCGCGGATAGCAGTGATGCCAGGCTGTCTTTGAATGGCCGGAAGGGGCCTGCGTACTTCTGGCGTGGGCGGCGGCGCGGGAACGGCTTGGACGTTTTGTTCGTACAAAAGCCAAGGTATTATCATCCGCACCGCGAGCGCGCCGGGTGTATCGGCGGGGAGGCCAAGTATTGAATCGATACGCTGACGGATCCAGACTTGCTGTTGAGCCGGACCCAGGTTTCGCCCGGCATTCATCGCCTGGGCGAGCGCTGCGAGGGATGCTCTATTGGCGACGGCGGTCATGGCATTCGGGTAAAGCGCCGCTAGAACCCGCAAAATCTTCAAATGGGGCGTATCGCTATTCGGCGGAAGGAGCGCACGAAGGCGTGTCTGGAGCTGTTCGTAAAGCCCCTCCAAAAATGAGTACCGATCGCCGGTTGATTCGGGAAGGAGCTTCATGGACGTTGCGGCGAGCCACTCGCGGAATGCGTCATCATCGAGTGCCGTACGTAGAGGAAGATTGCCCCTTCCGACGTTGGCTACAAAGTTGTTTTCGCAGAGAAACTGCTGGAATTCTCTCGTGGATCGTTGCGCCACCCCCGCAGCCCTAACGCGGGAAAGGGTATTCGTCAGATTCTGTAGCCAGACACGATCGTTCGCCGACCACGTAGCGGGGTCACTAAGTTTTGTGAGAGCCTCGCGGAGGCCATCGTCGGTCGAGAGTGAAGGGGAAATCATCTAGCAGAGTTATAACATGGCGTCCCGTCTCAGAATCGTGAGCGCTTATCGACGGTCGCGGCTCAGTAATAGATTACTCGATTGAGTAGCTTGTTTGGCGAAGTGGCGCTCAGCCGGTGGCGGGGAGGACTACGAAGCGGGGTGGCTGGATTGTTGGAGTTTGTTGCTTGGCGGGTTGGGGTTGGTTTAGTGTTTCTATTTTTCCGGCGTCGAGACGGGCTCGGATATAGGCGAGGTGGTTGCCGGCGAAGTCGCGGAAGGTTGGGCTGGTTACTGTTTCGGTGGGTGTGTAGCGGATTTGTGTGGGGTGGTCATTTAGCAGGGCGCCCGAAACGCAGGCCGGCCAGTTGTTTTGGAATTCGGCCACTATCGCGCCGGGATGGCCCCAGCGGGGTGTTATAAAGGACTGGTAGCGGAAGGCTTCGGCGATGGACTCCGGAGATTGCGGAGTGATGGCTTTGGTTTCCTCGAGGAATTCGTCGTAGCGGCGGAGGCCTATCAGGGCCGCGGCTTCGTCTATAACTATCGGCGCGTCGGTTTCGGAGTCGCCGAATGGCAGGACGAAGGGGCCGCCGCTTAGCAGGGAGTTTGTGTAGCGGTCGAAGGTTTCGGCCAGTTCGGCGTAGACGGTTCCGGGTTTGGGTTGGTCCATGTTGTCGGAGAGTAACTCCAGATAGGCTTCGAGGGGGATTTGGGTCACGTCGACGACGTGCTGGAGGACGACGCGGAGGAGGCGCAGGTTGTAGAGCGCGGCGGCGAAGAACGACAGGCGATAGGCGCGGCGCCAGTCGGCGACAGGCATGTCTTTTGTGGCGACGACGACCTCTTGATACTCGTCGATGATGGGGTCCCAATTGACGGTGGAGGTCTTCCACTGGCAGCGGCGGGTTTCGATGCCGAAGCGTTCGCGGGATTCGGGGTCGCCTAGTTCGGTGTTGTCGATGAGGCGGCAGAGGAAGAGGACGAAGTCATGCCGTGGCAGTGCGGGCATGGCGGTGGCGATGGTTTGGATGAATGATTTGTAGGTCTGGCCGGGGAGGCCGAGGATAAGCTCGTTGAAGGTGGGGATGCCGCGGTCACCGCAGATGGCGCGGAGTTTCATGGCTTCGCCGGTTTGGATGTTGTCGCGCTTGACGGCTTCGAGGACGTCGTCGTTGAAGTCCTGGACGGCGAGGCCGACCCAGGTGCCGATGCCGCCGCCTTGCAGGATCTCAATGGTTTCAAGGTTTCGGCCGTGGTTGTTCTTGGTAAGGTAGAAGTAGAACGACGCGGGGAGGCCGGTCTGCCGGCGGAGTTCGACGAGGCGGCGGGCGATGGTGGTGTCGCGAGGGCGGATGCCGAAGTTGGCGTCGGCGAGCATGACGTGGCTGAAGCCGTGGGCGACGACCCAGTCGAGTTCGGCGTAGACGCGTTCGAGGGGGAATTCGACGACTTTCTTGGTGAGTGACCAGTCGCAGAAGGTGCAGGAGAAGGGGCAGCCACGGTTGGTTTCGCAGAGCGCCATATTGAAGCGGGCGCGGTGGCGGGTAATGAGTTCGTCGAAGGTGCCGTCGAGGTAGGGGGAGGCGGTGGGGGTGAAGTCATTGACGCGGCCGGGGGGCGCGGTGATGTGGTCTTTGAAGGCGATGCCGGGGATGTGGTGGAAGCTGTTGCCGGTGAGGCGGGCGCGGACGAGTTCGCGGAATGTGAGTTCGCCTTCGCCGAAGGCGAGGACATCGACGGCAGGGTGGTCGTTGAGGAAGCGGCGAGCGGGTTCGGGGCGGCGAGGGACGGAGGGACCGCCGACAATGATGAGGCAATTGGGATTGGCGGCGCGGGCGGCTTGAGCGACAGCGAGGGAGTAGGCGGCGTTCCAGGGATAGAGGGAAAGGCCGAGGACGTCGACTTTGCCGAGTTCCTGAACCGCAGCGGCAATGGGGAGGCGTTCGAGGACGATGGAGAAATGGACGGTGGCGAGTTCGGGATCGACACGCGCGGCGGCGACGAGACAGCCGGCGGCCAGGGGGAGGACCGGTGTGGCGTCGATGCCTTCGTATTGCCCGATGACGACACGCATGGCTCCTATGATGGCATCCATTTTGCGGCTGATAGGATTAGGCATGGATTCGAGGATTAAAGATTTTGCGACGCGGGGGGCGGCAGAGCTCGGACGGGTGCTGGATGAGGAGCAGTTGGCGGCGGTGCGGGCGGCGCACGATGCGATTTTGGAGGAGGGCGTAGAGGGGCCGTATGCGCGGATTGTGCACGATCCGTGGAGGAAGTCGGCGGTGCTGAGGGAGTTGGCTGAGCAGTTGGGGCGATTGACTTGTGAGGCGCTGGCGATACCGGAGTTGGTGCTATTTCACGACCATTTGCTGTTCAAGCCATCGGACGGCGTGGATATGGACTGGCATCAGGACTTTTCGTATTTGCCGCTGGACCGGCCGGATGGGTTGACGTTGTGGGTGGCGCTGGACGATATTACGACGGAGAACGGGTGCCTGTACTACTTGTACGGCAGCCATGTGCTGGGGGAGCGGCGGGCGCGTTGGGGGATGACGGGGGATGACGATCCGCGGGCGAGTTTGCCGCCGATGGATGTGTCGCCGGATGAGACGGGCGTGGCGGCGGTGACGAAGGCGGGGTGCGCGATTGCACACCATGGGAACCTGTGGCACCGGTCGCCGGCGAATCGGAGCGGGCGGCCGAGGCGAAGTTGGGCGCTATCGTTTGTGTCGCCGGAGGCGCGATGGTCACCGGCGCATTCGCCGCATCCGCGGAGCGCGGTGGAGCCGCGGTTTGAGGGACAGGCGATGGAGCCGGAGCTGTTACGGGTGCGGGGAAGGGGCATATGTGCCGAAACATAAAGACGCTATTCAATTTCGATCCACCGGTCACGGAGGAAGAGATGAGGGTGGCTTCGTTGCAGTTTGTTAGGAAGATTAGTGGATATAACCGGCCATCGAAGGGAAATGAGGCAGCGTTCGCGGCGGCGGTGGAGGAGGTGACGGCGGTGTCGCGGCGGTTACTGGGGACGCTGGAGACTGGGGCTCCGAAGAAGACCCGGGAGGAGGAAGCCGCGAAGGCGCGGGCGCGGGGAGAGGCTCGTGAGGCGGTTATTTTAAGAGGAGGTTGAGGCGGGAGGCGATGAGGGCGGGATGGCGGACTGGGCGATGACGCCGCTTTGGAAGCGACTATTGGCGCCGTTGACGATGACGTCGCGGAGAGGGTCACTGGTTTCGCGGCGGCGATCGGTTTCTAGCCAGGCGGCGAAGGCGGTTAGTGCGGCGGCTACCTTGGAGTACGTGGGCGCATATCTACTCGGGGCGTCCTCGGGGCGGGCCAGTTTCCTGAACACCGATGACTGGCGCGACTGATCGAAATAGTCGCCGCTGTCGGCGCTATAGAGCAGAACGCGAGCGGGGCCGAGAAAGCGAATGGGAAGGATGGAGGTGTCGGTACGCTCGATGGGTGTCCCTGAACTCCGTCTTGCAGATGTTGCCAGAGATCGGCGAAGCCGGCGGATCTACCGGTACCGGCTTCGCTCTGTGTGGTGGGTTTCCCGATCAAAGGTATTGAATTCTCTAATCGCCCACTCTATTTCCCTACATTGGCCCGGAGACTTTCGCGACTACCGCCGGAAACTCTCGGTCTCGCCCGTTGCGGAAATTCGGCAGGAGCCGGTGCGGATCCTCTGTGACCGGTCCTGCACCTGGTAGTTGACCAGATAGCTGCCGTTACCGGGGTCCATGCCGTGCTGGACGCGGACGTTTTCCCGTGCGACACCATAGGTTCGGGCGGTTTCATCCTGGCAGGAATCGAGGGCCTGATTGAGCGAAATTCGTCGTGCGTCGGGGCCGCGCGCTACTTGGAATTGGACGATCTGCCCGGTACGGGAAATAATGCATTGTCCGTTCCTCGTAACACCGTTCGGGTTCCGGAAGCTGAAGTTGATGACGTTGTCGCCATCCGCCTGGACATTTCCGCGATTTACGGTGACCCGATTCGAAGCCACGTTGCGGGTTTCCATCACTTGGTTTTTGCAAGTACGCATGGCTTCACGCGGATTGATCCGCTGCTTCCACGGCTCCTCCCGCGGCCGGCCATTATCCCAGTTTCCGGCGCCGCCCCAATTGTTATTCCCGTCCCGCCATTCAATGTCGCCGGTGTAGGCTTCGGAACCGCCCTTTGCGTCCTCGATGCGGATGACGGCAACGCCGCCGCTTCCGTTGGGATCGCGCACCAACTGCTGGCGTCCGCGCCCGTCGATTCCGCGGAAGCGAAAGTTGCTGGGGTTATTGGGAAGCGGCTGGGTGCACGTTAATCGGCGCCAGCGTGCGGGACGGCCGGAGAGTTGGCGGATGGCGCCGCGGTCCCCATTGATTTCCACTTCCGCGGCGCCGTCGACCTCGACTTCATAGGTGCACTTGCCATCGCCGCTTCCGCCGGTTATTGAAGCGCGGATAGTTTGCTACTGGGCACTTGCAGGCACACTCAGAACAAATGAGGCCAGCAAGCTTCCGAAGATCATAGCTGGTGTTCGTTTCACCGTCAGACTCCTTTTCGAATAATTATCCCGGCAAGCCGGTGGCCAAAACCTTTTATTCGTAAGGGCCAGAATTCTGTTGGAAGGCCGGCCAGCGCGTGACCGGATTTGGTCACTTGGCTCAGGGCAGTCAAGTCCGGAGAAGCGAACGAAGTCTACGACGGCGAATTAACAGCGAGGCGTGTTTGGCAGTCCATTTGCTGGTAGACAAAATGACCGAACTGACGGGAGAAGAGAAAATGAAGATATTTATAACCTCTATAGCAAGCCTGGTTTTGCTTGCCGCGGCAGGACTGACCGGCTGTTCAGCGGGACCTACGCAGTCTGCCGATGTGTCTGAAAACGTTCGCAAGTCGCTGGATCAGGCAGGCCTAAAGGACGTAACGATCAGCCAGGACCGGGACAAAGGTGTTGTGACGCTGGGCGGCAACGTCGCCACCGAAGCGGCCAAAACACAGGCGGAACTGATAGCCAAGACGTTGGCAACGGGCCAAGTGGTCGCATTGCAAATTGCGGTAATTCCGGTGGGAGGGGAAAAAGAGGCGAGGGCGATTCATTCGGCATTGGACGAGGGGATTGAGAACAATCTGAAAGCCGCGCTGATACAGAACAAGCTACAGGCGGATGTCAAATATGACGTTAAGAACGCCGTTGTCACGCTGAAGGGCGAAGTCCAATCGGAGGCGCGCCGCGCCGCGGTTGAACAAATTGCGGCAAACGTACCCAACGTGAAGCAGGTGGTGAATACGTTGCAGGTGAAGAATCAAAAAGCGACATCAACGGTTTAATCCGGCGAAACGTTTATGAGTTCTTTCCCAAGTAGCGTGTCAGCCAGCGCGGAAGAGGCTATCGAGTGGTTCGGTGGATTGAGTCTCTTCGCGTGGCAAGTAGCGCGGGATACCCTGCGCGGACCTATCGAATTTGCGGAGATCGTTAAGCAAATATTCGAAATCGGGTGGCAATCGGCACCTTTGATCGCGCTCTCCGGCGTGGCAGTGGGGGCAGTGCTCTCGATGCACACCCGATCCACGCTGGAGAGATTTGGCGCGGAATCGATGATTCCGACGGCGCTGGCTTTTGCACTGGTGAAGGAGACCGGGCCGCTGGTGACAGGACTGCTGGTATCCGGCCGGGTTGGGGCGGGAATCGGTGCGGAACTGGGCGGGATGCGGGTTACGGAGCAGATCGACGCGTTGGAATCGCTGGCCGTGAACTCCATGAAATATCTGGTGGTGACGCGAGTGGCGGCTTGTATCATCGCGATGCCATTGCTTACGGTGTTGATGAACTTCGGGGGCCTGATGGGCGGGTTTTTCGCGGAGACGACCGTCTCCGGGATGTCGTTTAACTATTACTTCTATTCGGCGTTCAACGGACTGGCGTTTTCGGACTACATTCCGCCTACCGCGAAGACGATGGTTTATGGCTTCCTGATCGGGGTCACTTCTTCCTACCTTGGATATAACGCGAAGGGCGGGGCGGAGGGTGTGGGCCGCGCGTCTACGCAAAGCGTTGTGTTCTCATCCATTTTCCTCATTGTCTCGAATGTGATCTTAGTGAAGGCCATATTCCTGTTGTTCCCGGGATACGGGACATGAGTGGCAGCCAGACAGTAATCCAACTGGACGGGGTCTCCAAGTCCTTTGGAGAAAAACATATTCTGCGGAATGTGTCCTTCTCCGTGGCTGCCGGGACAGCATTTGTTCTGCTGGGGAGAAGCGGCACCGGGAAGAGCGTGACGCTGAAGCTGATTTGCGGCCTGCTGAAGGCGGAGGCAGGCAAAATTCTAGTGAATGAAGAAGACATCACGGGGATGGAGAGCGATGACTTGGCGGCCACACGAAAGCAGATTGGATTTCTGTTTCAAAGCGCGGCGTTGTTCGACTCAATTTCGGTGGGAGAGAATGTTGCGTTTCCGCTTCGCCGGCATACGAAGAAGCCGGACGCCGAGATACGAGAACAGGTTAAAAAGATTTTGGAATCGCTAGGCCTGGGGAAAGAGTATGACACCATGCCGGCGGACCTTTCCGGAGGTATGAAGAAACGCGCGGGTCTAGCGAGGGCACTGGCCGTGGAGCCGGCGATCCTACTGGTTGATGAACCGAGCGCAGGGCTGGATCCGATCACATCGTTGGAGATTGATGAGCTGTTAATGGATATCAAGAAGAACCGGCAAGCGACGCTCGTGATTGTCACGCACAACATCCCGAGTGCGCGGCGAATTGGCGACCGGCTGGCATTTTTGGATGGCGGGAAATTGTTGACTGAGGGGACAGCGGAGGAGCTCGAAAAAAGCGAGCATGCCGTGGTGCGCGAATTCATGAAATCGCAGGCGGGCGGATAAATATGGAAAACGCAAAGAAAGTGATTGTCGGGTTCTTCGTGGGGAGCTGCCTGTTACTGTTTGGCGTCGGGCTATTTTTGATTGGGAACAGCAACCAGCTATTCACGAAGTCATTTGAAGTGTACGGAGAATTTAAAAAGATAACGGGCATACAGAATGGCGGGAAGGTGCGTGTGGCCGGCATGGATGCGGGAACAGTGAAGCGGATTGAGGTTCCATCGAGTCCGGACGGGACGTTCAAAGTTCATTTTCGAATCAGTGAAAAACTGCATCCGATGGTTCGCCAGGATTCGGTGGTGACGATTCAAACGGATGGATTGCTGGGCAACAAATTCCTGCAGATTGACGCTGGAACGGCGGGATCGCAGTTGGCGCAAAACCACTCGAGGATTCAATCGAAAGAGCCATTCGACTGGGGCGATTTGATGGAGGAGATCAACGGAGTGGTGAAGCAGGTGAACGGGATCATGGCGGGTGTGAAGGATCAGCTTGTCAGCACGTTGACCCAAATTGAAGGAACGGTGAAGACCGCGAATTCGCTGATTAAGGATGCCTCTCCCAATGTGAAGAACATTCTGGTGTCGTCCGACAAAATCGGAGTGAACCTGCGCGAGATTATCGATGGGGTGCAGGCGGGGCAGGGGACGGTGGGGGCGTTGCTGAAGGACAAGGAATTGTATGGCAGTATCAAGCGCAGCGCGGCGAAGACGGAGACCGTCATCGAGAATGTGCGCGCCAGCTCCGACAGCGCGAAAAAGATCGTTCAAAAAGTTGAAGAGAGCGAAATTGTTCCGGAAGTGCAGAAGACAGTGAAGCATTTACAGGCGATCACATCCCAGGTTAAGGATGCCGTGGATAAGTTCCAAACGGCATCGGGCGAGGGCGGAGTGGCGGAGGATTTACAGAGAACGCTGGCAAACGCGAACGAAGCGATGGCGGATCTCTCGGACAATACGGAGGCACTGAAGCATAACTTTCTATTTCGCGGCTTCTTCAATCGGCGAGGGTTTTTCGATCTCGACGGTTTGACGGCTCCGGAATACAAAAGTGCAAAATTCGGCAAGGGCTTTAAGAGTTCTCGCATCTGGCTGGAGAGTTCGAACCTGTTCGTAAAGGACGTGAAGGGGACTGAGGTGCTGAGCGCGGCGGGCAAAGCGGCGCTGGACGAGGCATTGAGGGAAGTTCTTAGGTTCCCGCGGAATGGGCCGCTGATGATTGAAGGATTTGCCGGTGCGGGAACGGCGGCGCAGCAGTATTTGGCGGGCCGGCGGCGAGCCGTGCTGGTACAGGGTTATGCGATCTCGCGCTTCAACCTGCGGCCGGTCTATACGGGTGTGATCTCCCTAGGCGCCGAGCCTAAGGAGGGAGAAAGCGGAGGGGTGTTGAAGGAGGGAGTAGGTATCGTTACCTTTTACAAGTAGTATGGCCCCGTAAATGCAGGTGAAGTAGATGAGGAGATAAGTTCCATGAACAAGATTGCCGGGATCATATTAATCTGCGTCGGCCTGCTGGGAATCGTTTACGGCGGCATGACTTACACGACCAAAGAGAAGGTGATCGATCTGGGGCCGATCGAAGCAACACGCGATAAGACGCACAGTTTGCCTATTCCTCCGATTGCGGGAGCACTGGCCATGATTGGCGGCGTGGTATTGCTGGTGACCAGTAAGTCGCAGGGTTAGAGATAGGAAAGAAGAGGAAAAGGAAATGCTGTTGATTATCTTGCTGGTATTGTTGTTGGGCGGCGGAGGCGGTTACTACGGCTATAGCCGATGGGGCCAAGGCGGAGGCGCGGGAGTCGGGCTGGGAACGATTCTGGTGGTGTTACTAGTCGCGTATCTCGCCGGGATCATTCACTGATCTCCCGGGAGGCGGGAAGCGTTGCCCTCATTTGCATCCTCCGCTTTGCGCATGCTTGCGAATTCTTCGTCCAGCGCTTCAATCCTTTCTTGTGAGGAATGCTCCAGGTCTACAAGGCGATTGCGAGCGCCTTCGACTGACCTGATCAATTCGTCAAGTTTGAGGTGCATAGTCCGTGTATCGCGAGTCTGGGTGTTCTGGATAAGAAACACCATGAGGAAAGTGATGATTGTCGTTCCGGTGTTAATCACTAATTGCCAGGTATCGGAGAAGTGGAAAAGCGGACCGGTGAGGATCCAGATCAATACGACCAAGACGCCAAGGGCGAATGAGCTGGGTGCGCCAACTCTGTCCGCGGTCTTGTTCGCGAAGCTGCGAAACCACTGATCTACTTTGCTGTTGTGGGCTGGGTGATGAGGAATGTTTGCGTCAGGCATCGCACGAAGTAGTGCATTTCGGGGGCCTAATTAGCGCGGTGTCCATGAAGGGAACAGACCTCCGGTGGATAACGCCAATGCTCGAGTTTGTGGTTGAAAAGTTAAGGAGATACGTTATGACAACGAATAAGGAAACAATGACCGCGGCCGGCGAGGCAGCCGGTTCCATTGTCAACGCCGCCCATGAAGTGCGGCGTTCAGCGGCTCAGATTCTGGACAAAGCGGGATCGGGCACAGCAGAGGCTCTGCATACCGCCGCATCCGCCGTGAGAACGGCGGGAGTGGATAGCGCGGCCGTTCTCGACAAGATGGCCGACGGCACGGGCCGCCGCTTGGCATCCGCTTCCAGCTTTGTGGATCCCTGCTCGACGGAAGGGCTGTCAAATGACCTTCGGCGGACCGTGCGCAGACATCCGGGGGCGTTCCTGCTGGCGACGGCGACTCTTTCGCTTGCGGTCGGGTTTATGGCCGGAATGTCGACACGCGACCGGGCATAGCGAAAAGGTTGTGGGCGCTCACTCCAATTCGGGGATGGGCGCCTGCCACCGGTAGAGGTAGAAGTGGCGTCCGCACAGGTCGCAGCGGTAAGGCTGAAGCAGCCAGAGAAAAGCGCGTTCTATAGCGTTCTGCGCGCCCACGCTGCGGAATTCGATGGAACGGCAGTTGGGGCAGGTTCGGGAGAGTAGGCTTGGCATCGATTTGGATCAATCGGTGCGATCTTGGTTTGGCGTCACGATTCGCTCCTTTGGCAGGGTGCCGGGCAGATGCCGGCAGCACTATCATTGCACTTAGGTAGCCATTCGTAGTGTCTGGGCGGTGTCCGATGCAGCCAAGGCCCGGATATTGAGGCGCTGGTGTGTGACCTTCGGCGGTCATTCTTGACGCGCTGCCGTCGATTCTGGGGCGAGCGAGGTTGCAGCGAAGGCGAACGGGCAGGGATGATCTGTTTATGAGAGTCCTGGCATTGTTTGCGGGGGTGAGCGCATTTGGGGCGGAAGAGCGAGCACGTATGGTGATGACGGAGCGCCGCGGACAGGTGCTTATCGAAGATCTGTTTTTCCGGAACTGCTTCAAGGAATACGACTCTGCCTACCGCGTTTGTCCGGTTCAGCCGAAAGGAGCGCCGGCAATTTTTTACGTGCATTGGCTGGAGACGAGCCATTCGACGTCAAACCGGTCGGCAATTTTTGGATGAAGCCATAGCGATGGCAGAAAAAGGGGCCTGCTCGCTGCTGGTTTCGGCGATGTGGGCGGGGCCGGATTGGTTTAGGCAGCGCGACCCGGCGAAGGACCGGATAGTGACGCCGAGACAAGGAACACGACTGAAGGATGGGCTGGATTTCCTATTGGAGACGCCCGGGGTCGACAAGGAGCGAGCGGCGTATGCCGGTCACGACTTTGGCGGAATGTTTGGAGCGATGTTAGCGGGGAGAGAGCGACGGGTGAGGTTTTAGGCGTTTCAAGCGGCGACCCCGAGCGAGGTGGCACGAATGGTATCTGTTTGGGGCGGAAGTTGGAGGCGGCGGAGAAGGAGAAGGTTGCGGCAGAACTGGTGGCTTCCGATCCGATTACGATGATCGCTGAAGCGAAGGGGGAATTTTTTTCAGTTTGGAACAAACGATCCGTATGTGCCGAAGGTGCGGGCGGAGGAATTTTTCTCAGCCGTTTCCGGGGAGAAGAAAATTCTGTTTTACGAGGCGGGGCATGGGCTGAATGAGCAGGCGATGAAGGATCGAGTGGCGTGGCTGCGCGCAGTATTGGGGTTGCGGTAGGGGTTTGGTCTACAACGGGAGCAGTCCGGCGGCGTCCATGCGGCTGAAAGATTGGCGGAGCCAGGGTACGAAGAGCGGCGCGCCTTCGGCGTTTTCCAGGGGGAAGTCGGCTGTCGGCTGGGGGAGCAAAACGTTATAAGTACCATCCTTGATGCCGGCCGTGGCGAGGTCGTCCGGGATTAGAGGATGGCGGTGGCGGGGATCGAAAGGAATTTCCGCCAGGACGTCATACTCCTCGTCTTGAGCCTCAAATTCGGCAATCGCGGATGCCATTGCCGCTTCGGCCTGCTCGGGGGAGTTTCCTTCGGCGAGGAGGGTTCGACGCCAGGCTTCGATGCTGGTCTCCCAGGCACGGCGAGGAGGGAAGAAGGGGGGCTGGGGTTTGAATATGGAGGCGGGATCCAGCGGGAGAACGATCAGACCGGTGAGCGCGACTTCGCCGACGTGGAGCCACCAGGCGTGAAGCGAGAGGGGGAGTTTGCCACGGAGCTGTTTTTCGAGGGCTTTGATGGTGTCGGCGGTGCGTTTTGGGGGCGGGCGGAATGGACCACCGAGGGTTTGGATGTTAGAGCGGGCGCGCCGCATGGTTTCCATGGCCACGGCGCGGGCGTCGTCGCGTATCTTGCGAGCCATTACATCTTCGCCCAAGGCGGTGAGTTCGGCCCAGACGGCTTCATAATCGCCCTGCTGGTAGCGTTCGAGATAAGTCATTTACCGCGCCTGGCTCAAGGCGTAGACGGCGAAAGAGGCGAGCCAGTGTTCGCCACCGTAGTTGCCGGCAGTGACATGGGGAAGGGCCGCTTCCAGGAGGCGCCTGGCCGAGGAGTGCATGTTCTGCGTGCGCGCGGAGTTTTGAGCGAGGGCGCTAGCGATGCCGAAGAGGCACCAAGCCCGGCTGAGGTAGAGGCCATCCAGATGAACGATCTGGTAATCGCTACGATCGGAAACTTCGGGGGCTTTGGTGAGGTTGGCGAGGCCCGCGGTGGTCATGTACTGTTTGAACCAATTGGAGAATTCGGCAGGGGGAAGGACGCGACGCATAAGGTCGGCTACTTCGAGGGATGGGGAGAGGAAGTCAGTACCGTCGGGTTCCTGGAAGGCGGTGACAGCGGTGTTGTTCAGATAGTAGTCTTTGGCGCGTTGGATGATTTGCGCTTCGAATTTGCGGTCATTCGCGGCGCGCGCCCAATCGAGCGCGAAGACGAGGCCGAACGCGGTGTTGGGATGAACGCCGGTGCGGTTCGGGTACGTCTGTTTGGGGAGATAGGTGGCCCAGAGTTCGACGATCAGGTTTGTCAACGGGAGCATATTTTTGGCCCATTGGCGAGCCTGCGGGTCATCCCATGTGCGGAGTTCCTCGTCGAGTTTGAGGAGCCATGCCCAGCCGTAGGTGCGCTCGAAGGTTTTGGAGAGCTTGTAGTTTTGGAAATACTTTACTTCGCCCAACAGGGTTTCGAGCTGGAAACTGGCATCGAGGATCTTGCGGATTTCCGGCTCTTTCGGCATGCCTTTTACGGATTTAAGGAGGCGGACGAGCATCCAGTGGCCGTGAACGCTGGAGTGCCAGTCGAAGCAGCCGTAGAAGGACGGGTGGAGCTGGCGGGGGGTGAGGCGGGCGTCGGATTCGGCTTCGATGGTGTGTGCCGTCTTGTTTGGGTATTCCTGCCCGATGCAGTGCAGCGGCAGTTCGGCGAGGCGGGCGGCGATATCCGGGGTGAGCATTTGAGCGAGAAGAAAGATGGCGTGCATTCGTTTAGAGCTTTGGGGGGCGGTGAAGATTGAGAGCTTGTTCGTAGGCGTGGGCGAGTTGGAGGACACCCCAGTCGTCTTGCGGCCGGCCGACGATTTGGAGGCCTACCGGCAGGCCATCGGGAGTGAAGCCGCAATTGACGCTGATTGCAGGGCACGCGGTGACGGTGATGTAGTAGCAGGACCGCATCCAGTCGATATAGCTTTCCATTTTTATGCCCTCGATTTCGGTGATGTAGGGTTGGTTAACGTCGAAGGCGGGGACCTGGGTGGTGGGGAGAATGAAGTAATCGTACTTGCTGAAGAACTCGCCGACGCGAAGGTGAAGGGCGGAACGGGCGGCTTCGGCTTTGGCGATATCCGCCGGCGTCAGGCGGGCGCCGCGGTCGACTTCTTCGAGGACCGTGGCTTTGATCTGGTCGCGATATTTGGCCACTTTTTCGGCGTGTTGCGAATAGAAGCTGAGAGCGCGGAACGTTTTGAAAATTTCGTCGGCGCCGGTGAGATTGGGGTCGGCGCCAGTGAGGACGCAGCCGAGTTGCTGAAAGAGTTGACGTTGCGGCTGGAAGACGGCTTTGATGTCGCGGTGGAAGGGAAGGCCGAGTAGATTCTCGGACCAGGCGATTTTAATGCCCTTTGCGTTGCGAATTAACGGTTGGGCGAAGCGGGCGCCGGGCTCAGGAAGGCTGAGGGGGTAACGTGGGTCGGGTCCGGCGATTGCGGAGAGCAGGAGGGCGGTGTCAGCGACGCTGCGGGCCATGGGGCCGGAGGTGCTGAGAGGATTCCAGTTGGCGGCGGACGGGACGCGGCCGGGAGACGGGCGGAAACCGACGATACCGCAGAAGGCGGCGGGGTTACGCAGAGAGCCGCCGGTATCGCTGCCATCGGCGATGGGGAGCATACGAGCGGCGAGAGCGACGGCTGCTCCGCCGGAGGATCCGCCGCATGTTTTGGTGAGGTCGTAGGGGTTTTTGGTAGCGCCGAAGACGGGGTTGAACGTTTGGGAACCGGCGCCGAATTCGGGCGTGTTGGTTTTGCCGAGAGTGATGGCGCCGGCATTTTTAATGCGCTCGACAACTAGCGCGTCGGCTGTGGGGATGTGGTCTTTGAAGATGGGGGAACCGTAGGTGGTGCGGATTCCTTTGGTGTCGCGGAGATCTTTATGGGCGACAGGGAGGCCGTGAAGGGGGCCGAGGAATCTGTTTTTGGCGGCGGATTCGTCGGCGCGAGCGGCGGATTGCCTGGCTTGATCGACGACGAGGGTGACGATCGCGTTGACTTTTGGATTTACGCGTTCGATCTGGCGGAGGTGGGCGTCGAGGAGTTCACGGGCGCTGATCTCTTTTTTGCGGAGACGGCGAGAGAGCTCGGTGGCTGAAAGCAGGCAGAGCTCTTCGTTGTTGCTTTGCGCCATGGCGGCGGTAGTGAGGAGAAGCGCGGTGCGGCGGGTCATGTCAGGGGATTTGAGCCTTAGGGTAGTGTTGAAGAACTTGAGCGCGCCATTTGGCGCGGCCGGCGAGATCGCCGTGGATGGCCCAGTATGCGGGCGCCTGGATGACTTGGTCAAGGATTTTGCGTCCGCGAACGGAGAGGGCGAACCACCAGGGGGCGACGACGATGTCCGGTTTATGGTTGGCGAGTCCGGCTTCGCGAAAGGCCTGCGGGTTGATAATGGCGTCGCCGGTAACGACTACCTTCTTGCCGCACAGGGTGAGTCAGGGTGAATTCGCGCTACACCAAAATCCACTTAGGCTCTGCGCTTTAACCCCAAAAGGTGGACAAGCCAAAAGATTCCTGCTATAAAAGCATGGGATGGAATCAACGGAATTCACAAGCGCG
>Ga0105048_10006620_pt1 | contig 18682 bp, 16 predicted proteins | sample MAT05_FD_78382 | JGI IMG/M metagenome (GOLD analysis project Ga0105048, IMG submission 78382) | Freshwater microbial communities from Lake Fryxell liftoff mats and glacier meltwater in Antarctica - MAT-05 | ecosystem: Environmental > Aquatic > Freshwater > Ice > Liftoff microbial mat | place... | reverse complement strand
GGCGCTCATCACGTCGACCCAGTGGTCCTGCTCGGCGAGGCTCATCCACGACGGGACGACGATCTTGAGCACGTCGCCGACCAGTTGGGCGCCGACGGTGCGCTTGCGCTTAGCCGATCGTCCGACCTGCACCGTGAACAGCGCATCATCCCCGCTCGGCATCGGTGAGCGCGAGGGTGCCACGGTGGGCGCAGCGGTGGGCGACGCCTCGAAGACGGCGAGGGTCGGTTCGTCGAACAGCCGGAGCGCGTCTGGATTGACGCGGGCCAGACGTGGGTGGCGAGCGGTCACGAGTGGGCCATCCGGTTCAGAGCGCTGATCCGGTCGGTCCGGCCTGCACGGCGCCGATCAGATCCACGACCTCTCCCGCTGCGACCTGTACGTCGACGCCTGTGCCGCGCACGGTGAACCAACTGCCGCCGAGGTTGGGCATTCGTGCATCGGGTGCTCCGAGCAGGCGCCGCACGGCCCGGATCGCGCCGCCGTGGCTGATCACCAGGATCTCTCCGCCAGGGTTGGCGGCAGCGATGTCGGTGAACGCCGCGCACATGCGCACCGCTGCGTCGTCGTAGGGCTCGAACCCGTCAGGACGTCGGTGAGTGTCAAGAAATCCCGGCCATCCGGTGTTGACTTCGTCATGAGTCAGCCCTTCCCAGGGCCCAACGTGAGTTTCCCGCAAACGTTGGTCAAGCAGTACCGGTCCGATCCCGATGATTGCTGCGATGATTCCTGCCGTCAACGACGCCCGCTCCAGATCGCTTGCCCAGATCGCATCGAAGGTGCCAAGCAGCAGGCCTGCATCTGCTGCTTGCAGTTGGCCCTCGTCACTCAACGGCGGATCGGCTTGGCCCTGCCACCGGCCAACGGCGTTCCATTCGCTCTGGCCGTGGCGGAGGACGAGCAGTCGCGTTAGCTGCCCCGATGCCTCGCCCGATGCAGCGATCACCGCCGCGCGCTGCCCCGGGCTGTGGAACGGGAGGTCTGGTGTGGGGGGCGTCGACACTCTGGCCGAGGGTAGCAAGCATGCCCTTGCTTGCGACTGTACGATTCCTGCTGTGCCCACGCTCCGACTCTTTGCTTCGGCTCGTGAGGCTGCCGGCACCGGTCGCGACGACGTGCCGGGCGAGACGGTCGGTGAGCTGATCGCCGTTGCGAGCGCACGCTACGGCGCTGCATTCGTCGAGGTCCTCGGCTCCTGCAAGATCTGGGTCAACGGCGACGCGGCAACGCCCGACACCCCCCTGTCCGCCTCCGACGAGGTGGCCATCCTGCCCCCCGTTTCCGGGGGTGCCTTCGAGATCGGGCACCCTGAGGGTCGGCGCGTCGCTGCCGACCAGATTGCAGAGGAACCGTCATGAGTACCACCACGATCGACCCATCCGAACTGTCGCTGACCGATCTGCGTGCCCAACGCGCCGAACTGCAACGTGCCGACGATGCCGTCAGCTATGTCCGCCGCCTCGTCCAAGCCCGGCTCGACATGGTGCTCGAAGAGAAGAAGCGGCGGCTGACCGGCGAGCATCTCAACGTGGCCGAAGATCTGCCTGCGGTCCTCGGCCGCCAGCTCACCGGCGGACCCGCACGGCCGCCGCGGCCCACGGAAGACTTGAGTGAGCACCCCCTCGCGCAGCAACTCGATCAGTTGTGCAGCGAACTCGGCGCCGACCGCATCGGCGACCTCTCCGACGCCGACCTGGACGCGGTGTCCGTCGGCCTCGCGAAGTTCGAGGCCGCCCGCTCACTCGAGCGTCAAGCGCTGTTCACCCGTCTCGATGCGTTCAGCGCCGATCTCGTTCGTCGTTACCGCAACGGTGAGGCGAGTATCGACGGCCTGCTCGCCGGCGACGGCTGAACCGGTGAAGCAGCCGCCCGACCTGCGTTCCGAGATCGAGGGCCGCCTCGCCGACGTCGGCGAGTTCATCCGCAACCAACGCGAAGTCGCGAGCATGTCGATCCGACGGCTGGCCGAGGCGGCCAACGTCTCCAACCCTTACCTGTCACAGATCGAGCGAGGTCTTCGCCAACCCTCGGCAGAAATCCTCCAGCAGATCGCCAGAGCGCTCAAGATCTCGGTCGAGACCCTGTACGTGCGGGCCGGCCTCCTCAACGAGGACTCGCCCGGGTTCGTCGGCGTGCGCGAAGCAATCGGCACCGACCCACACCTGTCGCCCGAACAGAAGCAAGCCCTGCTCAACGTCTACGAGAGTTTCGTCGCCACCCGCTGACCACCCCGCCGCTCGATCTCAAGGCGGCGCAGTCGTGTGGGAAGCGGACCCCGGTGGCGACCGTGAGGGAATACCGACCGGTTCGGTAGGGTTTCTGCCCATCGTGCAACGTGTCGCTGTGCTCTCCCTCCACACCTCGCCCTTGGCTCAGCCAGGGTCGGGCGATAGCGGTGGCATGAACGTCTACGTGCGCGAGCTGGTGTCGGCGCTGGCGCAGGCCGGTGTCGACTGCACCACATACACCCGGGCTTCGCGTCCGGGGCTGCCCGAGGTGGTCCAGGTCGAGCCCGGCCACCGTGTCGTGCATCTGCCGGCCGGTCCGTTCGACCTGGCCAAGGAAGATCTGCCGCACGTTGTCGAAGAGTTCGGCGACGCCGTCATCGATCACCTCAAGAACGGTCCCGGCGTCGATGTCGTCCACGCCAACTATTGGCTCAGCGGTCTGGTGGCTCACCGGGTCAAGCATGAACTGGATCTGCCGTTCGTGTCCACGTTTCACACCCTCGCCCGGGTCAAGGCCGAAGGTGGCGACCCGGAGCCGATCTGGCGCGAGCGGGCCGAGGCCGACATCATCAACTGCTCCGACGCGATTTGTGTCAGTTGCACCGAGGAGGAGAGCCAGTTCCGTCGGCTCTACGGCAACCCGCGCGGCCAGATCGAGATCGTCTCGCCGGGCGTCGAGCATGCCTTCTTTGCTCCGGGCGACAAGCGTGGCGCCCGACATGCACTGTCGCTGCCGCCGGGTCCGCTGCTGCTGTTCGTTGGTCGGATCCAGCCGCTCAAGGGCGTCGATGTCGCGGTGCGCGCGCTGGCCGAACTGAGGCGACCCGATGCGCTGTTGCTCGTCGTCGGCGGAGCGAGCGGACTCGAGGGCAGCGACGAGGTCGATCGGGTCATGGCGCTCATCGACGAACTCGGCGTGCGCGAACAGGTCCGCTTCGTCGAGCCCCAACCGCACCACATCCTGTCGACGTACTACCGCGCCGCCGACGTCGTGGTGGTTCCGAGTCGCAGCGAGAGCTTCGGCCTCGTCGCACTCGAGGCCGCAGCCTGTGGGATCCCCGTGGTCGCCAGCGCGGTGGGTGGATTGCTGACGCTCGTCGACGAAGGAGAGACCGGTTTCCTGATCGAACAGCGCGATCCGCACCAGTTCGCCCAGCGGATCGCAAGCATCATCGACAATCCGCACCTGGCGGCTTCGATGAGCGTGCGCGCCGCCGAACGCGCCCGGCGCTACACCTGGAGCTTCGCCGCCGCCCGACTGCGACGGGTCTATGCCGACGTCGCGGTCCACGAACTCGTCGCCTGTTCATGAGCGTTTCTTGAGCGGTTCATGAGCGATCTCCACGGAGCCGATGAAATCGCAACGGTGATCCAGCAGATCGACGGGTGGCTCGCTGGCTTCGCCGACTCGAATCCGGCGATCGCCGCTGTCAACCGTGACGACGGCGACGAGCCGCGCTGGTATCTGCGGATGATCGGCGAGGAGAAGGAGTTCATCACCGTGTGGATCACGCTCGGTCAGCGCACGCTGCGCTACGAGGCCTACGTGATGCCCGCCCCGGAAGACAACGCCGAGTCGGTGTACGAGAACCTGCTTCGCCGGAATCAGACGTTGATCGGTCACCATTTCGCGATCGGTGTCGAGGACGCGGTGTTCCTGCGAGGTGATCTCCCGGTGTCGGCGCTGACCGAGGACGAACTCGACCGGATCATCGGATCGCTGTATGCGACCACTGAACAGTGCTTTCAGAGCCTGCTCCGAATGGGTTTTGCGAACCGGTTCAGCTGAAGCGAACCGGTTGCTTTCACCGACTACTCAGGCGCGGGCATGAGTATGGGCGAGAGACGGCCTCCTGAATGAGCACCTCCTACTCATGTCCCCATCGCGCCGAGAGCGCACGGTGGTCGCATGATCCACAGACTTGTTCCCACCCTCGGCCGCGCTGCGGTCGCCGCATCGCTGGCGCTTACCGCTGCGATCGTGATCGACAGCGGCAACGCTGCCCTCGCCAACACCCCAGCGGTCACGCTGTTCTCCGACGGCGGCACCGGCTCGCTCCGGCGGGCCGTTCTGATCGCCAACCTCGACCAGCTCCCTGACTCGATTCAGTTGGGCGTCGGCACCTATCAACTCGACCTTGCCGCCCTGCTGGACGACACCAACACCAACGGTGATCTCGACATCCTGTCGCCGATCACCATCACCGGCGCCGGCGCGGACAAGACCTTCATCGATGCCGAGAGCATCGGCGAGCGAGCGATCCACGTGCTCGGCTCCGGCTCGTTGAAGCTCGTCGGCGTGACGATCACGAAGGGCTACACCGGTGGTAACGGTGGCGCGATCGCCGTCGTCAACGGCTCGACCCTCACGCTCGATCACGTCGCGCTGCGCTCCAACAAGGCAATTGGTCAAGGCGGCGCGCTCTACACCAACGGCGGCATGACCATCTCGAACTCCACCTTCGACGGCAACAGTTCGACCGACGCCACCAAGGCCGGCGGTGCGATCTACTTCGCGTCGACAGGCGGACCGGCCACGATCAGCCAGTCGACGTTCAGCGGCAACGTCGCAGCCGGCTACGGCGGCGCCATCGTCGGAAGCGGCCTCCCGCTCAGTCTCAGCAACGTCACCGTTTCGACCAACAACGCTCCGACCAGGTCGGCGCTCGTCAATCAGGGTGGTGCCGGCATCAACAACCAGTGGACGATCGACAGGTCGACCATCACCAAGAACTTCAGTGTCGGCGGTGGCGCCGTCACCGAGATCGGCAACGGCGAGAACACGTTGATCAACACACTCATCTCGAACAACATCGGCAACAGCTGCAGCGGCACCCCGGAGGTCTACGGTCGCAACGTCATCGGCGATTCGACGTGTGGGACCAACTCGGCGGCGCTGCTCGACCTGCAGGGTGCGAGCGCCGGTCTCGCACCGCTAGCCGGCAACGGCGGTGCAACCTTCACTCATGCTCTCCTGGCCGGTAGCCCGGCGATCAACAGCACCACATGCAACGCCGGACTTGTCGACCAGCGCAACGTGGCCCGCCCGAGCGGCGCCTGCGACACTGGGGCGTACGAGCGCACTGTCATCGCCAGTCCTGACAGCGCCGCCGTCAATGTTGCCAATCTGTTCGCCATCGCGGTGCTCGCCAACGATGGTGGCCTCGACGCCGCCACCGTCGGCGGCAACCATCCGGGTGTCACGCTCGCCATCAGCACGGCTCCGTTGCACGGCACGGCCGTCTTCGTCGGCAATGTCGTCCACTACACCGCCAACAGCGAAGGCGCCGATGAGTTCACCTACACCGTGTGTGTCGACACCACCTGCTCGTCAGCCAAGGTCACGACGACAGCTACGTTCCTCTCGTACGCAAGCGAGGTGTCGGAGTTCGTGCCGGTTGCTCCGGTGCGGATCCTCGACACCCGTGAGTCTGGCACCAAGCCGGCCGCCGGTTCGACCACACTGCTCACGATCACCGGAACGCCTGGCGTGCCGACCACCGGCGTCGTTGCCGTGGTGCTCAACGTGACCGCCACCGAGGCGACCGCCCCCGGTTTCGTCACCGTCTACCCCGCAGGGAGCAACCGCCCGACTGCGTCGAACCTGAACCTGGAGTTCGCCGGGCAGACGATCCCCAACCTGGTGACCGTTCGGGTCGGCACGGCCGGCCAGGTCGCGCTGTTCACCCAGTCGGGCACGCATTTGATCGCCGATGTCGCCGGTTACTACCGGCCGGCAGCGGCCCGCACGGCAGGTCGGTTCACCCCGGTCACGCCGGCCCGCCTGCTCGATACTCGCAACACATCGCCCGTCGGCGCCGGAACGTCGATCGATCTCGCGGTGACCTCGGTGGCATCCGTGCCTGCCAACGTCTCGGCAGTGGTGCTCAACGTCACGGCCACCAACTCCGCCGCAGCCGGATACGTCACTGTCTGGCCAGCAGGTAGCGCTCGCCCGGTCGTCTCCAACCTCAACGTCGTCAAGGCCGGCCAGACGATCCCCAATCTCGTCATCGTTCCGGTTGGTGCCGGCGGCAAGGTGTCGCTGTTCTCCCAGACCGGCACGGATCTGGTGGTCGACATCACCGGATGGTTCACCGACGCTTCGGCCCCCGTGGGGACCGCAGGATTGTTCTTGCCGATCGACCCGCACCGCGTGCTCGACACCCGTCCGAACAGCGGCCTCGCCCTCGGCGGGTCGCTCGATGTAGAAGTCGCCGACGGCGACGTCCTCGCAGTGGTGCTCAACGTGACGGCAACCGAAGCAGCAGCCCCCGGCTTCATCACTGTCTGGCCAACGGGCACCAGCCGGCCCGTGGTCTCGAACCTCAACGTCGAGCGGGCCGGCCAGACGATCCCGAACTCGGCGATCGTCGGAGTCGGCGGCGGTGACAGCACTGAGGTGTCCATCTTCTCCCAGACCGGCACCCACCTGGTGGTCGATGTCGCCGGGTACTACATCCTCAGCTGACGCAATGACTGCCGCAGAGAAATCCGAGATTTCGTTTCCACTTTCGCGATCTCGAAGCACTCAGTAAGGAGCCGGTGCGGATCAGATCGGGGAAGATCGTGCGATCCGCACCGGCAAACACACAAGACAGAACCCGGCTCCACCGGCGGCAGAAGCCGCTGGTGGGGCCGGTCGCAATTACGGTGTGCGGCCATGACCATCGAGACGACATCTTCGACCAAGGCCTTCGTGGTCATCGGCGGCGGCAACATGGGTGCTGCCCTCGTCGGCGGACTGCTCTCGTCGAACTGGATCGCCGCCGAAGACCTCGCGATCGTCGAGGTGGCACCCCAGCAGCGCGAGCGGCTCGCCGTGCGGTTCCCCGGTGTGGCGATCTCGGTCGACGTGCCACCGTGCTCGGCGGCGATGATCGCGGTCAAGCCCGGCGACGCAGTGGTCGCAACGGCTGCGGCGGTCGCAGCTGGGGCGACCCGCATCGTTTCGATCGCCGCCGGCGTTTCGATCGCAACCCTCGAAGCAGCGGCCGGTGCAGGTGTCGCAATCATCCGGGTGATGCCGAACACGCCGGCGCTGGTCGGGCTCGGCGCAGCTGGGCTCAGCGCCGGTACCGCTGCGTCGGCCGACGACGTCGAGTGGGGCGTCGGCATCCTGTCGTCGGTGGGCACGGTGGCAGTCGTCCCCGAGTACCAACTCGACGCGGTCACCGGCCTGATCGGCAGCGGACCGGCGTATCTGTTCATGGTGGCCGAGGCATTGATCGATGCAGGCGTGTTGGCCGGGCTGCCGCGCCCGATTTCGGAAGCTTTCGTCAGCCAACTGTTCAGTGGATCGGCAGCGATGATCGCCGAGCGCGGCGACCCCGCGGCACTTCGGGCGATGGTCACGTCCCCTGGCGGCACCACTGCCGCAGGGCTGAAAGTGCTCGAAGACCGGGCGATCAGGTCGGCCTTCCAGTCGGCCGTTGTGGCCGCGACCGAGCGCAGCCGAGAGCTCGGCCGACCCGCCACCTGAGTTGGTTGTTGCGAGTCATTCAACAATAGTAAAAGATTTCCGAGTGTGACTCTTTTCTCCCGGGTGGTTCTGTGTCTAGTCTGACAACCGAGGTCGTCATGGCCTCCGATTTGCGAAAGCAAAACGGGAGTCGCGCCCCGCAAGGGCTGCGCCGACGGGGGCTGGTGTCATCGGGGGGTTGACACCAGCCCTAGTCGTTTCCCGTGCTCGCGATTCAGTCCGCTCCCCAATAGCGTTGCGTCACATGGGCCGCCGATACGACACGATCTCGTTTCTCACCGACTACGGCACGACCGACGAGTTCGTCGGAGTGGTCAAGAGCGTGATCCGCGACATCGCATCGCATGCGGTCGTGATCGATCTCACCCACGACATCGCGCCGTTCGACATCCGCGCCGGATCGTTGGCCTTGGCCCGTTCCATCTCGTACGTGCCGTCAGGGATCGTGCTCGCATCGGTCGATCTCGGCATCGGCAGCGTCCGCCGTTGTGTTGCGATCGAGGTCGCCGACGGTGAGGGCGTGATCATCGGACCGGACAATGGGGTGCTCGCGCCTGCGGTCGCGATGGCCGGCGGTGCAGGCCGATCGGTCGTGCTCGACAACGCCGAGTTCCACCTCGCGGCACCCGGCGCTCCGTTCGCCGGTCGCGACATTCTCGGTCCCGTCGCGGCCCATCTGTGCAACGGTGTCGACCTGATGGAACTCGGTGAGGCGATCGATCCAGCGCTCCTGCTGCCGGCCACGGTGCCGTTGCCGCGCGACGAGGCCGATGCGGTGGTGGCCGAGGTGTTGTGGGTCGACCGGTTCGGCAACGCCCAACTCAACGTCGGCCCGGAAGAGATCGCTCGCCTCGGCGAACACATCCGGATCAGCGTCGGCGAACTCCACGGCACCCCGATGTCGCGGGTGGGACGCAGGGTGGAGACCTTCGAGTCGCTCGGTAACGGTGCGCTCGCGCTCATCATCGACAGCTACGGCATGATCGCGATGTGCATCGAAGGACGCTCGGCCGCCGAAGAACTGCGAATCGGGCCGAGCGACCAGGTCGTGATGGAGCAGGTCGAGGACGACAACCCCGGAAGCGCCGGCGACGCGACCGGTGTGACACAGCCGGTCAGCATCACCAGCCCGGTCAACCTGCGGATCAGCCGGTAGCTTGACCGAATGCGCCCAGCCACCACGCTTGCACTCGGTCTGCTGCTGCTGATGATCCTGGTTGCCGGCACCATCTCGCTGCTTCGCCTCTGAGACTCGCTGAATCGGCAGCACCAGCCGACTCAGCGCGCCGACGCACGGCACCACTATCATCGTCAGCCGGGGGAGGCCGTTTTGAATCTTGCCAACATCATCGAGGCACATCCGGCGGACAAGATCGCGCTGATCAGTCGGGGACGCGAGACCACGTATGGCACGTTGCGTGACCAGGTCGCGGGCGCTCGCGGCGGCTTGCTCGAACTCGGGGTGCGGCCCGGCGACTCGGTCGCCCTCCTCATCGCCAACAACCGGCTGTTCGTCGTCTCGTATCTGGCGGTGCTCGGCATCGGCGCAATCGCTGTCCCGCTCAACCCGACGAGCCCGGGCGCCGAGATCGAACGCGAACTCAGCGCCGTCGGCGCGTCGACCGTCGTGGTCGGGCCGAGCGCGCTCGCCTCATGGAAGCATGTCGACCGGGCCAAGGTTCCGACCGTGCAGTTCGTCGTTGTGGCCGAAGGCGATCTGGCGGAGGCGACGTCGCTGGATCAACTGATGGTGTCGCCCGCCGCCCCCATCGCCGATGTCGATGACGATCAGATCGCCGTCCTCATCTTCACCAGTGGCACCGCCGGCTCGCCGCGAGCAGCGATGCTGAGCCACGGCAACCTGCTTGCCAATATCGAGCAGGCCTCCCAAGCAGACTCGTCGACCAGACCCGACGACGTCGTCTACGGGGTGCTGCCGATGTTTCACATCTTCGGGCTCAACGTCGTACTCGGCATCTCGTTCGCGGTTGGCGCGACGGTGGTGCTCGTCCAGCGATTCGACCCCTCGACCGCCATGGAGACCATCCGCGATCGCAAGGTCACCGTGGTGCCAGGCGCGCCACCGATGTGGGTTGCGTTCTCGCAGTGCGAGGATGCTCCCGCAGACTCGTTCGCAACGGTTCGCAGCGCCAGCACCGGCGCGGCGAAGATGCCGGAGGAAGCCATCCGGCGGATGGAGTCGTTGTTCGGCGTGCAACTCGCAGAGGGTTACGGCCTCACCGAGGCGTCGCCCGTCGTCACGTCGTCGCGCGACGGCCAGGTCCGGATCGGCTCGGTCGGCAAGGTCCTCGACGGCATCGACGTCCGACTCGTCGACGAGACCGGTGATGACGTGCTCGACGGCGACGCCGGCGAGATCTGGGTCAAGGGTCCGAACGTGTTCAAGGGTTACCTCAACGATCCGGTGAGCACGGCTCGCGTGCTCACCGCCGATGGCTGGCTGCGAACCGGCGACATCGCGATCACCGACGACGACGGCTTCCTGTACCTGATCGACCGGGCCAAGGACCTCATCATCGTCAGCGGCTTCAACGTCTATCCCAAAGAAGTCGAAGATGTGCTCATCGACTATCCCGGCGTGGCCGAGGTCGGTGTGATCGGTGTGCCCCACCCGCACACCGGCGAGGCCGTCAAGGCGTTCGTCGTTGCCGCGCCGGGCGTGCACCTCGACGAAGACGCGCTGATCGATCACTGCCTCGACCAACTCGCCCGGTACAAATGCCCGTCGAAGATCCTGTTCGTCGACGAACTGCCGCGCAATGTGAGCGGCAAACTGCTGCGCCGCGAACTGATCTGACACTCACCGACGCGGTCGTCGGCAGCGTGACGGAATGCACGTCGGATGTGAACGCAACATGACCAGCGCGCTTTGTGAACGTGTGCACAATTGCCTAGGGTTCGAGGTGCATGCCTGTCGAACGAGTACGCCGGCGAATCCCCGAGGCCACGGTGGCCCGGCTTCCGGTGTACCTGCGAATCCTGATCGAGCAGGGCGACGACAACGTCGACAGCATCAGCAGCGAGCGCCTCGCCGAATTGGCCGGGGTCAACGCCGCCAAGGTCCGCAAGGACTTGTCGTACCTCGGCAGCTACGGCACGCGTGGCGTGGGATACGAGGTTGCGTTCCTCGTCTATCAGATCCGTCGCGAGCTCGGCCTCACCCACGATTGGCCGGTTGTCATCGTCGGAGCAGGCAATCTCGGTCAAGCTCTCGCTGGACATGGCGGATTCGGCGAGCGCGGTTTCCCGGTCGCCGGGGTGGTCGACATCGAGCAGGCCAAGGTCGGCAGTGTCATCGGCGGCGTGCGCGTCCGTCACATCGACGACCTGCCCCAGATCGTGCAGTCGCGCCGGGTCAGCATCGGCGTGGTCGCCACGCCGTCGGTCGCTGCGCAGGATGCCGCCGATCGCCTGGTGCGGGCGGGTTGCACCAGCATCCTCAACTTCGCACCCGTCGTGCTCGCCGTTCCGCACGGCATCAGCGTCCGCAAGGTGGATCTCGCGGTCGAACTCCAGATTCTCAGCTACTACGAGCAGCGGCGGGTTCCCGTTGGCTTGCACGCGGTGGGGTCGAATGACTCCTCCAGCGGGGCGAGCGCGTAGGCTCCGGGAAGAACGAAAGGTCGTCGCAACGTGTCCATCGTCGTCATAGGCGTGAATCATCGGACGGGGCCGTTGGCCCTGCTCGAGCGCGTCGCCGTGTCGGTCGAGTCGTTGCCGAAGGCGATCAGCGGCCTCACCGGCCGGGCCAACATCCGCGAAGTCGTGGTCCTGAGCACATGCAACCGCACCGAGGTCTACGCGGTCGCCGAGCGGTTCCACGGCGCGTACGCCGACATTCGCGACTTCTTCTGCGAACTCGGTGGCCTGGCCGCCGACGAACTGCATCCGCACCTGTACAGCCAGCACGACGAGGCAGCGGTGAGCCATCTCTTCGAGGTTGCCGCCGGTCTCGACTCAGCAGTGCTCGGTGAGCACGAGATTCTCGGCCAGGTTCGCGGTGCGTGGGAACTCGCCCAGCGCGAGGGCGGAGCCAAGAGCACGCTCAACCTGTTGTTCCGCCACGCGATCGAAACGGGCAAGCGGGCCCGCACCGACACCTCGATCAGCCGTGGCACCGCCAGCGTCAGTCACGCCGCTGTCGAGATGGCTCGAGAACTGCTCGGCGAGTTGCACGGCAAGCGGGTGCTCGTCGTCGGCGCCGGCGACATGGGCGAGGGCGTCGCGGTCTCGCTGCTCTCGGCCGGGGCGACCGAGATCACGGTCATCAACCGCACCGAGGCTCGCGCTCACCAACTCGCCGAACGGGTCGGCGGCACGGTCATGCCGTTCGGCAAGCTGCCGTCGGCCATCAGCCGGGCCGATGTGCTGCTCACCTGCACCGGCAGTGGCACCATCCTGATCGATCACGAGACGGTCGCCATCGCCCGCGACGAAGTCGATCATCCGCTGCTCGTCGTGGACATCGCCGTTCCGCGCGATGTCGACCCGTCGGTGGAGTCCTTGCCTGGGGTCACGGTGCTGAACCTCGATCACCTGCGCGACTGGGCAGCCAAGGGCATCGAGAAGCGGGCCGGCGAGGCGGAGTCCGTTCGCCACATCGTCGGCGAAGAAGTCGAGCGGTTCCAGGTCGACGTCACGTCGCGCCAGGCAGCGCCGCTCGTTGCTCAGCTCCACCATCACGCCGACTGCATCCGCCAGGCCGAGCTCGATCGGTTCGCCGCCCGTCTCGCCAGCCTCGATCCCAACCAGCGGGCCGCGGTCGAAGCAGTCACCAAGGGCATCGTCGCCAAGCTGTTGCACTCGCCGAGCGTTCGCCTCAAAGACGACGTCGGCACGCCGAGCGGCCAGCGCAACGCCGCCGCGCTTCGCGATCTGTTCGACCTCACCTGAGCGAACGAGCCCGATGTTGACGGCTGAGCGGCGCCCTGACGAGTTCGTCGTCCGGATCGCGACGCGCTCCAGCGCACAGGCCCGCACCCAGGCGTCCATCGTCGGCACCGAAATCGAGGCCGCGAACCCGGGGATCTCCACCGAGTTGGTGTTCATCGACACGGTCGGCGACCAGCGCCAGGACGTGCCGCTGCACACGATCGGCGGCCAGGGTGTTTTCGTCAAAGAGGTCCAACGCGCCGTGCTCGACGGTCGAGCCGACATTGCGGTGCACAGCGCCAAGGATCTGCCGTCCGAGGCGGCGCCCGGGCTGATCATCGCTGCGTTCACCGAACGACGAGATCCGCGAGATGCGCTCGTCGGCAGCACGCTCGACGGGCTGCGGCTGGGAGCAACCGTTGCCTCAGGGTCGGTTCGCCGCCGTGCCCAACTCCACGCAATGCGGCCCGACCTGCAGTTCGCGGAACTGCGCGGCAACATCGCGACCCGGCTCTCGAAGGTGCCGGCCGACGGAGCGATCGTGATGGCCGTCGCTGCATTGCAGATCCTTGATCTCGCGGACCGGATCGCCGAGATCATCGACGCCGATGTGATGGTGCCCGCGGTCGGGCAGGGCTGCGTCGCGGTCGAGTGCCGCACCGACGACATCGCCACCGCAGCCATCCTCCGCGCGGTCGATCACACCCCGAGCCGGCGGGCCGTCGAGGCAGAACGAGCCTTCCTCGCCGAGTTGGGTTCCGGCTGTTCGCTCCCGATCGGCGCTCATGTGGCGAATGGCCAGCTGTCTGCGTTTCTCGCCGGCGATCACGAATCGGGAAGCGAGCGCGTCCTCGAGACCACGGTGCGACTCGGGAATGACTGGAACGCGACCGCTGCCGACACCGCCCGAGCGTTGCTCGCCGAAATCCGGCGATGAGCAGTACTCCGCTCGCCGGACGGCGGGTGGTGGTGACCCGCGCCGCTGACCAAGCGGGTGACCTGGCTGCGCTGTTACGCGAGGTGGGGGCAGAACCCGTGATCGTGCCCCTGATCGAAATCGTCGCGCCGGCCGACGACGGCCGAGCGCTCGATGCATCGCTGTCGCAGCTCGACACGTACGACTGGCTCGTCGTCACCTCGCCCAACGGCGCCAAGCGGGTTGCCGAGGCACTGACATCGGCTCGAGCGGCTTCGCCGACCCTCGGGTTGCGAGTCGCAGCGGTCGGCTCATCGACCTCGGCGGCGCTCGGGGGAACTGCAGCACCAGATCTGGTGGCTGCCCGGCAGAGCGCCGAAGGCTTGTTGGAGGTGTTCGCGGATGGCCCGGGCCGAGTGCTCGTCGCGCAAGCCGAGGGTGCCCGACCCACGCTGGTCGAGGGCCTGATCGCTCGTGGTTGGGCGGTCGACGTGGTGGTCGCCTATCGCACCATTTCGACTCGCCCCAGCCGCGGCGACATGCTGCGCGCGCTCGCCGCGGATGCCGTGCTGTTCGCAAGCGGATCGGCTGTGGTGGCTTGGCACGAGGTGTTCGGCACGTCCACGCCGCCTTTCGTCGTCGGGATCGGGCCGAGCACCGCCATGGCAGCCGACAAGATCGGGCTCAAGATCGACGTCGTCGCGACCGATCACTCACTCGGCGGGATGGTGAAGTGCCTGCTGACGTATCTGGGCGACAGCGACTAGCATCTCTCAAACGTCCACGAATGGTTCAGGGTGAACCGACGATGCAGGGCAGGACGTAACAGATTTCATATGGCTACACGGGACATCAGACGACGAAGGGCCCTCAGCGCAGGGTTCGCAGTGGTGGCGGCGGCGACAATTGGCTCGTCCGCCGAACTGACACGCGTCTCGGCCGACGATGTGCCCGTCGTGCCGGTCTCCGCTGCCGCGCCGTCGCCGATCAGCCTCGTCACCCCCGCGGTCGCATCGTCGCCGGCCCTGTCCGGCAACGGCCAATTCGTCGTGTATGTGAGCGAACCGGGAGGCGGCGCCGAGCAGGGCCGCGACCGAAGCGTGTGGGTCACCGATCGCCTCTCGGGCGACGCCACCGAACTGACCCTTCCCCGCGATGGCACCCGCCTCGGCAACAGCGTCAATCCGGCCATCAGCGCCGATGGATGCACGGTGGTCGTCACCAGCGAAACGGCGTACGACCTGTTCCGCGATGAGGACGAAGGCAGCCGGTGGGACATCTACGAGATGACCCTGCCGTCGTGCGGCGGCACCATCGGCGATTGGGAACTGATCTCCACCAACGTCGACGCCGACGGCCAGGCCCAGGCACGCAACGATGTCGACCCCACCGAGCGGTCGGCGGTCTCCAGCGGTGGTTCGGTGATTGCGTACGTGCGCCCGTTCGAGTCACTCTCCGGCAACGAAGATCCCGACCGACCGGCTGCTGCGATCGATGTCGTCGATCTGTCGATCCCCATCGACGCCGCCGAACGGATCACCCCGGTGCCGGGCCTGCCGACGGAAGCCGCTGGTAACAGCGTCGACTATCTCGGCCAAGGCAGCCCCACCTTGTCGGCCGACGGTTCGACGGTGGTGTTCGTCTCCGACGCCAGCGCCCAACTCGCCGTTGCCGACTGGGTCGCCCCGATCGGCGCCGCCTCCACCGTGGCGACCCAGGTGTTCGCCTGGGACCGCAACGATCTCGACCCGTTCACTGCGGTGACCGTGGTGTCCACCACCGGATCCGCGCCGGGCAACGCCAGTTCCGACAGCCCCACCGTGTCGGCGGACGGAACCGTGGTCGCGTTCTCGTCGTTAGCCAACGACCTCGTCGCCGCTGAGGCGCTCGTACAATGTGGCGTCAACTGCCCGGCTCAGGTCTACGTCTACGACCGCGATGCCGATGACAACGGCATCGCCGTCAGCGGCATCGCCGATGCCGCCGAACTGACCTCGATGTCCCTCGTCAGCCAGGCTGTCGGCATCGTCGGCGATCCGATCGTGATCGGCAACGGTGCCTCGTTCGCGCCGGCGATCTCGGGTGACGGCATCTCGCTCGCCTTTGCGAGCAAGGCCACCAACCTGCTCCAGGTGCAGACCCCGGGCGGTGGCGAACTCGAAGACGGCGACCTGCTGATCGCCGACCTGTCCAACAACAACCAGATCCGGCGAGCCTTCGAGAGCCTCACACCTGCTGCGGCTGCGCACGGGCACCCCCATCTTGCCGCCAATGGTCGGGTGATGATCGCCGACTCGCTCGTCGCCGGTGAGTTGCTCGGCGACGCCGATATCACCGGTCGCCACATCGTCGCGGCCACCTACCGCCCGACGATCTCGATTGCGGCGCTCGACATGGGCACCGGCCTGGTCGGTGTGCCGGGCTCGGAGTGGAGCATCAACCTCGTCAACCTCGGACCGGGCGCGTTCACCCCGAGTGCGGTGTCGGTCGACAACCCCGACTTCGCGATCTCCGGCGGATCCTGCCGGGACGGCGCTCCGGTCAAGCCGGGCACGTACTGCTCGGTGCTGCTGATCCTCACGCCGTCGCTGCCCGGAGCGGTCGTCGCCAACCTGACGGTGGCCGAGTCCGGATTCGATGCGCTCGTGCTGGCGACCCCCATCAAGGGTGCCGGCGGCGAACCGGCCCTGTCCGCCAATCCCGACACCGCCGACTACGGCAGCGAGGTCGTCGGCACGGTCAGCCCGTTCACCGAGATCTTCACCGTCACCAGCGTGTCGCCGTTGCCGACGTGGGTTGCCTCGGCCACGATGAGCGGCGCCAACCCGTCGGATTTCATCTTCACCGCGAGCACCTGCGGTGTCGAGTTGCTGTTCGGCGCGACCTGCGACGTCGAGGTGTCGTTCCGCCCCGATGGCTCCGGCCGCCGCACCGCAACGCTGAGCTTCACCACCTCGGCCGGTCAGTACACGAGCGTGTTGCTGTCGGGAGAGGGCGTGTACACGCCGACCTTGATGTCGAGCGAGACGCTCACGCCTGGCGCCGATCTCGGCGTCGGCGGCTCCGGCTTCCCGGCCAACACCGGCCTGGTGCTGTCCTGGAGCGATGGCAGCGGCCGCACCGCGCTGCTCACCACGAACGACAAGGGCGACTTCCTGGCGATATTGCCCACCAGTCGCAGTCAGCGTCCCGGCAGATCGACGCTCGTCGCCCAGGCCACCGATGGCACGACGGCGACGTTCGTGGTCGAGATCGAACGGGCACCACGCAAGACGCCGCGGGCCCGTCAGGGCTGAGTCGCACCGGCCCGGTCGGGCATCCGGTCGGTCACTACTGGACAGTCGGCTCAGCCGACGGGGTACTGCTTGCCGCTGACGAGCACGGCGACATCGCACTCGCCGTTGCCCCCGCCGACGGTCTCGCACTCCAGTTCCACGGTGAGCACCGACCCGGCCGGGAACACCCATGGGCTGATCAGCTGCAACCCGTCGATGTTGTCGACACTCGTGTCGAGGTTCCACGGCTGGACCGGATCGGCGTTGCGCAGCACGGTGACCCGGCCGCCGTCGCGGTTGACGTTCTGGAGCACGAAGTCGGTGATCCGCCATTCGACACCTGCAGGAACGGTGACGGTCGGCGCCGACGACTGCCCGGGGCCGGCAACGGCCTCGAGGCGGAGGCCGAACGGGGTCCCCTGGTCCGCCGCGGCGACCGGAGCGATCACCGGCGTATCCGTCCCGGTGGTCGTCGCGGTCACCGTGTCGTCGGGACCGGTCGAGGAAATGGTGGAGCCGGTGGCGACGGTGGGCGTGGTGACGGCGATCTTCGTGTCGCCGTCGACGGCGTCGCGGGCGGTGCGCTCGGTGAGCGGCTTGATCAGACCGAACCACGCACCGGCACAGATGCCAACGACCGCTGCGAGTGCGAGAACCCGCCGGCCGAGGCGATCGGGCAGCAACGGCGTCTGGACGAACGTCGCGTCGGCGACCGCCGTCGGGAATCCCTGCTGATCGGCCTCGATCGAGAACGGCAGGATCCGTGACCCGCGCCGCCAGTGGCGGCGGACCGCCTTCATCTTGAGTCGGACCAGGCTCTTGCCGCCGGGCTCGATGCCGACCGCAGGGGGATCGAAGTCGCCGTCGAGGCGCTGGCTGACATCGATCAGATGCAACCGGCAGCTGGCCTGGCTGTTGCCCTGGTTCTCGACCAGGAACTCGTAGTTCGCCCGCCGTCGGCTGCGCACGACGGGCTGCAACAGGTGCACCCGCCGGTCGTGGAATGCGCCGATGATCGCCGTGGTCTCGGCGATGATGACGTCGTCGGGTTCGTCCTGGGGGATGATCCGCACGGTGAGCGGCGCAGGTCCGGCCGGAGTCGTTGCGAGCTGTGGCGGACGGACCGTGACGGTGATCGTCTCGCTCGACCCACCGAACAGGGTGACTGTCGGCGGTGACAGACGCACCCACCCGGCGAGCAATCCCGACGGCACCAACGTGAATGTCTCGGTGTGGTTGCCGAGGTTGATCAGGAGCAGATCGAAGGTCTCCGAGTCGCCCGGCGCCACGTCCACATCGGATGTCGAGAACTGCGCCTGTGCCACCATCGACCGCTGACGTTAGCCGGTAGCGTCCCCGAACATGGTCCCGCCGGCGGCGCTCGTGTTCGATCTCGACGGCACCATCGTCGATACCGAAACCCCTGAGTTCGAGGCGATCCGAGCGGTGTGGTCGAGCCACGGCCACGACTACACGATCGACCGGTTCGCCCGCTACGTCGGCACCTCCACCGGCACCGCCGGCTGGCTCGCCGACCTGGTCGCGATGGTCGATGGCCCGGTCGATGTCGCTGCGGCGAACGCGTTGCGCAGCGATGTGCATCGGCAGATGACCAGCGCACTCCAGCCGCGCGAGGGCATCGTTGCCTTGATCGAAGCCGCGGCCTCGGCGGGCGTGCCGATGGCGGTCGCGTCGAACTCCCCCGGGTACTGGGTAGCCGAGCGGCTGATCGCGTTGGAACTCGACGCGCACCTTCCGGTGATCATCTCGATCGATGTCGCCTCGCGACCCAAGCCCGATCCGGCGCCGTTCGCGGAGGCGTGCGCGCTGCTCGGGGTCGACCCGTACCGTTCGGTGGCGTTCGAAGACAGTGGCGTCGGCGTGCTCG
>Ga0105048_10006617_pt1 | contig 18685 bp, 16 predicted proteins | sample MAT05_FD_78382 | JGI IMG/M metagenome (GOLD analysis project Ga0105048, IMG submission 78382) | Freshwater microbial communities from Lake Fryxell liftoff mats and glacier meltwater in Antarctica - MAT-05 | ecosystem: Environmental > Aquatic > Freshwater > Ice > Liftoff microbial mat | place... | reverse complement strand
GACGAGACCCGTGCGGAGGTTTTCCGCCATCACCAGGGTAATGCCTACGTCGATACCGATGACGTCGGGCGAGGCCCATCCGGTGTGGGGATTGAACGCGTCGACGAAGCCATAGCGTTTCCAGACCGCGGCTCCGCCCACCTCGCGCATGCGGAGGAGCGTGTCGAGGCACTCGCGCGGAGCGAAGGGCAGCGATCCCGCCGGAGCGCAGGGTACGACGGTGCCGTCGCTGGGATCGTATCCGTTCGCCGGGGTACCCCACGCGACGTAACCTTGGGCGCTGTCCGACGCGGTGAGACCCCAGAGGTCCAGCGACCAGTGCGGAAACCGGGCTTGTTGGGCGGCGGACCATTCGCGCTGGGCGAGGGTGGCGTTCACCGAGTTCTGCCAGTAATCCGCATAGAGATCGCGGCGTCCGCGAAAGTCGAACCAGCCATGGGCATACTGGTGCGTAAACAACGGCCCGCACTGGATAAAACGACGGTTGCCCATCTGCACCACGGGTGCGCGGTGCCACGAATGCCAAACGCCGGGGGGAAGCGGCGCCGTCTCTGCGCCGATGCCGAGGAGGTATAGACCGAGCATCTCGGAATAGCTGTCCCAGCGGTGGGGGATAAATCCGCTTTCCGGTCTCCATCCGTGGGATAACGTCGTGCCACCGTTCATCGCCCACGTCCAATCGATCCGATCGTAGATCCGATAAACGTCGGCGGTCACTTGGGCGTCGCCCAGGTACTCCCGGGCGAAGAGCGCGCCCTTCAAAAACAGCGCCGTGTCGATTGTCGAGGCTTCGCTTTGCCAGACCCTTTCGCCGGTCCGAACGTCGACGAAGTGATAGAACCAACCCTTCCGGTGTTCGACGCGCTCGGCGAAAAAACGCACCGTCGTGCGAACGCGCCTGAGGGCTTCACCCGGGCTCAACCAGCCGCGTTGTTCGCCGATGCACCACGCGGTGAGGGCGAAGCCGCACGCGGCGATGCTCGCGGGCGCGTCGCTCGCCATCCCGTCGGCCGGAGCGCGATCGCGTGTCAGGCCGGAGGTATCGTCGGTTTGCTCGACGAAAAACCGCAGCGAGCTCCTCTGGAGCTCATCGAGAAAGGTATTTTCATGAGGGAAAAGGTGAAACGAAGCTGGGGCACCGTTCTTCGCTTCTACTGGAGTGGGGTGGAGGCCGAGGTGGGACATCAGTGCAGCTAGTCCCAACCAGCGCCGCACCCGGGCTGCGAGTGCGAAAAACCGGGAATTACAAAGACCTTTTCGCATCGTCCTTTCAACGTTATCGGTCTGCGCCGGGAAAAAGAGAGGGGAGGTTTTCGCTCCGCGGTCATTTGCGCAGCGGTGAGTTTTACCGCGACCGGACTTTCCCCGGACCGCAATCCTGTAAACCGTTGGGTGAACATGAAAATGAGCGTTGGAGGGCCGTGCACCGGTCGGTTCACTCTTGGGTGGCGAGACCGCTTGTAAAACCGGGCCTCTCCTCTCGTCTCGAGCAAACCCTTGACCCGGCGAGGCCGGGCGCAACCGTCGCTGGATGCAGCCAGCACGTGACGAAAACTTTCTCGATTATAAGAGGGCCGAGAAGAAGGCCTTGGAAATTCTTGCTGCGATGAAAACCGCCACGCCCAAAAAGGTGGATATCGAACTCGCGTTACTCGTGGCGATTTTCGAACTGCACAAAGGTGTCGCTCCAGGCGAGACCGTTGCGTCCATCGTACAGGGGCATCTCAAGCAGCTGGTGCCGTTCTACGCCGCCAAACCCCCAAATACCGGATAGCCTTATCGAAGCGGGCCGGCGGCGACAACCGGAGTGCTGCGCCGTCTCTTGGCGGCGGTTTCGCGGTGAGCCCGTGGAGGGTCTCCGGATATTTATTCGAAGTTTGTTCGTCGCGCGCTCGATCCCCCCCTGGCGAGAGTCGCGACTCCCGACAGTGGCGAGCACATTGTTCCCTACACACCGCACTCTCGAGGGACTCGACCGTGAGGGCAGGCTTACGCGAAATCCGCTGCGGTTGGACCTTCGACGATCAGCCGGAGCGAATCGAGCCTGAGCCGAGCCGCCGCGATCGCCTCCCGCGTGTTGAGCAGTTGTTCCTCGGTTGCCGCGATTTCTTCGAGGCGCACGTGGTCGTTGAGCTTGCGAAGATCCACCAGGCGTTGGCGATCCGCCGCGAGCGAGGCGGTGGCTTTGCCGGCCGCTTCGGTTCTCAAGGTCGCGCCTCGTTTCTCGGCGGCTTCGGTGGCGCTTTCGACGAGGCGTTTCAACAAACCGGTGTCGAAAGCGCGGCTTTCGAGAAAGCGATGGAGGGTGCCGTCTTCGGTTTCCGACGCCAACGTCGCCGAGGTGCGTTCCTCGGTCACATCGGCGCCGCGAATGTCCACGACTACGCGGACCGGCACCGGAGCGAGAAAGCGATCCACGTGCCAGCGCGAGTCCGCCACCGTTTCCAACACGAAGACGACCTCCAGCAGCAGGTTGGGTTGGGTCGAGACGATGACACTGAACGCCGTCGTGCCCGCTTTGGACGCCAGAAGGAGATCGATCGCGTCTCGCACCAGCGGGTGGTCGGGAGACAAGAAACGAATATCTTCGCGTACGATGGCGCGCTTGCGGGCAAAGGTCGCCAGCATCCCGTCGGCGGGGATCGACGGAAAACCTTCGACGTAGGCGTGTCTGGGGTCGAGAAAAACATCGCCTTCCTCGTGTTCCTTGATTCGGACGCCGAAGTGATCGAGGAGCTCGCCGAGAAAACTGCGAAGGCTCGGGTCGGCGTCGCTCTCGCGGATGCGTGCGACCGTCCGATCGGCGATTTCCCGGTCGAACGAATTTAGCTCCAGCAGCCGATCGCGGCCGCGGCGCATTTTCAGGGAGAGGACTTCTCGAAACACGATCGTCTCGGCGAGGAACGCCTCGAGCCGATCGGGCGAGGCGCTGGCGTGGTCTTCCCCGCGCGCCACCGCGAGGACGAGCAGGCGCTCGCGAAACTTTTCCCGATAGTCGTTGCCGCCTTGGAGGGGATGCTCGATCGCATCGAGTCCGCGGTGGTACCACCCGAGCACGAACTCGTCCGCGCTGCCCACCAGCGTGGGAACGTGGATACGGATGGTTTCCGTTTGTCCGATGCGATCGAGTCGTCCGATCCGCTGCTCGAGCAAGCCGGGGTCGAGCGGGAGGTCGAACAGGACGAGGTGATGTGCGAACTGGAAGTTGCGACCTTCGCTCCCGATTTCCGAACATAGGAGCAATTGCGCGCCGTCCGGCTCGGCAAACCACGCGGCCTGGCGGTCGCGCTGCACCAGCGGGAGACCTTCGTGAAAGAGACCCACGCCGACGTTGGTTTTTTCCTTCAGCGCGGCTTCGAGCGCGGCGACCTTTCGCTGCGAGACGCAGATCAAAAGAACTTTTGCCGGCCGATTCCGCTGTAGGAAATCCACCAGCCAGAGGAGGCGGGGGTCATCCCTGAACGCATAGCGCAGCCTCCCGGCGGTGCCGGTTTCCTCCGCTTCCAGTTCGCGGGCCGTACGGGCGAGGAGGGTGGGGCTGGCTCCCGGGAGCGCAACCGGGCACAGCTTTCTGCGAGGAAAACCGGAAATATTCGAGCGGGTGTTCCGGAACATCACGCGGCCGGTACCGTGTTGATCGAGGAGTGTCTTCAGCAATGCCTCGCGCGCATGGTCCTCCTTTTTGGCCAGGGCCGCGAGATGCTCGTCGAGTCGCTCCGGGTCGCGGTTGAAGATCTTCCGCAACGCGGAAAGATCCTTCGGTTTCAGAGGCTTTTCGTCGACGATCTTTTCGGCGATGTCGGCCACCGTTTCGAAGCGCTCCGTCTCCTCCAGGAAGCTTTCGTAATCCCGATAGCGCGAGGGATCGAGCAGCCGGAGACGCGCGAAATGGCCCACAGGCCCCAGTTGCGTCGGAGTGGCGGTGAGGAGCAGCAGGCTCGGCGTACGTCCGGCGAGTCGCTCGACGAGCGTGTATTCCGGGCTCGGCGCGTCGGGCGACCAGGCGAGATGATGCGCTTCGTCCACGACCACCACGTCCCAGCCGACTTCGATCGCCTGTGTCCGGCGCGTGTCGTTTCTTGCGATGTAACCGACGCTGGCCAAGCCGAGCTGTGCGGAAAGAAAAGGGTTTTTTCCTGGATCGCTCGCCTCGTCGGCAAGGCAACGGGCCTCGTCGTAAATGCTAAACCAGAGATTGAAGCGGCGGAGGAGTTCGACGAACCACTGGTGGACGAGCGATTCGGGAACGAGAATCAGCACACGCCGCGCTTTTCCCACGGCCAGTAGCCGCTGGAGGATCAGACAGGCTTCGATCGTTTTTCCCAGACCGACTTCGTCGGCGAGGAGCACGCGGGGATACTGCCGCGAAGCGACTTCCCGGAGAATGAAGAATTGGTGAGGGATGAGCTCGACCCGCCCGCCGAGGAAGCCACGCACGTCCGATTGCCGCAGCCGTGCCTGCATCTGCAGCGATTTGAGGCGAAGCTGAAAGACCTCTTCCGGCTCGACTTGGCCGGCCATGAGTCGCTCCTGCGGAAGACTGACATGGGTGACGTCGGAAAGCGTGTCCTCACGGATTTCCCGGCCGCCTCCGGTGTAGGTAAACAGACCGCCCGCTTCGGTGACGCTCTCGATCGTGACGGCCGTGCCCTCCCGGTCCGCGATGCGTTCCCCGCTCCGAAACTGGACGCGTTTCAACACCGCGGTCCCTCGCGCATACAAACGCTGCTCGCCGGTTGCCGGGTACGTGACGCCAATGCGTGTGCGATCGATACTCGCAACCACTCCGAGTCCCAACTCGGGTTCCCTTTCGCTCATGCAGCGCTGACCTATGACGTCCAAAGACATCCACAAATCAGGCGCGAGGATCCGGGAACTTGGAAGCGATTTCTCCCTAGCCGTAAGGCTTAAGAACGGTGGGCGCTGAGCCTACTTCCCTTTCCGCGAGACTTTACGCGGCGGCTGCTTTGGACTCCAACGATTTGGTCTGCTGAAGCACCCGGTTGATGCGGATCCGGTGCCGTGTCCTCCGTCGAAGCGAAAGCGTCTGCGCGGATGCGAAGAGGTTGCACTTTCGAAATCCACAGATGACGAGACTGGCGGAAGCGCCGAACAGAGAGATCACCAGCCCCGTGGCGACCGCGGCCGCTGCGAGCGCAAAAGCGAAGAGTTTCAATAGGGGGCGAGCGGGCCGGACAGGCGGATGAAGCGGGAAGGACATGTAGCCTAATCTAACCGAAACGGAGGGGGCTGTCTTGCGGAGCCCAGTCCGTGCTGGGGATGGGGAGGCACACTCACGCTTCATCGGAGGAATCCCTGTTCAAAGAAGGAGTTGTGTCACGCTTGCATTCGTGGTCCGGAGGCACGGCCGAGCGGAAAAGCGCGTTCGTGCAAATTGCATCGAACGCACTGTCCCTCATCCATTTTCGTTCTCTAAGACGCACGTGTCGATGGCCTCGATCGACCGAAATCCCTGCTGGATCGCACTTGGCGGGTGAAAGCCTTGCACACGCGGAACCGGACACGACGGGAGTGGTCGCGTGAGACGCCGCTTCCATGGACGCAACCGTATCCAGTTCGCAGATCCCTTCCGTTTTCACCCGACCTTCCGTTTCGCCCGTCGATCCGGTCTGGGACGATGCGTTTTCGCGCGTTGAGAGTTACTTACGAGCCCATCGGGTCGAGAGCCGAGAGTTATTGAACCGGCTTGCCGCCGATATTATCCGCGAAGCGAGACTCGCCGCGCACGACGCCGCGACGCCGGCCGATCCCGTCGCTCTCGCCATGCGCGTCACGCATGAGCGCATCGGAGCGTGGTTTGCGCACGCTTGGAATAAAGGAACCTGGGCTCACGAGCGGGATCGGGCGCAGGGCCGTCTTGCCCTGGTCATGGCGGACTTGCCTGGCCGTTGGTCCAATCATTTTCTGTCGACGGAAGCGATCCCCAGCGAACTGGTGACCGGAATGGCCGGTTTTTCGCTCCAGGCAGGGCCGGAGTTACGTTTTAGCAATATGCCGCCGGCCCCGCTGGAATTCGGTCCCGACGAGACGGATCCGCACCGACAAGATAAAAGCCGTTGGGTCCTCGCCCGTGCCGCCCTTTCGTGGGTGATGATCGTCGGTTTGGTGAGTGCAGCGACGGCTGCGAGTCTATGGTCTCTCCGATGAAGGTGCAGACGTTCGATCCCGCGGCCCTGGATCCTCGGGAAGCATCGCGTCGACGTACGCGCTCGATGGGTCTGGTGGCGATTCTCGCCGTACCTGCCATCCTCACCATGGCCGATTTGCATGTGAGGACCGGCTTCGACGGATGGAAGTTCGTCCATCTGCTCCTCTTTACGATCCTCTTCGGTTTGGTGGCACTGGGTTCCGCGCAGACTTTGATTGGATTCTTTGTGCGACGGCGCGGCGTGGATCCCTGCCGAATCGAGGCGAGTCTCGATCCGGCCGAGAACGAGCGCGTCCTCCACGCGCGAACCGCGGTGGTCATGCCGATTTGCAATGAGGACGTACCGCGGGTGATCGAAGGGCTCCGCGTGATGTACGAGTCGCTCGAGCGCACCGGAAAGCTGACGCACAGCGATTTTTTCCTTTTGAGCGATTCCACGGATCCGAATCGCTGGATTCAGGAGGAGGCGATGTGGCTGGCGCTGACCCAGGAGTTGGGCGCACACGGTCGCATTTTCTATCGTAAGCGTCGGGTCGGCATCAATAAGAAGGCCGGCAATCTCGCGGACTTCTGCCGTCGGTGGGCCAAGCACTATCGCTACATGGTGGTGCTCGATGCCGATAGCGTTATGACCGGAGAGTCCATCGTTAGCCTGGTGCGCCTGATGGAGAGCAACCAGCAAGTCGGGATTATTCAGGGTGTGCCACAACTGGTGAACGGCGAGACGGTGCTCGCTCGCCTGCAACAGTTCGCGAGTCGCCTCTACGGCCCGGTGTCTGCCGTGGGACTCAACTACTGGCAGCTCGGCGAAGCGAATTACTGGGGACATAACGCGATCATCCGGCTGGCTCCGTTCGTACGGCATTGTTCTTTGCCGGAACTGCCCGGCGACGGGCCGTTTGGCGGGCGCATTCTTAGCCATGACTATGTCGAAGCCGCGTTGATGCGCCGGGCGGGCTGGCAGGTCTGGCTCGCGACTGGGCTGAGCGGAAATTACGAGGAGGGGCCGCCCAACGTGGTCGACCTCGCCGGTCGGGATCGCCGTTGGTTGCAGGGGAACCTGCAGCATACCCGCCTGATCTTCGCACGGGGCTTTCATGCGGTGAATCGCCTCCATTTTATCCTGGGTATCCTTTCCTATCTGGCCTCGCCGCTTTGGCTCGCTTTTTTGGTGGTGTCCACGGCGATCGCCTATCGGCTGAGAACCGGCGCCGGAGCGGGTCCCGTACTGTCGCCATGGACCGAATACGCCCATTGGAGTTACCAAAGCCAGGCGCTCTGGCTCTTTGCGATTACCATGGGGATGCTTTTTTTGCCGAAGATCGTTTCCCTGGTCGACCTGATCGGTAAGCCCGAGGAGGTGGCGAGTTTCGGCGGATGGCGAAAGCTGCTGGCCGGGGTCGCGATCGAGACAGTGTTGTTCACGCTGCTCGCGCCGGTGCTGATGCTCTTTCACACGACCTTCATCGTTTTGACGCTTTGTCGCCAAAAGGTGACGTGGGGCGCGCAGCGACGAGGGCGCGCGGGGCAGTCAGTGCCGATGGAGACGATCTACGCGCACGGCAGCCACACACTCGTCGGCTTGGGTGCGGCCGTGCTGGTGTACCGGATCGATCCGCTGTTCGCGGCATGGATGTCGCCGATTCTGGCCGGATTGATTTTGTCGATTCCCGTCTCGTTCTTTACCGGTTCGCTTCAGATCGGCCTCGCGCTTCGGGCCAAGGGGTTGTTGCAAACTCCCGAGGAAGCCCAGCCGGCGGTCGAACTGGCCCGATTGGAAGAGCGTTTGGCGATACGCGAGAAGGGGCTGCGGCCCCTTCCGGAGTTAGCCGGCAACTATGGGCTGCTCCAAGCGGTGATCGATCCGTACATCAACGCGGTCCATGTCTCCCTGCTGCGTACCAAGGAGGACCTGCCGTCCCCGAGCGAAGAGACCTTCGCGGCCCTGCGACAAACGTTGCTGCGCAACGGCCCCGACGCGCTCACCGCGAAGGAACGGATGGCGCTGCTGATGGATGCGCACTCGATGGCGGTTTTGCACGATGAACTCTGGGCATCGCCGACCGATCGTCTTGCGGAGTGGTGGCGTTTGTCGCTCCAGCATTACACCCGCCTCGCCCCCGCGCCGCAGACGGCGTTTTCGCTTTGAGGGGATCGCGACCGGCGCGAGCGAGGGAAAAGGAGGGCCACGGTCTCGAGACTGTCTCGCAACCGCTCGAGGGCCAGCCCTCGCAGCGGCACCGCGTCTTCCCCTATTTGCAAAATGTTTGGAGTCCGGCCTTTAGGCCGTCCGATACGCGATTGCACTCTCTTCGGACGGACTAAAGTCCGGACTCCAAACTCTACCGCCCGAGCTTCGCCGGATCGGGGCGCTCACCGCGTCGTCAGCAATTTTTGATCCACCAACCATTCGACGCAGCGTTGAGGCCAGGCGCCCGAAGGCGACGTGTCTGTGTCGCGCACGCCGAAGCCGTGTCCGCTGCCGGCGTAAAGATGGAGCTCGGCCGGCTCGAATTCATGGCAGGGGAAAGCCGAGCGGCAGGTCCGCGAGGGTGTTCGGTAGGGTCGAGAGGATAGAAGACCCCACGTGGATTCACAAACGATCGCCAAAACGGATACGTTTTACGGTCGTCTTCTTTTTGCGCGGCGAAGGCGGGATTCCCAGTCGCGGATCCCGTTTGCGCACGAGCTGGACGAGGCGACGGGCATCGCGTTCGAAATGCTCGTGGGACTCGGGCAGGTAGAGCCACTTCTTCAACACCGGGTGCGATCGAAGCGAGGGAAACTCGGCGATCAAACTCGCTTGATGCTCGTGAAAGGTGCAGACCAGAACGCCCTGCCAGGGCTCCCCTTGCGTGGTGAGAAAAAGCTGGTGCAGGCCGTTGAGCATGATCGTACGGCCACCGAACCACGCTTTCAGCACGAAGGTCGGATCGTCCTGCACCGGGTCGATCAGCCACTGGAGAGGATGCTCCGGCTTGGCTGCGCGCGGGCGGAGGGATGAAGGGGTGCGTGCCGACTTCATGGCGGGAACGCCGATCGTCAGCGGCCCGCTTGGCGTGCGCAATTGCGATTTGCGGATGACTTCGGGGGGAGGACGTGCTTCCAACGGAGTCGAGTGCGCATGCCACAAAGTCCTAGACGTGGAGATCGCGAGACGACTCGCGCGCTTTTCCGGGAAGAAATTCCCACGCTGAGGCTCTCAAGTTCATGCGTACGTTTTCGATCGTGGCGGCACTTGTGGGATTTTGGGCCACCTCCTTGTTCGCGGGAAATCGGTTGACGCTGAATGGGACGATGCGGGCGTTGCCACCGTCACGTTTGCGCCCACGCCGGCAGTCGCCGCAAGCGGGCCTTTCGAGGTATCTGCCGCGTTGCTGGGCGGGGGGATCGAAAGTAAAGTGAACCGCGGCGAGAACTCCGGGCGAACGCTGGAACACGAGTTCGCGGCCCTAAAATTCGCTCGGGAAATCCTCGTTCCGGTCAAAGGAGACGAAGCTGTTTTTCGCGCAGTGATCCGCGAGCGGCACGGTGCTCGATAAGCCGAAACACAAAAAGCAAGTGGAGCATAAGGAGCATTACGATGCTCTGAAAGCCCGCTGGCCCGACGCCCTGGACGTGGACCGCTTTCGCCAGATGATTTTTCGGCTGGAATCCTTCCGCTGGTCCTCGGCCTGTTCGAGCAGTTTTTACGCGAGCTGCGTCCACGTGCTCTCGCGGCGACGGACGAACCCGACGAGTGGCGCCGGTCGGGGCTTCAATCGACCTTTGTAAGCAAGCACGCGAACCTCGAGGGAGCCGCGAAAAGGCAGTCCAATGATTACTTCTTAAACTTTGACAGACATCTTATTGGGGCGGAGCGGCATTCGACGACCTTGAGAAGGCCAAAATTCTTGTGCCGACTGCAGATCAGTTTCACAGACGCTCGGAGCTGTTATTTCGATAGAAACACGTCCTAAACGCCCAAAACCTCTCAACCTCACCCTCACCCGCGACCTCCTCCCTCGCCCGATCTCCGGCAAGCTCCGGGTCGATGACCGCTACCTCCTGTTCCCGCCGAGCATGAAAGAAGTGGGCCGTGCAAGTACCCACCCCCGCATCCCGGACCCCAGGCGCGCCTTGACGCCGGCCGGTGCGTGATACAACTTCGTCTCACGATGCCTGTCACCGCCTCCATCCGCGATCTGCGCAATTCGTTTCCCAAGATTCGAAAGCTCGTCGAGGCGGAGGGCGAGGTGCTGCTTTCCGAAAGTGGCCAGACCAAGTACCGGCTCGTGCTGCACACGCCCCAGCCAGCGAAATCGGCCGCGGCGGTGGATTATTGGTCTCGGTTGACCTCCTACCAGCCGACGCCACTGACCCGAGCGCAGGCGCAGACCCTGCACGACGACAACCGTGGCGACCGTTGATCAGCTCTACGCGGATCCGAGTGCGCTGCTGAAGCTCTATCTCAACGAGCCTGAATCGCGGGCCATGACGGCGTGGCGGGCCAAGTCTTCCGGTCCGCTGTCCGTGACCCACCACGGCCGGGTCGAGCTGGTCAACGGCATCGCGCTGGCGGCACACCGCAAGTTCATCTCCGCAGCCGCTTCGTCAGTTTCGACCAGAGACAGCAGAAACTTGCACGCGCCGTCGGACTAAAAGTCGTCATGCCCGTCGCGTAGTTGTTCAATGTCGGCATCGCCCCCGTGCCCAACTTCATCGTAGTCGATCAGATCAAGCATACCCTCCCCCGGCGGCTACAGCACGTCCACGCGCGCACCCACGGGGTTAGCCTGTTGCTAGTTGCGTCGACGAGGCAGCCATTCGTCTGTCGGCGGGGACTTGAATCTCCGGTGATGGAGGCGGGCGCATTCGGCGAATTCCGAACGGAGTCGATCCGCGACTGATTAAATTTACTTGAGCATCGTATGAGGGGATTGGCGGAAGAAGCGGCAGTTTCGGGATGAGTCGGTCGAGAGGGCAGTGCTCAGGTCGTTTGCGCTGGCACCCTGATGCTGTCGGCGTTGACGACGCGGTCGATGTAGAGGAGGGTTTTTACCTGCCCTTTCATCTTGGCCATGCCGAGGATGTACTCGGTGCTGAGGGAGGTGCCGAATTTCGGGGTGGGCTCGATCTCGGCGGCGGCGAGGTTGGCGACCTCCTCGACTGCGTCGACGATGAGGCCCATTTGCGCGAGGGTATCACCGGGCAGTTTGACCTGGACGACGATGCAGGTGCGCTCGGCTAACTCGGCCTTGAGACCGAACTTGACGCGCAGATCGACGACCGGGATGACGCGGCCGCGGAGATTGATCACGCCCTTGACGAACTTCGGGCATCTGCGGGACGGGCGTGATCTTTTACCGCCGGATGATTTCGCGGACCTTCAGGAAGCCGATGCCGTAGGCCTCGTCGGCAAGGACAACCGTGAGTACCGGCCGGCCAGCCCGGCGATGGCAGTGGCTTGAGCACTGGTGGTGGATGACATGGCTCAGGTGTTCTTGAAGAACTCGTTGACGTCGGCGTGGCCATTGCCGTTGGTGTCATGCTGGCTATTGGCGAACTCGAGTTTTTCCTGGCCGCGCGCGGAGGAAGAAAGGGGCTCGGACTGGGGGCCATTGCCACCGCCATGAGGCCGGCTCCCGACCACGGATTTGCGGAACGAGGGTTTCTTCGCCGGCGACTTGATGGAAGCGGACGTCTGTTGCGTGGACGACTGCGCGCCCCCGACGAGCTGGCGGAGCTCGGCGGTCGCCTGTTGCATGGCGACGGCTTGGGCGCTGAGCTCCTGGGCGGCGGCGGCGGTTTCCTCGGCGTTCCCGGCGTTGGCCTGCGTGACCTTGTCCATCTGCGAGACGGCCGTGTTCACCTGGCTGATACCCTGGGTCTGCTCTTGGGAGGCACTGGCGATTTCGGCGACGATGGCGTCGACCTTGCGGGCGCTCTCGACGATTTGCTGAAGCGATTCGGCCACCTTGGCGGAGACGCGCACCCCGTGTTCGCTCTTTGCCACCGAGTCCTCGATCTTGGCGGCGGTTTCCTTCGCGGACTGCGCGGAACGCTGGGCGAGGTTGCGCACTTCCTCGGCGACGACGGCGAAACCGGCGCCGGCCTCGCCGGCGCGGGCGGCCTCGACCGCGGCGTTGAGGGCGAGGATGTTGGTCTGGAACGCGATTTCATCGATCGTTTTCACGATCTTCGCGATTTCGCTGGAGGAAGACTTGATGGCGTCCATCGCGGTCCTCATCCGATCCATGTCGGCGGCGCCAGCTTCCGCCGCGACGCGGGTTTGGCGGGCGACCTCCTTGGCCTGGGAGGCGCTCTCGGCATTGCGCTTGGTCATTGAGGCCATTTCCTCGAGCGAGGCGCTGGTTTCCTCGAGTGAGGCCGCCTGCTCGCTCGCGCCCTCGGCCAGTGACTGGCTGGAGGACGAGACCTGGCTGGCGGCGGACGAAGTCTGGTCGGCGCCATTGGCAATGGTGCCGGAGACGCGAGTGAGGACTCGATTCGTGCCACGGATAATCACGAACGCCAGTGCCGTGCTGACGAGGAGCGCCGAGACCAAGCCGATTGCGATACCCCTCTGTGAGCCGGTCACTGCAGCGGTGATACTAGCGCCGGCGACCTCGCCGTTCGCTTTGTTGAAACCCACCTGATCGGTGATCGCCTTCATGAACGTTCCGAAGGCCAGGGCCATCTCCCCATTGCTCAGCTCGCGCGCCTCCTTGGTTTTGCCCGCGTCGTTCAGTTTGAGCACCTCTTGGAACGATTTGACATAAGGAATGCGGGTCGCATTCACAATCTCCCAGAGCTCGCGATCTTTTGGCGTGGTAATGGTGGCCTCGTAGTCGACGAAAAACTTGTCGATCGCGGCCTTGTTGTTCTGAATGCTCGCCACCATCTTCGCCCGGGTCGGGGCATCCTCCGCCAAGAGATGTTCGAGAGTGTAGCGGAGGTTTTGCCGGGCGTGGCTGTCGATCTGCCCGATGACGTACATGCCCGGCAGGCAGTCTCTCGTGATGATGGTGGCCTGTCCTTGGATGACGGACAGGCGGTCATAGGCGAAGAGCCCCAGCGAAAGGGCGATGGCGACGACGGCGGCGTAGCCAGCGACAATGCGTTTGGCGATAGTCCAGTTTTTCACGATGGGGTGGGTGGGGTGGGTAAGGGAAAGGTTGCGCGAGAGTTGCAGGAATACTTGAGGGGACGCGATTCGGCGACGGGCCGATCGACGGTCGAGAAAGGCGGAGTATTAGTGAGGTGAGATCACTGGAGCAAAGAGTGCGGCTCGCGTTGTTCCAAAGCTTTCAGGCCGCAAGCCTAACCTGAGAAGGCGACCGCTCTGGGAACCCGCCGCAACACTACATGGCGTATCGGCGCAATCGGGCTGGGCTTGAGCGGGAGTTCGGAAGAGGTCATTGCTTGATTTCCGACAATCCGGTCAACTCCCCAGAGCGCAGCCGGAAAAGGGTCAGGTCGTGTAGTTTGTACTTCCACGGAGAGTAGACGCCTTACACGGGTTACATTGCGAGGTACGAAGCGTCTCGCAGCGATCCAAGCTTGGGCATGTCCAAACGGGGTGGCACGTTCCGCGGTCGCCACGCTGACATTCGATGAGCGCCCGCGAATTCGCTCGGTGCTCGTCCCGTTTTACGGCTGAAGGCAGTGCCGAATCCGCTGGCGGACTCGTAGCCGACAGCTAGTGCCGTTTCGGATATCGTCTTCCCCTCGCGCTGGAATTCGCACTCCGGTTCCGTCGGACCGAATAAAAATTTATCCAGTAACTCTCGCTTCGGGCAGGGCGTCATAGGGTGTATGCTGCGCTGGATCGGTCCTCTGGTCTTTTTTCTCTTCTCCGCTGCGGTCGCTTCGGCGGCGTTGGAGCGGCGGACGTGGACGGTGCTAGGCGCGCCGCGCGAAGCGTTGGTTTCGATTCCGGAGACGGCGGCCGCAGCGCCGACTCCCGTAGTTTTCGTATTTCACGGTCATGGGGGAACGATGCAGAATGCCGCGCGTACGATTTCAATTCATGCCGTTTGGCCCGAGGCGATTGTGTTCTACCCGCAGGGTTTGCCGACGCCGGGTCAGCTGACGGATAAGGAAGGCAAGCGTTCGGGCTGGCAGGCGCGTGCGGGCGATCAGGGGGATCGCGATCTAGCGTTGGTCGACACCCTGCTCGCTGCAGCGAAAGCCGAATTTCGAGTCGACCCGAAGCGCGTGTTCGCGACGGGGCATTCGAATGGAGGCGGATTCACCTATCTGTTGTGGGCGGAGCGGCCGGACGAGTTTTCGGCCTTTGCCCCCTCGTCGAGCGTGCTCGGACAGGAAAAAAAGCGGCCGACCACGCCGAAACCCATTTTGCATATCGCGGGTCGCACGGATCCGTTGGTGAAATTCGCCTGGCAGGAAAGGGCGATGGCCGCTGTCCGGAAGATCGATCGGTGCGACGAAACGGGAGTGCCTTGGGCACCCGGAGGGCCGTTCGCCACACTTTACCCGTCGGCAGTGGGTTCACCGGTGGTGACCCTGATCTATCCGGGCGGTCATGCCTTTTATACCGAAGCGCCTGCCGTCATCGTGAAGTTCTTCAAGACGTATGGAGGCAAAGAATGAACGGCTCCGCTCGACTTGGGAAATCGGAAAAGCCCGAGCCTGCGAGTGGCCCGTGGGGCCTTCCATCTCCGGGGCCGGACGCGTTGCGGGTTCTCGAAAACGAGTGGGCGGGAGCGCGTCGCCGGGCAATCGAGCTTCGCACGACACCGTCGGTCGCTTCGTTCAATCGGCTGTCGGAGATTTTGACTCGACGCGAACCTAGTGAGCGAAAGGTCACCTACGGCGGCACGAAGAGCAGGGAGAGATCCGGCCAAGCGAGTCGATTGCCGATTTGAAGCGAGCGTCACGGGTCGCCGTTACACGCTACGCCGCTCCCACCATGGCGGGAGCCGCAGTCGCGTGGCTTTATTGGCGAGGCGGCGACGGTTGCCGCTAAAGTGATCGTCGGTTGCTGGCCCGCCCTGCAGCTGCGTCTTGCCGACCCGTCATCACGTGCAGTCTGCAAGGTGGAAAATTCTCGGCTCTTGCAAATTGCACGGCGAAAAGATGAGGAACATTCCTCAGGATAACGAAAGTACTTATGCCATAGAGAGTTGTATAAAAATAGAGCTCGCTGGCACGTCTCAGGCATTATCGAGGACATGAACTCCAGCAACGCACTTGGATTTGCGATCTTCGGATTGTCCCTGAAGTTTTTGCCAGTCTGGTTTCCTACCATGATGGGAACGTCGTCTCCCGAGAGTGTACGCAGTCTCTGGATGGGGCTGATGAGCTTCGTTTTGATGGCGATTGCGGGTAGCTTCTTTATGTCGCGGGCATGGGTGACCCGGGGGATGTGGGCGGGCTGGGCGATCCGTCCGATGGCCGCGGCGAGTGCCGCTCGCCGTCAGGCCGCGTCGGCGCCGCCCCGGGCTGGGGTTTCGGTCTAGGCCAAGCTCTCCGCTCACCGTGAAACGGGCTTCACCGCCCGTTTCACCTTTTCGGTGCGCTCCTGCAGCCACGAAGTGGCAGCAACTGGAGGGAAATGGTTATGTCATTTTGAGCGATGCCACGGTCACGGAGTTACCTGCAGACCGCGATTCAAGCCATCGAAGGGGCCGGCAAATCGTCGGGAACGTTCTGGGCTCGGTGAAACGAATCTCTTGGGGAGCGAGATCCGCGAAACGCCTGGGGCTCTGGCAAACGCGCCGCGCTTGCCATCTCCACGGGCGGTAAATCATTGATCGGGGATGGCTACGCTGCTTGGACTCGATATCGGTTCGTCGTCGGTGATTGCCGGGATCCTGCAAGGGACGCGCGTGATCGCGGAGGCGCCGCGGACGTTTTTCAAGACGCGGCACGTCGGTCCTGCCGTAGACGTGGATCCGGACTTTCTGATGGCAGCGGTCGCTTCGGCGATCGCCCAACTCGGGGAGAGGGCGCGCACCGTGGACGCAATCGCGCTGGCGACGATGTGCCCGGCGTGGGTGGCGATGGACGCGAAGGGCAAGCCGCTCACCCGTTTGGTTACTCACCAGGACCGCCGCAGCGTGGTGGAGGCGCGGGAGATCGAGGCGCGACTGGGCAAGGAGCGGCATCTCTCGCTCTGCGGCTGTCGCCCGTTTCCGGGTGGCATCAGCTCGACCACGTGGGCGTGGTTTAAGGCGCACCAGCCGGCGGCGCTGCGGCGGGCGGATTTGGTCGGGCATCTCAATACGTTTCTCCATCGCCAAATCACCGGGACACGGATCACGGATCCCTCCAATGCCTCGTTCACGGGCCTGTATCACACGCTGGGGTTGGACGGTTGGAGCGAGGAGCTCTGCGAGAATCTGGGGGTCAGTCGTTCGCTACTGCCGGACGTGGTGGACTCGGATGTGATCGGTGGGCGAGTGACGCCCTCGGCCGCGGCGATCCTGGGTTTGCGCGCGGGCACGCCGATGTTGGCCGGGATGATGGACGGAAGTGCGGGCATGCTGCTCGCTGGCGCGAAGACGGGCCAACTGTTCAATGTGGTGGGTTCCACCGATGTTCTGGCCTTGTGTACGGATCGCCCGAAACCGCATGAACGCCTGCTCACGCGAGCGCTCGGCGTGCAGGGAAAATGGTTGCAGGTGAGCACCCTCGCGGCGATGGCGTCGTCGATTTATTGGGCGCGCGATCAGTTTTTCCCCGAAATGCCCGTGGCGGCGTTTCAAGCCGAGTTTCGACGATTGAGTGCGGTTGGACCGAAGGCGGCGGGCTCCGTACGTTTTGAGCCCTACATGGCGGGGGAACGCACCAGCCTGGAGCAACGTCAGGGCGCGTTCACCGGGATCACCCTCGCCACCACCCGCACGGAGATGCTTTCGGCGATCGTCGAGGGCCTCACCCGCGCAAGCGCGGACCGTCTGCCGTTGCTGACGGGCACAGGCACACGCTTATTGCGGACGGTGGCGGTATCGGGTGGCTCCGATCGTTTGGACGAACTGATGCATCGCGACTGGCCTGGGGCCTGGCGGTATCGTGCCGTCGAGGACGCGACGATGCGCGGGCTGGGGACTTTGGTCCCGCGCGCGCGTTGACCCGCCTTCGATTTCGCGAGAGCGTTCTCCGATCGATATGCGTCTTTATCTCCTGATCGCACTTGGAGGAGCGGCTGGCACCGTCTTGCGTTTCTTTCTTTCCGAGACGACGGCGCGAGCGTGGGGAGATTCGTTTCCCTGGGCCATCCTGATCGTCAATGTCACCGGCTCCCTGCTTATCGGTTTCCTTTACGCCGCGACCGGACCGGAGGCCCGCTGGCCGTTCGGGAGCGAACTGCGTCAGGTTCTGATGGTCGGTTTTTGCGGGGGATACACGACATTTTCCGCCTTCAGCCTGCAGACGCTCCATTTATTGAAGCACGGAGACTGGTTCAAAGCCGGCGGCAATGTGCTGGGGTCCGTGGCGTTGTGTTTGGTCGCCGTGTGGCTGGGCCATTTGGCCGGGATTGCGGCGAACGGCGGGACTCAGCGATAGGAGCGGATGTTCCCTACGTCCTTCGCAAGAGGGTCGCGGGAGCTCGTGGAGGGCCACGGTCCCGAGACTGTCTCGCAATCGCTCCAGGGACAGCCCACGCAGCAGCACTTCGTCACCGCCGTCGGCCCGGGCTCGGATCGAGAAGATTCGCTTGCTTGAGCACACTCAAATCGACCGCCGCCGCGACGTTTGGAGTCCCCCGCGCTGCAAAGTGTTTGGAGTCCGGCCTTGAGGCCGTCCGAAATCCAGTCGCACGCTTTCTCCGGACGGACTAAAGTCCGGACTCCAAACTCGGTCTTCCGAGCTTCCGCCGGATTCCGAGACAGCTTATTTGGTAGATTCTGGTCGAAATCTACCAGAATCTATCATCTAATACGGCTTCTATGGCCGATACCCCGCAACCTCTTTCCCTTGTCGCTCGCCTTCTTGCCCTCTCGCGACAGTTGGGACGCGAGGAACGAAAGTTGGCGATCCTCGGTGAGGGTAACACGTCGGCGCGGGAGTCCGAGCAGGCGTTTTGGGTCAAGGCGAGTGGGGCCAGTCTGGGCACGCTGGTGCCGGCGGGGCTGGCGGCGTGTCGTTTCGATCTGCTGCTGCCGTTGTTGGCCAAACGGGGGTTGAGCGATGTCGAGATCGACGATGCCTTGCTCGCGGCGCGGATCGATCCCCGGGCGAAGAAGCCCTCCGTCGAAGCCATCTTTCACGCCTATCTTTTGACTCTGCCCGGCGTCTCCTTCGTCGGTCACACCCATCCGGTGGCGGTCAATGCGCTGCTCTGCACCACGCTCGGGCGAACGTTTGCCAAACGGCGCGTATTTCCGGACGAGATCGTCTGTTGTGGCGTCGAGAGCGTCTACGTTCCTTACGCCGATCCGGGTCTGAAGCTCGCCGTGGCGATTCGCGAGGCGACGATGGAGTACATCGAACGCCTCTCGCGTGCGCCGCGGATCGTTCTGCTGGAGAACCATGGCTTGATTGCGCTCGGGGCGTCTCCCGAAGCGG
>Ga0105048_10006614_pt1 | contig 18687 bp, 19 predicted proteins | sample MAT05_FD_78382 | JGI IMG/M metagenome (GOLD analysis project Ga0105048, IMG submission 78382) | Freshwater microbial communities from Lake Fryxell liftoff mats and glacier meltwater in Antarctica - MAT-05 | ecosystem: Environmental > Aquatic > Freshwater > Ice > Liftoff microbial mat | place... | reverse complement strand
TCGAACCGGGAGAACCGGACCGCCGCCTGCGCCCGCCAGTCACCCTTGACCGCCAACATTGCTGACGGGACCACGTAGTGCCCCGGACCCGACTTGCGGGTATCGGCTTCAATCGGGGCGATGTCCGAATCCGGCAGGGAAAAAGTCATCTCAAGGTCGCGAACTTCAACTGGCGCGCCGGTCTTGTCGTCGAACAGGTAGACGTGGACTTCGTTGCTGCCGACCCGGGCCGGATCCACGGTGTACTCGAGGTTGTCCGCACCCACCTGGACCGACCCGCTGAGCGGACCTGACTTTCCGGCGACCGGCGGCGGATAACTGACCAGCGCGGCGGTCACCGCCAGGACCAGGGTCACGAGCACGACTTCGATCCGCAGGTTGCGGCGGATTTCGAGGCCCGCCTTTCCGGGCGCCTCTTTCTGCTGCCGCCTGACGACCAGGGCCGGGATCAGTCGGCGACGATTCTTCGCGGCAACGGCGACCAGGAGCAGGAAAAGCACGATCTTGATCAGCACCGCCCGTCCGAATGCGGTGTCGACCAGGGCCGAAACCGAGTTGACCTCGACGATCGCCTGGACCGTGCCGCTGATGCCAATAATTAGTACCGCGATCAGTGCGACCGCGGAGAATCTGAGCAGGAAGGCGGTGAGGACCTCCGTCTTCGAAGCATCGCCTTCGATCAATCGTGTCGCTACCGGCAACAGCAGCACCAGGGCAACCAGTCCACCGACCCAGACCGACATCGCCGATACATGAAGGATGTCGGAGATCGTGAGCAGCCAGATCGGATGCTGCGTCGAAGCGTGCCCGGCGAGCGCCGGAGAGACCACAAGAGCTATCACCGGAAGGGAAAGCAGCCCGATCAGCCTCGGTTTCTTCGAAAGCCCGGGGTCGAAGATCAGGCGGCGGCTAGCCAGAGCCATGGGAATCAGGGCGAGCCAGGCGACAATCCGCAAGATCATCGCCGAGCCATACCGGGTGTCGGCCACCTCCCGGAAGACCTCCGGCCGCAGCGAGTCCCAGATGCTGGTTCCGGCAGCGGTAGCGCCCTGAAGGGGAATCGCAAAGATCGAAGCAAGCAGTCCGGTCAGGATCGCGATGCCGAGAAGAAGCCTGAACCGGGAGGACACAGCCTCGGCGACTTTGCCCGACAGTCTGACACGGGTCCTGGCCATCGGTGACCAGAGCAGCAGCAGGAACGCGAGCAGACCAACCGCGACCGCGAGGGCCACGTACCCGACCCAGCGATCGAACCAGAAAGCAACTTCAGTGACCGGCCCGACATCGCTCAGGGCAATCAGTTCAGAGATTGTCTTGGCGGAGTTCGGGCCGGCTTCACCGACCGTGAAGACGAGTCCACCCGACACTGGGTGCGAGTCAGCCGAGACCACCCGGTAGGTCGCTGTGTAGACACCGTCCGGCAGCTCATCGGGCAGGTCGATGGCGATTTCTTCGCCGGTGTCACCCAGGCGTTTAATCTCCCCCGTTTCGACCTGGTTCGCTTCGGTGTCAAAGACCCGGACTGCACCCAGGCTCGCTTCGACCGGCTCGTTGAAAGCGAAGGTGACCTGGGCCGGGGCCTGCTTGAGCACCTCACCCCGGGTCGGACTGGACGATTCCAGAACGGCATGGGCCAGCGCCGATCCGGGAAGGATCAGGCAGGCCAGCACCGCCACGCAGAGCGGCAGCAGGATATGGAGGCGCCGTCTGGTCACCAGGCTTCGGCCTGCTCCTCCGGTTTTGCCCCGTTCGAGTCACCAGTGTCCGTGTCATCAGGGCCATCGCGATCAGCGTCATCGTCGGCACGGCGGCGACGCCTGACCGAAATGGCGATCGCCCCAAGAACGATCACGGCCGCAAGGCCGATAAACGGAAGGATCGGGAAACCGGACTGCTTGCCGACCCAGGTGAGCACGCCATTCGCTTTGACCGGCACGCCACCGACAGTCATCGGGATGACGTAGGGGAAAACCTCAGTTTCCTTTGACTCGTCCTTGACCTGCGGAGGAGTGCCGAGGCCCATGAAATGGGAGCGATGGTCGTGCCACGAGAAAGTTCCGTTGTCGGCGACCTGTTTCCAGTCGGGCGCGGCCTTTGCGTCTGCCTTTTCCGGCACCGTCACGTCGGCGAAGCGGTCCTCGTTCAGATAGTAGGCAGGCGAATTCAGGTTCACTTCGACCGTGCCGTCCGGGCTGATCCGGATGTAGGGCTCATTGTCGTACCCGTTCACCACCACCTCTTTGCCGGTGCGGTTATTGAGTTCGAGGTTGTCGTCGAAGTTCTGAATCGTCATCACGAGTCCATCCGCGGCGGAGGCCGGCGTGATCGAGGTGATTTCAGATCTGAAATCGGGGTTGCCCTGATGGGCGGTGGCTGCTGATATCACCAGTGATGACGTCAGGGCCAGCAGCACAGCAAGCGTGCCGAGTAAGCGCTTCATGGATGACTCCTGTTCTAGATTCGCCAGTTACCTGAACCCGGGCAGAAGCGCCGCAGAGCGGCACGGCCTGCTCAGGTGGAGGCGAGCGGCGGCGCGCGGCCGGCCAGATTTGAAGCAATCAGGAGCGCTCCGCGAAGGAGCGTGGCAGGCGCATGAATCCGTGCGCCGCCAGAGCGGCTGGGCCGCTGGCGTCGCGGAACGACTCGCCCGGCCAGACTGGCGATCATGTCTTCGCCCAGGTACTTGCCCAGAGCCAGCGGCGCGACCAGGATGAATACGGGAACCGTGAACAGGATCACCTCGGGTGAACCGATCACGGCGAGAAACAAAGCCCAGGCCACGGCCACCAGGGCCAGACCGAAACTGCGGCTGTTCAGCTGCGAATTCACGGCACAAGTGTAACCCGAAGAGCCGGATGCGCCCGCGCACTATCCTGAGGGTCCGATCTCTCTTCCATCTCAAGTCAGGTGAACATGAACGAAACCCCGAACATTCCGGGACGAATTACCGCTCGAATCTTCAACGACCCCACCTGCCCTTTCGGATATTCAGCCAGTCCCGCGCTGAGGACAATCGAGTGGCGATATCGTGACCAGCTCGACTGGCAGCTGGTGGTGATCGGACTTTCCGAGCCCGGAACGATCAATCCCGATTTCACCGTGACCAAGCTGGCCGGGTACTGGATCCCCCTTCGCGACGAACACGGGATGCCGTTCTCGGTTGAACCCAAGCTCCGACTGGCGTCGAGTTCCCGAGCGTGTCAGGCGATTATCGCCGCGAAACTGATCCAGCCGGGTTCGGAGTGGCGCACCCTGCGCGCCCTGCAGCTCCTCCAGTTCAATTCTCCGCTCCTGATCGACGACGATGAGCAGCTTCGTGCCGCTCTGGGCTCAGTCGAAGGCCTCGAGGCCGACCGGATCATCGATTCGCTCGACAGTCCCGAAGTCCAGGAGGCCTATCGCCGCGACTGGGCCGAAACCCGCACCGCGGGCGGCGGACCAACCGAGCTTCAGGGCAAAGCGGCGAATACGCCCGATGGTGTCCGCTATACAGCGCCCTCGATCATCTTCGAAGCTGGTGGCCAGTGTCTCGAGGCCGGTGGGTTCCAGACCGTCGAGGCATACGACGTCCTGATCGCCAACCTCGATCCCACCCTGGTCCGAAGCGCCCCGGCGGAGTCACCGCTCGACGCCCTGGTGCTCTACCCGAGCGGGCTGACTACCCAGGAAATAGCTTCGATCATGGCCCCGCACAACACGACACCGGATCGTTCGTCAACCGAATCACGGCTGGTCGGGCTGCTCGGCGAAGGAAAAGCCAAGCGTGTTCCGCTGGGCGACGACGCACTCTGGTTCGCCGCCTGATCAACACAGGCTCAAACTGAAGCGTGCCGACGTCCTTCAGCACCTTCTGTACCGTGAACGGCGTATCGAAAGGTCCATCCGGAGAGATGCTCTTCGGAGAAGCCTTCTTGATGACACCGATGACCGATGCATGGCGCGCTTCGATCGTGATGATCGAGAGAGCGGCGCCGAGTACCGCCGGGTCCTTGATGTTGAAGGCCTGGCCCGCATACGCGTGCACGCCTTCGTTCTCGAGGGCGAATGACGTGTTGACGAACTTCTTCAGGGACTCGTTGGTGCCCTTGAAGTCGAACTTCGGCTTGGCGATCGCCTTCTTGCCGAGGGCAGCCTTCAGGGCCTTGACGTGGGCGTTCTCGTCACGGGTGGTGACCTTGAGGAATGCCTTGGTCTTCGGATCCTTCACGAACGACTTCCTGTTGTTCGCCGCGGTTGCTCCGTTGTAGAAATCGATGTTCCGGGTTCGGAACCCCACGAAAACCAACACCCATTGGCAGGACTACGGGGCGATCAGCCCGCTGGATCAGTCAGGCGAAACGTTTAGGCGACATTTAGTTCGAACGCCGCAGTTTTCTATTGACCGGCCTGCGCCAGGCCGGCCCGGCATCCTTCAAGTCCGTACTTCCGGTACTTCTTCTCGAATCCGAAATTGACATAGGTCTGGACCACAGCGTCGACATCAGACGGGTCGACCTTGAACTGCTTCGCGAGGCCTTCCACTCCCTGCATCCTGCAGAAATTCGTTGCCGCCTCGACCATGGCGTCCGTGTTGATCAGCGAGGAAGTACCGGTCTGGGGAGTCTCGGCCGGTTTCGTTTCGGCCGCGGGACTGGAGTCATTGTTCGAACTGTCGTCTCCACAGGCCGGCAGGGCCAGTACCACGCCGACACAAAGCAGTGAAGCAACCACCTTCATTGATCCATTCAAATTCAAAAGTGCCTCCAGGCATAAGGGACATTCGGGTATGGGCCAGCCAGGACTCGAACCTGGGACCGACGGATTATGAGTCCGATGCTCTAACCAACTGAGCTACTGGCCCGCGGTGGCGATTGTATGCGGCCCGACCGTCACCGAGTCCGGGGGCTCCCATCTTCACCTCCAGACCGCGGCTTGACAATTAACTAAACGTTTGGTTAACTATTCAGCGAGCGCCACCGAGGCGAACCCGATCTTGAAAGCAGGAACCATGGAAACGCAGACCGACGAAAGCCTCGAACTGCTGCTCGACGCCGATATCGACCAGGTGATGGCCGGCCTCGACCGCATTGTCGAAGCCGCCCCCTCCTACGAGAAGCTGTTCTCCCGCTGGGAGAACCAGGGCTGGAACTCCGAAGACATCGACTTCTCGAAGGACGTGGTCGAATGGAACTCCGATATCTGGTCCGATGAACAGAAGGAGTTTCTGAAGTGGAGCCTCTCGTCCTTCTTCCTGGGCGAAGAACGGGTAACCACCGAACTGCTGCCTTTCGCCATCGCCGCCCCCAGCCACGAGGCCCGACTCTTCCTCGCCACCCAGATCTCCGATGAAGCCCGCCACACCGTCTTCTTCGACCGTTTCTACCGCGAGGTATTCGGGTCCGATGCCAAGACCATCACTGAGAACCTCAAGCTGCAGCGTCCGCAGATGAACGAGCAGTGGGGCGAACTGTTCGAGGGCATCCTGCACGACTGTTCAGAAGCGCTTCGAATCAATCCGACGGACACCGAAGCCATGGTCCGGGGGGTAACCGTCTACATGATCGTCATCGAAGGCACGCTAGCCCTGACCGGTGCCCGTTTCATCCTGAGTTACCTCAAGGAGAATGATCTGCTGCCCGGCTTCCGGCTCGGTTTCACCAACGTCAACCGGGACGAATCCAGACACGTTGGTTTCGGCGTCAAGTATCTGGCAGACGCGATCCGGGAAGATCCCGCCAACGCCTCGATCGTCGCCAAAACGATCAAGGAAACGCTGCCGATCGGAACCCTCGCCCTTGCTCCGCCGATGGTCGATGACCCCTACGACTTCGTTTCCCCGCTGGGCTATACCTCGGCTGAGATCTACGGCTACGCAGCCAAATCACTCTCCAAGAAGCTCGCGGCGGTTGGACTCGACCCGGCCATGATTGACTGAGGACATGAGCGTCGCCGACACCCCCGTCCCGTCCCGGGACTCCCCCGGACCCGGCCGTCCACCTTCCGATGCGTCGGAGCGGATCGTCGATGCAACGATCGAGATCCTCAGCCGGGACGGGTACGCCGGCCTGACCACTGCCAAGGTCGCTTCCCTTTCCGGGCAGAACAAAGCGATGATCTCCTACTACTTCGGTTCGAAGAACGGGCTGGTTGCCGAAGTGGCGAGGCAGGTCGCCGGGGTCGTGGTCGACGAGGTCCTCGGCCGGATCGAGCATCCGGAGAATGCGAACGAACTGGTGAGAGGTCTGGTCGGCGGGATCGGCGGCCTGATTGAACGGGACGCACGTCTCGCCCAGGTTTACGTCGACCTCGCCTCCCGTTCAGGCATGGACAGCGAGCCCCGCCAGATCCTCGACGAGATGAAAACGCGATTCAGGGAGATCCTGTCCGGCCGGCTCGGCAACCTTGACGAGGCACCTTCCCCCGCGAAGATCGGTGCGATCTCGACCTACCTGATCGCTTCGATGGAGGGCTTCATCCTCGAACAGCTCGATCGTGGTGAAACCGAAGACCTGATTGAAGCCCGTGAAATGTTCGTGACCGCAGCAGAAACCGTTATCCGAATGTAGGTGGTCGAATGCCCAGCTTCGTCGAAACGATCGATTCCGAAACCCCCGTCCTGACTGACGGGGGCATCGAGACACGGATCATGTTCGAAACCCGGATTGAAATGGATCCCGACATCCAGGTCGCCGCTCTTCCGGGTTCGCCGCAGGGACGTGCCGCCCTGCGGGAGATTCACAGTGGATACATCGAGGCGGCCCGTTCCAACTCACTGCCGCTGATTCTCGGCACCCCGACCTTCCGGGCCAGCCCGGCTTTCATCGAACGGTCGGGCAGGCCAACTGAAGCACTCGGTTCACTGAATCGCGACGCCACCGACCTGATGAAAGAGATCAGGACCGAATCCGGCTATGAACCGGTGTTCATCGCCGGTGTGATCGGCCCGAGCGGTGACGCCTATCTGCCCGAGCAGGCACTGTCCCGGGAAGAAGCCGCGAAATACCACCGGGGACAGGCCGAAGCCCTGGTTGATGCCGGGGCCGACTTTCTCTTCGCGCCGACCTTTCCTTCGGTTGACGAAGCTGAAGGGGCATGCCTCGCAATGGCTTCCACCGGCCTGCCACACGTGATCAGCTACATCCTCGGGCCTGACGGGGATGTGCTCGACGGAACCCCGCTGGCCGATGCGATCGACCGGATCGACGCCAATCCCGAGGCCAGGCCCCTCTACCACTCGCTTTCCTGCATCCATCCGGTCGCCGCAGCACGCGCAATCGTAAAGTTCAAGCTGGCGGCGGGTGACGCAGCCGGGCGCCTGGTCGAGTTCAAGGCGAACGGCTCGCCGCTACGGACCGATGAACTGATCCAGCTGAATCACCCCGAGACGGATGCGCCGGACACCTTTGCCGAAGAGATGATCGATCTGTTCGATCCTCAGGGACTGAGGGTGCTGGGCGGATGCTGCGGCACGCGGGAGACCCACATGGCCGCTCTCGGTCGCCTGCTCGCCGGCCGGCACTGACGTAAAGCAGACCGCAGACTGCCTACATGGCGAAAAGCTGGGACAGCGAGCGACCCACGTCGGGCGGTTCCTCTTCCCCGTTCGCCGAAGCCTGGACCCCGGCAGCAAGCGCTTCGGCTGCATCAGAAATCTGGCTGGCCCGGTTGGGACGGATCTCTCCGGCACGGGCGGCGTCGTTGAGATCGGATTCCATCAGGCCGGCAAGTTCACCCAGGCGGCGCAGGCCGAGGGTCGAAGCCGTCCCGTGAAGGGCATGGGCCTCCTGGCGCAGGGCCTCGAAGTCGGTCGTTCCCGTGTCGAGACCGGCCGAGATCATGTCGCAGCGCTGACGCGCCTCTTTGGCGAAAGCCTCGAGCAGAACCACGTCTGACTTCTCTTCGCTCACAACACCCCTTCCCCGGTGATCCAGGTGAATCCGGACGGACAAATCCTTACTTTCGCCGACATTGTTGCCGTTCGGCGTTTGACTTGCATACTGGCCCCGTCGCAACCCGGTCGATCTGATCTAGTCTGCGCTCAGACTTCCCCAATCGAAATGGAGAGTAAGTGGCTAAACGAGCGGCATTGGTAACTGGTGGATCGGGCGGAATCGGGCTTGCGATCGCACGGCGACTCGGTGAAAGCGGATACGCCGTGACGATCTCCGGACGGCGCGAAGACAAACTTCTCGCTGCCGCCGAGACCCTGGCCAACGAGGACCTCAAGGTTGAGGCCGTGGTCGCCGATGTCACCTCCGAGCAGGCCGTGGTCGATCTTGTTGCCGAGCACAAGCGCCAGTGGGGACGCCTCGACTGCCTGGTCAACAACGCCGGGGTCGGCATCGGACAGGGGCTGGCCGACATCCAGATGAAGCACTTCGACCTGCAGATGGACGTCAACGTGAAGGCTCTCGTCATCGCCACCCGCGAATCGGTCGACATGCTGAAGGCCGCCGGTGACGAACACGGCAAGGCACTGATTGTCAACCTCGCTTCGGTCGCCGGCAAGATGTACCCGGGCTGGCTTTCGATCTATGCCGCCACCAAGGCTGCTGTCATATCTTTCTCCGCGTCGACCCAGAAGGAGCTCGGGGAGTTCGGCGTCAACGCAACCGCCCTTTGCCCCGGTTTCGTCGACACCGACATGACCGAGTTTGCGCAGGCAATGGTGCCGGCCGAAAAGATGATGCGTCCGACCGATATCGCCGACGCGGTCTCTTTCCTGCTCGCCGTTTCGCCCAACTGCGCGATCCCCGAGATCGTCCTCAACCGCCCCGCCTCTGGCCCTGACAGCGGTGGCATGTAGTTCCCCGCATCACCGCGAAATCTGAACAACCCCTGCGTTGCCTGGTCGCCGCTTTCGGTGACCCCGGCCACGTCTTTCCGGCGATCAGCCTCTCCCGTTCCCTTGCGGACCGGGGACATGAGGTGATCGTCGAAACGTGGCCGCAGTGGCAGAAGGCCGTTGAAGGAGTTGGCCTGGAATTCACCAGCGCCGCCGAGTACCAGGTGTTCCCGCCGCCGGAATCCGGCTCACCCGGCGGCGGTGAGGCTGCCGTCGCGCTGATGCCACTGCTCGAACGGTTCGATCCGCACGTTGTGATCAACGACATCCTCACCGTTGCCCCCGCCCTTGCTGCCGAAAAGTACGGCTGTCACTGGGCAACCCTGATCCCCCACATCTATCCGGTTCCGGAACCACGGATGCCGTTCTTCGCGATCGGCGCTTTGCCGCCGCGTACGCCGATCGGGCGGGGCTTTTGGGGGATGGCCGACCATCTGCTGCTGAAAGGCCTGGAGCGCGGCCGTGCGGACCTCAATGCCCAGCGCCTGGTGGTCGGCCTGCCGCCGACCGACCGTTTCCACGGGGGCATCAGCCCGGACCTGGCGATGGTGACTACCTACCCCCAGCTTGAGTACCCGAGGAAATGGCCGGAGTCAGTGCACGTGACCGGTCCGATGCCATTCGAGCTGCCGCACGACGGGATCGAGCTCCCGCCCGGAGACGACCCGCTGATCCTGGTCGCACCGAGCACCTCGCAGGACCCGGACAACCACCTGGTCCGCTCGGCCCTGAAAGCGACGGCCGGGATGCCGGTGAGGATCGTTGCGACGACCAACAACGTCAAACCACAGAGCCCGATCGAAGTGCCGGCCAACGCTGTACTCGTCAACTGGCTTAGCTATTCGCAGGTGATGCCGATCGCCGACCTGATCCTTTGCCACGGTGGCCATGGGACCGTGGCGCGGGCTCTGGCTGAAGGGGTGCCGGTCCTGACCTGTCCGGCGGCCGGAGACATGAACGAAACGGCGGCAAGAATCACCTGGGCCGGGGTCGGGCTGTCGGTCCGCTGGAGCCTCACTGGTCCCAACACGCTGCGCTGGGCGATCGCCGAGGTTCTCAGCGATCCGGGGTACAAACAGAAGGCAGAAGAGATCGCTGCCTGGAGCAGAAAAAACGACGGCGCCGCGAGAGGTGCCGAATTGATCGAAACCTTCGCGACGCCGTAGCGTTACTGATACTCGGGGGGACGGACTCGAACCGTCAACCTACGAGTTAACAGCTCGTCGCTCTACCATTGAGCTACCCCCGAACGTCACCTTTCGGTTCCGCCAGTGAGACTCATACAGACGCCTCGAACGGTCAGGGCAGACTACCGAAACGGCGTCGATGAAGCCGCCTTGATCAGACGGTCGGGCGTCGGAGCAGCCAGCCGTCCGAGCCACGCACGTCGACCCCGACCTGAAAGCAGGTCGGTGGGCAGAGCTCACCGTTCGGCTGAACCTTGACGACTGGGACTTCCAGCTTCTGGAAACGCAGCACCCGGCCTTTCCTCCCGGTGACCTTGAGCCGCAGCGTGACTTTCCCTCCGGCTCCATCCGAGAGCTTTCCACCTTTCATGACGAAAAGACCAAACCCGTTCTCGTCCTTGCGGAGCTTCGTCGACTTGCAGACCTTGTCGATACAGAACTGCGCTTTCTTCGCTTTCGGGAGGCTTCTGGCGATCGGGGCGGTATCCACGAAAAGACCGGACTCACATCCGATTTCGGTGCAGGCCTGACCAGGCAAAGGATCACTGTTTCCCTGGACCGCCCCTCCCGGTTCCGGCAACGTCCAGCCGAGGATGAGGATTGCGGCGGCCATGGCGCCGGCTGCGAGGGTCGACTTCTGGAAAGTGGTCATGTCCCGCATCTTCTCAGAGACCTTCGGCGTCGGCTTCGGCCCGGCTCACCTGCTGGACCAGTTCGGCCCGGCGACGATTCAGTTGTGCCCTCAGGGCGACGTCGTCAGAAGCAGCCGCCGCGGTGATCTCATCCTGGAGGGCTGCCAGTTCCAGCTCCATGAAGTTCCGGCGAATCGAGCCCGAGCCAACCTGCTCGGGATTGGCCCGGACCACAAGCGCCGCGACCAGCCTGTGGAGCTCACGGTCATCGGGGTCGAGGCCTTCAGCCGGGTCGCCCAGGTGGTCGTTCAGCCAGGCGACGGTCCTGATCATCAAAGGTGAAGTGAGGTGCTTCGGTTCCAGCTGCGAGATGTACTGAAGCCCTTCATCCGGCTTGGCAACGCACATTGCCAGCAGGTGGCGTTCCTGCCGCTCCCTCTGGGAAAGCACGGCGCCTGGTGAAATGTTGGGTGTCGGTTCAGCCTGGTTGGTGGTGTGTGACCGGGAGTCCGAGCGCGAAGTCGAAGTGTTCGTGACCTCGGCGGGCGGGGCACCCTCGACCCTGGCAACAACGACCGTCGCGTCGATGCTCAGCCGTTCGGCCACCCGCCTCACAAGTTCTTCGCGGGTCGCCCCGGGCAGAACCTCGTTGAGCACCGGCACGACCTCCCCCAGACCCCGGTCGCGGTCCTGCGGTGAACCGAGGTCGACGCCGCCGAGGATCAGGTCGATCTGAAACTCGGGCAGGTCGACGGCGTTGTCGACCAGGCTGCGGAACTTCTCAGCCCCACCTTCAACCACAACCATCTCGGCCGGGTCCTCGCCGGCCGGCATCGCCACGACTTTGATCGAGAGCTTTCGACCGGCCGCAACCTGCTGGGCGCGCAGCATGGCCTTCCGGCCCGCGGCATCGGCATCGAGCGCCAGCACGATGTCAGAGACGGTCGCGGAAAGGAGGGCCAGCTGTGGTTCGGTGATCGCCGTACCCATGACCCCGACCGACTCGGTCAGGCCCGCCTGATGGAGGGCGATCACGTCGGTGTAACCCTCGACCACGACCGCCCGCCCGGCTTTTGCCATCGGACCCCGGGCCTTCTCGATCCCGTAAAGGATGTCGCTCTTGTGGAAAAGCTCGTTCTCGGCCGAGTTCAGGTATTTCGGCTTCTGCTCCGGGCGCATGGCCCGGGCACCGAATCCAACGGCCCGTCCGCGCGGGTCACGGATCGGGAATGTGATTCGTTCGCGGAAACGGTCGTACATACCACCCTTCTGGCCCTTCTGGGCCAGTCCGGTCTTCGCCAGTTCATCCATGCGGTATCCGGCCCGCTGGCCGCGCAGGATCAGTGTGTCCCAGGCACTGGGCGCGTAGCCGACCCCGAATTCCTTGAGGATCTCTTCGCCGAGGCCGCGCCCGCCCAGGTAATCACGGGCTTTCTTCGCCTCCGGCGCTTCGAGGTAGAACGCCGAGTAGAACATCGCCGCACGCTCCATGAGTTCGGTCAGCCGGGTCCTGGCCTCCCGGCGCGCTTCAGCCTGGGGATCCTCTTTCTCTCGCGTGACTTCGACCCCGTAACGATCAGCCAGCAGTTCGACCGACGCCGGGAAGTCGATGTTCTCGGTAGCCGCGACAAAATCGAAGAGGTCCCCACCCACCCCGCAGCCGAAGCAGTGGTAGAGCTTGTCTTCAGCGTGAATGCCGAATGACGGCGAACGTTCGTCGTGAAAAGGGCAGAGCCCGGTCCACCGGACTCCCTGGCGGCGCAGGTCGGTGTGGGCGGAAACGATTTCGACCATGTCCGCGGCGGCGCGGACCCGGTCAATGGTGTCTGGCGTGAACTTGGACAAGGTCAACAAGCTTAGCTTCGCCCGAACAAAGGCAACACTTCTCTCGTCCACTCGGCGAGCCTTCGAAATCCAGGGCCACTCCCGCAGTGCGGGAATGAGGTCTGGAATCCATGTTCAGAGCCGGGAACCCTCCGGCACGTACAGATCGGTGAAGTGCGAGATCGCGTAACGGTCGGTCATTCCGGCGAGCAGGTCGGTCACCCGCTGCAGGTCGTCGGCCTTCGGATCGAAGACCGGCACTTCGTCAATCCGCTCCATGTAGTGGTCGAACAGGATCCGCAGCGCCCGGTGGACCCGCCCGTGTTCGGTCAGGGCGGCTTCGCCCAGGTAAACGTTCTCGAACATGAACTTGCGCAGCCTCAGCATCGCCATGCCCATGCTTTCGCTCTGGAGGATTTCCGGGCCGACCTGCGACTGCTCGACGATGTCGGTGACCAGCGAGTTGATCCGGCTGGCACCGGTCGGGCCGAGCAGCGCGATCTCCCCCCGGGGAAGGTCTTCAGAATGCAGGATGCTGGCCCGCAGCGCATCGTCGATGTCGTGGTTGATGTAAGCCACGCGGTCGACCAGGCGCACGATCTGGCCCTCCAGCGAAGCGCTCTTGTTCGGACCCGTGTGGTTGAGGATGCCCTGCCGCACCGGCTCGTTCAGGTTGAGGCCCCGGCCCTCCCGCTCGAGGACATCAACCACCCGTAGAGAATGGATGTTGTGCTTGAAGCCTTTGCCACCATGGGCCTTGTTCGCTTCGTCAAGTGCCTGCTCGCCGATATGGCCGAATGGCGGGTGCCCAAGGTCGTGCGCCAGGCCGATCGCCTCGGTCAGGTCTTCGTTCAGGTTGAGCGCGCGGGCAACCGTGCGAGCGATTCCGGTCGCTTCCAGGGTGTGGGTCAGTCGGGTCCGATAGTGGTCCCCTTCGGGGGCGATGAAAACCTGCGTCTTGTGCATCAGCCGGCGGAAGGACTTGCTGTGGACGATCCGGTCACGGTCACGCTGGAAAGGCGTTCGCAGGGGATTGTTCTCTTCCGGAACTGCCCGGCTGGCCGGATACGATTGCACGGCCCGTTCCGAGAGGTAACCCTCCTCCCTGTTCCTGATCATCTCTTCGAAAGTTTCACTCATGCGGCGGCAGTCTCTTCCGGCCTCGGCAGCCGGACGTGGGCGTGGTGTTCCAGAGTGTCGCCGATGGCACGGCCCGCCTGCTTGACGGCGGCCGGTGAACTCTCGGGACCGGCACTCATCGGTGATCCGAGCGCGGTGACCATGAAGTCGTGGGCTTCGCCGGAAAACGGGAACGAATTGGCTTCACAGGTCGGGCATACCACCCCTCCGGCCGCCCCGGAGAACGCGGTCAGATGGTCGGTCGCGCCGCATCGTGAGCAGCCGGAGAGTTCCGGCGCGAAACCGGCAGCCAGGGCCAGTTTCAGGCGGAACGTGACCATGCCCCCGAGGCCGGCGACACTTCCGGCGGGATCTTCATCGACCAGGGCCAGATAACGGCAGAGCAGGTTGTAGGCCGGCTGGTTCGGCTCGGATCCGTCGAGCAGGCGCAACACGGCGCCGCAGGCATCCCCTGCTGCCCGGATTCCCCGGGCCGACGAACGCAGCGCCGGGTAACCCTCCACCGTCTCGGCGGCGGTGACCGTATGCAGGTCACCGCGGCCGCGATGAAGCACCAGGGCCAGCCGGAAGAACGGCTCCAGCCGACCGCCGAAGCGGGATCTGGGCTTGCGAACGCCCTTCGCGATCGCCCCCAGACGGCCGTATTCACGCGAATAGATGTGGAGAATGCGATCGGCCTCGCCATAACGAATGGTTCGTAAGACCACGGCTTCTGTCTTGAATGTCCCGGCCATCCCCACAAGTCTGGCGGGTCGGGCAGACGGGCTCGCGGAAACTCAGGCCTTGCGCTTCTTCGGCGGCTTCCTCAGCTTGACCTGGCAGTTCGGGCAGTAGTAAGTCGAGCGGCCGCCAACCACGATGCGCACGATGGTTTCGCCACAGTTGTGGCAGGCCTCGCCTTCGCGCCGGTGGACCAGGAACTCGTTCTGCATCGAGCCGGTTTCGCCTTTGGCATCACGGTAGTCATCGATCGATGCGCCGCCCAGGTCGAGTCCCCGTTCCAGGGCTTCGACCACACCGTCACGCAGCGCTTCGTGATGTTCGGCTTTCATCGAAGCCCCGGTGCTAAGCGGATGGAGGCGGGCCCGGTAGAGCGCTTCGTCGGCATAGATGTTGCCAACACCGACGACGCCTTTCTGGTTGAGCAGGAAAGACTTGAGCGGCCCGGTCCGGTTGGCGGACATGACCGCCATTGCTTCGACCGTGAAATCGGGCCCAAGTGGCTCGACCCCCAGGCGGGAAGCGAAGTATTCGTCCAGCTCATCCTGATTGGCAACGAAACCGCGGCCGAAACGACGCGGGTCGGTAAATCGCAGTTCACCGCCGTCATCGAGCGTGAACCGGGCCTTGAGGTGCTTTGAACCGGTGTCCGGCTCATAGATCCGGGCGTCACCGGGGTTCTCGACACCTTCGGGGTCGATCAGGATCAGCGCACCGGTCATACGCAGGTGGATGACGACCGTGTTGCCGTCATCCAGCTCCAGCATCAGGTACTTGCCGCGCCGCCCGACGTCAACGATCTCCCGGCCTTCAACGGCCCCTTCGAATTCACGCGGCAGAGCGGGCTTGGAGAAGTAGGGGTCGAGAACTTCAACCGTCTCGATCGTCCGGCCAACCAGGTCAGGCTCAAGCTGGCGGCGAATCGTCTCGACTTCCGGAAGTTCAGGCACTTCTTAAACATATGGAATCCGGATTGCATTGCCGCGCGAGCCTGCGGTCTCCGCAGTCGTCAGCGGTCGGCAAAACAATCCGGCCTGCCTCCCGACCAGAAGCCCTACGAGCTGACGGCTCTCGGGTGGGTCTTGAAGTAGACGTCTTTGAGCTGTTGCCCGGAAAGATGTGTGTACATCTGGGTTGTGGCTACGTCGGCGTGGCCCAGCATTTCCTGCACTGCCCTCAGGTCGCAGCCTCCTGCCAGCAGGTGGGTGGCGAAAGAATGGCGCAGCGTGTGCGGGCTCATGCGATCTTCGAGTCCGACGTTCCGGGCGTGGCCCTGGACGATCTTGTAGAGCCCCTGGCGGGTCATCGCTTTGCCGCGGAAGTTGACGAACAGGGCCTTTTCCGACCTTCCCTTCACCATCTCGGGGCGGCCGGTTCGCTGGTAAAGCTCAATCGCGGCTATCGCCTGTCGGCCGAGCGGAACGATACGTTCCTTGCTGCCTTTGCCGCGGGCTTTCAGCATTCCGTGATGGGTGTCGATGTCGGTCATCTCCAGCCCGGTCAGCTCTGATGCCCGGAGGCCGCAGGCGTACATCACTTCAAGGATGGCGCGGTCGCGGTAGGCCTGTGGCGATGCACCTTTGGGCGAGGCGAGCAAACGGCCGACTTCGGCCTGGTTCAGCACGTTCGGCAGCTTCTTCGAGCGCCTGGGCGTGGTCAGGCCGACGGTCGGGTCGTCGATGATCAGATCTTCGCGGCGCAGGTGCTTGTAGAAGGACCGGAGCGCAGCAGTCTTTCGGTGGATGGTCGAGGCAGCCAGCGGATGGTCGCCGTCGACCGAAGTGAGGCTGGCAACGAACTCTGACATCTGTGCTGCAGTGATCTCAACCGGATCGATGCCGTTCTGGCGCAGGTACTCACCGAACTGGAGCAGGTCCGTGCGATAAGCGTTCAGGGTGTTTCGGGACAGGCCGCGTTCCAGCTCGAGGTAGGCCAGGAATTCGAGCAGCAGGTGCTCGAATCTGGCGCCGGGCGCAGCGACTTCCGGAGTTGCGACAGCAGGAGGCATGCCCCGGTTTTCGCGCCACCGGCAATCAATCCTTGTGGCGCAACGAATCCCGCAGACTCCGGGGTCGGAGAATCAGGATTCGATCAGCTCGGCCAACCGGCAACCGGCTGCGAGCGGGCCGCTGAAGAACTCGGGGTCCTGGTCGATGTCGCGTCCCATCGTGCGGCGAGGCAGTCCCGAATTGGCGTAACCAGCCAGATCAACTTCTTCGAAGACGACCCGGTGGCGCCCGTCACCGATTTCCTGGATGGCTTCAGCCAGATCATCCCTCCCCGCAGGCAACGGAACTTCGACTCCCGCCAGGAGCAACTGGAGCACCGACCGGGAATGGTGGCTCAGGCCTCGATGACGTGGCCGTGGATCACCGCTCGACAGGCGGGGTGAAAGCACCACCGGTGCGCCCAGTGCCAGCCCGGCGTGGGCGACGTCGAGCGCGCTCATTCCACCGTGACCGTAAACCGTGGCCGATCCGAGGATTCCCGGGCCGGGACCGCTGATTATCGCGTCCCAGGCCTGCGATTCCGCCGCGTCGATGGCGCCGATCAGGCTGATCGCTTCAGCCTGGCCACCATAAGAAGGTCCTGCTGTGATGTGGCCAACGATCAGGTTCCGGTCGAGCAGGGTCTTCACATCACGGGAAAAACTTCCGGGCAGGGCTCCTCCACCGGTCTGGACGTAACCGACGCTCGGAGCCGGACGGCCGTCCCTCTTCGCCCGGTCCGCGATCGCCCACGCCGCCGGCGCCAGGTGGCCATGAAGGCCGATCGCCAAAACGGGAATCGACATGCCAAGCCCGGCCGCCGCTTCATCGTCAACCGGCCGCTCGATCGACCCCACCGGATGCTGGAGAGAGCTGTAATTCAGCTTCATTACGTGATCCTCTTCGGACCCTTCCGCATCGAGTCCGCGAGTCAGGTTCACGTGGACGATGTCGAAACCGCCGGAGCCGAGTCCGAGGTCAAGCGCTTCGACGTTGACGATCACTTCATCCCCCACCTCGCAGGGCCCGATCAAACCCTTGTCTGCCCAGGCGGGACGCTCAACACCGTCGACCCCCACCGTCAGCGGATCGGCCGACATCACGGTCGCCCGGCGCAGCTTCAGCATCTGGCCGCCGCAGCGATCAGGATCTCTTCGCAGATCTCCAGCATCTCGACGAGGTTGGCCTGGGGCACCGACTCGTCGTTGGTGTGGTTGTCATAGGTGCCGTTGGCCAGAAGCAGGGCGTCGATCCCGGCGAGGATGAATACGTGGGCATCGCTGCCACCGCCGGTCGGCACATGTTTCGGCTCGTGGCCCCGGGCCCGAAGTGCCGCTTCGGCAACCGCAAGTGCTGGCGAGTCATTGGCAATCCGGTATCCGCGGAAGACCTCTTCGGTGACGATGTCGACCTCGCACCCCATTTCCGAAGCGGCCGAGATCATGCTGTCGCTCATCGCGGCGATCACTTCGATCACCCGGTCGGGATCGGTCGATCGTGCCTCACCGGATACCCGGCAACTGCCGGGAATGACGTTGCCGGATGAGCCACCTTCGACCCGGCCGATGTTGGCAGTCGTCTCTTCGTCGACCCGTCCCAGTTTCATCTCGGAGATCGCTGTTGCCGCGGCCGCAATCGCCGACCGGCCGGCTTCCGGCACCAGGCCGGCGTGCGCTTCGACCCCCTTGAATTCGGCGTTGATCTTGTGCAGGCTGGGCGCGGAAGTGATCACTTCGCCGATGTCGGTCGCGTGGTCGAACACGAAACCAATCCGGGCTTTCAGCAGGGACTTGTCGAAAGCTACTGCACCAAGCAATCCCTGCTCCTCGGCTACGGTGAAAAGCACCTCGATGCCGATCGGCGGCCGCTTTTCCCGATAACGATTGGTCAGTTCCATCATCACCGCGACCGCGGCTTTGTTGTCGGCCCCGAGGATGGTGTCACCCCCGCTTCGATAGACGCCATCCTCGATCACAACGGAGATCGGACCGCTGTGGGGAACGGTGTCGAGGTGAGCACAGAACAGGACATAACCCGGCTTCTCACCTTCGATCCGGAAGAGCAGGTTGCCGCTGCCGGCCCCAGTCGGCCCGGCCGCATCATCTTCGAATACGTCGATACCGAATGATTCGATTTCGGCTTTGACCGCAGCCGCAACCGCAGCCTCTTCGCCGGTTGGGCTCGCAATCTCGCAAAGTCGGGCAAATCGACTCAACGGACAGAGGCAACAATCAACACGGGAGCCGGCCAGAAGACCGCCTCCACTACTTCACCTGTTCGACGTCGATATCCGCGAGGGCTTCGTCGGGTTCGCGCCCGGCGGCACGACCCGCGGCCGCCTTCATGAACTCGCGGAACAGGGGCTCCGGACG
>Ga0105048_10006611_pt1 | contig 18689 bp, 17 predicted proteins | sample MAT05_FD_78382 | JGI IMG/M metagenome (GOLD analysis project Ga0105048, IMG submission 78382) | Freshwater microbial communities from Lake Fryxell liftoff mats and glacier meltwater in Antarctica - MAT-05 | ecosystem: Environmental > Aquatic > Freshwater > Ice > Liftoff microbial mat | place... | reverse complement strand
CCGAAGTTACGCTTCCCGACCCTGCACTTCCACATACAAACGCACTTCCATTCCAAGCCAACAAACTACAAGTTGGTGCCGAAATTCCAATCGCCACACTTCCGCCCAAACTTACACTTCCTCCGCCACTCACCCCATAACCCAAGTTTATTGTGACAGCCGAATTTACCAAATCAGAATTTAAAATCGAACTACCAATTGCTAGTTTTGAATAAGCAACTGAATTTATTCCAATAATATTTGAAGAATAAGACAGACCATCGGTAACTGTAAAAGCACCAGATTTTGAGTTGAAAGTAGACCAGTCTGTAGACGACAACAAGCCTCTATTTAAAGCACTTGCCGTAGGCAAATCCAGAGTAATACTTCCTCCCAAATTTACAGAAGCAGCTGAAAAAGCAGCGTCAGTTCCAGCTGTCCCAATTACCAAACCTAAGCTAGAATTCTGCAATTTTGAATTTGGAATACTAGATGGCAAATCCGCAATTACCATAGATCTAAAAACAGGTGTCTATGCTCCACCACTACCTGGCACTGCAAAAACTGAATTTGCACTTTGGTTGGCCAAATCTATTTGAAGATTTCCAGTTGTCGTAACAGGAGACCCACTGGTCACAAAAATTGAAGGTGCCGAAATACCTACCGAAGTTACGGTTCCCGATCCTCCTCCAGTCACACACACAAAAGCAGTTCCATTCCAAGACAAAACCTGTCCGCCACCACAAGTAGGTGCCGAAATACCAATCGATATTGCCGACCCTAAACTAATCGATCCACCAGCAGTCAAACCAGCTCCCCCGTTTACACTCAAGCTAGAATTCTGCAACTTTATGTTTGGTATATTGGCAGGTAAGTCAGCCGTAACCAACGACCTAAAAGTTGGGCTAGCCGCTCCTCCACTACTTGGTCCTGCAAAAACCAAATTACTATTTTGACCAAGCAGGTCAGCCGTAACATAACCCGAGCTAGTTATCGTAGTTCCAATATTAAAAAGTGGCAAAGATACTCCCACCGAACTCACACTTCCCGAACCAGTAGTCGACAGACATACAAAAGCACTTCCATTCCAAGACAATCTTTCACCCGAAGCACAAGTTGGTATGGTACCCAAACTATTTTGTTTTGAGTTAAAAGTATTCCAGTCAGCCGCTGTTAGCAAACCTCTGTCGTTTGTGTTGGCGTCGCGTCCAGCATCACCCAAAGAAAGTACGCCAGTGTTGTGAATTTTAAATCCAGCAATACTAATTCCCACTCCCGCCGTATAAGTATTTCCACTACCAGATGAAGTTAGATCGGGAACGCAAGTAAATGCCAGTCCCGTAAATTGCAATTTATTTCCCCCTGCACACACAGGTACATTTTCTGAAGTCCAACCAGCCACATCAGTTTTCACAACAATCGGAGTCGGAACCACAACAGGCGAAACAACAGCAATTACTCCAGGTGCAGGTGTGATCAGCACTTCAACTCTCTGCACAATTTCTTGTTTTTCAATTCTGTCCACAATCTTTTGAACTTCAGCAACAGTTTCTGCACTATTACAATTTTTATCTACCAACTGATACTCAGTTTGAACCCAACCCCCCGCTGCAGTTTTAAAAACACCTACGTCAGGCAGAGCACAAGGCAAAGAAGTGTCTGTTACAACTGGACGTGAAGATCCATCCACAATCTGGGTCTCTTCACAAACCGGATATGGAATATTTTCAAGGTTGGGCTGGCCTGCAGTTGCACAAACGTACACATCAGGTTCACTTCCAAATAATTTTTTAATACGTGTCGATAAATCTGGCTTCAAAACCACACCTTGCACTTCTCCCATTTTTGGATCAACCACAATTTGTTGCTCCATAACCAACTCTCGGTTTTCCTTTGTATCTACAACACGTGTAGTTAGCTGTACAGGCTGAGTTATTTTCGTATTTTGGGGAACAACGGTGGAAATATGGACGTTTGTACCACTCCAACCAACCAATCCAGTAATAAGTCCTGCAGCAACTGCCAATATCCAAGCCATATTAAATTCTGAGGCTAAAACTAGTAGGCAGTATTTGATAGATCATGATCTATATTCAGACTACTATATACAAAAGCCCTGTCAACCATCAAAATGCCTATTTTACCCTCAAAAAGTACAAACATGATGTGTATAAAAATGGCACAAATATATCAAAAAACAACACCCTCCATTTATCCAATTATTATCACAACTATTAGTACATCAAACTACAATATTTACAGTATCTATATATATCTAACTACTCACTTGCACTTTCAGTCGCAACACCGGCCACCACTTCTTCTGAATTTTGAGTTTTAGTATCTACAACTTGTATAGCAATCCAGTTAAATTTTATGTCTTTTTCTTGACTTTCCAAAAGGCTAATTTTAAACCCACTACTACTAACATCACTCACTTTATAACTGGCAAATTCGTCGCTACTGGCCACTACCACTGGTTCAAAGTCATATGCTTTGTCAAATTTTACCTCCACATGTGTAGCCCCTTTGCCAATAACAGCCCTTCCAGCCATATCCTTATCTTCAAATGTCACCCGCTCTTTAAATACAACAGCAACATTCATTATTATTTTTTCAAATTTTAAGGCTATATAGGACCAAAAACTACTCGCTTTTAGCTCAGTATCTGTTATTTCATCGCTTGGTGTAGCCAACATAGCCTGTATCTCTTCCCGATATTCTTCAGTTCTGGCTACTATACTTTCACCCAAAACATTTTCAGTAGCACTATCCGACCCAGGTGCATCGTCAGACCATATTTTTACATAATCCAAAACCATACCAATTGTATTTAGTGGTACAGCAGAAGAACCAATTCCAACTCCAACACCCCAACCCATTCTAGTGTTTCTATCTGGAACTGTAGCTCCACTATGCCCTACCATTAAATTTCCATTTACAAAAAACTTTACAATTCCACTAGCTCCCACATCTTGCATTTCAATTCGCAGTACACTCATGTCGGTAACCAAACTAGAAAGTGGTGTTATAGTCTCCAGCCCTCCGCGTCTTGTTACCGCACTCCAGGTATTACCTATTCCAGATTTTCTAAAAAAGGCTTCATTTGTAGAGGTACTAATATCGGCATTAAAAACTGAACCAATTGCAGCGTTGTAAAACCCCACCACACTTCTCATACTATTAGCCACACTACTACCTACAGCCTGTACTCTAGCTTCCATAACTGGATTAAAACTTCTCTCTGTTACAGTTACACCTCCAGTACCCCACCAAGCATTTGTGTTGGCAGCCGTAGACTGTATACCAAGCACAGCCCACCCTGAACCAGTATTAGCAATATCCATACTCCATCCAGTTGACACACCACCACCAGTTGCATCGTCAAAAGTCGCATCCCAAGCAGCCGTATCGTTTGTCACAGCAGCCACACCTTCCCTTCTCAAAAAGTCTTGAGAAAACATATTCCAAGTGTAATTTAATCTACCAAAAACTGTAAATTGATCTCTATTGCCTCGCCATTCTGGATACCCAGAGGTACCACCTCCCACCACCACTCTTTGTTGATCAAAAGTCAAATCAGTCAAATCATAATATGTTCTTAAAATATCTGTATTTCCAACTGCAACTTTCAAACTTGCTAAATTAGGACTTGTGTCCACATTTTTCCAAATAGGACTATTGCCAGGACCATTACTCATCAGAACTTGACCCGAACTACCTACTTCCATACTACTCAAAGTTCCATTTGCTGCACCAAGCACTATTTGACCTGTACTCAATAAATTAGTCAACAGGGCTGTTTTTACTTTTGCATCAGTATAGTATTTGTTGATACCACCTTCATTAAAATTATCGGCATTCTTGCTACCGATAGCCAAGTCTATTCGGTCGTCCACTCTAGTGTTTGTAAAATATAAATTTGTACCACCTTCATCCAAACTATCAGTATCTAATATAAGATCCATTTTGGCATTAAACATATTCCAATCGGCAACAGACAGATAACCAGAATTCAAGCTTGTAGCCTGCGGTAAAGAAATTACTCCAGTTAGCAAATCATACGCCAAACCTCCACCAGACACACCAATCGCACTATTACTATTTTTACTATCTCCTTTTTCGCCTGTTTCCCCTCGTTCTCCACTCAGCCCAAGCAAACCATCTCGTCCATTTTTACCATCTATGCCATCTATGCCATTGCGACCATCAATTCCAGCAACTGGAATAGTAAAAACTGTTTTATCACAATCAGGAAAATCCACAAAGTTACAGGTTATTTTTTTAAATAATTTGGAAACCGGACCTACCTCCACCACATTTGTAGTCGTAACACCCAACACTTCAGATGTAGAAATATTCTGGCTTGTATTCAAAAAATGAAGCCAAACAAGCACAGATAAAAGAGCAGAAAATAGCATCTTTAAAATTAGCACATATTTATCTAAAAATATCTACCCTATATATACATATCATATATACATTCAAACACTTCTATTTTTTATAGTTAAGTAAATCAGCAACAATGCGCTATACCAAATACACAAAACTCCAAGTCCAAACCCTATCTCAACTCCACTTCCTGGCATACCTAAAAATACTCTAACAAACCATATCAAGCAATCTAGTAGTATGTCTGCTAAGTGAAATACAAATAGTCCAACCATAGGTACAAAATGATAAACCAGTCCGGCTACTGCTCCTAACAAAACCAAAGGCTCAAAAATCCAAAAACTGACTGCTCCTAGTACAGGAGATACTAAGCTAATTGTACCAAACTTCAAAGCAACCAAGGGAAGTACCCAGGCATTTATCCAAATTCCCTTTGCCAATTCCTGCACAACAATTCCTCCTTTCAATTTATAAATTTCCGAAAAACTAGCAATGCCCACAAAAGCAGAAACCGACAACCACATGGAATCTGAAAAGAACAATTTACTATCCGCCATAAAACTAATCAACAAAACCAAAAGGGTTGCCCTACTCCAAGAAAATCCTCTTCCTAGTAAAATTGCCAAATATCTTAAAGTCACAAACAAAACTCCTCGAATAAGCGGTGGTCCAAAACCAACAGACAGAGCATACCCCCATCCTATAATTAAGCCAAAAACTATACTTTTTTTTCGACCCACTGTCCATGCCAAAATATTTACCACTGCCTCGACTAAAAATACCACGTTGGCGCCACTCGCAACCAAGACATGTAAAATACCAACTTGTTTAAACTGATCGTAGGTTCCCCAGCCCACACCACTACTAACTCCCCAAACTAGTGCATTTAGCAGCCCTCCTTTATATGGACCCAATATATCCAAACTATACTGTATCAAAGTATCCAACATATTATCTTTATATATCTATAATCTTGTACTACTTGTAAATCTTACAATTAAATTCTAATATATTTTTACGAAACAACTACTTAGTAAAATACCCTGGCTAGATGGAGTTCTAATTATCGGCATTCTTTTAGTCTCGGCAGGTATTGGTCAGACTTTTAGAGACAAGTCTCAACAGAAAAAAACGAATCCTACTGTTAAAGGTATAACTGCCACACCGTCACAGTTCCCTTCCCCTGTACCTAAAAATATTACAGTCGATATAGCAGGAGCCGTGCTAAAACCAAATATCTACACTCTACCCAAAAATAGTCGTCTACAAGACGCTCTAATCCTTGCCGGTGGTCTATCTGATAAAGCCAATCGCACTTGGGTTTCCCAAAACCTAAACCTATCCAAGATATTAAATGACGAAGAAAAAATTTATATTCCTACTTTATCTGAATCAACTTTTACACCCAGTCTAAACACTACAAAACTCTCTCAAAATACTACAACCAACGCAAAACCTAGTCTCAATAAAAGTAGCTTAGAAGAGCTAATTACCGTCAACGGCATTGGCCCTGCCACCGCAAAACTAATAATAGATTGGCGACAAAGCAATGGGGGTTTTAAAACCCCAGAAGACCTAGCTAAACTTCCCGGAATAGGTCCCAAAACCTACGCCAAAATCCTACCCCAGGTAACTTTATAAAATAGAAAAAATTAAAACTGCCTAGCTACCGCTCGCAACTCTTTAAACAAAGTTATGTCCACTTCCCAAGGTCCAATAACCGAATACTCAAGCCCCATCCTTTCACAAAAAGGTTTGACAAGTTTTGCCAATCTTGGTTGATTTTCCCTAGGGCAATGTGGAAACAAATGATGCTCTATTTGATAGTTTAGACCCATATAGACATAGTCTATAAGCCAATGTGGTGGTAAATTCCTTGCTGTCACTACTTGCTGTTCTAGGAAAGATAATTTCACTCCTGTAGCCAATTCTGGCATACCTTTATGGTTTGGGGCAAAGATATGCATCATATATTGTCCAGTAAAAAATTGGTTAAAAAATACAAAAGCCAAACCAGGTAATCCTAGAATCAAAATAGGCAATACAACCCAAAAAAAGTTACTCGTTATTGAAATCAAAAACTCCAACCATAGTTTTTGATTAAACAAATATTTTGCATGTTTAACTCTTATGGCCACACTTCCAAAACTAAATAAAAATAAATATAAAAAGTGTTGGTAAGGCAACAATTTTTTCTCCAATCCCGTTTTAGTCTTGGCTCGGTCCATCGTATAAGACAAAACTGGAATCATCAAATCGGTATCCTCTTCTTCTTCGTTTACATGAGTATGATGATTGTTGTGACTCGAGTACCATTCTGAAAATCCCAAGCTAGCAAATCCACCACCCAACTTTCCGCAAAAAAGATTCCACTTTTTGGACTTGGCAATCGCCAAATGTCCCCCATCATGCATTATTCCACCCCATTGCACAACAAAAAAAGCCACTATTATAGAAGCCAAAAACCAAAGTCCAGAATACAAACAAAAAGCCCCAACCACCAAACCCAGAAAATTTAATACTATATGTAACACATACCAACCATAAGACCTATCCAGAATTTTTTCTTCTGCCATCTGTTTTTTAAGTTCCACAAATGCTTTAGCAAATTTGAGCTGATTTTCTATACTACTAGATTTGGTTATTCTAATTGCCATTGGATTCTAATAGTATACTAGTAAATGCTACCTGTACAAAAGACCCTGCTTCTATGTGCTGTGGCCTTACTCGCCTTTATTTATAGTTTTCTTTCACCTAGTTTAAACCTCACGCCTCAGCTCATTGCCATATTTTCTATCATCCAAATTGCCTACATATATAAATATAAAAACCTAAATATACCTATCTTAATATTTATAGTCACCACACTTATTTTCACCACAGGTGGACTATCTTCAGATTTTTTTATTTTCACCCACTTTTTATTGTTTCTGATTGCTTTTTTCTACCACCCAATAGTTACCATCACTTTTAGTTCTTTTCTAATAGTCCTTCTAGCCAATACTATCTCGCCTCAAAACCTAATCAACCTTTTGGCAATTCTACTAGTTACACCTCAGGCCTGGGTCATTGCCAAGCTCCACAAAAAATACCAAGACAACCTCCACGAACTAGCCCAAGAACATACCGATATGGAATTCTGGCTTCATCTGGAATTTAAAAAAAGGATTCTCAAAAACCTTGAGCTCCTCTCTCGCCTAGTCCAAAGCAAAGAAGTCGAAACCATTACCGAAAACGAAAAGTATTTCCTAAACTCCACCCGTCGCCTAGTCAAAGAACTCGACGAAGGTGAAAGTAAGTATAATAAATAAATGCCCAAATTACTTTTATTTTTTTTACTCGCCATTCCTGCATTTGCCGAAAACTTTTCTTCCTCCTCTTTCAAAATAGATTTTGGCAATCTAAATCTAACCGGTGGTGGCAAAACCAGTCCAAGTTTTAATCTAACGGACACAGTTGGTCAAAATGCCCCAGGTCAATACGACAGTGGTAGCTTTACAGTCAAATCCGGTTTCCAATACATCTACGACACTTTTTCTCCTTTTACTTTTACCATCTCCGATCTGGATATCCCCTTTGGAACTCTAACCGCCAATATTGGTGTTACCGCCCAAAACACCCTTACTATTACTACTCCAAGTGGCAGTGGCTACGAAATTTATGCCGTGGAAAACCATCCTCTTTGGAACGAATACAAACAACCAATTCCCGACACTACTTGTGACTCAGGAACTTGTTCAGAGTCAGTTTCAGGTACCTGGGCTAGCTCTAGTACTTATGGTTTTGGTTTCAATGCTTGGGGTGTAGGTAGTACAGGTATTTTTACTGCCCAAAATCAATACCGACAGTTTGCAAATGGCGCTACTGCCGAGCCAGCTGTTTTAATCGCCAGCGAAAGTGTGTCGGTAGAAGACAGGCAAACTGTAGTCACCTACAAAGTAAACATTTCCAATCTTCAAGCTAGTGGTAGCTACCAAAACGGAATTATTTATATTGCCATTCCCAAGTACTAATCAAGCAGTTCCAATATCATTGGCCTGTGGTCCGAAACCATAGCGTCAGGCGCCTCCAGACTTAAAATTTTATTTTCCAAATTTTTACTACAAAAAACATAGTCAGCATAACTCTGATAATCCTCTCTTCCAAAATATTTCGACTTACTACCTCTAGTATCTGTTATCCCAAATTTTCTATTTAAATTGATATATTTTGCAGACAACATTTCAATTGATTGTGTATTTGGTTCCAAATTAAAATCTCCTATCACCACAAACTCTCCTTCTACTTTTCCCAACATTTCGATTATCTTTTCCGACTGTTTTATCCGCACCTCAGTATCCAACTTTTCCCCAGGACTCCACATCCCATGCACATTTAAAATATTTAGATTTTTATTTCTTATATTTACAATTTGCCCAACTCCCACATCCCAATGCTTTATCTCTTTATGCTCGATTTCCCATCCAGACAATACGTCTTTTTCTCCTTCCACCACCTCCTTTCCTTTTTTTACACAAATTACAATAGACCCTGCATAAAGATATTTCTCGTGAGCAAATACAAAAAAATCATAGTCAACCAATATCTCTTTTATTTCAGACAAAACATCGACTCTAGCATCTTTTTCAAAAATATTTATATGCCCACCACAACTCACTTCCTGAAAACAAAAAACATCAGTATCTATTTTTTGTTTTTCTAAAAAATAGCTCAGCTCTGTCCACAAACTTCCTCCCCAGATATTTAAACTAATTATTTTCATATATGATTATAGTATGCCTTTCTCAGTTTCGCTATCTCCACCCAAATCCGAAATAGTTTTAGCAAACCATCAAGTTGCCACCAAGGCTTTCAATCTCCAAAACAACAGCTCCAGTCCAATTGTTCTTCGTCTAGATACCAAACAATGGGTAGCCAGCGACACTCAAGGTGGTGTTAGCTTTATTGCAGACCCCGGACCTTTTCAATTTTCCATTACCAATGCCGACCTAAAAGACCAAACAACTTTCAGTATTCCCCCGAATTCTGAAAAACAAATTGTAGTGGGTATAAAACCTACTTCAAACAATATCCAAGGCGACTTTTATTACACTGTCTTTTTTAGCCAGTCACAGGAAATAGAAAACAATCCCAACACTACTCAAAGTACGGGCAATGTCGGCTCCCATTTATTACTACATTTGGGTCCAGTTGGCGAAAAAAACACAGCTGAGGTTACAACTATATCTCTAAGTCCTACTTTTTCCGACAGCATAAGCACTAACGTTACTATCTCTGGTTTAGTAAAAAACACAGGCAACAAATTTTTCAATCTCAAAGGCTATATTGATATTAAAAAAGACAATCAAACCGTAAAACAATTGGTTCTAGCAGGAGACACTGTTTTGTCAGGCCAATCTCGTACCATACGTTGTATCGACAATCCCACAGCCAAAGAACCACATGTAGTTCCATGTATTTTATATTCCCCAAACCAACCAGGTCTATATACTTTCACACTTGTTACAACCGAAGACACAATTCTTTCAGGTTCTACCACGGCCACCAAATTACTTTTCCCATACATACTACTTATGGGCTTTTTCCTAGTAGCCAGTATAGGCTTTCTTTTTTACAAAAAGACTCTGCTTGACAGAAAGTAGATTAAACCTCATATTTAAGTATAAATACATGAAATTAACCCGACTTGCCTTGCTACTATTTTTTTTGGGATTTGCTCTCGCCACCCTTGAACTTACAACTCAACCTCAAGCTGCCAATCTATTAACCATCAAAGATCAACTCAGTAGTTCTCAACTTTCTTATTTTGCTCGTATGGGTACAGGTGTCTCCGCCAGCCAAGGTATCGCTCGAGTAGATATCGCGACCTCTACCAACCCAAGTAAAAACACTATAAATCTTTTTGTAGGCGACACTATTTCCATCGGCAATACTGGCATTGGTGGAACAAATCTTTTAACCAACTACAACGTGACAGACGTAGGAAATACTTCTGACTTTCAGGTATCTCCAGCCATTGCTGCTGGCAACAACCTAGCTGGTCAAGCTATTATTGCCTCTCGTTCTGCTATTCATACCGTAACATTTACACCAGTGACCGCAATTTCTGCAGGTAAATTTCAATTTTTAATTAAAGCCGCCAACAATCTTACTGTTGGGCTTACCGACTCAAATGGCGAAAATGGACGCGATGGTATTCCTGATCAAAATGGATTTGATGTTGGAGCCAATGCTCCAGTTGGCACAGGAAGTAGTCTAGGTCTAGGTAGCAACGTAGATGCCACCGATGTGGCCTGCCCTCTTTCAGGTACAGCCAGCGTTGGTACAACCGTAAATATTGGTGGAGTCATTTATCACAACTTTGAATGTAGCTATGCTGGAGTCAACGCTTTTGGTGTGGGAAATAGCTATATCATAACTGTGGGTCGCAACCTAGCTACAGGTAGTCAACTAATCAACCCATCTCCTGGTATAAACCACACAGAAGGATCTACAGTAAATCCAGTCTCAGGTGTCAATACAGATATTTATGCTTATTATGTTCGCCACTTAAACGGTTCCACTGTTGTAGACTCAACCCAAGGTAAAGTTGCTGTTATTGAGGCTGTTAAGATTAGTGCCACAGTCGATCCAACTCTTTCCCTAACCATCGACAACTACACAGGCATTGGTACTACTGGAACTGGTGTTATGGCTGCTGGAACAACCGTTTGTGGTAGTACAGTAATGAGCTCAGGACAAGAAAATACCACAGGCACTTCTGTCCGTTTTGGTTCACTAGTCATCGACAACTTCAAAACTCTAGCCCAACGTATTTCCACGGTTACCAACGCTCCAAGTGGTTATGTTCTCACTGCTTACCAAGATCGCTACATGACAGCTTCCAACACAGGTTCTACTATTCCCAATACAGCTTGCGATAGTTCATGTACGGATTCAGTTGCCTCCGAATGGGTTGTTCCCACCAACTATGGTCTAGGTTATAGTCTAGCCAATCTGGATCTTGGAGCATCCTCTGTTGCCTTCAGCCACAATGCCTCTGGTCGAACTTTCAACTCAAAGCGTTTTGGTTTTGGCTCAGGAAATGCTCAAACTATCATGAGTCAAGCTTCTACCCCAACTACTACAAACAGAGCTTACGTTTGCTATCGCATAAGTATTTCTCCGCTTCAACAAGCCGGAGACTACGAATCTCGAGTTATTTATACTGCAACAGCCACATTTTAGCCTTGACATTTTTACCGCAAAAGTGGATAGTTAATATAGAAAAATGAAATCTTTTAAAATCCTACTACTTTTTTTATTCCTGGGAACTTTTTTGAATTGGATAACTACAACAGATATAAATGCCGGTAATCTTTTAACCATCAAAAATCAACTCAGTAGCTCTCAGCTTTCTTATTTTGCTCGTATGGGTACAGGTGTTTCATCCGCACAAAGCCTTGTCAAAATCAATACAACAGCCAACCCAAGTCGATCCACTTCCAATTTATTTATCGGCGATACAGTATCTATTGGAAGTACCAATGGCTCTGGAGACAAACTTCTTACCAACTACGCTGTTTCCAATATTGGAAACACTTCAGATTTCTCTCTTACCACTTCTCTCTCTGGTCAAAACAACGTAGCCGGTCAAGCCATTATCGCTTCCCACTCAGCCATTCACACAGTTACATTCACACCAGTAACCGCAATCTCTGCAGGTAAATTTCAATTTCTAATCAAAACTGCCAACAACTTTGCAGTAGGTATCACCGACACCAATGGCGAAAATGGACGCGATGGTATTCCTGATCAAACAGGTTTTGATATGGGAGCCAATTCTCCTGTTGGTACAGGAAGTAGTCTAGGTTTAGGTAGTAACGTCGATGCAACAGATATTACCTGTCCTCTTTCTGGTATTGCTAGTGTTGGTACTACAGTGACAATTGGTTCTAATATTTTTCACAACATAGAATGTAGTTACTCAGGTGTCAATGCTTTTGGTGTAGGCAACAGCTATACCATAATTATTGGTAGAGACCTAGCTACTGGTAGTCAACTTATCAATCCAGCTCCAGCTGCCAACCATACCGAAGGTGCCACCGAAACCAGTGGTAGCCCAACCGACATTTATTCTTACTATGTTCGTCACTTAAATGGTTCTACTGTAATCGACTCTACCCAAGGTAAAGTCGCTGTCATCGAAGCAGTTCGTGTTACCGCTACAGTCGATCCAATTCTAACTCTAATTATCGACAACCTAGGTCAAGGTTATACCGCCAACACTGGAGGTACTCCTATTGCAGTTGGTGAAACCAGATGTGGAGTTGCAGTCAGTAGTGGCCAGGCCACCACTACAGGAACTGCCGCTACTTTTGGTAGTATCGGAATCGACACTTTTAATACAATTGCCCAAAGACTTTCTCTAGTTACAAATGCAGCCAATGGTTATGCCCTAACCGCTTTTCAAGATAGATATATGACTATTAGTACTGGCACAGGCGTAACTATTCCACCAACAGTTTGTAATGGTGGCAACTGTACTTCTACTGTTGGTGAAAACTGGACCACCTCTACTCGCTACGGCTTTGGCTACTCTCTTGAAAATATAGTTGGTGGTACAAATATAATGGGTTTCAACTATCTAGACACTGGCGACACCTTCCGTGCTCGTCAATTTGGTTTTGGTACAAACAATATGGCCACAGTCATGAGCCGAAACAGTACACCAAGTCAAACCGACAGAGCCTATGTTTGCTATCGTTTAACTGTTGGACCCGCCCAACCAGCTGGCGACTACGAAGGGCGCATTATTTACACAGCCACAGCAACCTTCTAAAATAAAATATGAAAACCACAACTTTTGCAGCCATACTACTTAGTTCCCTATTCCTAATTCCAAATTCTAAATTCAGTTTTCCAGTTCAAGCTCAAGAGACGACCAGCAATGCTTTTGGACTCACAGCTATCCCCCCAAGACTAGAAGTAGAAGGTAAACCAGGTGATGTAATTGTCAGAACTATTAAAGTCAGAAATGAATCAACTGTTCTCAAAACTCTCACTACTAGCATCAAAGATTTTGTAGTTCTCGATGAAAAAGGCACTCCAGTTCGTATAGAAGACCTACCAGATGGCTCCAACAAATGGGCTCTTTCTCCGTGGACTCAGGTTAGTCCAGACAAACACCAAATCAAACCTGGTGAAACCAAAGCACTAAGTCTAACCATAGTTGTTCCAGAAGATGCTACCCCAGGTGCCCATTATGCCGTAGTTCTTCACTCACCTACCAATGAAACTACTCTATCCGAGTCAGGTAGTGCAATTACTCCAGAAGTCGGTACTCTAGTTTACCTACGAGTTCCCGGTCCAGTCACCGAAGACGCTCGTGCAATTTTTGAGGTTCCCAAGTTTCAAGAGTTTGGACCAGTAAAATTCAAAACTACAGTCGTCAACAATTCAAGTATCCATATTGCTCCCCAAGGACAAATTGAAGTCACCGACATGCTTTCCAGAAAATTTGTTGTACCTTTTGGTAGTGCAAATATTTTCCCAGAAACTACTCGTAGTTTTGAATCAGTTCTCGATCAAAAATGGCTTTTTGGACGCTTTAAGGCCGAACTTGCTGCTACTTACGGTAGTACCGGACAACTTTTAAACACCGTCTCCTATTTTTGGGTTTTACCAGTTAGGCTAATCTTGGCCATCCTAACCTCTATTTTCTTGGTTATTGCCATAGTCTTAATACTAAGAAATCCAACCAAACCAGGTCAAAAAACTGATTCACTTCTCTCTCCAGATGAAGATGAAGCCATAACCCGCCTAAAAAATAAGTATCGTGATTAGTGTATACAAAGACGATGTTGTCATAAGTGCCAAAATTGGTCAGGACAGTTTCCTGACTATTTTTGGTTATACCAGTCCTACTTCTAGCGTCGAGCTACTAGGCAAACAAGTTGGTATCAAAACTCTTAGCAATCAAACTGGTTATTTTGAATTTACCCAAATTATCGTACCCAAAAATTTAAAAGATGTTTGTATTTCCGCAACCGATACAGACAACCGACCAGTACCCCCCACCTGCATAAGTCTGCCACCGATAGACAATCAACACAGGAGTATCGGTGCTATTTTACTAGCTCCTAGTATTTCTACCAACAACAATAATCCTCGCCCAGGTCAAGAGGCACACATCACCGGCCAGTCTATCCCCAATCAAAAAGTAGAAATAAAACTGTTTCCCAAAAAACAAAATCCACAAATATTTCCCAAAGAAGCATTTGCCGCTGAAAACCAAATCTCTCTAATCACTACTGCCGACCAATCTGGAAACTATAGTCTTTCTCTGCCCACGACTCACGCCAATTCTTATCTCATCAAGAGCCAGTCTTTCTGGCAAGACAATCCAACTCCACCTTCTTTTCAAATTGCCTACCAGCTCCCCGATTACAAACTAACTATCCTTCAGCTTTATCCAGCTCTTCTTCCTATACTACTATTACAAATAGTCTTTATACCTTTACTCCTATTTCTAAAACATAAACAAAAAATAGTTCACAACTGGCCAGCTATATATCCAAAATCTCTATGGCAAAAACCTTAAAACTCTTACTAATCTTATTTTTACTTATTTCTCTGGGAGCAACTGTTTACTACGCAACTCGGGTAGTAACCCTCAGTAGTCGGGCTAGTTTCAATACGGGAACTATTTCTACAGAAAATTCCTATATCTTTGCCTCTCCCATAACCGCCAAAGCCGATGGTCAAGAGTCTATCCGTATAACCATCTTTATTCTTAGTCAACAGGGTCTAGGTATTCAAGCCGTTCCCGTAGAACTGACCAGTACTCGTCAAACTATAAAAATTACACCAATCTCTCCAACTACAGACGAAACAGGTAAGGCATACTTCGAACTTAGCTCTACGACCCCAGGACCAGCTACTATCGTAGCTACTGTCGAAGGACAAGAAATCAACCAAAAGCTAACTATTAGCTTTCACTAGTCTGGCATCTACTACTTTCCAATCAATTAGCTTCCAAAAGTTAGAAACATATTCAATACGTCTATTTTGATATGTTAAGTAGTAGGCATGCTCCCAAACATCAAGTCCTAGTACTGGCACCTCTCCATTCATGAGTGGACAATCTTGATTTACTGTGGATTCTATCGCCAACTTACCATCTTTTTTCAAAAGCAACCAAGCCCATCCACTGCCAAATCTGGTCATAGCTGCTTTAGAAAATTGCTCTACAAATATATCAAAAGAACTAAAACTACTATTTATACTATCTAGAATTAAACCTATTGGTCTATTATTTTCATTTGGTGTTTGCAATTGTTCCCACCAAAAAGTATGGTTCCAGTGTCCTCCTGCATTATTTATAACCCCCTGTTTTATAGCTATATCAAGTGTATCAATACTACTCAAAACCTCTTCAAGTGACTTGGACTCTTCTGGCAACAACTTATTCAGATTGTCCACATAAGTCTGGTGATGCTTGGTGTAGTGTATCTCCATTGTTTTACTATCTATAACCGGCTCAAAATCAGAAAAATTAAAACTCACTTTTGGTAATTCAAACATATATACGCATCCTAAATAAATAATTATTTAAAGGTTACTACTACTTTACCTGGCAACTCTCCAGCCTCAGCTCTGGCTGTAATAGAAAATTGTCCAGCCACACTCGAATTTCCTGCAAATACAGCTTTACCTTGCTCATCAGTTATAGCAGAAGTTCCCTCCATACTACTAAGTCCAAATACAGTCACATTCTTGCCAGACACAGGGTGACCTTCATTGTCTCTTAAAAACACGGCTACCTTTACCTGCTCTTTTCCATCGGCAGTCGCCAACAAGGCAGTTCCAATAATATAAGAATCAGAGGAAGATACAGTTGTAGCAGGTGCAGCCCTTGTCAATATAACAGCTGCTTGAGCCACCAAACCAGAACCGGCAAAAAGTAAAACAAGAAGTGCCAACCCAATCAATGCAAAATTCCTATAATCCTTATAGACATTCCAATAAGAGACCAACTGTTCCTTGGTAGGCATTTTCATAACTATAGTATATGCCAATTGAGAATCCATGCAACCACAAAAACCATATTCTCCCACAATAAAGAAGCCACTTCCAACTCACTATCCCATGCCCATCATCCCCAACTCGATTCAGGATCTACAATCTAAACAACATCTAAACATATCACCATGACACTATACAAACTATATCACCTACTATTCAATATACTCCGCAATTAAACGTAATACATATTATATTAAATTATATAATTTAATACTTTTATACTATTTGATATATATAGATAGTACTAAATTTACTCAATATGCTAACTAAATCATATTACCGCATAGTAAATTCGTTAATTAATATAGCTAATATATTAAAAACAACTGTATCAATCTACTCATTTATTTGAGGCTATTTGTACTTGACACGCTTTTATATATAGTTGATACTAAATTCAGGCTAAATATTTATAAATTTTAATCTGATAAACATGTATAACCAATACCTCTCCGAACCTAATACTTTATTTCCGCAGAAAGCTAGTAATTTACAAAATTTCCTAAAAAAACTCACACCCTTTCTGATTTTGATAGCTTGTTACACTTTCATCTGGCGCTAATCCATGACTGCCCTTGGTTATTCAAACTGGTTAAAGGAAAAGAAGTATTCGGACAATACAGTTCGTAACTATTTAAGCGACCTTACCAAATTTTCTACATGGCTTAAAAATAGCGACTTTGCCACTCCAAGCACAAGAGTTGAGGACTTTTTTACGGAGAAAGCCATAATTACTTACCTTAACGGTATTTACCAAGAAAAATACTACGATAGATGTTTGGCATCTCTTCGTTCCTACTGCCAATACTGCCTCGACCAAAATATAATACACAAAGATATAGTTAGCCAAGCACTGTCTACCAGACACAAGATCGGTAATTCAGAGAATCTAGCTCAAGACGAACTACTTGCGGAGTTTAATCGCTGGCTCATCCAAAACAAGTCTTCTCCAAACACTATCAAAAGCTATCTTTCTGATGTTAGAGAATTTCTAAAAGTAACCAATGTCTGAAGCAAAAGACTTTTTAAATTCTAAAAAGCTCCAGTTCTATATCGATTACCTAAAATCTAGTCACACAGCCTCTTCTACCTTTTCCAGAAAACAAGCTAGCCTGTCTGCTTTTCAAAAGTTCATCAATCAGAAATACGACACTGCTCCAAGGGAGTTACCTAAAACCAACAAATTTATCAACTTCACCAGAGACCCGATCTTTCCCAGACGCTATGCCACCTTTGCTGGACTTGCCATACTTCTAACGGCTCTCTTGTATGGACTTTTTCAACAGAGCATAAATCAAGCAGTTACCAACTTTGCCTTTCCCTCTTCTCTGACCCGCCCGACCAGACGTCTGTCTTTTCAAGGACGACTAACCGACACAACTGGAACTCCTATCACCAGTTCCACAGAAGTTGCCTTTAAACTCTGGAATACTAGTGTTGGTGGAACTCAGCTTTACTATACCGGTGTCGGTGGAACAGTAGTACCCGACCAAAATGGAATCTTTGCTACTACCATAGGACAACAAATTGGTGCCGAAATTAGCTCTGATGTTTTTACTGAAAACCAAAATGTCTATCTAGAAATTATCATGAACCCCAGTGGACTAAATGAAGTCATGACTCCCCGTCAGCAAATTGCCACAGTTGCCTATGCTCTCAATGCCGAAACCCTCCAAGGTTTTCCCCCAGCCAATCCAGCTGTAGCCAATACCATTCTTTACTTAAACAATGGTGGCAATCTGGACATCTCGGCCACCTCGCCCACTTTTCGTTCCACAGCTGGAACCTTTGGTATCGAAGGTCAAGGACTACTCTTAAAGGCATCAGACGGTAGCAATGGCAACATAACTCTAAACCCCGATGGCAATGGAGTCTTAAATGTTCTCTTTGAAGGAACCTCTCCTAGTACAGGCGATGGCTTTCTAAATCTAAGTAACGCCAATATCGGTGGAGCCGATCTCATAACCGCCAATATTTTAAATGACAACCGAAATTACAATTTTCTAGAATTTAAAAATTACAATGTGGGTACCGGAGTTACCGCCACTCGTTTCTCTGTTAGTTCAGCAGGAAATGTAAATGTATCAAACAATCTAACAGTTGGAGGCACTCTATTTCTCACTAATGTCGGTACATCTTCAGTTGGTGCTGGTTCTACTGCTCTCTTTGTCGATCCAGCAACAGGCAAGGTTTATGGTCAAGCTCTAGGCAATCTTGCCTTTTCAAATACAGGAACTATCAATTGGAACTTT
>Ga0105048_10006610_pt1 | contig 18690 bp, 12 predicted proteins | sample MAT05_FD_78382 | JGI IMG/M metagenome (GOLD analysis project Ga0105048, IMG submission 78382) | Freshwater microbial communities from Lake Fryxell liftoff mats and glacier meltwater in Antarctica - MAT-05 | ecosystem: Environmental > Aquatic > Freshwater > Ice > Liftoff microbial mat | place... | reverse complement strand
TAGTTGTCGCGGAAGTAGTAGTGGCCGGAGTGCTCGCCACCGAACGCGGCGCCGGTGTCGGCCATGACCTGCTTGATGAGCGAGTGGCCCACCCGTGTCCGCACCGCGGTGCCGCCGTTCTCGGCGACGACCTCGGGGACGGCCTTGGAGCAGATGAGGTTGTGCAGGATCGTGGCGCCGGGGTTCTTGGCCAGCATCACCTTGGCGACGATGGCGGTGGTGAGCGACCCCGAGACGAGCTCGCCCTGGTCATCCACCAGGAAGACGCGGTCGGCGTCGCCGTCGAAGGCCAGCCCGATGTCGGCCCCCACCTCGCGCACCCTGGCCTGGAGGTCGACCAGGTTCTCGGGCTGGATGGGGTCGGCCGGGTGGTTCGGGAAGGTGCCGTCGAGCTCGCCGTACAGGATCTCGACGTCGAAGGGGAGGCCGGCGAACACCGCGGGTGCGATGAGCCCGCCCATGCCGTTGGCGGTGTCGGCCACGATCTTGAGCGGCTTCAGCGCGCCCGTGTCGACGAAGGAGTGGACGTGCTCCGCGAAGTCGGCGAGCACGTCCTGGGTGCTGACCGTCCCGGTGGTGGCGGCGCGCTCGAGCCCCGCGGCGGCGTCGGCCTTGATGTCGGCGAGGCCGGTGTCCTCGCCGATGGGTCGAGCGCCCGCCAGGCACATCTTGATGCCGTTGTACTGGGCCGGGTTGTGCGACGCCGTCAGCATCGCCCCCGGGGCATCGAGGTGCCCAGCCGCCCAGAAGAGCAGGTCGGTCGAGGCCAGGCCGAGGTCGATCACGTCGACGCCCTGGCCCGTCGCACCACGGGCGAACGCGGCCGACAGCTCGACGCCCGACGGCCGCATGTCGCGTGCGATCAGCACCCGATCGAGCGCACCGCCGGCATCGGCGCGGGCGAAGGCCACGAACGCTGCGCCGATGGCCTCGACCATCTCGGCGTCGATCTGGTCGGGGAACGTGCCGCGCACGTCGTAGGCCTTGAAGATGGGTTCGAAGCGGGCGATGTCGATGGCCATGGCCGCGAACACTACCGCCGCGTCCCGATCGGCCCCCACCACCGACCGGCCCCGGTCGACCGGTGCGGTCAGCCCCGGAGGTCGCGCACGGGCTCGAGCTCGAGCACGGCGAGCGGGCCCTCGTAGCCGGGTTCGAGGTCGTAGACGCCGAGCGCCGCCCAACTGCGGATCCGGAACAGGTCCCGCACCAGCCGTACGGCGTCACGCACCACGTTGACCGTGGATCGGGAGGAGTTCTCGACCCGGACCGGGACCTCGGCGAGCGAGAGCCGGTACCGCTCGACCAGGTGGAAGACCTCGACGTCGAAGGCGAAGCCATCGACGTGGGAGTGGGAGAAGATGAGCAGTCCGACGTCGGAGCGGAATGCCTTGAGGCCACACTGCGTGTCGCGGTACTGGCCGAGCAGCACGGCGTGGGTGAGCAGGTTGATCGCGCGGCCGCCGATCTCGCGGAGCCGTCCGGCCTTCACCAGCGTCGTCGTGTCGGTGTGGCGCCGACTCCCGGCGGCCACGTCCCAGCCCGCCTCGACCTGCTCGAGCATGCCGACGAGTTGATCGGGCGAGTACGAGAGGTCGGCATCGGTGAACGCGATCGTGCGCCCGTGCGCGGCGAGCACCCCGGCCCGCACGGCGGCCCCCTTGCCCCGGTTGACGGGCTGGCGGACCACCTGATCGGCGCCGGCGACCACGGCGCGCTCGGCCGTCCCGTCGTGCGAGCCGTCGTCGACGATGATGATCTCGAGCCCGCCGTCGTCCGCGACCTTCTCGAGGTCCCGGCGCAGACGCGCGACCGTCGCGCCGATCCGCTCCTCGCGGAACGCCGGCACCACGACGCTGAGGCGGACGTCGCCCGGCGGGGGCGGACGGTCGCGGCGGTGGTCGAGATCGGAGCGCACCTGCTCGTGCCGCGCCCGGCGGCGGGCGACGGCAGCCGCGCCGACGGCGCCCGTTGCGGCGACGAGGACGACGCGGCGGATCCTCATCGGCGCTCGCCCGGGTCGGGGTCGGAGGGCCCGGGGCGCGACGGTCCGGGATCGACGCGGTCGGGCGCGACGTCGTCGGCGCCGACCGGTTCCCCGCCGGGGACGCCAGACGTGCTCGGAGCGTCGGCTCCGCCGGTCTCGACGAGGTCGGGTGCGGGCCCCGGACCGGTCCCCGGGTCGAGCCCGGGAGCCAGGTCGGCTCCGCTGGCCGGGCGCGTCGCGGACTCGGTGATCGTGGTGAGCGGCGTGCCGAGCACGTCGTCGGCGGTCCGTTCCGGCACGATCGCGGCAAGCGCCCTCGCTGCGTCGCTCTCGAACTGGTGGTCGACCTCGAAGCGGAGGTCCGGGCCGGTGGCCGGGTAGAGGTCGGGGCGCTCGGCCTTGCCCCAGAAGCGGCGCGGGGGCGACACCGTGACCGGGCGGGCCCGGAAAAGGAGCACGAGCCCGATGATGCCGAGGAGGCTGAGGGCGTAGCCGAGGTAGTCGATCGGGGTGTAGCCGAACTTCAGCTCGACGTGGTTGCCGTCGGGGACCACCACCATGAAGTTGGGGGTGACCCGGTAGGGTCCGTCGGCGCCCGACACCTGCCAGTTGGGGAAGTACGACACCTTGACGAGGACAGGCACACCGGGCTTGTCGACATCGAAGGAGATGGTGTCGGTCCCCATCACGAAGTTGGTGACCTCGACCTGTTCCTCGGGAACGACCTCGGGTCCGCCGGCAGCGGAGAGCCAGCCCCAGTTCTCCGACGGCTCGCACACCTGCGCCGGGGTGGCATCCTCGTCCGCGGGCACGTCATCGGAGATCCGCTGCCACGCAGGGGGTCCGTCCTGGGCCAGGAACACGTCCCAGTTGCTCGAATCCTCGTACCAGCAGACCGCCATGTCCTGCCACTCGCGCCCGGTGGTCCGCTGTCCTTCGAGCACCGCAGGCTGGTTGGCCAACCCGATCGCCAACGGTGCATCCGCCACCGCGAAGACCGTCCACGGACCCGACGTCGCCACGACGCTCAGGACGTCGTTCTTCGCGGCCAGCGCCTTCGTGGCGTCGTTGATCGCCATGTAGTAGCTGACGCCCATGAGCTGCAGGTGCGAGACGCCCTCGTCGAACTCGGTCTGATCAGGAGGCCCGGCGTCGTAGGGCAGGTCCCGTTGGGCGTTCGACGGGGCGTAGGAGAGCTCGTCCTGGTTCAAGAAGTGGTACGGGGTGGTGGTGGACGCCTCGAAGTAGAGGCCCTCCATGGAACCGATGCAGCCGTCGGTCCAGAACGGCAGCAGCATCAGGGCCATGGGGGTGCCGTAGCGGTCGTGCTGCTCCTCGTGCTCCCACATCGCGCGCCCGCAGCCGCGGTCGCGCCCGAGGTCGCCCATGGTGGTGACGATGTCGCGGTACTCGGGGTAGGACTTGCGGTACTGCTCGGCGCCCCCCGGGAGGGTGGAGACTCCTTCGTACCCGGTGAAGTTCCAGTCGGCCCAGGACCCGACGAAGCCGCGGTCGGTGGTGCTCAAGGAGAGCTGCGACGGCCAGGTGACCCCCAGGACCGACGACGGCCACTGGTAGGCACCCTCGGCGTTGAGCTTGCCGCCGGGCATGTTCTGCAGCGACATGGCGACCATGAAGGTCGCGATGGCAAGCGACGCCCCGGCGAAGGCGATCGGCACCGCCCGGATGGGCCGGTTCACGTCGCGGGCGAAGAGCGAGGCGAACAGGCGCGCGAGCTCGGCGACGCCGACCGCGGCGAGCAGGTAGAGGGCCAGGTAGTAGAAGGGCAGCAGGCGGGCGTTCCAGAGGCGCCCGTCGGGCGCGTACCGGAACCCCAGCGCCATGGCGCCGGCCACCATCGCGAGGAACAGCCCGGCGCGGCGCCGGTACACGAGCGACAGCAGCAGCCCGACCGCCGCGAGGGCGATGATCCACTTGATGTCGGGGACGTTGACGAGCTGCGCGTCGAGTCCCTCCCGGCTCCAGAGGTAGTCGCCGTACCGGGTGATCTTCTCCCACCCCATGTCGTTCATGTAGCCGACGCGGAACACGAACGGCAGCGACCAGAAGGCGGTGAGCGCGCCCGCCACCGGCAGCACCGTGGTCAGCACGACGGCCTGGCCCTTCCCCGGCCGGAGGACGAGCCAGATGACCGTGGCGACCAGCACGAAGATGAGCGGGATGAGGTGGCAGAGACCCGTCAGCGCGAGCAGCAGGGCCGCCCAGCCGCGGTGGCGGCCGGTCTCCATGGCCCGGGCGACGACGCCGAGGTACAGAAGGGCGAGCGAGAGCGAGATCGAGAACGCGAACTCCCCGGCGAGCGTGGAGGCGATGTTGCCGCCGTAGATCGAGAAGCTGCGGTCGAAGAGGAACAGGGTGGCGGCGACGGACATGATCGCCGGCGCCGGGAACGGCAGACGGGCCATCCGGCCGAAGAAGTAGGCGGAGAAGGGCATCGAGACGACGCCGCTGACCGCCACGATCTTGAAGGCGATCCCGTACGGCATGATGAAGCTCAGGAGGGCGATCGCGAGCGACGGGACGATCATGTAGAACTGGAACGCGGGGAACCCGGCGTACCAGTCGGGGGTCCAGCCGGTGAACCGGCCCTGGGCCAGCAGGGTGTCGCGAAGGTACGCCGGCGCCCAGACGTGTGCCCCCATGTCGCCGCCGGCCGGCGTGGTGTCGCTGAACAGCCACTCGGGGTGGAGCTGGAAGAGGACGAACCCGACGCACAGCGAGACGATGGCGCCGGTGACCCAGCCCTCCACCGGGATCTGCCCGATCCGGCTGACGAACGAGGAGCGTCCCGGCGGCTCGACGGGGGCGGAGCCCGACGGGTCGTCGAGATCGGGAGCGACGTCGTCGAGCGCGTCGCTGCTCGGTTCCGGCTCGGTGACCGGGCGGATGTCGGGGTCGATGAGGGCGTCGGTCATGAGTCCGCCATGGTGGCATCTGGATGCGCGGCTCGCAGGGCACGAGCACCGCCGGGACAACGCATCATGCCAGTGGGAGGTTCCACACCAGGACCGCGGCGGCGGTCAGGTTGAACCCGACGTGGGCGAAGATGGCCGGGCCCAGGCGCTTGAACCGCTCGCTGAGCGCGCCGAGCACGAGACCGAACGCGAACAGCCCGGCGAACTGCACGACCTGCAGGTGGCTCACTCCGAAGAAGGCGGCGCCGAGCACGATGGCCAGTCGGGGCCCGAAGCGCTTGGCGATGGCGTGCTGGCTGAGGCCCCGGTAGAAGATCTCCTCGGCGATCGGCGCGCCCAGGCCGACGATGAGACCCAGGGCCACGAGGCCCCACACGCCGTCGGCCCGTGTGGTGAGGGCGCGGGCGGACGCCGAGACGTCCTGCTCGCCGATCACCTTGAACAGCACCCAGTAGACCGCGGGGATGAGCAGGAGCTGGCTGGCGATTCCGAGGACGAGCCCGATCGGCGCGTCCACCGCCCGAACCGACAGACCGAAGTCGTTGCGGAGGCTGAGCCGCTTGCGCCGCGCCACGTACAACGGCCCGATCACGAGCACGACCCACAGGGGGATCTGGAAGACGATCTGGAGCCAAAGTGGGGCACCGTTGAGCCCGACGGTGACCTCCGGGGGCTGGCCGGTCCCGATCCGCCCGACGACCTCGCCGATGGCCCAGCCCTCCTCGTTGGGCCAGAACGCCTCGTAGGCCCCGCTGCTGACGAGGTACCCGCCCAGCAGCACGGAGAAGACGGCGGTGGCGACGAACGACACCAGCCACCAGATGGCCATGTCACCCATGCCCCACACGGGAGCATCGTCGACGTCGGCCACCACCTGGCCCTTGGGTTCCGGGGCCGGCGCAGCGTTCCCGCCCGACGCCTTCGAGCCACCCGACGACGACGGCTTGGAGGCCTTCGAACCGCCCGACGGCGTGGTGGCACCCGACTTCGTCGAACCGGCCTTGGCCGGCGCGGCCGACCGGGCCGGCTTGGTGGATCGGGGGACGCGCCCTCGGGGGGTGCGGGTGGGTTCGGCCGCCGCGGCAGCGGCCTCGGCGGCCTTGACCGACGGCGTCACGCGACCCCCGGAGCCCCGACCCTGGGGCGGACGCTTGGTCATGGGCTCAGGGTACGCGATGGCGAACTCGGGGCCGAACCGACGTCGGCCCGACCCGATCGACCGTCGTCCCACCATCCCACCGGTCGGGAGGGTCGATGGCTAGCGTCGGGTCCATGATGCGCCAGTGCAACCGCTCCGCATGCAGCGAGTCCGCCGCCGCGACGCTCGGGTACGACTACTCGACCCGCACCGCCTGGCTGGTCGATGCCAGCAGCGAACCGCACCCGGCCACCTACGACCTGTGCCACCGCCACGCCGACGGCCTCACCATCCCGATGGGCTGGGAACTGCACGATCAGCGCCGGATCGTCACCCCGCTGTTCGACACGCGCGCCCAGGCCTCCTGAGCCCGGGCGGGCCGGCCCGCCCGGTCGATCGCCCACGCGCGAACCCACCGCCGCGCACCCGCGTTGTCGGGGTGCTCCCCTAGGCTGGCTGTCATGGATCAGGAGCCCACCCCTCCCGGCGGAAACGGCGACAAGCCCAACAAGACCGGCTTCGGCAGCGAACAGGGCTGGCCCCGGTGGATGATCGGCGTGCTCATCGCCGTCATCCTCGGCGTGCTGATCATCCCCCCGCTGCTGCAGCCGCCGGTCGGCAACGAGGTCAGCTACTCGACGTTCCTCACCGACCTGCGGGCCGAAAAGATCGAAGAAGCCACCTTCGACAACACCACCAACCAGGTCGCGGGCACCTACCGGGGCGAGGAGGCCACCCGGTTCACCTCCGGAGCCCCCAAGGCGCCCACCGACGCCGACCTCCAGCTCATGACCGAGAAGGGCGTCGAGTTCGCGACCCCCGAGCAGAGCATCTGGGGGAGCCTCATCCCCCTCTTCCTGCCGATACTGCTGATCATCGGCTTCTTCGTCTGGATGCAACGACGGGCGTCGTCGCAGATGGGCGGCATCATGTCCATCGGGCGCTCGAAGGCCAAGACCTACTCGAGCGAGCGACCGGGCACGACCTTCGCCGACGTCGCCGGCTACGAGGGCGTCAAGCAGGAGATCACCGAGGTCGTCGACTTCCTCAAGTACCCCGAGAAGTTCGCCGAGATCGGCGCCCGCATCCCCAAGGGCGTGCTCCTCGTGGGCCCGCCGGGAACCGGCAAGACCCTCGTCGCCCGTGCCGTGGCCGGTGAGGCAGGCGTCCCCTTCCTCTCCGTCACCGGTTCGGACTTCATGGAGATGTTCGTCGGCGTCGGCGCCAGCAGGGTCCGGGACCTCTTCCAGACCGCCCGCAAGATGGGCCGCGCCATCATCTTCGTCGACGAGATCGACTCCATCGGGCGCAAGCGTGGCGCCGGGCTCGGCGGCGGCCACGACGAACGTGAGCAGACCCTCAACCAGATGCTGTCCGAGATGGACGGCTTCGAGGTCACCACCGGCATCGTCATGATGGCGGCCACCAACCGCCCCGACATCCTCGACCCCGCGCTGCTGCGACCGGGTCGCTTCGACCGCCAGGTCGTGGTCCCGCTCCCCGAGCTCGACGACCGCCGCCAGATCCTCGACGTCCACTGCAAGCACAAGCGCATCAACGCCGACGTCGACCTCGATCTCGTCGCCCGGGGCACGCCCGGCATGAGCGGTGCCGACCTGGCCAACCTCGTCAACGAGGCCGCCCTGTTCGCCGTGCGCGAGGGCGACAACGAGATCCACATGAAGCACTTCGAGGACGCTCGCGACCGGGTGCTGATGGGTCAGCGGCGCGACTCCATGGCGCTGTCGGACAACGAGAAGGAAGCGATCGCCTACCACGAGGCGGGCCACGCGGTGTGCGCTGCGGTGCTGCCCACGGCCGACCCGGTCCACAAGGTCACGATCATTCCGTCGGGCATGGCCCTGGGCGTGACCCAGCAGCTCCCCGCCGAGGAGAAGCACATCTACCGCCAGAACTACATCGAGGACCAGTTGGTCATCCGCATGGGCGGCCGCATCGCCGAGGACCTCGTGTTCGAGCTCATCTCGACGGGAGCGAACAACGACCTCGTCGGCGCCACCGCCCTGGCCCGCAAGATGGTGCGCGAGTGGGGCATGAGCGAGCGCGTCGGTCCCATGGCGTGGGGTTCGCAGGGCGAGGTCTTCCTCGGTGAGGACCTGATGCACACCCGGGACTACTCCGACGACACCGCTCGGGTGATCGACGAAGAGGTCGAGCGCATCCTCCGCGAGGCGGAGGACCGCTGCCGCAACCTGCTCATTGAGCACCGCAAGGGCCTCGACCTCGTCGCCCGCGCCCTGCTCGAGTACGAGACCATCGACGGCCTCGAGGTCACCCGCCTCATCCAGCTCGCGGCCAACAACGACGCCGTGGTCACCGTCGCCGGCTCCTCGCTCAACCTGGGCACCATCCCCAAGGTCCCGAGCACGCCGGACTTCACCGGGCTGCCGATGCCCAGCCCCGACGTCACCCGCGACTTCTAGCCTCTTCTCGTCCAGCGCCATGCTGACCACCAGCGTCTCGGTGGTCCGGGACCGTCCCGTCAGGCGGGTTGGCCGTGGTCGCAGCCCGGCGGGACACTGCCGGGCTCGCGGAGGTCGGCCATGGTGGCCCAGAGGTCGGCGGCGGTGACAGGGCCCACGAAGGACGCGACCACGACACCCTCGCGATCGGCGATCACCAGGGTGGGGACCGCGTCGATGCCGTAGCGATCGTGCAGCGCCTTGTCGGCGACGGCCTCGGCATCATGGACGGCGACGGCCGGGCTCTCGAGCAGCGCTACCTTCTCCTTCACGGTCGCGCAGGTGTCGCAGGTCGCCGAGGTGAACGCGACGACGAGCCAGTCCGTGTCGGGGCGGGCGAAGTCGCGCCGGTCGAGCTGGGCCGGCACGGTCCACGCGGCTTGGGTGGGCGCATCGGGCTTGCGGCGCTGCAACACGACCGCGACGGCGGCGGCGACGGCGACGATCGCGACGGTCAGCAGCACTCGGTCCACGCTTCGAACCTACCCGGGTACAGGCGTGGTGGGCACCGCGGCGGGGTCGAGGGGCGCGCCGGTCGCCGGGTCGGTGGGCGCAGGTGTCTCGGCCCCGACCGCGGTGGTCGTCGTCTCCTCCGGGACCACCGGGGCCTCGGTGCCTGGTGGGACCTCCGCGGTCGTCCCGGGCGACGTGCCCGGCGGCGTCGTCGCCGGCGGCAGCGTGCCGTCGAAGGGCTCGGGCTCGATCGGCTCGGCGGGTTCGCCGCGGTCGGTGACCTCCCCACCCGGGAGGACCAATGTGCCCGACACGGGGAACGCGGCGATGTCCGACAACGTCCCGGGATCGTCGAAGGCGAACCACTGACCCACCACGATGGGCCCCGATGCGGTGACCCGGAGCATCAGCACCGCCGCGCCCTGGGCTTCGGAGAGGTCGACGACGGTCCGGGCGCCCGGAGCCAGGCTCACCTGGTCGACGTCGCTGAGCGCAGCAGCGTCACCCTCCCCCACCGCCTCGACGGTGAGGGTCACGGTCTCGGAGACCGACGGGTTGGCGACCGACAGCTGCATCGACTCCTGGCCTTCGATGCCGCCGATCGGCACCAGCCAGTCCCGGGCGAGGACGGGGCTGCCCATGGTGAAGGTGGCGCCGTCGGGATCGACCGGCTCCGTCTGGCGCATCACCCGTTCGACGACGACCGGGACCTCGTTGCGGCTCACGGCCACCACGAACGCCCCGATCCCGACCGGGATCCGGGTGTCGGCCCCCACGGGCACCGAGGCGTACTGGCCGGCCCGGACGGTGACGACGAAGGGCTCGATGGCCGACCCGACCGCCTGGGCGTCGACCTCGACGTACAGCTCGAGCTCCGCGTCGGTGGAGCCCGGGTTGAAGGCGACGAACGATGTCTCGACACCCTCGCCGAGGGGGCGGTTGTCGGCGAACAGCCAGGTGGTCGCCGGTGCCGGCGCGCCCAGGGTGAGCGACAGGTTCTCGGGCCACTCGCTGCGACCGTCGGAGACCTGGAGCTGGTCGACGACCACGCGGCCCAGCCCGGATCGGGTGGTGACGGTGGTGGCCACCTGGTCGCGCACGGTGATGATGTCGGTGATGTCGACGGCCACGACCCGACCGGGGGGCACGACGATCCCCTCGAGCCGGTCGGACTCGCGGGTGGCTTGGCGGCCACCCTCTTCCTCGACCATGAAGGAGAAGTCGACGACCGCCTGCTGCGGGAAGGGGTTGAACACGGAGTAGATGTGCCGGGTGCCGAGGCGGGTGGTGCCTGCCGGGAAGTACCAGCTGGCCGACGCCGACGATGCGCACGGCGCGACCGACCGGCCCGTGGGCCCCTCGACCTGGTGCTCGACGGCCACCGAACCACCGTTCGTCTCGACCAGGGCCGACGCGAACGGTGCGGTGACGAGATCCGAGACGACGATCGTGGACCGGGTCCGGGCGGGCACGGTGGTGGTCTCGACGACCGGGTCGCCGACGTTCGGGATCGCCGTGACCGTGGCCTGCTGATCGGTGTCGGAGAGGTTCGCGATGGTGACGGTGTGCTCGGCGACGACCGGGACCACCACGTCGGTGGGGTTCACCGCGGTCTCGCCGGGCGGAGCCGTTCCCGCGGGGGCGGTCCCCGCGGTGGTGGCGTCGTCGGCGGCCGTCTCGTCGGCGGCGGTCTGGTCGGCGGGCGGTTCGATCGGTTCGGTGGAGCCGCGCGCCGTACCACCGGCGCAGTAGAAGGTCGACGACCGGGCATCGGGAGCGCTGGCCACCGGGGCCAGGCGGGCGAGGTCGGTCGGTGCGGTGGCGACCTCGGCGGGATCGACCTCGCGCCGCTCGACGAGCACGGCGCCGACGAGGAGGGCCAGCACCACGACGAGGGCGGGGAACCGGAAGGCCCGCATGCGGGGCGCGATCGGTTCCGGGCGCGAGGGGGTGAGGGCCTCGGCGCGGTGGCGGGTGGTGAGCGCAGCGATCTCGGCAGCGTCGGACGACGGTGCCGCGTCGGGTCCGCGGCTCGGACCGGCCGGGTCCCCCGCCGCGACGTCGCCGGTGATCGCGGCGAGCGCGTCGGGGATGGCGGTGGTCCCCGCATCCGCAGCGGCGCGGCCGGACGGCTCCTTGGTGCGGCGCCGGCGCCCGGCGTCCTTGCGCCGGCGGCGGGACGTGGGCTCGGCCGCCTCGGGCGCGGGGTCAGGTGCGCCCGACGGGGTCGTCGGTTCGATGCGCTTCTTGTCACGGCGCGGGCTCACAGGTCGACCGCCTTTCGGAGCCGGTCACGGTCGCGGGCGTCTTCCTTGGCCACCCGCGAGTGCCAGAGGTACCACAGGCACAGGACCCAGAGCAGGGTCTGCAGGCCCAGCCAGCCCGAGCGCAGTCGCGACGTGCGATACGACAGCTCGAGCTCGCCCCCCTGGTCGACGCGGTACTGGTTGGCCCAGCCGAGGGCGTCGCCCCGCGGGACAGGTTGACCGTCGCGGGTGAGCTGCCAGCGGTCGTTGGCCGCCGTCGCCAGGTACAGCGTCGTGGGATCGTCGGTGCGACCGGTGGCGCCGGTGTACCCCTCGGCGTCCGGAAGCGCCTGCGGCGCATCGGTCAACTCGGGCACGACCCGATCGGTGATGCCCTCACCGCCGCCGGCAGGGATCTCGGCATCGAACGGGAGCTCCGCACGTGACGGACCCCACGCGGTGTTGCGGTACACGTCGATGCCCGACACCAGTTCGACCCGCGACAGGTCGAGCTGGCCCGACAAGATGTCGAGCAGCGCCAACGGGTTCGACCGGTCCTCGGAGGCGTAGGGGAACGGCGCCAGCCGGCGGGGCACGACGACGTACTCGACGCCCATCGGGGCCAGCAGCGAGCCGAGCCGGGTGGTCTCGCCCTCGGTCGCCGCCCGGAGCGCGTCGGTGAGCTGATCGGTGGCACCGTCGCCCGCTCCGGGCCAGAGATCGGTGACGGTCGGAGTCCGGCCGGTGGTGGTGGCGAACATCAGACCGTCGGTGCCCTCGTCGACAACCGAGTCCACCGGCAGGTCCCAGCCCGGAACGGGCATCACCTCGGGCTCACCCACCCAGAGCGTGCGGAACGAGTCGTTGGGGCTCTCGAGTTGGGCCAGCACCCGGTTGAAGTCGCCGCGAGGCAGGTCCCAGGTGCCGTCGAGCGAGCGCTGCAGGAACGGCAGGATCGAGACCAGCAGTGCCGCGCCGGCGATCAACGAGGCGATCTGACGCCACCCGAAGTGGTAGTCCGGGAGGTCGACCTCGAAGGCCGCCATGCCCATCGCTCCGGCCAGCGCGAGGCCGACGGCAGCCGGCGCGAGGAGGATCTCGGGCGCCGGCAGGTACTCGCCGAGGTAGCCCTGCGAACCGGCCCAGATCACGCCCCACGCGGCCAGGGCGATCGCCCAGCCGCGCATGGCCCAGCCGAGCCGCCAGCGGCGGCCGATGAGCAGGGCGAGGGCGGCCGCCACGAGCACGGCCCAACCGAGCACCGAGGACGAGGCGTCGGTCGGGGTGAAGCGGACGATGGCGCCCAGATCCACCGCGGGTTCACCCGCCGAGTGGAGGCCCAGGGCCTCGGCCCAGGAGGTCGACGCGAAGGCGAAGCTCCAGGGCAGCTGCAGGACGACTGCGACTGCGACCGCGCCGATCGTGACGGCGAGGAGGCGGACGATCCCGCGGACCTGACCGACGATGATGCCGCCGACGGCCATCGCCAGCGAGACCCCCGCGACCACGATGACGGTCCCGGGCACGATGGTGGCGCCCACGGCGGTGAGCACGCCGAGGATGAAGATGCGCTGGATGACCGACCGCTCCGAGGTCCCCGGTCCCGCGTCGCCCCCAACGAGCCCGAACGGGGCCAGCCGCGACGCCCGGGCCAGCTGGTTGACGAGCCACGGCGCCAGCCCGTAGAGCACCAGCCCACCCCAGTTGCCGACCGCCAGGGCGCCGGTGGCCACCGGGATCACCGCGTAGAGCACCAGCGCGACGGCGCGAGACCGGCGCGACCCGATCGGACGGGCGAGGCGCCACATCCCGATGACCCCGAGCGGGAGCATCCCGAGGATCAGCACCTTGCGCAGCATCCCCATGGCACCGAGGAAGACGAAGCCGGCGGCGCCGAGAGCGCCGAACGCCGTCGGGTTGGCCTGGTCGGAACCCAGACCCGCGTGGTGGTAGCCGCTCAGCCACTGGCTCACGAGCTCGCTGGGCGACTCGGCGAACTCGGCCAGCTCGCCGATCGCGGGGATCGAGCCGCCGAGGAGGTCCCGCGAGCCGATCAGCAGCACGACGATCACGAATCCCCAGGCGACGAGCGACACCCGGGCATTGGCGGAGCGAGCGCTCTGGGCCAGGTCGCGGCCGGCCCCGGCCATCGAGGTCAGGCGGTCGTCGCCCGAGCCGCGCTGACCCCGGAAGAGCCCGGCGATCTGGGCGCTCCCGCGGACCTGCATGCGGCGGATCTCGCGGTCCGGGACGAGGCGGATGGCGCGCAGGTCGCGGCGGCGCCGGCGGATGTCGCCGAGGTGCCCGAGGTTCCAGGTCCACGCCGCCACGACGTCGCCGGCGTGGCGCAGGCGGCCGAAGAGCACCGCGTAGATCGCTTCGAGGACGGCGAGCACCGCCGCCTGGGGCACCACCCGGAGCCGGTGGCCTCGCCCGTAGCAGATCAGGACCGTGCGCAGGCGGTGGCGCAGCACGAGGCGGCGGCGATCGGCGGTGTCGCGCCGCTCGTCGAGCGCCATGCGATGGGCGACCGTCGCCGCGGGCGCCACCAGCACCCGGGCACCGGCGACGTGGGCGCGCCAACAGAAGTCGAGGTCCTCACCGAGGAAGTCGATACCGGGATCGAAGCCGCCGAGCGTGGCGAACAGGTCGGCGCGGACGAGCAGCGCGCCGCCGGGCACCGTGTAGACGTCGCGCACCGCATCGTGCTGCTCCTGGTCGAGCTCGCCCCGCTCGACCAGGGGGGAGGGCGAGCCGAACTTGTCGGCACCCAGCCCGACCTGCACCAGCCGGCGCGGGTCATCCCACTCGACGACCTTGGGTCCCACGATGCCTGCGTTGGACCGGAAGGCCTCCTCGACCATCGCCTGGACCGCACCCGGATCGAACACGACGTCGTCGTGGCACAGCAGCAGGAACGCCGCGCCCTCCACCGAACCCAGTGCCTCGTTGGCCGCGAAGCTGTAGCCGGGGTCGGTCTCGAGCCGGCGCAGGTGCGCCGACGGGAGGATCCGAGCGAGCTCGGCGCCGAGGTCCCGCCCGCTGGCGGTGTCGATCACGAGCACCGAGAGGTTGGCGTAGGTCTGCATCGCCAGGCTCGACAGCACGTCGGTCCACCACGCACCGGGGTCGTGGGCGACCATGACCACCACGACGGGCGGTGCCACGAGGTCCTCGTCGGGTCCCGTCGGCGAGCCACCCGCGACGGTGGCGGTCCGGGCGGGGCCGCTCGTCGGGGGCCCGGAGGGGCCGGGGCGGGCTGGATCAGAGGTACGCACAGTCGGCCGCAGGGTAGTCGCCGCCGCCCGCCGAACCAGGCACCCCCGGTGGGCCCGGGACCCTGCCGCCGCCCCGGTCCGAGTGCTTGCAACTGTTGCCTTCCGTGCGTACCCTACCTAGCGTTCCGCCGAAGCCCCGACGTCCTCGTCGGCGCCGATTCCCGAGGTGCCCCATGCAGGTCCACGAGGTCCCCGTCACCGTCGCCCATCACGTGCGTGACGCCTTCTACGTCACCGTCGGCCTCGGGGTGATCGGGGTGACGAATCTGCGGGACCGCCTCGAGCGTCCCCCCGTCGACGTCGCGGCGCTCAGCGGCGCGGTCGACTCGCTCAACGAGCGGCTCGAGGCCGCCACGACCGACCTGGACGACCGGTTCGCCGCCATCGAAGCCCGGGTCGACGCCGTGCTCGACCAGTTCGAGGACGGGCTCCCCGATCCGGCCCGCGAGGTCGTCGCCAACGCCCGGGGCGCAGCCAAGGAGGCGCGGGCCCACCTGCGCTCCCTCGCGGGCCGCGCCGCCTGATCCCCCGCCGAGAACGGCGGTGACGGGCGAACAGCCGGCCGCCCGGTACCGTGACCCGGTGCCCGACCGTCCCCGCCCGGCTCCGCCGGCGAACGAGCTCCGTGTGGCGATCGATGCGACCTCGTTGCTCGGCCACCGCACGGGAATCGGCACCTTCACCCACGAGCTGATCGAGCGGATCGCCGTCGACCCGGCCCTCGACGTCACGTGCTTCGCCGTCTCGTGGCGCGGTCGGCGATCCCTGCGCGGCTACGTCCCCGGCCGCGCCCGAGTCGCCGAGTGGCCGATGGCGGCCCGACCGCTCCGCCAGGCCTGGCTGCGCAGCGACCTTCCACCGATCGAGGCGTTCACCGGCGCGGTCGAGGTCGTGCACGGCCCGAACTTCGTGGTGCCCCCGTCGCGGAAGGCCGCCGAGATCGTCACCGTCCACGACCTGACGACGGTCCGGTTCCCCGAGCTGTGCACCGCGGACACGCTGGCCTACCCCGCGCTTGTCGCCCGGGCGATCCGCCGGGGCGCCACGGTCCACACGCCGTCGGTCTCCGTCGCCGCCGAGGTCGTCGAGCACTTCACGATCGATGCCAGCCGGGTGGTGCCGATCCCGAACGGCGTGAGCCCCATCGCCGACGTCGATCCGGTCGAGGGCCACCTCCTGGCCGGCGGTGACCGCTACCTGCTCTCCCTCGGCACGGTCGAGCCCCGCAAGGACCTGCCGCTGCTCGTCGCCGCCTTCGACGGGCTCGCCGCCGCCGACCCCGAGCTCCGCCTCGTCATCGCCGGCCCGGACGGCTGGGGGGCTGACGCCCTGACGGAGGCCATCGACCGGTCCCGGCACCGCGATCGGATCCTGCGCCTCGGCTGGGTCGAGGACTGGGACCGCGCCGCTCTGCTGCGCGGGGCCACGGTCTTCGTCTTCCCCTCGGTGTACGAGGGCTTCGGCATCCCGCCGCTCGAGGCCATGACCGCCGGGGTCCCCGTGGTGTCGACCGACGCCGGGTCGCTCCCCGAGGTGCTCGGTGACGCCGCCCGACTGGTCCCGACGGGCGACCGCGACGGGCTCGCCAGCGCGATCGCCGCGATCCTCGCCGACCCGGTGCTCGCCCGCGACCTCGTGCAGCGCGGCCACGAACGCGCCGCCGGCTTCTCGTGGGACACCGCCGCGGCGGCCATCACCGAGCTCTATCACCGGGTGGCGCAGCGCTGAGTCGCCCCAACCGGCGCACCGCTAGACTCCCGGTTCCGTTCGATCCTGCAGGGGGACTGCGTGAAGGCCCTGATCACGGGTGCAGCCGGTTTCGTCGGCCGCCACCTCACGACCCACTTGGAGAGCCACGGCGACGAGGTCCACGGCGTCGACCGCGAGAACGGCCCGGATCTGCTCGACGCCGACGGCTGCATGGCGCTCGTCGACGAACTGCGGCCCGAGGCCGTCTACCACCTCGGCGGGTTCAGCAACGTGGGCGGCTCGTGGAACACCCCCAACGCCACCTTCCGGGTCAACGCCGAGGGCACGCTCAACGTGCTCCAGGCCTGTGTGAGCGCCGGCGTGCAGCGCGTCGTCGCGGTCAGCAGCGCCGACGTCTACGGCCGGGTCACCATGGGCGAGCTCCCGCTCACCGAGGACAACCCGCTCCGACCGGTCAGCCCCTACGCGGCCAGCAAGATCGCCGCCGACTACCTCGCGCTGCAAGCCCACCTCGGCTACGGCCTCGAGGTCATGCGGGTGCGGGCGTTCAACCACCTCGGCACCGGCCAGACCAACCGCTTCGTCGCCCCTGCCCTCGCCGAGCGCATCGCCCTCAACGAGCTCGAGGGCGGCGAGGTCGTGCCCGTCGGCAACATGACCCCGCGCCGCGACTTCACCGATGTGCGCGACGTCGTGCGCGCCTACCGGCTGCTGATCGAGCACGGCGAACCCGGTGAGGCCTACAACGTGTGCAGTGGCCACGACATCGCCATCAGCGAGCTCGCCGACCGGCTGGTGGCCAAGGCCGCCCGACCGATGCGACTCGAAGGCGATCCGTCCCTGCAGCGACCCGTCGACGTCCCCGTGCTCCGGGGCGACTACACCCAGCTCCACAAGGCAACCGGATGGGAGCCCGAGATCGACCTCGACCAGACCCTCAGCGACCTGCTCGAGGAGTGGCGGTCCCGGGTCGATCGGTGATCGCGGCGTCGATCGGCATCCGGCCCGGCTGACCGAGCTCGGCGAGCTCGCTGGCCAGGCGCCGGCGCGCGTCGGCGAGCGCGTCGGTCTCGTGCGGGTCGTAGGAGGCGCCGGCGAGGATCGCCAACCTGGCGGCCCAGGGCTCCAGCCGGACCCGAGCGAGGGCAGGATCGACGAGCGCGGCCCACTCGAGGTCCCGGTCGAGGAGCGCGAGCTGCAGATCGACCTCGGTGTGGGTGGCCACGACCAGCGGGAGTCGCTCGGCCCGAGCGGTCGGGTACGAGGTGTCGGCGACGAGGTCGTGGGGCGCCAGCCGGAACACGCTGGCCAGGAGGGCGACCGTCCGCTCGCCGGGGTCCGACATGCCGGCCTCGAGGTGCGAGAGCGCCACCCGGGAGATGGCCAGGCGGGCAGCCAGCTCCTGCTGCGTCCAGCCCAACTTGGCCCGGTGGGCCGCGATGCGGCGCCCGAGGCTCTCGGGAGTCGACCGATCCGGATCTTCGGACATGTGCCAACCCACTTGGCAGACAGCGTGGCGCGAGCAGCGTAGAACGGACTCCATGCCGAAGCGCGCGCTCATCACCGGGATCACCGGCCAGGACGGGTCCTACCTCGCCGAACTGCTGCTCGATCAGGGCTACGACGTGGTCGGGATGGTGCGGCGGACCTCGACGGTCAACTTCGAGCGCATCGGCCACCTGCAGGACCATCCGCGCCTGGAGCTCGTGCCGGGAGACCTGCTCGACGAGATCTCGCTCATCGACGTCCTGCGCACCCACCGGCCCCAGGAGGTCTACAACCTCGCTGCCCAGTCCTTCGTGCAGACCTCGTTCTCCCAGCCCGTGCTCACCGCCGAGTCGACCGCGCTCGGAGTCACCCGACTGCTCGACGCCGTCCGGATCGTCGATCCCGACATCCGCTTCTACCAGGCCAGCTCCAGCGAGATGTTCGGCAAGGTGGTCGAGGTCCCCCAGAACGAGAACACGCCCCTGTACCCCCGCTCGCCCTACGGCGTCGCCAAGGTCTACGGGCACTGGATCACCGTCAACTACCGCGAGAGCTACGGCCTCCATGCGTCGAGCGGCATCCTCTTCAACCACGAGAGCCCCCGCCGGGGCCTCGAGTTCGTCACCCGCAAGATCACCTACCACGCCGCCCAGATCAAGCTCGGGCTGACGAACGAGCTCCGCCTCGGCAACCTCGAGGCCCAGCGAGACTGGGGCTTCGCCGGGGACTACGTCGAAGCCATGTGGCTGATGCTGCAGCAGGACGATCCCGGCAACTACGTCGTCTCCACCAACGAGACCCACTCGGTCCGCGAGTTCTGCGAGCTGGCCTTCGATCGCGTCGGGCTCGACTGGCAGGACTACGTCGTGCAGGACGAGAAGTTCTTCCGCCCCGCCGAGGTCGAGCTGCTGGTCGGCGACTCGTCGCACGCCCGAGACATCCTGGGGTGGAAGCCGAAGACCTCGTTCGAG
>Ga0105048_10006606_pt1 | contig 18693 bp, 14 predicted proteins | sample MAT05_FD_78382 | JGI IMG/M metagenome (GOLD analysis project Ga0105048, IMG submission 78382) | Freshwater microbial communities from Lake Fryxell liftoff mats and glacier meltwater in Antarctica - MAT-05 | ecosystem: Environmental > Aquatic > Freshwater > Ice > Liftoff microbial mat | place... | reverse complement strand
CGCCGTGGGTGGGCACGCCGTGGGTGGGTACCTGGCGGATGGCCGCCGTGGAGAGCCGTGACAGCAGCGCGGGGCCATGGCGACGGCCGTTCGGCGATGCACCGTACGGCTTCGTCATGTACAACACCGACGGCACGCATGCGATGAACTTCTCGCGCACGCCGGTGCCGCCGCGCTTTCCCGGCGGCGACCGCGGTGCGACGGAGCGTGAACTGCGCGAGACCTACGACGGGTATTTCTCGTGGTTCGGCCGGTACACGGTCGACACGCGGAAGGGCGTGATCATTCACCACATCGAGGGCAGCCTGTGGCCAAGCTGGCGGAACACCGTGCAGGAGCGGCCGTTCGAGATTCGTGGCGACACGTTGCTGCTGGGCGATCAGGTGCGCTCGCGCCGCGTGCTGGTGCGGCTGCGATGACGCGTGCTGGTGCGGCTGCATTGACGCGTGCTGGTGCGGCTGCGATGACGCGTCGTGGTGCGCTGCAGCTGGCGGCGCTGCTGGCACTGGCGGGATGTGCGCGCACGACGGTGCGTCCGCCTGCGCCCGCTCCCGATCCGACGCCACAGATTTTCGTCGTGCGCCATGCCGAGAAGGCGCCGACGCCGGTCGAGGACCAGGCGCTGAGCGCCGACGGCCTGACCCGTGCCGCCGCACTCGACGCCGCGCTGCGCCCGGTGCAGGTGACCGACGTGGTGGTCAGCCACCTGCAGCGCACACGACTGACTGCATCGGTGCTGAGTGCGCGGACGGGCGCGCGCGTTCACGTCGTGCCGATCACGGCGGCCGGCGTGGCGCCGCATGTACGTGCCGTGTCCGACACCGTGCGCGCCATCATGCGGCTGAGCGGGCAGGGGAGCGTGCTGGTCGTCGGACACAGCAACACCGTCACCCAGATCGTCGAGGCACTCGGCGGGCCCCGGTTCGCGTCGCTCTGCGATACGCAGTACAGCCAGCTCTTCACGCTGCGTCCGGCGACGGATGGGGTGATGACGGTGGCACGGGCGACGTTCGGCGCGGCGGATCCGGTCGATTCGGCGTGTGTGGGGATGACGCCGGCGCGGTGACGCCCGCCCGTCAGGCGGCGACGATGCGTGCGGCGGGCACTGCTGACGCGTCGTCGGGCACTGCCGACGCGTCATCGGTCACGGGACCGTCGGCCTCTGCCACCTGCAGTGTCACGGCCGCGATCTGAGCGGCGGCGTCGGGGCGCGCGAGCCGGAGTGCCGCTGCCGCCGCGCGGCGCAGCGCGCCCGGGGCGTCGCGGCCCACCAGCCAGGCATGCAGCGCTGCCGTCACGGCCAGCGGCGATGGCGCCCAGACCCCTGCCCCTGCCTTGGTGACATAGCGCACGTTGCCGGCCTCCTGCCCTGGAATGGCGCCGGAGAGCACCAGCGGGCAGCCGCTGGCGCAGGCCTCGCTGATGGTGCCCGGACCTGCCTTGGTGACCAGCACCGACGCCGCACGGAGCAGCTGTGCGAAGTTCGGGACGAAGTCGTAGACATGCACCGTGCCCTGCCACCGTCGCGCGCGCAGACGGGCAGCGAGCGCGCTGTTTTTCCCGCAGACGACGGCGATGTCACACGGCAGGAAGGCGCGGTCGATGGCGACGGCCAGTGCCTCGAGCGGACCCATGCCTTCGCCACCACCGGCGAGGAGCACCGTCGGCCGTTCCGTGCTCCAGCCGAGTGCTGCGGCCATCGTGGCCCGTTCTCCTGGCTGGGCGACGAATCCGGCACCGACCGGGACCCCGATGGTCAGCAGTCGCGCCGGCTCGATCCCGGCCTGTACGGCGTGTTCGCGCGCGGCCGGCGTCGGCACGACGATGATGTCAGCGGTGGGCTCGTACCATGACACGTGGCCGGTGACGAGATCCGTCACGACCGCGATGATCGGCGTCCGTGGAAAGACGCGTCGCAGCGGTGCCGTGAGCAGCGGATGCGTGGAGACGATCACCGATGGCGCGTGCTGCGCCGCGATCCGTGTGAAGCCGCCGCGCAGCGCGGGCCAGGCGGCGCGTTGCGCGGCGCGTGCCCGACGTGGTGTGTTGGTGAACGCGAATCCTGCGCCCCAGCACCAGGGCAGGCGCTCCACCACACGGGGATAGGCGCGCGAGAGGGCCGTGAACGGCCAGCGTGCCGAGGTGGCATAGGGATCGACCAGCGTCACCGATGCCGCGGGGCGCTGCGCTTCGATTGCGCCGCGGATGGCGAGTGCCGCGGCGCGGTGACCACCACCGGTGTCCGCGTAGGCGATGAGGATCGCCGTCATGCCGCGGAGGCAGCGGGCACGTCACGCTCGGCCGACTGCCATGCGTGACGGAACACACCGGCGATCGGTGTGCCGTCATACGACGCCGGAATGCAGATGCCGAGGGCCGCGAGGATCGTCGCGGGGACGTCGAGCAGCGTGAGGCCGTCGCGGAGCCGCTGCGGCTCGACGCAGGTGCCCGAAAACATGATCGGGATCGTGCAGTCGAACGGGTGCGCGCTGTCGTGATGCGTCGGGACGCGTCCGCCGCCGCCGTGATCGGCGAGCGCCACCAGCAGCGTATCGGGCGGGCCGTCACGGACGAGCCCGAGGAGTGTGCCGAGGGCCTGATCCATACGGGCGACGGCGGCCAGGTAGGCAGGCGACATCCAGCCGGTGCGGTGACCGATGGTGTCGCAGTCGGGCCAGTGGATGATGATCAATCCGTCGGCCTGTGTCGTGAGCGCGGGCCGTGCGGCGTGGAGGAGCGAGTGGGCGTTGGGGGCCGCGAACCGCACCGTGGTGAGACCGAGTGCCGACACCATGCGGGCTGCCAGGGGTCGGATCAGCCACGGCACCTGCCGCACGATACCGGTCACCGGCAGACCCGCGTCAGCGACCATCCGGCCGATGGAGCGTTCCTGCGCATGCAGACGCGGCAGCGCGAAGCGGTCGGACATCACGCCATGACGTGCCGGAGCGACGCCGGTGAGCAGCGAGGTCATCGCGCAGGCGGTCACGCTTGGCAGCACGGTGACCGCCTCCGTCGTACTGGCGCCACTGGCCCGGAGATGACCGAGGTTCGGGAATCGGGCGTCGTGCACCAGCTCTGCCCGCAGGCCGTCGAGTACGACGAGGATCACGCGGCGCGCGGGTGCGGCAGTGCGGTCGGCCACCGACGAGGGCATGCGTCGAGCTCCGTGGAAGGGATGCCATACGTACACACGTGCATGTCGAGCCGAGGTGAGGGGATGGTGCCGAGTGTGTCACGGCTCTGTCGCCGTGGTGAATCACGGCTGCGCGAGACGGGGCGACGAAGTGATGCGCGGCGCGCGCGGCGTCGGTGCGCCTTGTCGAAGCCTCGCAGACCGATCAGGATTCAGGTCAGCATGCGTTGCCTGGGGCCAGGCACGCAGTTCGCATGGCCACCCGCCACCCGGCGGGTGCCGGCGTCGCACATCCCTCGCTTCCTCCTGGAGTTTCGATGGCACTGCTCACCCGTGGCGTCCGTCCGCTGCTTCGTCTGTTTGGACTGCTCGCGATCGTCGCTGGCGCGGTCCAGGCGCAATCCACCACCCGCGAGGTGGCTGGCACGTACACCCTTGCCGTGAGCACGCCGATGGGTCCCCTGAACGTGATCGTCGTCGTGAAGCGTGAGAATACCGCCTTCAGCGGTACCCTTGCGGCCGCCGGCTATCCCGAGGCGCCACTCGGCATGGTCGTGCCCTCGGCGACGGGTGTCACGATGAAGTCCGCTACGCCCGCTGGTGATCCAAAGGTGGCGCTGACGTTCGGCGCGGGTGACAAGGTGACCGGCACGTTCAGCTATTCGGGGATGGAGATGCCGATCGAGGGGACGTTCGCCGCAGTCGCCGCGGCGTCGCCTGCGCCGGCTCCGTCTCCCGCTCCGTCACCGGCTCCGTCGCGACCGCCGTTCGTCGTCGTGCCCGCGCCTCGGTAGCGTGGATGTCGGATGGCATGGCTGGCGGGTGAGGCGTGCGCACCGGTGTCCGTCGCGGGCAGCGGTGCGCGTGCGGTCGAGGCAGGGACGTCGCCGCAAAGGTGGTAGACACTCGCCTTGGCGAAATGACTGACCGGTCAGTATCGTTTAAATAGGCCCGAGGATGGGCTTTTTCTCGGCCAGGATCATGACTGACGAGTCAGTCAATGCGGTTGCCAGCTCACATCGGGTCGACGTCCGAACGCGGCGTCCCGCCGAAGAACGCGAGGCGCAGATCATCGACGCCGCCTTCACCGTCTTTGCCGCGCACGGCTTCGACGAGGCCCGCCTCGATGACGTCGCCCGACTCGCCGGCGTCGCCAAGGGCACCATCTATCTCTACTTCCTTAACAAGGACGCGCTCTTCCGGGAGATGATCGTCCGCACCATGGTCGCACGGCTCGATGAGTTGGAAGGCCAGCCCAGGGACGCCGACAGTCTCGCCGACTTCCACCGGGTCGTGCGCACGCACTGGGGGTTCGTGAACGAGCCGAAGTTCCCGGTGCCGTACCGCCTGGTGTCGGGCGTCCTGCCGCGGATCCCGGAGCTGAGCCAGTTCTTCGCCGAGCGCGTGTCGTTGCGGTGGCAGCGGTTTCTGCAGTCGTCCATCGACGCCTGCGTGCGCGATGGACACTTCGATGCCGCGCAGGCTCCGCATGCTGCACGCATGCTGCACGCGCTGCTGATGCAGCATGCCCTGATGCGCGCCAACGCCACGCTCTGCGCCGCGATCCAGCTGCAGGACGGCGACGCCGTGCTGCAGCGCGTGCTCGACTTCTTTCTCGCCGCGCTCCGCCCGGCGATTTCCTCACCGATCGACGGCAATGCCAACGTCTGCTGACCAGAATCCCGGATGCCGATCCGGGCACACGCTCGCGCGTACGCTGCTGCTCGCGTGCCTGACCGTGGGGAGTGTCATGGCCCAGGGCACGCTGTCGCCGCTGCCGCTGACGATGGGGGAGGCCGCGCGCCGCGCGCGTGAGTTGGGCCTGCCCACTGCTGCCAGCGTCGCGCGTGCCGATCAGGTGCAGGCGCGCGCGAACCAGCGCCGCGCCGACCTGCTGCCGCAGGTGACCGGCGTCACCGAGTCGGGGAGCCGCACCTTCGACACCGCCACGCTCGGCCTCGCGTTTCCGGCGGCGCCGGGTCAGGCCCCGTTCTTCGATCCGAACGGTGAGGTGCCTGGTCCCGTCCCGGTGAGCGATGTGCGGGCCCGCGTGTCACAGACGCTCTACCGCCGGCGTGACCTTCGCGGCGGCACTCGGCCTGGCGATGTACGGCTCGATCTTCGTGTTGCCGGTGTTCCTGCAGCAATTGCACGGGTTCACGGCGTGGCAGACGGGGAAGGTGATCTTCCCCGGTGCGATCGCGAGTGCGCTGACGATGGCGGTCCTCGGCCGGAATGCGAACAGGATCGATGCACGCTACACGATCGTGGCCGGCGTGGCGATGTTCGGTGTCTGCATGTACTGGCTGTCGGGGCTGAGCCTGGACGGTGGCGCGGACGACGTGTTCTGGCCGCTGATCCTGCGCGGCGTGGGGATGGGACTGATCTTCGTGCCGCTCACCAACGCCAGCATGGCAGATTTGTCACCGGTGGATGTGCCGCAGGGCACGGCACTGTTCAACCTCACCCGCCAACTGGGTGGCTCGCTTGGCATCGCGATCATGGCGACGCTGCTCCAGCGCTTCACGTCGGGGGCACGCGCGAATCTGGTGACCCCCATGAGCGCCGGTGACCCCGAGGTGACGAGCCGCATTGCGACGCGTTCACGCGCCGTCATCGCCCGCGGCTCGGACGCCACCACCGCCGCGGCGCAGGCGTACAGCGTGCTGGAGCGACAGGTGCTGGCGCAGGCGTCGGTGATCGCATTCTCGAAGCTCTACCTGATCAGCGGCGTGCTGATGGTGCTGGGGTTGCCGTTGCTGCTGTTCTGGAAGACCGGCCGGAACCGGGCCGCGATGTCTGCGGCGGACATGCACTGATCGCGGTGTGGCTCATGCGCGTCGCTCTGCTGAAACTGCAACTCTGTTCACGAAGAGTGGCGGAGTGTCAGCGGGTCGTGTGGGCGACTGGGAAGCAAAAAGCACCCGACGAGCAGAGAAATGCTGCAGGAGCTGCGTGTAACAGCCGCAGTTCCCGCAGCAATGGTCGCTTCGACATTCGCCGCCGCCGGCAGCGCAGACGATGCCCTCCGCTGCTCGGCCCTTCTGCGTGAAAAGAGTCGCCGTAGCACGCCCGGACCCGACGTCATGCGTGAACGCGAAGTCAAGGCGTTGCTGATGCGCTGCGAGTACGGCAGTTTGCCGCTTCATTCCTCCACGGCATTTCCGCCCAGCATTCCAGATGGCCACGCCACTCGTCTCGACCGTCGCCCGCGAATTGATGCTCCCCGTCGCCTCGGTGGAGAGCACGCTCGCGCTCTTCGCCGAAGGCAACACGCTGCCGTTCATTGCCCGGTACCGGAAGGAAGCGACGGGTGGGCTGGACGAGGTGCAGCTGCGCGACGTGCGGGACCGGGCGCAGTACCTGGGCGAGCTGGAGGAGCGGCGTGCGGCGGTGCTCAAGAGCATTACCGAACAGGGCAAGCTGGACGATGCGCTGAAGGGGAAGATTCTCGGGGCCGTGACCAAGCAGGTGTTGGAGGATCTTTACCTGCCGTTCAAGCCGAAGCGGCGCACGAAGGCGATCATCGCGCGCGAGCGAGGGTTGGCGCCGCTGGCCGAGCAGGTGTGGGCGGGCGCGGTGAGCGATGCCGGCGCGCGTGAGGCAGCGGGCGCGTTCGTGAGCGCGGAGCTCGACGTCGCCGACGTGGACGTGGCGCTGCAGGGCGCGCGGGACATCCTGGCCGAGCAGGTCGCGGAAGATGCGGCAGTGCGCGGGTGGATCCGCGAGGTCACGCGCACCAAGGGGGCGGTGAAGAGTACGCGCTCCTACGGCCGCACCGAGGAGCACTCCAAGTTCTCGGACTACTTCGACTTCCGCGAGTCGCTCGGCACCATCCCGTCACACCGTGTGCTGGCGATCCGCCGCGGCGAGACCGAGGGAGAGCTGGTGTGGAGCGTGGAGGCGCCGGTGGCCGACATCGTGCCGAAGCTGCAGCGTGACGTGGTGGGCGCGCGCACGGCCGTCGCGCTGCTGACGCAGGTGGCGGACGATGCCTACACACGCCTCATCTCGCCGGGCATCGAGGTGGAACTCCGGCTGGAGCTCAAGACCCGCGCCGACGAGGAGGCGATCGTGATCTTCGGTCGCAACCTGGAGCAGCTGCTGCTGTCGGCGCCGGCTGGCGAGAAGAGCGTCCTCGGACTGGATCCCGGCTTTCGCACCGGTGTGAAGGTGGCGCTGGTGAGCCGCACCGGCGCGCTGCAGCACACCGACACGCTCTACCTCCATCAGGACGATCGATTCGCGGCGACGATCCGCGGCATCGTGACGCGCTTCAAGCCCGAGCTGATCGCGATCGGCAACGGCACGGCGTCACGCGAGACGGAGACTCTGGTGCGCGCCACGCTGCGCGAACTGGCGCCGCCGGCGCCGACCGTCGTCGTCGTGAGCGAGGCGGGGGCGTCGGTGTACTCGGCCAGTGACGTGGCGCGCGAGGAGTTTCCCGACCTCGACGTGTCGATCCGCGGCGCCGTCTCCATCGCGCGACGGTTGCAGGATCCGCTGGCCGAGCTGGTGAAGATCGACCCCAAGTCGATCGGGGTGGGGCAGTACCAGCACGACGTGAATCAGCCCAAGCTGCGGCAGCGCCTCGATGACATCGTCGAAAGCTGCGTGAACCGAGTCGGCGTGGAGGTGAACACCGCCTCGGCACAGCTGCTCGCGTACGTGTCGGGCGTGGGTCCGGCGCTGGCGCAGGCGATCGTGGCAATGCGTGATGCGAAGGGCGGCTTCACGGCGCGCAAGGAGCTGCAGGAGGTGCCGCGACTCGGAGCGAAGGCCTTCGAGCAGGCGGGCGGGTTTCTGCGCGTCCGCGGCGGCGCGCATCCGCTGGATGCGAGCGCGGTGCATCCGGAGCGGTACGCGCTCGTCGCGCGCATCGCGAAGGACCGTGGTGTGTCGCTGCAGGAGCTGGTCGGCAACGATGCGGTGCTGTCGACGCTCGACCTCGCGACGTACGTCTCGGATGAGGTCGGCCTGCCGACGCTGCAGGACATCGTGACCGAGTTGCGGAAGCCGGGGCGCGATCCGCGCGACAGCTTCGTGCCGCCGGCGTTCCGCGATGACGTGACCGAGCCGAAGCACCTGCAGGTCGGCATGGTGCTGGAAGGAGTCGTGACCAACATCGTGGCGTTCGGGGCCTTCGTGGACATCGGTGTGCACCAGGATGGGCTGGTGCACGTGAGCCAGTTGGCGGACCGGTTCGTGAAGGATCCGAACGACGTGGTGCAGGTGGGCCAGCGCGTGACCGTGACGGTGCAGGGGGTGGATCTGGACCGGAACCGGATCGCACTGACGATGAAGACGGGGACCAGGCCGGCGGCGGGTGTGGCGGGGGCGCCGGCGGCTCGTCCGCGCGGCCCGAAGGCGACGACGGCGCCTCTGGCCCCACCAGTCCAGCCCGGCAAGGGCTACGTCGCGCCCAACGGAATCCGGTTCCGCTAGCCGACACTGCGCACGGTGTTCGCAGGTGCCGCCGTGACTGGTGACCGGGATTAACATCCATCGTCCCCACCACGCGCACCCTCCCGGGGGGCATCCCCTCGCGGCGACGCTCGACTCGGTACCCTGATCCTCCCTTCGTCCCCGTATGCGAAACTCCACCCGGAGTGGCTGGCTGCGCCTGAGTGCCGTCCTGGCACTCGTGGTTCTCATGTCCAGTGCGCTGCCACTCTCGCTGATCGCCCAGGTGCGCCGCCCAGATCCCGTGCCCGCCGGCCGCCGCGCCGCCGCCAGCGTGCCGAAGCGACGCAGTGAGCTCCTGTTCGGGCTCGGTAACGTCAATCTCGAGCAGGCCAATGGCACGGGCGGCTCCGTGCCGCTGGTCTCGCTCGGCTACCGGCGTCAGTTTCGCCCCGAATGGCTGCTGCTCGGCGGCATCGTCGAGGTCGGCCGCACCGCGATCGACGGAGAGTTCTTCCCGTATGAGCGGCGCTCGCTGGGCGACTCGTCGCAGTTCGTGTCCGTGGACGGCAGCGCCACGCTCGGGATGGCGCGCCTCACCGCCGACGTGTTGCTGCCGATCGGCGAGGACGAGCGGTACCACGCTGGTGCCGGCGTGCACGTCGGCATGTACGGAGCGTTCCCGTCACCGGCCGGTGGGGCAGGCGCCGGAGCGTTCGTCGCGCCGACTTACGGCGCTACCTTCGTCGGCCGCGCCGACATCACACGTCGTCTCGGGGCGATGGGCAGCATCGGATTCGTGCAGTTCACCGGCTTTGACCGCGACAGGCTGCGCCCCAGCGACCCGGCGCTCGAGGAAAAAGTCTTCACCACGCCCTTCACCCCCCCGCCGGCCGGAGTGAAGAGCTTCGGCAGCGCGCGATTCGTGGTGGGCGTGACCTACCGGCTGGGCGTGAAGCCGGCCGCACGGAGCACCCGATGACCCGCACCCGCAGCTTTCTCACCCTCGCCATCGCCGCTTCGCTGGCCGCCTGCGGCGACGACGGCACCGTCACGCCGCAGGGCGGAGCCGCCTTCGAGTCGCCGTTCGCGGCGGTGTCGCAGGTACGCTACCCGTCCATGCGCGCCCGCGCATTCGGCCGCACGGTCAACAATGCGGCGGTGGTGGACTCGGTGGTGGGCGAAGTCTCGCTCGCCAAGCAGCTCGATGGCCGCGCGCGCTATCAGTTCTACCTCGTCAACGGGCTGGATGGCACCGCAACCCCGGTGTCGCACCGGCAGTGGACGATCCGCACCGACACACTGCTCGACGCCAACGGCGACCTCACGACGCCGGTGGACACGGTGCCGAAGCCTCCTGCGGCTGCTCCGCTGCGCGACTTCTGGCGCGGCGCCTTCTTCGGCCAGAAGCTGCGGTTTGCGGTGACGCTCTCCGCAGCCGACTCCGTCCAGCAGCGCGCGGCCTGGCTGGTGCTCACGATCCAGTCCGACACGACCCGCACCGCCTTCAACGATTCGACGCCGCGCCCGCTGTTCGTGCAGTTTCGCGATCAGAAGAACACGGCGACGCGCAACGACGACGTGATTCCGCCCGACACGCTGCGGGGACGCTTTGGTGACTTCATCAACCCGGCACGACAGACCACGTTCGCCGGGACGGGGGCGGGATCGCTGCTGCTGTGGGACGTGGCGGGCACGGGTGTGACGGCCATGCGCGTCGACGTGACCGGACTGCGCAAGCCGCCGCGCGGGTACTACTACCAGGCCCACATCATCGACAGCCTGTCCGGTGTCGCCTTCGCATGGGGCGAGGGACGCGATGCCGACGGTGACCTGCTCGGCAATGCCGACCTTGGCACCGACAGCATCATCCCGGTTTTCCGTGCCGCGCAATCGGTGAACGCCGTGATCGGCAAACCGGAGAACTACAGCTTCGTGGACGTCCTGCTCGAGCCCAAGACGGCCGCGCCGGCGCTGCGCTCCGCGCTGTCGATCTTCAGCACCATGAATCCCCTGCGGGCACGGGTCCCCGACGTGGTGAAGGCAAAGCGCGCCGCCCTCGGCACGCTGCAGGCGATCGTCACCAGGGGGACGCAGGGTGGGCCGGCCGCCCGCAACGTCGGTGTCGTGATTCAGGCGGCGGGCCAGAACTTCAGCACGCTGCTCGGCAACAGGAACACCGACAGCACCGGCACCGCCACCTTCACCGGCGTGCCGCCGGGCGAGATCCGGGTGCTCGCGATCCCGTTTGGTGGCTCCGCCGTCGAGGGTCGCGCGACCGTGGTCACGGGGCAGACGGCAACGCTGCGGCTGGTGGTGCCCTGATGCCCTGATCGTCGTCGGCCGCGGATTCACCCCTGCGGTTGCGCTATCGACGTGACCTGAACCGCAGTTATCGTCGATACTGATCGAGCGTCTGGATCGCTCGTCGTGCATCCCCACGGTTTTGACCGTTCCGACAACTCGTGCTCTCGAGTCTTCGCACACGCCTCCTGCTCCTCGTGACTGCAGCCTACCTCCCCGCCGCGGGGATGACGCTGTGGGCCATTCGGCACGACCAGGATGAGTCCAGCGCAGCCATCCAGGCTCGGTTGGCGCAACTCATGGAAGACGCCGCCACCGAGAACGACGCGCTGATCACGTCCGGCCGGCGCATCATCAGCACCTGGTCCGAAGTGCCGGCAGTGGTCTCCGGCTCCCGGGAGGAATGCGAGGCCGCCTTCGCCCGCCTCGCCCGCTTCGCGCCGTCGGTCGCGTCACCCACCCGCATCTCCGCGCAGGGCACGATCGACTGCGGCGGCCGCACATCCGCGTCCATCGGCCAGCAGGTCGGCAACACGTCCCTGTTCCAGCGAATTCTCACCAGCGACGCGGTCACCCTCGGCCCGTACCTCCCGGCTGACGGTGTCCGTGACGCCGTCGTGCCCCTCAACATCGCGCTCCGTGACACGAGCGGGCGTGTGACCGGGGTGCTCTCCATCGGCTTGCGCCTGTCGTGGTTCCAGCGCTTCGCCACCCTCACCGATTTACCGTCCGGGACCACGGCGACCATTGCCGATTCCAGCGGGCGGCTGATCGCAGAGACTCCGGACACGCCGCTGGTCGGCACCATCGTCCCCGGCCTCGCCGCACGCTTCGAGGCCGACCGCGTGGCTGGCCGCACCGTCCGTGCCGTCGCGTTCCGCAAAGTGACGTCGGGGATCACCCGGCTCATTGCGCACCGTCAGCTGGCCAGCAGTCCGGGCACCGTCGTGCGGCTCGCCATCGGCGTGCTGCCCGAGGTTGCGTTCGCCGGCCCGCAGGAGCGCCGGCGTGTCCGCCTCATCTTGCTCATCGCCTCGGCCGTCGTGGCACTGCTCATCGCCTGGTTCGGCGCCGAGGTGTTCGTGCTGCGCGATGTGAACGCGATCCTCGGGGCCACCCGCCGCCTGGGCGCGGGCGACCTCACCGCTCGGACCGGAGTTGCCAGGAAGCAGGGCGAGCTCGCCCTGCTCGCCCAGTCGTTCGACACGATGGCCTCGCAGCTCGAGCGCAGGCAGGATCGTCTGCGCCACGCGGAGCGCATGGAATCGCTTGGCCGGCTCGCTGGAGGCGTGGCCCATGACTTCAACAACCTGCTGACGGCGATCGTCGGCAGCGCCGAACTGGCCTTGCTGGAGCTGCCGCCCGAGCACCCGGCGAGCGCGGATCTGACCACCATCAAGGAGTCGGTCAGCCGCTCCAGCACACTCACGCGACAGCTGCTCGATTTCTCCCGACGGTCCCCGCTCACCACCGCGCCTCGGCAGCTCGAGGGTGTCGTGCTCGACGCCGCCGCGCTGCTCGGACGCGTGGTGCCGGCATCGGTTGCGCTCGAGGTCCGCACCAGCAGCGAGTGGATGGTACGCGCCGACGCCGGTCGCATCGAGCAGGCGCTGCTCAACCTCGCCGTGAACGCGCGCGACGCGATGCCGACGGGTGGAACGCTGCGCATCACACTCGACGACCATGAGGTCGCGTCACGCGCCTCATCCGACAACCAGCCATCACCGGGCCGCTGGGTCCGACTGGCTGTGCAGGACACGGGCACCGGCATGCCCCCGGACGTGCTGCGCCGCGTCTTCGAACCGTTCTTCACCACCAAGGAGCCCGGCGAGGGAACGGGGCTCGGAATGGCCATGGTCTATGCCACCGTCCAGCATCACAACGGCTACGTGCACGTGGACAGCACTCCCGGCGCCGGCACCACGGTCACCATCTGGCTGCCGGAGGCGACCACCAGCGAGGTCCAGCGCGACGCGGAGCCCTCACGCCCCGCTCGACACGAGGGGCACGTGCGCGTCCTGGTGGCCGAGGATCAGCCCGACGTGCGCGCCCTGCTGCACCGCATGCTCACCCGTGCGGGATACGACGTGGTCGTGGCGGAGGATGGCCGGGCGGCACTCGCACGCGCCGGTGAGATGGGAGCGAGCCTCGGGCTGCTCGTGACCGACTACGACATGCCGCACGTCCGCGGCGACGTCGTGGCCATGACGATACGCGCCACGCACCCCACGCTTCCCGTCGTGCTCATGACCGGCTTCGTCAGCGATGGCTGGCCGGCCGATCTCGTCGGCAGCCCGCACACGGTGGCGGTCGAGAAGCCGTTCTCCACGCAGTCGCTGCTGCACGCGCTCGACATGGTGCAGCAGGTCGCACCGGCCTCCGCCTGAAGGCCGACGGAAACACCTGCCGCGGTTGGCAGAGGTGCGGCACAGTGTGCACGCATCCAGCCGCATCGTCCACGCGGTGCGCTCAGGAGTCGCGCAGCGCCGCCATCGGCGTCTCACGGAACACCTCTCGCCCAGTCAGAATCCCGACCAGCACCGTGATGCCGAGCAGCAGTCCGGCGATGGCGAACGCCGGCCCCCACGCCATCGTGAACGGCACCTTGAAGGTGAAGCGCGAGAGCGCCCACGCCCCACCGATGCCGAGCACCATGCCGGCGAGTGCCCCGAGCATGCCGAGGACTGCGTACTCGCTGAACATGATACGCCCGATCTGCGCCTTGGTGGCACCGAGAACCTTCAGCAGCACCCCCTCGCGCAGCCGCTCGCGTCGCGTTGCGGCGACGGCGCTCACCAGCACCGGCACGCCCATGATCAGCGCGAACACCGCCATGAAGCGGATCGCGGTGCTGACCTTGTTCAGGATGTCGCCGATGGTGCGCGTGATGAGCGAGATGTCGAGCGAGCTGACATTCGGGTACTTCCGCACCACGTCGCGCTGCAGCGCCGCGATGGCGGTGTCGCCGGTGACCTTGGCGATCACCGCGAACTGCTTCGGCGCCTCACGGATCGCGGCCGGCTCGAACACCACGAAAAAGTTGGGCTCGAAGCGGGCGAAGTTCACCTTGCGGGTGCTGGTCACGATCGTCCGCACCATCGCGCCCTGCACGTTCCAGGTGAGCGAATCACCGACACCGATCATGAGATCGTCGGCAATGCTCTCATCGATGCTGACGCGATACATCCCGGCCGGCGGCTTCGGCGCCTCGTCGAACCACTGGCCGGCGATGAGCTTCTCGCTCGCGACGATGGTGTCGCGGTAGGTGCTGCGGTACTCGCGCGTGTACGGCCACGGGGCCTTCTTCATCGCTTCGGCCGCCGCCTGCGCGGTCTTCGCCGGTACGCCCTTCACCTCGGCCAGCCGCATGGTCACGATCGGCACGCGCTGGATGAGCTGGTGCCCTGCCTGCGTGATGACGGTGTCCATCCACGCGCCCTGGTCATCCTGCACGTCGTAGAACAGCACGTTGCCGCCACTTGCCGCCGCATCCAGCGAGAAGCGGTTCAGCAGCGCCACCTGCACGAGGTAGAGCGTGCTGACGAGGAAGGCGCCGAAACCGAGCGACAGCACCACCGAGCGCGTCTGGTTCGACGGGCGATAGAGGTTCGCGACACCCTGCCGCACGACGTACGGCCAGCCGGCGCGCATCACCTTCCGCGCCGCGAGCATGAGCAGCGAGGCGCTCGCCAGCAGCAGGCCGAGCACGAGCGCAATGGCGGCGCTGATGGCGAGACCGGCCTTCCAGCTACCGGCGCGCGAGATCGCGAGCACGATCACGCTCGCGACGATCCCCGCCAGCACGATCAGTCCCGGCACATCCTTGTACCATGGCTTCGCCGCACTCTCATCCGTCTGCGTCCGCAGCACCTGCAGCGGAGAGACATTGCGCACGCCCACCAGCGGGCGCAAGGCGAACGCGAGTGCCACCCACACGCCCACGCCGAGGCCGGAAAAGATCGCGGTGGGTGAGAGCGACACCGATACGTCCACCGGCAGCAGGTCGCGCACCACAGTGGGGAGCGCGAGCTGGATCGCGATACCCAGCACCACACCCACCGATGCGCCGGCAAGGCCCATCATCGCCGCCTGCAGTCCGTAGATCGTGAGCACCTGGCCACTGGTGGCGCCGAGGCAGCGCAGCACTGCGATCGTTTCGGTCTTGCGGCGGATGAACGCGTGCACGCCCGACGCCACGCCGATACCACCGAGCAGCAGGGCGACGAGGCCGACCAGCCCGAGAAAGCTGCCGAGGGTGTTGATCGCCTCACTCACGTTCTCCTGTGATTCCGCGGCGGTGCGCACACGCAACTTCATCTTCTCCAGCACGGGCTTGCTGCGAGTGGCCCACGTCGTCGCGGAGAGACCGGCGGGCATCCTGAGCAGCGTCTCGTACGAGGCGCGGGCGCCGAAGGTGAGGAGGCGTGTCTCCTCCAGCCACTGATCCGAGACGAACACGCGCGGTCCGACCACCGACACGAATCCCGCGTCGCCCGGCACCTGCTTGAGCGTGCCCGCGATGACGAAGGTGGAGTAGCCGAGCGAGAGCGAGTCGCCGACGCGGGCGTTCAGCGAGACGAGCAGGCCTGGGTCGACGATCACCGCGTGCTCACGGCGGATGCGCGCGAAGGCGTTGGCGGGCTCCGTGACGACCGCACCGTAGAGCGGATAGGTGTTCGTCACGCCGCGTACCTGCACGAGGCGGGTGTTGCCGCTCTGGGTGATGGCGGCCATCGAGCCGAACTCGGTGATGCGCGCGATGCCGAACCCCGTGCGGCCGAGCGAGTCGACGAGCGAATCGGCGGCGGGCGTCATGCCGGCGCGGGTGGTGAGGGACGCATCACCGCCGAGCAGGGCGCGGCTCTGTTCGCGGACGGAGGTGGTGAGGTTGTCGGCGAACGAATCGATGGCGACCAGTGCGGCGACGCCGAGTGCGATCGACGACATGTACAGCAGCAGTCGGCGTCGTGCGGTGCGGCTCTCCTTCCACGCGAGCGCGGGCAGCCGGCGCCAGGAGATGGCGCTCGCGGGAGGCTGCGCCATCAGGTGAGCGCCTCGACTGGTGTGGCTGTCGCATCGATGGACGCGTCGACGGCGCCGGTGTCCTCGATGATCACGCCATCGGCGAGCCGGATGCTGCGGCCGAGCCGCTTGGCGAGCACCGGGTCGTGCGTGACGAGGACGATGGTGGTGCCATCCTCGCGATTGAGCTGTTCGAGCAGGCCCACGATCTTCTCGCCGGTGGCGCCATCGAGATTGCCGGTGGGTTCATCGGCGAAGAGGACGCGGGGCCGGTTGACGAAGGCGCGGGCGATGGCGACGCGCTGCTGCTCGCCGCCGGAAAGCTGCGTGGGGAAGTGGTGGGTGCGGTTGCCGAGTCCGACGCGTTCGAGCAGGTCCGTGGCGCGGGCATCGCTGTCGCGCACGCCGCGCAGTTCGAGCGGCACCTGCACGTTCTCGAGCGCCGTGAGGGTGGGGACGAGCTGAAAACTCTGGAAGACGAAGCCGACCCGTTCGCCGCGGAGGCGGGCGCGGGCGTCCTCGTCGAGGGTGGCGAGGTCGGTGCCGGCGAGGAGCACGGCGCCGGTGGTCGGTGTATCCAGACCGGCGAGAAGCCCGAGCAGCGTCGTCTTGCCGCTGCCCGATGGCCCGACGATCGCCACCGTCTCCCCGGCCGCGATGTCGAAGGAGACATTGCGGAGGACGGCCAGTGCGCCGCCGCCGCTGCGATATTCCTTCGTCAGATTGCGGATGGCGAGCATGGGCGTTGCGCGGCTGGGAGACGACAAACCGGTGTCAGACATGCGGAAGCTGCAGGGAAGTGAGGATCGGACGCAGGGCGGTGCTGCGATCGTGCGCGGGCGGATCGCGATGGTCGTCGCGGCGGTGGCGCTGGGCGTGCTGCAGGGTTGCGGCGGCCGTGGCGCTCCGCAACCGGCCGAGCGGGCAGGTCCGAAGGGTGGAGAGGGAACGGTAGCGGGTCCTGCCACTCAAACGCCGTTGCCGCCGGGAAGTTCGGTGGACGCCGGGCCGGTGGACGCGCCGGTGCGGCTGCTGTTCATCGGAACCAGCCTGACGGCGGGGCTGGGGCTGGACGATCCCGCGACGGCGTGGCCGGGGGCGGTGGGGCAGATCGCCGATTCGCTGGGGTACCGCGTGGCGGTCCAGAACGCCGGCCTGAGCGGGGAGACGTCGGCCGGGGCGCTGCGTCGTGCAGACTGGCTGCTCAAGGACGCCAGGGCGGACGTGGTCGTGATCGAGACCGGGGCAAACGACGGGCTGCGGGGGACGTCGGTGCCGCAGCTCGAGCAGAACCTGGCCGGGATCGTGGCGAAGGTGAAGGCGGCGCTGCCGCGGGCGCGGCTGGTGGTGGTCCAGATGGAGGCGCCGCCGAACCTGGGGGTGCCGTATGCGAAGGGGTTCCACGAGGTGTTTGGCCGGGTGGCGGCCGCGAGCGGGGCGACGCTGACGCCGTTTCTGCTGGACGGGGTGGCCGGGGAGGCTCGGCTCAACCAGGCGGACGGGATCCATCCGACGCGCGAGGGGGCGGCGACGGCGGCTCGGACCGTGTGGCCTGTTCTTCGTGGCGTACTCGACAGTATTCGGTCTGCGCGGCCGGCGCTGTAGCGCTGGGGCGCATCGTCAACTCCGTTCACACGGAGGCAACGAGGCAACGGTGGAGGGGAGGGTCTGGGAGAGCGGGCGAGGCTATTTCGCCCATGTATCCGCAGCTTCACGAACACTGAATCCCGCCGTTCCAGACTCCAAACCATTGTCTGCAAACTGCGTACAGCCCCCCATCCTTGGTTGCTTCGTTGCCTCCGTGTGAACAGAGTTGACGGACTCGAGGCGGGGCTTGCGCCTTCGCAGGACGTGAAGCTGGCGGGCGAGGCATTGGGTGGCCGGGGCCGGTCCGTTAGGTTTCGAGGTTGTTCGATACACGGACCCCACAGAGTTGAGGATGTACTGATATGGCAGTTCCGGCTACGCAGCTTCGTCGCGGGATGGTGATCGTGATGGAAGGCGACCCCTGCCGTGTGATCGAGTTCCGGCATCACACGCCTGGCAACCTGCGCGCGATGGTCCAGACGAAGATGAAGAACCTGCGGACCGGGTCGAACTTCGAGCATCGTTTCCGTGCGGCTGACGCGATCGAGAAGGCGATGATGGAGACGCACGATCTCGAGTTTCTGTACGAGAGCACCGGCACGTACTACTTCATGAAGACGAGCGATTACGATCAGCTCGAGATGGATGAAGAGATGCTGGGGGACAACGCCCAGTGGATGCAGCCGGGCATGAAGATCATGGCGGAGTACTACAACGGGAAGCCGATCGGGATCGAGCTGCCGAACTCGCTGGTGTTCGAGATCGTGGATACGGCGCCGGTGATGAAGACGGCGACGAAGAGTGCGAGCCAGAAGCCGGCGACGCTGGACAACGGGGTGACGGTGAACGTGCCGGAGTATTTGAGCGTGGGGGAGCGGGTGCGGGTGGATCCGCGCTCTGGCGATTATCTGGAGCGTGCGAAGGACTGATCGTGCGGTGGGGGCCGTTTTCCGACGGCACTTGAAGCGGCGGTGGAGTTGTTCTATTTTGGGTGTCTGTTGTTCGGCGGGTTGCATGGTGCCTGTAGCTCAATTGGTTAGAGCACCGGATTGTGGTTCCGGGGGTTGCGGGTTCAATCCCCGTCAGGCACCCTGAGGTGACGACTGTGGGTGAAGTGGTCGACACTGATCAGGGACTTTCGGTGTAGGTCCGTAGCTCAATTGGTAGAGCACCGGTCTCCAAAACCGGGGGTTGCAGGTTCGATTCCTGCCGGGCCTGTGTGATGGTTGGTGTGGTGACGG
>Ga0105048_10006605_pt1 | contig 18693 bp, 16 predicted proteins | sample MAT05_FD_78382 | JGI IMG/M metagenome (GOLD analysis project Ga0105048, IMG submission 78382) | Freshwater microbial communities from Lake Fryxell liftoff mats and glacier meltwater in Antarctica - MAT-05 | ecosystem: Environmental > Aquatic > Freshwater > Ice > Liftoff microbial mat | place... | reverse complement strand
GTTGTCGCCTACAACCGACGCGAGCTGGTCACCGAGACACTCGCGGCACTGACCAGGCAGGATCGGCGACCCGATGCAATCGTCGTCGTCGACAACGCCTCCGACGACGGGTCGGGTGACGCGGTCGCAGCGGGTTTCCCCGAGGTGTCGCTCCTGAGGCTCGAGCGAAACACCGGGGGAGCCGGCGGGTTCACCGTTGGCATCGTTGAGGCGATCACCGAACAGGGCGCAGACCTCGTCTGGCTGATGGACGACGACACCGTTCCCGACCCCGGCGCGCTCGCCGCCCTCCTCTCCGTGCGCGATCACACGCCCGCCGGAACTGTTGTGCTCGCCTCGGCAGTGCGCTGGATCGATGGGCGTCCGCACCCGATGAACACGCCGAGGGTTCGTCCCTTCGCGACACGACGTTCGGTCGAGAGAGCGGGTGCTTTTCAGTGCTACCCGGTGCGCTCGGCGTCCTTCGTTTCCATCCTCATCGAGGCGAGCGCCATCCGACGCGCAGGACTCCCGATCGCTGATTACTTCCTCTGGAACGACGACTTCGAATTCAGCTCACGCCTGCTCCGCAGCGGCCGAGGGTACCTCTGCCGGGGCAGCACAGTCGAGCACCGCACCAAGACCTTCGGCTCGACCGACGTCGACCCCGGAGCCCGCTTCTACTTCGAGGTGCGCAACAAGATCTGGCTCCTTCGGTACTCGTCGGCCCTCAGCGGCGCCGAACGGGTACTTTACGCCGGCGCGACACTCCGAAACTGGACCAGAACGATTCGAAAGTCATCCGACCGCACGACCCTGTTCCGCGGGCTGCGGAGCGGCGTGAAGGATGGCATGTCGCGCCCGCCGCGCTCGAACACGGAGGTGCTTTCCGGCCTCGGCGCCGTCACCGACGCGGTCGGCCGCTTCGAGGCCGGCATCCCCGAGAGCGACCCCGGCGGTGCCTGAGGCGTTCTCGCTGTTGCTGCCGGTCTACAGCGGAGACAAGCCCGACTATCTTCGCCGGGCGTTCCGGAGCTCGGTGCACGACCAGACCGTGCGCCCCGACCAGATCGTCATCGTGCGCGACGGGCCCATCGGCGGGGAGTTGGCGGACGCGCTCGCCGAGCTTGTCAGCGCTAGTCCTGTTCCCATCGAATTGATCGAGTTGCCGGAGAACGGGGGACTGGCCGCCGCGCTCGAGGCGGGGCTCGCCGCCTGCGCGCATGACCTGATCGCCAGGATGGACGCCGACGACATCTCCCTCCCGACCAGATTCGAACGCCAGCTCGAACTCATCGCCACCGGCCTCGATCTGGTCGGCACCGGAATGTACGAGTTCGTCGACGAGATCGGCACCATCGTCGGACGCCGGGTGCCCCCGGTCGGAACGCAGCGGATCAGTCGCTACGCACGGTTTCACGACCCGTTCAACCACCCGACGGTGCTCTACCGGCGCTCTGCGGTGCGGTTGGCCGGTGGCTACCGCGATATGGGGCTGATGGAGGACTACTACCTCTTCGCGCGGATGATCCAGGCCGGAGCGCGCGTCGACAACCTGCCCGAGCCGCTCGTCATGTACCGGGTGGGTGACGGCGCGTATGCGCGGAGGGGCGGCTGGGCGCAGCTGCGCGCCGAGCTTAGGCTCCAGACGGCTCTCCGGCGCGCGCGCTTCACGTCGTGGCCGCAAGCCATCCGCAACGTTCTCGTCAGGGGTGGATACAGGCTTGTGCCCGTCGGCTTGCGGCGTTTCGCGTACCGCAGACTTATCGCCAGAAACGAATCGGCCCCGCCCGCCTGAAGTTTTTGTTGCCGGTTTGCTCCCCGGTCCGGGGGCACCCGGCCTAGGATGAAACTCGGCGTCCGTTCTTACCCACTGAGGGTCTGAGCGGTCGCCCGATTCTGGGGTGGAATCGAAAGTCGTCGGGGAGTCGTTCTCCCGTCGCGATCGGGAGGGGAATCATGACGATGACGACCAGGCTGGGCCGCGCAACGAGACGGATCGGCGCCGTCGCACTGGTCGCCGTTCTGGTCGGAACCCTGCTCGGCCTCACCGAGCGGCCGGCGCCCGCGTCGGCAGCCGTCGGGGGCGATTTCAACGCGGGCAACATCATCAGCGACGCCACGTTCTACGACTCGAACACCATGTCGATCGCGGAGATCCAGTCGTTCCTGAATGCGAAACGCCCCTCCTGCGCCTCCGGGTTCACCTGCCTGAAGGACTACAAGGATTCGTTCTCGTCCCGCGCTGCAGATTCCCGCTGCGGCGCCCTGCAGGGGCAGAACCTCATGTCAGCGGCCGCGATCATCTACTGGGTCGGCAAGGCCTGCGGCGTCAACCCGCAGGTGATGATCGTGCTGCTCGAGAAGGAACAGGGGCTCGTGACCGCATCGAGCCCGACGTCGACCCGCTACAAGATCGCCACCGGCTATGGGTGCCCCGACACCGCGCCGTGCGACTCGCTCTACTACGGGTTCTTCAACCAGGTGTACAACGCGGCGCGGCAGTTCAAGTCCTACCAGTTGTACGCGACGAGCTTCCGCTACCGCGCCGGGCAGTGGAACGCGATCCAGTGGCACCCGAACGCCGGATGCGGGTCGACCTCGGTCTACGTCGAGAACCAGGCCACGGCTGGCCTCTACAACTACACCCCCTACCGTCCGAACGGTGTCGCCCTCGCGAACATGTACGGCACGGGTGACTCGTGTTCCTCGTATGGGAACCGCAACTTCTGGCGCATCTTCTCGGACTGGTTCGGCAGCACCCAGGGAGGCAGCGACTTCGTCCGCACGACCGCTGATCCGCGCCTGTTCCTGCTGAGCGGGGCGACGAAGCATCACGTGCCGTCGGCGCTCGTGCACACTGCCCTCGCGCCGCTCGGCGGCTACCGCATCGTGAGCCCCGAGTACCTCAAGGGCTTCGCCGAGGGTAAGCCGGCGAGCGAGGTCGTGCGTGACCCGGCGACCGGAACCGTCTCGCTCGCACAGAGCGGCGCGCTGCACCGGTTCCCCAGCTGCGAGCTCGTGGCGCTGTACGGCTACGCCTGCGCGGACGCCATCAATCTCGCGCCGACCCAATTCGCAAAGTTCCCCGTGGGGGCCGAGACGACGAAGTATTTCCAGGTTGTGCCTGCCGCCACCGTCTATTTGGCGGAGGCCGGCAAGAAGGTCTCGTTCCGCACGATCGAAGCGCTCGACGCCTTCGCGGGAGGTCGCCCGGCGTATATCGCGTCGATGCGGCCCGAGGTCGCGGCGCTCTACCCCGATGGGCGCTCGTACGCGGCACCGATGTCGCTTCTCAAGTCTCCCGACCGCCCCGAGGTCTACCTCGTCGATGGGTGGGACCGCAAGATCCCGATCGCGTCATTCGCCTCGGCGAGCGACGTGGGCTCGAATGGGTACCGGGTGGAGCCCGTTGCGGTGGTTGACGCGTACCCGACCGCGCCGGCGGGCCTCGCCTCGGTCGTGCGCTGCGACGGCCAGTTGTTCATGGCCGGATCGGGGCGCCTGAGCCAGGTGACGAGCGGTGACGCGGCCGGGCTCCCCGTGACCGACCTGTCGAGCATCAGCTGCGCCACCGCGGTGAAGAGCGCGACCACGATCGACGGCGCAATCTTCGTCAAGGCGACCAATAGCGCCGTGGTCCACATTGCGAAGGCGGGCAAGCTGCACCCGGTCGGCAATTTCGCCTCTCTTCTCGCACTCAACGGCGGCAAAATGCCCGCGATCGCGGCCGTCTCCGCCGAACCCCTTGCGATGCTGCCGAAGGGCGAGGCCGTCCTCAACCCAGGCACCCTCGTCCGTACCCAGACGAACGGGTCGATCTTCCTGATCGACGGACTCGACCGTAAGATCCCGATCGCGGCGTTTGCCACCCCGGCAGAGTTCGGGGTCACCGGCTGGAGTTACGCGAGCGAGAGCATGCTCGCGCAGTACGCAGCCGCGCCCGCCCCGCTCGGCATGATCGTCAATTGTGGGGGTGTCGCCCACTTTGGGGCATCCGGCGTGCTGCACCAGGTGGCCCCGACAGCCGGGACCGGACTCACCGGGGCCGACCTGAAGCCCGGCACCTGCGGGCTCCTCAGACGGTCGACAGCGGCTCCGCTCGAGCAACTGCTCGTGAAGACGGCGAACTCCCCGACCGTGTACTACATCCAGAACGGACAGCGGCGGTTGGTCTCGAACTGGGACTCGCTCCTCGCGATCACGAGGGGAGCATCCCCCCGGATCCTTCAGGTCAGCGGCGCCACGATCTCTGCGCTTCCGGAGGGGCCGCGCAGCTGAGGCGTCAGGCACGCAGCCGATAGTGTGGTGTGGCGTCGCCGTTTCAGCGCGCGTTGAGGGAGCGTCAATTGAGGCAACCGTCGGGGCTGTCCCTGATCATCGCGGCAACGGGTGTCGCGGCGGCGGCTGGCTACCTCGTGATCTGGCTCGTCCCCCGTGAGATCGGGCTCGACGCCTACTATTCCTTTGGACTGTTCTGGGCCGCCATGTATTTTGTGGTGGGAACCCTGTCAGGGCTTCAGCAGGAGGTCGCGCGGGCGGCGGCGCCGGTCAGCATCGATCGGCCGCAGCGCGGATCGGCTCGCAACTTCGCGCTCGTGTTCTCGGCGGCCGTGTTCGCCACCGTGATCGTGACAGCGCCGTTGTGGGTGAGTACCGTATTCCCCACCGGCGGCTGGGCCTTGGTGCTGCCGCTTGCGGTCGCCTCCTCGTCCTACGCCCTTGTGGCGGTACTCGCCGGAACCCTCTATGGGCTCAGCGGCTGGTGGCAGCTCGCGGCGATGATCGTCGTCGACGCGCTCCTCCGATTGATCGCCGTCGTCGCGGTCGCCAGCGTGACGACAGACGCCGCGGCACTGGCCTGGGCGGCCGCGGTGCCCTTCCTCCTCACCTTGGTCGTGCTCTGGCCCGGCATTCGGCGTAGCGTCGTCGGTGCCGCGGCGCTCGATGTCGAGATGAGGGCCCTCACCTGGAACGTGGCTAGGACGATTCTCGCCGCCGCATCTATCGGCGTGCTCGTCAGCGGACTCCCTGTCGTCATCGGCATCGCCGCAGGGGACACCCCGCGCGCACTGGCCGCGGCGCTGTTCCTCGCTGTCATGATCACCCGCGCTCCGGTCATCGTCGTGGTGATGTCGCTGCAGAGCTACCTGCTGGTGAAGTTCCGTGACCAGCGAGGCGGACTGGCACCGGCCCTCTGGCGGATCGAGGCGGTAGTCCTCGGCGGAGGGGCACTCCTCGCCCTCGTCGCGGCCCTCATCGGCCCTGTGGTGTTCGAGCTGCTTTATCCCGGCCAGATCGAGCTTGCCGGATGGTTCTATGCGGTGCTCGTGTTGTCGTCGGCCCTGATCGGCGGACTCATCGTGACCGGGTCGGCAGTGCTGGCGGTGGGGATGCACCGGGCGTACACGCTCGGGTGGGTGGTCGCCGCCCTGGTCACCATCGGGAGCTTCGCCCTCACCGGCGACCTCCTCACGCGGGTCGTCATCGCCGTCGTCGCGGGGCCGGTGGCGGGGTCAGCCGTGCAGCTCGGGTTCCTCCTGGCGCGGCATCGGCGCGGTCTCCGGCTTGGCTGACGAGCCACACCATCAGGCCGGCAGTCACCGTCACCGTCGCAATGAACACGGATGGCCAGAGGAGGACGCCGCCGGGCGGCACCCACTCCGGGCGGAGCGCGAGGTCACCCCAGGTTCGGTCGGTTCCGACCCCGAACCGTTTGAGGGCGAACAGGAACGAATAGGAATGGCCCACAGCCCACACGGCGAGGCCGATCAGAGCGAGCCGACGTATCGACGGGCCGCCGAACGGCGGGAGCCGGTCGGCGAGCGCGGCGCCGATCGCAATGACGAGGCAGACATAGGCGGGAAGGGTGTACCGGCCCTGCCAGATGAATCCGCCACTGGTGATGTAGGCGGCCTGAATGAGGGCCGGCACGACGATCACGCAGGCCAGCAGCAGGAGGACAAGCACGAGTTGCCGTCGGCGCAGCAGCACGAGCGCGGCGAGCATCGCGCCGCCAACGGCGACCGACCAGGCGAAGTAGACGATGTCAGGTGCGGGGGTGTCGAGCCAGCCGAAGACACCGATCATGCCCTGGCCGAGACTGAATGTCTGTTCCAGTGTCGTCAGAAAGCCGCTGAACGGAGATTCCCCGACCCGCTCGAAGACAATGTTCTCGCTCGGGCTGTCGATGCCGGCGGCGAGCGAGCCCGATCCTCGAATCCAGATCAGCGCGAGTGCGGTCGATACCGCGACGCCGGCGATCGCGACGCGGACCGATGTGCGGCGCAGCAGCGAGGCAAGCTGCCCCGGTGTGGTCAGCACGAGGGGGCTGAGGAGAGCGACCGCGACCCACAGCGGTGAGAGCCCCCTGGTGTTGACCGCCACCGCAGCCGATACCAGCACAATGGCCGCGCGGGAGCCGAGCCGGTTCGAGTTCGGGTGCAACACGATATCGAGCATTGCGACAAATGCCGCGAACACGCCCGCGATCTCGAGCGAGTTCGGGTTGACGCTGCCGCCGAGGAACAGGATCATCGGCGTGATCACAATGGCCACGCCGAGCAGGGGGATGCCGGGGCGACGCCATCCCGACACGAGGGCGAATCCGAGGGCAAGGAATGCCGTGCTGGCCGCCGCGCTGACCAGGCGCATGGCGTAGATGCCGCTCTCATCCTGAGCGAGCAGGGACGGCCAGCCGACGACCGCGTAGTACAGCGGATTGTAGAGACCGGCGGTCGTCGCACCGTCGATGATGGCGGAGGGATCCCCCTGCGGCGGGTCAGTGCACGCGGCGCTCGCCTCGGGATCATGGGCGAAGCAGGGCTTCCCCTCGGTCGCCGCAATCCAGCGAGGTACCTGTACGACGTGGCCGACGTCAGAGGGTTCACCGACGAACTGCCCGCGAACCACTGATGCCGCCTTGATCAGGTGGGATGGCTCATCCGGCGCGCCGCTGACCGGCGTCGCCATCGCCCATGCCCCGCACAGGAGGAATAGGAGGAGCCAGGCAGCCCCGAAGGCGCGCCGGAAGCTCACGGGTCGCGCTGTTTCGCTGCCTCGACGGCCAGCTGCTCCTCGACAAGTCGCAGTCGCAAATCGTTGAGCGCAACACGTTCGGCGAGAGTGCGGGTCTTCGCCTCAAGCCGGGTCAGCTCGGCGCTGTGCTGAAGGCAGACAAGGAAGAGCGTGCCGATGCTGACGAAAAAGGTGAGGTTGATCGGCACTTCGATCCCCACGAGCGACGCGGCCCACACGAGGGTGTTGGGGAACACTCCGATGACGAGCGCGAGGGTGCCTGCGACGATCCACCACACCGCGTGCCGCTCGCGCAACTGGTGGCGGCGGAGCAGCGTGATCACGACCACCAGCACGATTGCGGCGGAGGCGATACCGAAGATGTAGCTTGTGGGGTTCATTCGGGCGCCGTTTCCAGGCGGAGGGACGAAGTGGAGCGCACGAGCGGGAACGCGAGAGCCATACAGGCGCGCAACAGATATACCGTGGCGCGGATGGGGTGGTGCGAGGGCACGCCCGCGCTGCGGACCCGCATTGACACCGGTACCTGCGCAATCACACAGTCGGCGCGGGCGGCGATCGCGAGCGCCTCAATGGTGTCGCCGAGGTACTCCGCCGGATAGTGCCGTGCGAACAGGGTCACCGCCTTGGGGCCGGCAGCGCGGAAGCCCGACGTGGTGTCAGTGAGCGTGGTTCCCGCGGTCCGACTGAGCGAGAGGGCGAGCACCTTCATCGCCCACTGCCGGGGACCTCGCACACGGTACTCGCCTTCGCCCGCGAATCGCGCGCCGAGAACGAGATCGGCGTCGGCGAGCCCATCCAGCAGTCGCGGGATGCTAGCCGGATCGTGCTGTCCGTCCGAGTCCAACTGCACGACGTTGGAGTAGCCGTTATCGAGGGCGAACCGAAATCCGGTTCGCATGGCGCCGCCGACACCAAGGTTGAACGGAAGCGTCGCGACAAGGGCGCCGGCATCTCGTGCCACCCTCGTGGTCGCATCGGACGACCCGTCGTCGACCACGAGAACATTGGCGCCCGGGAGCTTGGCGAAGACCTCGCGAACGACATCGCCCACCGACGCCTCCTCGTTGAAAGCGGGCATCACGATCAGCGTGCGTTGGAGCACCGATTGCATAGGGTGATCCTACCAATGCCGGAACCCGGCAGACGCTCGCGCCGGGCGCTGCAGGAGAGGGTCGGTCGATTGTGCCGCATCGAATTGGCTAGACTCACTCGGGTTCATCGTGCAGGTAAAGTCAGGCGACAAGACACTGTTCCAGCCGCATCGGGGGAACATCCGCCGACAAAATCGCGAAAGTGTGATCCGTGCCCACTTCAGACGTGCTCGTCATTCTTCCGACCCTGGGCGACCGTCTCAAGTACCTCCGGCTGACCCTCGAGTCGATTGCCGGTCAACGCGAGGACATCGATCTCACCCTTGTGGTCATCGCGCCGGCGGATGCCCACGGGGCGCGGGAGCTTGCGGTCGAATTCGGCGCGATCGTTGCGGATGATCCGCGCGAGGGGATCTCGGCGGCGACCAACCGGGGGCTCGCCGCGCGAACCACAGAGCGATACTACGCCTGGGTCGGCGACGACGACCTGTTCCGCCCCGGCGGCCTCGCCCTGCTGCGGGAGCGTCTCGAGCGGGACCCGGAGGCCGTCCTCGCCTTCGGTGGCTGCGACTACATCGATCCGGCCGGCCGCACGATCGGCACGAGCAACGCCGGTGCACTCGCCACGCTCCTGCTTCCGTGGGGGCCAGACCTCATCCCTCACCCTGCAACCATGATCCGGCTCGATGCGCTCGAAACTATCGGCGGCTTTGACAGCACCCTCAGTTACGCGATGGACCTCGACGCGTTCCTCTCTCTGCGCGCCCACGGCCGGTTCGTCTGGACCCGGCGTGCGGTGTCGGCGTTCCGCTGGCACCCGGACTCGCTGACGGTGGCTAACCGCCTCGCCTCGAGCATCGAGGCCGAGGGTGTGAAACGACGGCACCTCCCGCCGCGGTTGCGCCGGATCAGCGGGCTGTGGCATCGACCGGTCCGCTGGGCTTCCGCGTTCGCCGCCGGGAGGGTCAGCGCCCGGGCACGCAAAATAGGACGACAGCTATGACCCGGTGGGGCTGAAGTGACGCGTCCGGCAGACCCCCTGCGTGTCGCCCTCTCGATGCTCACGCTCGTGCCGGGCGGGATGGGCGGCAGCGAGACCTACGCGCGCGCCCTCACCGCCCAGCTCGGCGGCGTGGCGGGGCTGGATGTCACCGCGTTCGTGCCGCGGACCGCCGTGGGGTTCAGTGCTGGGGTGCGAGAGGTCGTCGTCGATTCGGTGCGCGGCGGGGGCTCGACCGGCCGCCGGATCGCGACGCTCGCCGCGACATCCGTGAATGCGCGAACAATCCGCTCGGCGATGTCCGGTGCCGACGTTGTGCACTACCCGTTCACTGTCACGGTGCCGCGCCCGGCGAAGCGGCAGGCCGTCGTGCAGTCGCTGCTCGATGTCCAGCACCTCGAACTGCCCGACATGTTCGGCCGCGCCGAGCTGCTCTACCGCCGTCACTTCTACGAGGGGGCCGCGAAAACCGCCGACGCCGTCATCACGATCAGCGAGTTTGCGAAGCGGCGCATGGTCGAGTTGCTGGGGATCGCCCCGGACCGCATCCACGTTGCCCATCTCGGTGTCGACATGGACCGCTACACCCCGAACCTGGGCCCGCGCGAGAACTTCGTTCTCTACCCGGCCCGCGGCTGGGCGCACAAGAACCACGCCAGGCTCATCCAGGCGATGGCGATCCTGCGACGGGACCGCCCGGAGCTCCGCCTCGTGCTCACCGGCGGGGCACTCGACACCCTCGGCGACCTGCCTGACTGGGTCGACCGGCGGGGCCTCGTCAGCCCGGAGGAGCTGCTCGGTCTCTACCGCTCCGCCGCGGCGCTTGCCTTCCCGAGCCTGTACGAGGGTTTCGGCCTCCCGCCGCTCGAGGCAATGGCATCCGGATGCCCGGCCGCAGTGTCACACGCGGGCTCGATCCCTGAGGTGTGCGGCGACGCCGCCGTCGTGTTCGACCCGATGGAACCCGAGGACATGGCGGCGTCAATTGCGCGCGCGATCGACGACGGCGAGCGGCTGTCCGCTGGCGGAATGGCCCAGGCCGCCCGATTCACCTGGGAGAGCTGCCGCGACGCACATGTCACCGCATATCGCCGGGCGATCGAGCAGCACTGAGGCGCGGTGCCGTCTGCCCTAAACTGGCGCAATGGCGTCTGATGGTTCCACCCCATCGACTCTCGTCACGGGTGCGAGCGGCCAAGACGGCAGCTACCTCCTCGAACGGCTCGCCGGTCTTGGTGAGGTGCACGGGCTCTGCCACTCCGCCGAGGCCGCCGCGGCGCTCTCGCTGGCGTTTCCCGGCGTCTACGCGCACGTCGGCGACCTGGCCGACTCTGAGGGCATCCGCCGGCTGATCGTCGAGATCGAGCCGACCCACATCTTCAACTTCGCCGGGAACACCTCGGTCGAGCGGTCCTGGACGTTTCCGACCGAGACGGCCGACGTGCTGGGGATCGGCCCAGTGCGCATTCTCGAGGCGGCGTGGCAGGTGCAGGAACGAAGCGGCCGCGCCGTGCGGTTACTGCAGGCGTCGAGTGCCGAGATCTTCGGCGATACTGCCGTCGTTCCGCAGAACGAGACGACGCCGCGTAAGCCCGTCACGCCCTACGGGGCTGCGAAGTCGTTCGCCCACGAGATGGTCGGCGTGTACCGCGCCCGCGGCATGTTTGCGAGTTCGGCGATCCTCTACAACCACGAGTCTCCGCGTCGACCGCACTCGTTCGTTGCGCGGAAAATCTCGCACGAGGCCGCCCGCATTTCGATGGGCCTGTCGGACGCGCTCGTGCTGGGGCAGATGGATGTCTTCCGCGATTGGGGCTACGCCCCCGACTACGTGGACGGAATGATGCGGATCCTCGACGCCGACCAGCCGGGCGATTTCGTCGTCGCGACGGGAGTGGCGCATTCGGTGCGTCAATTCGTCGAGCACGCCTTCGCCTACGTGGGCATCGACGACTGGTCGAGCTATGTGTCGGTCGACCCGGCCCTCTACCGCCCCGCAGACCCGAAGCAGCTCGTCGGCGACCCGTCCCGACTGCGGTCGCTGGGCTGGGAGCCCAGCGTGGACTTCGAGCAGCTCGTGCACCTCATGGTCGATGCCGACCTCCGCGCCCTGCAGGCGGTCCCGTCCGACGGCTGAAACGGAATCAGCCCTGCGGCAGGGGCAGCCGTTCGCGCCAGCTGAGGTTCTGCGACGCCTTCAGAGCGCAGATCACCAGAGTGAACCAGCCGAACTCGACGAGGATCGAGGTCTCTGCGGCGGACACAATGATGAGCGCCACGAGCATGAGTGCCGGCCAGACGAACACGAAGCTCCGCTTCATCGCGGCGAGGAGCCACGACCGCACAAACGCGAGTCCGATCAGCGCGAGGAACGAGAACAGGCCGACGATGCCGAGTTGGAGCAGCACGTCGACGAAAGCGTTGAGGGCCGTCTCGTGGGGAGCGGCGAACGGGTCGATTCCGATGAACGGCGGGATGTCCTGCCGCCAGTAGCCCACCCAGCCGAATCCCTCGAGTGTGCGCGCCGACGACACCTCGAGAATGTCCCGCCAGAGCGAGTAGCGGAACTCGAACTCGCTGCCGGCGTTGAGCAGCTCGATCACCCCGCTGCGGGCCGCGAACAGGACCAACAGGGTCATCGCCGACGTGCCGAGCAGCACGAACTGCCAGGCGCGTCGTGCGGCGGGGTCCAGGCGGCGAAGCCCGATGAGTGCGAGAGCGGCCAGTGCGACGATCACGACGGTGCCGAGGATCACTGGCGACCGGGAGAACACGATCATGGTGGTGGCGAGGGCGATCGAGGCGAGACCCATCGACCGGCTGATCGAGCGGGTCTGGGTCTCGACAAAGAAGGTCACAATGGCCATGAGCGCAACGAGCCCGAGCTGGTTCCGGGTGCCGAGCAGGCCCTGGATCGGGCCGCCGTCGGCGAGGGTTCCGCTGATGCCCAGGAAGGCGAACGGGGTGTCCAGGATGATGCCCGACATGATCTCGAGCAGCAGCGACGCGGTGAGGATCACGCGCAGAACGTCGCCGAAGGCGCGCACGACCTGAATTAGGTCACGGGTCAGCGCGATGTAGGCGCCGAGGAAGGCGAAGGCCACCTGGTATGCGACGGCGCCGAGGGTCACCCACTGGTAGTCGCTCCAGAGCACGGAGAGCGCGCTCCAGCCGACGAAGACGAGGAGTGAGATTGTGAGCAGCCCGTGCCACTCGAGCTCGTGGCGCTTCACCGTGATCGACGCGGCGGCGAGAAGCACGAGCGTGCCGAGGACGCCGAGCAGGCCCGGCCACCCTATGGTGCTGCGCAGCGCGAAGGCGAGGAACGCCATGCCGACCGCACACAGGGTCAGCGCTCGTGCGAACCGGGCAGACCCCAGCGCCGCGAGAGCGGCGTCCGCGATGCGTCGAGATGGCGAGTTCATTTCTCCCCAAAGTTACGGCATCCACGCGGGCACATCGTGCGGTCAGGCTGCGCGCGCCGCACCCGTGCGACTGTTCGCCGGTGTTCGCCCGAGGCGGCCGAGTACGCCGAGTTTCGTCGTGACGGCGAGGATCACGAGCAACACCCACCCGCCTTCCACCAGAATCCGACTCTCGGCGAGGCTTTGCACGAGCAGCGCGGTGAGCAGCAGGGGCGGCAGCAGCGAGAGTGACGAGAACGTGCCGCGATCGCCCTGGTGGGTCACCACCCGGTCGGTGGCCAGAAGCCAGGACCGGATCGCTGTCGTGACCACGAGGGATCCGAACACGAGCAGCCCGACGACCCCGAGCTGCAGCCAGACATCGAGCCACGCGTTGTGGGCGTGCAGCTGGATGACGCCGTTGCGAGTGACGAGGTTGTCGAAGGGCTCGACCCAGGGAGCCCAGAAGCTGACCCAGCCCCAGCCGAAAACGGGCCGCTGCGTGGCGAGCCCGATGACGGCGTCCCAGATGTCGAGCCGGCCGGTGAGATCGTCGCTCTTACCGAGCAGATCGAGCAGCACCGGCCGGAACGCCAGCACCGAGCCGGCGACGGCCGCGAGCGCGACGACGATGCCGCCATAGACGGCCAACCGGGCGCGTGGCGACTCCGCCCGGCGAAGCGCCAGGATCATCCCGAGCACGATCAGCACAGCGACGAGCGCCACCGTGATGGTCGCCGAGCGGGTCAGCACGAGCATCGTCGCGGCGAGGAGGAGCCAGAGAATCCCGAGCCGGCGGCGAACGGTTCCCGCGGCCAACTGCACCCCGAAGACGATCAACGCGATCAACGCGATCATCCCGAGCAGGCCGGAGTTGCCCACGATGCCCTGGATTCTGTCGCCTTCGAGCAGCAGGTTTCGCGACCAATAGAGCATGAGCGGCGGATCGACGCGGTCCGCCGCGGTCACCCACACCGGCAGGACCGGCGCTCGCACGACGAGTGACACGGCGAGCTCGAACATCAGCGACAGCACGAGGATGGCACGCAGCGCCCAGCCGAGCGCACGGAGCAGTTCATCCCCGGTGAGGACAAGCGCGATGGCGACGGCCGTGAGAGTAGTGATGACCTGGGCGAACACGCCGATCGCGGAGGCGCCGGGGTAGAACGACCAGGCGATCGAGATCGCGGCAAGGGCGAGAAAGGCCACGAGCGGCCAGGGCAGGCTCCCGGGACGGATGCTGGCGCGGTGCCGCACGAGCACCGCGACCGAGGCTGCGGCGAGGATCGCGGCCAGCGCGCCGAAGCCGTACCAGCTGATCGAGTTGCGCCACGCGTCACCCGCCAGAACGGTGAACAGCGCGAACGTCGCGAATCCCGTGAGGAACCCGCGACGTTCGAGAAGTCTCATACGGCAAGGCTACCGGGGCGACCGATTCGCCCGGACCTGATCAAACGAATGCGGCCTTGCCGGTGATCGCGCGGCCGACGATGAGCGTGTTCATTTCGCGGGTGCCCTCGTACGAGTAGATCGCCTCCGCGTCGGCGAAGAAGCGGATGACGTCGTAGTCGAGCACGATGCCGTTGCCGCCGAAGATCTCGCGGCACCAGGCGACCGTTTCGCGCATCCGCGCCGTCGTGAAGAATTTCGCGAGGGAGGCGTGCTCGTCGCGCTGGGTGCCCTCGTCGAGCATCGCCGACACTCGTGTCACCATGCCGATGGATGCCGTGATGTTGCCGAGGCTCTTCGCGAGCAGGTCCTGCACAAGCTGGTGGCTGCCGATGGTCTTGCCGAACTGCACCCGGGAGTCGGCATACGCGACGGCCGCGTCGTAGGCGCCGATCGAGTTGCCGACCGCAGCCCAGGCGACCTCGGCCCTGGTCAGACGAAGAACCGCTGCGGTATCGCGGAATGACTTGCCCTGCTGCAGTCGGTACGAGTCGGCCACCACGACATTATCGAGCACGATGTCGGCGTTCTGGACGATGCGCAGTGACTGCTTGCCCTCGATCTTTGTTGCGGTGTAGCCCGGGGTCGTGGTCGGCACGATGAAGCCCTTGACCTGGCCGTCCTCGGAGTCCTTCGCCCAGATGATTGTGATGTCGCTGATCGAGCCGTTGCCGATCCAACGCTTCTCGCCGTTGAGGATCCAATTGTCCCCGTCGCGCGTTGCGACCGTGCGCAGGCCCTGCGCCGCATCGGAGCCGGAGAGCGGCTCTGTCAGTCCGAAGGCGCCCAGCAGTTCGCCGGAGGCGAGCCGTGGCAGCCACTCGGCGCGCTGCTCTGGCGAGCCCGCGATTGCGATCGAGCCCATCACGAGACCGTTCTGCACGCCGACGAGAGTCGCGACGCTCGCGTCGACGCGAGCGATCTCCAGGGCAACCCAGCCGCGGAAGACGGCGGAGTTCTCGAACTTCTTGGTCTCCTCCCAGGGCTGGCCGAAGAGTCCGAGGCCGGCGAGCCCCTCGACGATGCGCCGAGGCACGAACTCGGCGTCCGCCCAGAGACCGTTCACGATCGGACGCACCTCGGTTTCGAGGAACGCGCGTAGCTCGAGAATGAGGGCTTTCTCCTGGTCCGTGAGGGCGTTCTCGTAGCCGTAGAAGTCGCTGCTGAGAGGCTGGAAAGACATGAGGATGCTCCATTGCTCGGGATGGATGGGGATCGGCCGCGGCGCCAGAGGCAGTGCGAATATCCATGGGGAGCCTAAGCGCAGCTCCGCCAGCGCCAAAAGGCGTTGGTAGTTTGGTCTAACGGGCGCCGAGCAGCGCCGGGAGGCTTTGTAGATCGCCTCAGTTCAGTAGCAAACCACTAGGGAAACCATCGGATGTTTGTAGGCATCACCAATCGCCCGCGGCCGTATGCGTGGGGGTCCCGCACCGCGATCGCGGAGTTACTCGGATGGGAGCCGTCGGGCGGGCCCGAGGCGGAACTCTGGCTCGGCGCGCACTCCGGCTCTCCCAGCCGAATCGTCGATCCGGCCGCCACCGGGGGAGCGGCTGACCTCGCAGCCTGGATCGCTGCCGACCCGAGCATGACGCTCGGACCCCACGCGCACTCCGCTCGACTCCCGTTCCTGCTCAAGCTGCTTGCCGCCGGTTCGCCCCTGTCTCTGCAGGCGCATCCCACCGCGCAGCAGGCGCGGGAGGGGTTCCGTCGGGAGAACGAGGCTGGCGTGCCGCTCGACGCACCGCACCGCAACTATCGCGACGAGCATCCGAAGCCGGAGCTCGTCTACGCGCTCAGCGAGCGGTTCGAAGCCCTCTGTGGTTTCCGGAGCCTGACGGAGTCTCGCGAGGTTCTGGGCGTGCTGCGCCGTCGCGCGGGGCCGGGATCGCAGCTCGCCCCGATCGATGCTCTGCTCGAACGGGCGGCAGCGGACGACGCGCTGCCCGATTTGGTCGAGTGGCTCAGCCGCGGCGGAGACGACATCGACGCGGTCGTCGACCTCGTCGCGGAGCTCGCCGGGCGCACCCCGGCGCCGGGCGAGGACGGGCGCTTCGATGCCGCGTTCGCCACCACCACCGACCTCGCCGAGGAGTACCCCGGCGACCCCGGCATTATCGTCTCGCTGCTGCTCAACCGCGTGTCCCTTCGACGCGGCCAGGCCCTCTACCTGCCTGCCGGCAACATTCACGCCTACCTGTCCGGCCTCGGGGTCGAACTCATGGCGGCATCCGACAACGTGCTGCGGGGCGGACTCACCCCCAAGCACGTCGACGTTCCCGAGCTGCTGAACGTGCTCGATTTCACCCCGCGTGCCGTGCCCGTCCTGGTGCCGGAGAGTCCGTCGCCGGGTCTGGAGGTTTACCGGCCGACCGTGCCCGACTTTGTGCTTGTCCGGTTCGACGGGGGAGCGCCGGCGACGTTCCCCATCCAGGGGCCGGCGATCGCGATCTGCACGCGCGGAGCGGTCACTCTCTCCGGTACGTCCTCCACCCGCCTGGATCGGGGCTCGGCCGTCTACATCACGCCGGACGAGGGCGAGATCACCTTCGCTGGCGACGGCGAGGTCTTCCTCGCGACGTCGGGCTGACCCGACCGACTCAGGCGCCGCCGCGGGCGCGCGGTCGCGGCCGGCGGAACGAGAAGAACTTGTGGCCGAGGTAGCTCATGATCGTTGTGACGATGATGATCGCGGCCTGGGCGGCGAGCGATGACCAGCCGGCGAGCTCGACCAGCAGGGGCAGCAGCACCGCGTTGGCGGCGAGCATCACCACGTAGACGCTCTCGAACCGGAGGAAGTCGGCCACGATGCTCGCCCGCCCGGACAGCGCGAACGTGAACCGGCGGTGCAGGACGAAGGCGAGCATGGTCGCGACGAGGTAGGAGAGCAGCAGGCTGAGCAGGTAGCGGCCGCCGAACGCGGCCTCGAACGCCGCGAACAGGCCGTAGGCGACCACGGTGTTGATGCCGCCGATGACGAGGAAGCGCGCGCGTTCGTCGGAGAGGAGTCGGCGGAGGAAGGCGGGCACCGGCCCAGCCTGCCAGACGGCCTCACCGACCGCCTGACCGACGGCACAGGGTGCCCGGCAATACGGTGTGCCCGGCAATACAGTGTGCCCGGCAATACAGTGGAGCCATGACTTGGCTAGTGACCGGCGGCGCCGGCTATATCGGTTCCCACGTGGTTCGCGCGCTCGTCGGGGCGGGATTGCGTGCCGTCGTAGTTGACGACCTCTCGAGTGGGCGCGTGGCGTTCCTGCCGACCGGTGTCCCGTTCTCGCGCGGCAGCATCCTCGACGGGGACCTCCTGATGCGCACGATGGACGCGCACGACGTCACTGGCGTTATCCACGTCGCAGGATACAAGTACGCGGGAGTCTCGGTGACGCGCCCCCTGTTCACGTACGAGCAGAACGTCACTGGGACAGCGATCCTGCTCGCCGCGATGCAGGACCGCGGTATCGATCGGATGGTGTTCTCGTCAAGCGCGGCCGTGTACGGCACCCCGGACACCGACCTCGTCACCGAGGAGACCCCGAAATCCCCCCAGTCGCCGTACGGCGAATCAAAGCTCATCGGCGAATGGCTGCTGCGCGACCAGGCGGTTGCCGTGGGGCTCCGCCACACGTCACTGCGCTACTTCAACGTTGTCGGCTCAGGTGAGGGCGGCGTCTTCGATGTGAGCCCGCACAACCTGTTCCCGCTCGTATTCGACGCGCTGCTCGACGGGCGCACGCCGCGCGTCAACGGCAACGACTACCCCACGCCCGATGGCACCAACGTGCGCGATTACATCCACGTCTCGGATCTCGCGATCTCGCACGTCGCCGCCGCGCGACGACTGGATGCTGGCGAGCCGCTCGAGAACGCCTACAACCTCGGCAGCGGCGACGGTGTCTCCGTGGGCGAGATCATGAGCACCATCGCGGAGGTCACGGGCATCCCGTTTTCCCCCGAAATCGCCCCTCGGCGCCCCGGCGACCCCGCCCGCATCGTCGCGGGAGGCGCTCTCGCCGCGCGGGACCTCGACTGGCGAATGCGGCACAGCCTGCGCGACATGGTCGAGAGCGCATGGCAGGCACGCAAGGGCTAGCGATCGGAACCGTCCGGCGCGTCGCCAACCCTCCATAGGGAGTTGAGGGTTTACGATTCGCGGCTTGACTCAGGGGTAACTACAACGGTGTAATTATCCCTATCGCGACAGGCTGTCGTAAGAACGCCGAGCGGAGGGGAGACCGTGATATGGCATTAGCCGAAAACGCCGCTGTCAACAGCAACACCGGAAACGCTGGCACCAACCGTCGAGGTGTGCCCGACGACTGGTACGTCGACCCGGTACGACTCGGAGTCCCCGGAGTCCGCAAGATGGTGCCCGTGGGCGACGACCCGCTCGCCTGGCAGACCGACTCGCTCTGTGCCCAGACCGACCCCGAGGCGTTCTTCCCCGAGAAGGGCGGATCGACCCGAGATGCAAAGAAGATCTGCCAGTCGTGCGAGGTGCGTACCGAGTGCCTCGAATACGCGCTCGCGAACGACGAGCGGTTCGGTATCTGGGGCGGCCTGTCCGAGCGCGAACGCCGCAAGCTGAGAAAGCGCGATTCGGCCTGACCTGCTGCCGGCCGAGCGGGTCACGGGCCCGCCAGAGCGTGTCCGTAGCTCGCCCTTCGCAATCGCGCCTAGGCTCGATGGGATGCAACAGCGAGTAACCGCGATCCTTGTCGCCCGGTCGGGG
>Ga0105048_10006603_pt1 | contig 18699 bp, 13 predicted proteins | sample MAT05_FD_78382 | JGI IMG/M metagenome (GOLD analysis project Ga0105048, IMG submission 78382) | Freshwater microbial communities from Lake Fryxell liftoff mats and glacier meltwater in Antarctica - MAT-05 | ecosystem: Environmental > Aquatic > Freshwater > Ice > Liftoff microbial mat | place... | reverse complement strand
TCATTCACCTTATCGACGACCAGGCCATACTGACGATCGTTCGCTCGCAGCACGACTATGTTAACGGCATCGTTGCCGTCGAATGCATTGCTGCCGGTGTTCAGAGCCTGTCCCAGATACACCAGCGGAAGCAGCCTGCCTCGCAGCCGATACACTGGAGCTCCATGAACATATTCAATGCCGTTTTTGACTTGTTCGCCTTCGAGTCGGACGAGTTCCAGCAAGCTGCCTTGTGGGATCGCATACCGGTCTCCGCTTGTCGTCACAATCAACGCCGGGATGATGGCAAGAGTGAGTGGAATTTTGATTCGCAGTGTTGTTCCTTTGCCGACGACGCTGTGAATTTCAAGTGTTCCGCCGATCTTCTCAACGTTCGTCTTTACGACGTCCATTCCGACACCGCGACCTGAGACGTTGGTCACCTTCGCGGCTGTTGAAAATCCCGGCAGAAGGATCATCTGAATGGCTTCGCGATCTGACATCGCAGCCGCCTGTTCCGACGTTACCATGCCTTTTTCAACCGCCTTTGCCCTAACGCGATCGACACCGATGCCAGCTCCATCGTCAGCGATTTCGATATTGACCTGACCACCTTCATGGTAAGCTCGCAGCCACAAGGTACCCTGTGCTGGCTTGCCGGCTTTTATCCTGACATCAGCGGGCTCAATTCCATGATCGACTGAGTTACGGACAATGTGAGTCAACGGATCTCGAATGGCCTCAAGAATTGTTTTATCAAGCTCAGTCTCGGCACCTTCCATTTCGACCTGAACTTGTTTGTCGCAACTGATCGATAAATCCCGCACAACGCGAGGCAGCTTGCTCCAGGCATTGCGAATTGGCTGCATACGTGTCTTCATTACACCTTCCTGCAGCTCGGTGGTGATCAAATTCAGACGCTGCGACGCGGCAACGAGACCCGCATCTTCGACGGACTGACTGAACTGCATGATCTGGTTGCGAGCCAGTACGAGCTCACCAACCAGATTCATCAAACGGTCCAGTACATTGACATCAATACGAACGGTTGAATCCGCTGCAGAGTTGTTTCGATCGCCGCCATCAGCGTTCTGTGACCCGTCGGCTGCCGGTTTCTTTTGCTGTTTGATTGGATTGATGCCTGGCGATTCGCTGTGAGTAATAGGATCTGCATTGTTATTGTCATGGGTTTCTGCAGCAGCAGCCTCTGGGAGAACAGGTGTGAGTCCCTGTGTCGGCGTTTTAACAGGTGGCGGAGCGGATGCTGATGAAGTTGCGGCTTCGGCGTTCAAGACGGTTATGTCGGCAAATGCCGAAGGGTCGGGTGTATTCTGTGTAGGTGCGTCGCTGTGTCGCGATTTGGATTTACTGCCCGGAGGTCGGCCTCGTCTTTTCTGTGCAGATGCGTTCGAAACAGAAACGGCTGCAGTAACTTCTCCGCTGAGTTCCCTGATAACCTGCTCAACTTCGATCTCTACCTGATCAACAGGTTTTCCAAAATCAACAGGCACGGATGCTGCGGGAGTTGCCGGCTGCTTCACGATCGGCGATGAAGGTGCCGCAGTTGCTGATGCCGCAGCTTGTGATTCAGATGTCTCGCCACTTTTCAGACGTTCCAGTTTAGCGACCAACTCTTCGTAGTTCTCCTCACCTTCCGCTCCCGTGCTGTCAATTCGGCCCAGGATGCTGCGAACAGCATCAACCATTTCCAGCAAGCCAGACGTCATCACCGCATTCAGCCGCAACACGCCATCACGCAGCTTGACCAGCAGGTTTTCACCGACATGAGCCACGTGCTCCAGCGTTGGGTATGCCAGAAATCCAGATGTGCCCTTGATCGTATGAATTGTGCGAAACACGCTGGACAACCGCTCTCGATCGTCTGGTGTCTCCTCAAGTGCCATCAAGTCACGGTCGAGTTGATCGAGATTCTCATAGCTCTCCACCAGGAATTCTTTGACGATATCATCAGCCATTTCCACGGGGATCTTCCTTTAGCTTTGCACCTTGAGGGGCAGGTGAATTAACCATCAACTGTAAATCGATGTGCAGTTGCGGCTGGGTGATCGAAGACACTTGTTGCTTTCTTGCCCCAATTTCCTACCCATGTTGCCTATCCTCAACAAAGGGTGTTGGTCGTATCGACTGTGACGCCTCGGAGGGCATTCGCAGCAATAATAATTTCAAAATTCGATTTCTGGTCGCATGTGGGTGCCGACAGAACCATATCTATTCGATCACTCGGGTGACCACGAGCGGCCACGTGGCAACACTGTGTCACCTTGATTCAATCGAGACTACCACACGCTGGAGACTTCAGAATGAACAGCACCTGCGGATCCATTCGCCAATCCAACTTCGTTCCTGTCTCAAAAGCAGTTAGCGGATCGACATGGTCGGGGATGCGTAAAATGTGCGGGCTTATCGTTGCCGGGCTTTGCATTGTGCTGGCGGTGCTGGGCATATTTCTGCCATTGCTGCCGACAACGCCGTTTGTTCTGCTTGCCAGCTATCTCCTCTGTCTCTCCTCTCCGACACTCCATCGTCGTTTTCGCAACTCGCGTCTTTTCAGCCGCCTGTTGACAGACTGGGAAGATCGCGGTGGGATTCGGCAGAAAGACAAATCGCGTGCTATTGTTCTTGTACTATTGTGTTCAAGTGCCACTTTGTACTTCGGAAACTTCTCGGCAACGCTGATAAGCATCGTCATCGCCTTGGTCTCGATTGGGCTGTTTGTAATTTTCCGAGTGCCGTTGGTCCAAGACTCCGAATGAAATGTGCAACTGAGACGGACCCGGGCAGAGGACGTTGAATTCAAATGGATGCATTTCTGGCAAGACTGCCAATTCTGAATCGAGACCTGCAACTGCATTAAGATGGGTTACTCTTTCGAAACGGCTCCAAAAACTATTTCCGGCTTGGAAAAGGGGTCAGGAACCAATAGCCAAATGGCCCAAAGGGTGGGCAGTAGGAAAGTTGCCGTTGACAAGGTGATGTGGCGGAATAAAGATTGGTTTTGTGGGAGTGATTTATTGCGCGAGATCTGACAGTTGGGGTCAAAATTGTGATCCCATGCGATTTACCCGGAACGGGTTTCACAACAAAGCCTGGGGTCGCCGCATCGCGGCGCACCCCAGGTGGTTGGCCGGAGTCGATCCGAACCCCAACGGGGTTCCACATTGGCATGTACACGGTAACGACAAGCTCTTCAGCCCCGGCCACCCATCAATCCATGAATGGCAAAGCAAGCCACACGCTGGAGATTGTTGTGTTCAAGTGCCACTTTGTACTTCGGAAACCTCTCGGCCACGCTGAATGGTCGCCTCAGCACAAGAACACACGCATTGCCATTTTGAACAGCCCACCGTTATCCTGCCGGAATTCCTTCCGGGTAATACAATACCTCGGGCTTTGGTGTCGTCGCAGGCTTTCAGAAGGCGATTTCGCATCTCAGACCAGTAACGAGGGCATCGCGTTCAATGCCGTTCGGCCGGACGATGTACTGTACGTCAGGCTGGATTGACATCCATTCGGTGACGCGGGCCTTATAGAAGAGTTCCATGGCATTTTCGCTGGTCTGTCCGGTCAAGCCACTCAGAGCAGAACTGAAGTCGATCAATGTGAAACCCAGGCCAAGTGTGTCGTGATCATGTCCGGGCAGCAGTCCGCGATAGACGAGTCCGCCGCCGTAACTGATGTCTACCTGATTGCGGTTAGACGGTGCCCAGCTGAACTGGACGAAGGTGCCCAGCCCCTGCTCCTTGTCGTGCTGTTCGGTGAACAGCATCTGGTCGATCGTGGTAAAGAAGCCGTAGTTGCCGTCGTAAGACGATGGTGCGGTGATCGAAAGCGTATTGCTGTTCGTATACCACGCGCCCATCCGAATCAGTGTCAGCAGAGCGTCGTCATTGTCTGCGAAGGGTTGATAGTCCATCTGGCCGATGAAGAACAAACCACGGCTTGTTGTGTTCGACCACCAATTCTGATGGTCAGCTCCGTGGTCGTGTACACCGCCGCCCAGTCGCACTTGTTTGCTGGGCTGGTAGAGCGCGGAGACTGCGAGTGTTTGATAGGGCCATGTGGGCAGCGGAATATTGGCAAGCGTGATGAACGACGAATTGACGAAATCACCGCCAAGATCTGCAAAGGCGAAATCCGCGTTCGCATCCTGACGCCCCATTGTCACGGTCAACAATTCGTCAGCGAAACTATGCCTGTACCAGTATTCCCCCAGCTGCGTAATATCCTGCGCCAGACCCGTATCAATCGAACTGTAATACTGTCCGTCTCCCACAAAGTCGGCCGTCAGCGTGCGGCCGTGATTCTGTTGCATGTAGATGCAGAACTCTCCACCCTGCCACCAATCGGCCAGCTCTGTGTCGAATCGCAACTTCAGGTCGAGATTGCCACGATACCGCGTCGCGTCCTTGGTTGTTTTGCCGCCTCGGGCGTTATTGAAGACTTCTCCTGTGTAGAGACATTCGGCACTAAGCGGTCCAAGGGAATGCCAGCGCTGGTCGAAAAATGTGGCAGGTGGGGCCTGCTCTTCGCCATCAGCTTCGTCTTCTATTTCGTCCTCGCCGGGGCCGTCCTCGTCAACTTGAGATTCCTTCGCCTGACCACGGATCTCCGCTGGCGGCGATGCCTGCGCGAAGGCAGAGAACAGCATGATTGGAACGAATAGAACGAATCTTCCCACTATGGCATCCCTGCGACATATTCAAGTGGACCTGAATTCCACGACATACATATCTCCGATCATCATTCTCGACCGTCTATTCTGACACCTCCAACTGCGCTAAACATCTGTGTGTTATAGCGGTTCGGTGATCTCTGCCGTTGCACATCCGGAGTTGTGGGAAGTTTCGGCAATCTGTGCGGCAAGACTTTGATGCTGGAATGCAACATGAACTAGGGTTGAGGACCAATGTTCCGCCTCGGTTGTGGAATCACTGTACGTTTGCGGCTGTGAATGATGTGCCGGAGTAGATTCAATGTCCCTGCGCACCCAAATCGCATCACTGCTGATCGGGCTGTCAATTGCCTTTGTGACGACGACCTATGCCGTCCATGTCATGGTCGTCATGCCGACCTTTGCAGAACTTGAAATTCGGAGTGCAGAAAAAGACATTTCTCGATGTACGGAGGCAATAAAGCACGATCTTGAGAGTCTTTCAACTACCGCCGCTGATTGGGCTACATGGGACGATACGTGCGGATACATTCAGGGGAAAAATGAATCGTTTGCAACAACGAATCTCGTCGAACAGACGTTCTCCAACGCTCATCTCAATCTGCTGTGCGTTCTCGACACGAATCGCAGGATTGTTTGGGGAGAGTCTCGCGACATGGTGACCCTCAAGGAAATCGAGGTGCCGGATCTGTTCGCAATGCTTCAGGAAGAATCAAACCCTGTTACGACGCACGACAATATCGATGATGCGCGGCAGGGGATCGTGTTAACAAGCAAGGGGCCGATGCTGATTGCATCACGCCCCATTATTACCACGAAACGCGAAGGACCGATCCTGGGCTCCATGGTCATGGGGAGATTCCTCAATGATCAGGAGATTGAAAGCCTTGCGACACGAACGCATGTTTCAATCAGCCTTTGGACGGTCACTCAGGCAAATATGCCTGTTGAGGCACAGCAGTGTCTTAAGCGGTGTTCGGAGAACGACGAAAAACTCTATGAAGTCGTCGATGCGAAGATACTGCATGCCTACGCAACGCTGAAGGATGTCTACGGTAAGCCAGCCCTGCTGATGCGAATTCGTGTCCCCCGTGATGAGACTCGTCTGGGAAGTATCTCAGCAGTGATCGCGACCGGTTGCAGCTTAGCAGGATGTATCTTCACTCTCGTGGCGATGGGGTTCGTCCTGCAGCGGCGAGTTGTTGGACCACTTCAGCAAGTGGCCGCGCATGCGGTGCGAGTTGGACAACGCGGTGACATGACGGCACGACTGAACTTTACTCAGCAGGACGAAATCGGCACGCTGGCCCGCGAGTTTGATGGCATGGTGCAGCGTTTGTCTGATACACGCAGAGAAGTACAAGATTCTAATCATCGGGCGATGGAGCAACTTCACGAACAGGCATATCACGATGCATTGACCGGGCTGCCCAACCGGGCTGCCATTCTTCGTACAATCCAAAACGTGATCGATCGGGAAGACGGCAGTCACTTCGCGATACTGTTCCTGGATTGTGACGGCTTCAAATTGATTAATGACAGTCTCGGACACGACGTCGGGGATGAACTCCTGAAAGAAATCTCGTACCGTTTACGAAATAAACTGCGGCTGGCGGACAGTGTCATGCCCGCCCGACTGGGCGGGGACGAATTCGTTGTCCTGCTTAAAGATCTCGCCTGCCCGGCAGATGCGATCACGGTGGCGATGCGACTTCAACAAACGCTTTCAGAACAATATCAACTAGGTGAACATACGGTCTATTCTTCGGCGAGTATCGGCGTTGTCACCAGCGAGCATCGTTCTGCAACGGCGTGCGACATGCTGCGCGACGCCGACTTGGCAATGTACCAGGCCAAGACGGGAGGAAAGGCATGCTTTGCGGTCTTCAATCAGAACTTGCGTGACAATGCCAGGAACCGGCTTCGCGTTGAGATCGAATTACGCGAAGCAATCTCCAGGGATGAACTTGTTCTCGTGTATCAGCCGATTGTCTCCCTCGAAACAGGTGAGATGGAAGGGGTCGAAGCGTTGTTGCGGTGGATGCACCCGGAACGTGGACTGATAAGCCCCGTGGAATTCATTTCCATCGCGGAAGAGTCGGGGCTGATCGTTCCCATTGGCAGTTGGGCCCTCGACGAAGCTTGCCGACAGTTTGCGGAATGGCAGCACTCGTTGCCCGATGTAGCCCGGCCACCGTGTATCCACGTGAATGTGTCGCGTAAGCAGTTGTTGTCTCCCGATCTTGTTCGGGTCGTCGAACAATCGCTCGCCAGGCATACTGTTCCATCAGAATGCCTCCACCTGGAACTGACCGAGAGCATGATTATGGAAGACCCGGAAATCACTATCGCAGTCCTGAACAATCTCCGACAACTGGGAGTGAAGATCGACATAGACGACTTCGGTACAGGGTACTCGTCATTGTCCTGTCTTCAGGAATTCCCGATCGACGTGCTAAAGATTGACCGCGCATTTGTGGCGAATCTCAAGCGAGTCCGCGACTTTTCCGCAGTGTTGCACGCGGTGATTACCTTGGCAGACAACCTCGGTCTGCAGGTGGTGGCCGAAGGGATCGAAGATGCCGAACAACTTGTCCTGCTTCAGGCACTGGGCTGCCAATACGGACAAGGCTATTTTTTCGCGAAGCCGATGCCTGCTGACCAAATCGGGAATTTTGCCGCCTCGCGACTTAAAACAACTTCGAGCGAAATCGATGTACTCCTGGCAAGCGTGGCATTGGGAATCCCCACAGACGATTTTTCCCTGACATACCAATGCGAGGTGCAGGTATGACCCAGTCCGAGATACGCGCCGCTGCTGAGAGGGGTGTTCCGCCCATTGTTGAAAAGTGCCTGCGGGAAATCCGGCACATCGCGACGCTGCCGGTGGTAACCATCAAGATGATGCGTCTCGCAGACGACGTCAACGCGACTGCGGAAGACTTTGATACGGTCATCCGAAACGATCCGGCGCTAAGTTTCCGCATTCTGAAGGTCGTCAACTCCTCCTTCTATGGCCTGCCGCAGATTGCTTCGATCAACCGCGCCGTTTTGCTGCTTGGTTTCAACGCGGTAAAAAACATTGCAATCTCTGCAAGTCTCCACAAACTATTTCGCACGAAGAACCTGGATCCTCATTTCGACACCCGCGACCTTTGGATGCACTCCGTCGCGGTCGCCACAGGCGCACGCGCCTTAGCGGAAAAGGCGGGATTTGCTTTGGTCGACGAGGCATTTCTTGCGGGTTTGTTTCACGACATCGGGATCATGATCGAGCTACAGGCCTTCCCTCAAAAGTTTTCTGAAATGACCAAACGTCTGTCCTGCGAGCCAGGCTTGACGTTCCGTCAGGCCGAGGAACATGTCCTGGGCGCGACTCACGAGTCATTCGGCACCGCGCTCTGCAGGAAATGGAATTTCCCCATGAAACTCGCGAACGTTGCCGGATACCATCACGAACCAATGCAACTTCCCGAATCCGATTTCGTGCTGCCAGCAATCGTCTATGTGGCGGACGTTTTGGCCGCTCGCACCGGACTGGGATACACGCGCACCGTGGAGACCGACACCGTTGATCAGTGGGTGATTAACGCCTTAAACCTCAGTGAAGCCGATATTGAAACTGTCGCTGAGACGCTTCCCAACGCAGTCCAGGAAGTGCAGGAAATATTTTCCTGCGAATGAGAGAAAATCGGTTCAACGTCAAATGAAGTGCGCGTGCCAACTTTGTCTGCAGGTGGTTGAACAATTTGGGAAACGGCGTTCCGCAAAACGAATCACCCCGGCCTCCCGCTTCAATGCCGCCGCAATGCCGATATCTTTGTCGCGACAGGCTTGAGGACAGCATGGATATTTTTCTGATGAGAGATATCGATGGGAACTTGTTTACTTGTTTATTTTGGGATGGCCCCTGTATTCCCGGCCCGCACCGGCTGAGCCTGCGGATACGGATCTCAAAGCTTTGATGGCCGATGTCAAGGCGCTGGCCGAACTGCGGGCTCGGTTGTCGAGCGTGTTGTGGTTGATGCGGTTTACGTCCGATGTGATTTCACGAGTGCCCAGGAACCCATTGCCGATCTGAAGTCGGCGGACAACGTCTCAACACCAGACGTCAAAGACGTGCGGATTGGACATCGTCAGAAGGCGGGCTGGTTGTCTGAGTGAAACCCGACATCGATTCGCCTGTCCGAATCGCAGCCCCGACGCTTCGTCGTCCTTGCTGGCCGGATCGCTGAAAAAACTGCGACGTACGATTCCTCGCGTGATATCGTGCTGCGATTAGCGGTGAGTCACCGTTTTGGGTTTCGCGACCGCTTGCGTCTAACAGGAGCCATGCTGCGAGCAACCCGATTGCGAGCACCATCAGACTGAGACGAGCTTTCATAACGACTCACTTCCGTACGACAATTGGACAATTGAACAGAACCTCGTATCCCGGACGGTAAACAGCGGTTCGACCTGAGTCAAGATTTATTGCAGAAGCTGCATTGCTGCCGTGAAACCATTCGATCAGGCGCCGGAAATCAGCGACTGACAAGTCGATACCACAAAGGATGACAAGGTTTTGACTGTGCATGGGAAGTCCACGGGTGCCCTCCATCTATCGGCGATGGATGGCCAAAGCGAGGCTTAAAGGCGACGCCGACCCCGACGTGTAAGATCCAGCCGAGTGCGACTCTTGAAACCGTTACCGATGAGCCACGAGATTCACTTGCCGCGACATCGTAGGCATACGACGCGGTCGAAATCCATTTAGGACTCATCTGATCGCTGTAGCAGGCGATCGTCTCCTGCCTGCCAGAATTCGAATCGGGATGGAATAACGCGATAGCCGCCCCAGAACGACGGCAGAGGAACCTCACCGCCCTGAACCTTCTGTTTGATTTCGGCCAGTTTCGCGTGCAGGGTCGCGCGCGAGGAAATGGTGGAACTCTGAGCCGAACACCACGCTCCCGACTGGCTTCCGCGCGGCCGGGTGACGAAATACTTCAGCGATTCCATTGTCGATACCTTCTGTGCCGTTCCTTCAATCCGGATTTGTCTGTGAAGGGGCTCCCAGTAGAACAACAGACCCACGTTTGGATTCGCGGCAATTTTACTGGCCTTGCGGCTGCCGTGATTTGTGAAGAAGACGAATCCATTCTCTCGTTCCAAACCTTGAGCAGCACAGTACGGAGGGACGGGCACCCTTTTTTGAAACCGTTGCCAAGCCCATGGCATTTGGTTCATGTAATCCGGCATCCGTGGCTGCTTGAAACCAGTTTTCAAACTGACGAAACGGATTTCTGTCGAGCTCTTATTCCTGTAGTTCCATCGATTATTGATCCGAAAGCAAATCTATATGACCCAATCAACTGTGACTCAATGTGCAAAATCGCCCCATGGCCGATTGACAAACGCTGTACGCAACGATGAAGTCCGGCTGCGCAGTACGCGCATGAGTCTGTAATAAAACCGTCGGCGAACGAAGTTCATGAAAAACTGCAGCCTGACGCTGCAGACAGGCCGAACTGTTGATATCGATGGCAGGCAGGCAAAAGATCGGATCGACGTTCAGGAATCTGGTGAGGCATGTACGATGCGGCTTGGAATGATGCAGCCCTATTTCTTTCCGTACATCGGCTATTTTTCACTGATCCATGCCACCGATCAATGGGTGGTTTTTGATACCGCCCAATACATGCGCCGCGCGTGGGTGAATCGCAACCGAGTGCTGTGTTGCGGGACGGAGCCATGGAAGTATGTTCGCGTGCCCATTCAAAATGCAGCTCGAAATACAAGTATCAGGGATATCCGGATTGATAACGATCAGCTGTGGGTAAATGACCTGATTGCTCAATTGGATGCGTACCGACTGGCACGAGCCCCGAACTATCAGGCCGTTGTAGACTGGCTCTGGTCTACTCTGTCGGAAGCCGTTCGAATGTCCGAAACTGGCCGGATTTCTGAGCTGTTGGTACATCTCCTGGAATCTACCTGCTACTACATTGATTTGCCCTTTCGACATCAGGTGTTTAGCCAGATGCAGTTATCCCTGCCGGAAGAAACTGGTCCTGGTGAATGGGCTCTGCAGGTCGCTAAATCGCTGAATGCCGCTGCATACATTAACCCTCCAGGTGGACGCGATTTGTTCGATCCACAGGCATTTGCTGACGCAGGTATTCAATTAAAGATCCTGGAACCCAATCTGCTGGAATATTCACAGGGTCGTCCGGACTTTATCGCCGGATTGTCAATCATTGACGCGCTGATGTGGAATTCGCCCCACCAGACCCGACTGCTGATTGAACAATACTCGCTGGATACGATCTGATGCCTTAAGATACGACAGACGAAGCAGGTCCGTTGCTGATTCTGTTAAAGTTGGTCTGCCTACGGAATTATTTCGATCGGGTTTGTGTCGGCAACTTCTGTGGAATCAGTTTCCGTGACGTTTGAATTGATTGATAATAACCAGGTTTACTGTTGGCTGCGGCACGTCCTGGAGCCACGATATCGCGTGATTGCCGAACCGAACGCCGCCTACTTTTCCGAGTTCCTGTTTCGTTATTGCGTGCTGGACGGCAATCAACTGCTGCACGAATTCAGCGGAGATTTTCGGACGTTGCAGCCTGGCCAACTGGTGGAACAGGCGAACACGTTCGTCGCCCGGCTCAACAAAACGGGAATAACGGACACATGCGCCGTTGAACAGCTGCAGAGCAGGTCAGCGAATCCACCGATTGTGGCCAGTCGATTGATACCACTGCGGACGGATGCAACTTACTTCAGTTCGGGACGAGCAGCATTTACGTATTTATTACGCGATGTAGTCAAACCTCGTCGAGTATGGCTTCCAACGTATATTTGCTGGTCACTCGTGTCGGCCATGCAGACGCGGTTCCCCGAGACGCAACTACTGTTCTATCCCGTCGATCGGCAGTTGAATTGTCAGTGGCCAACCAACACAGATTCCGGCGATGCCGTTGTCTTTGTGCACTATTTCGGTCACGCGTGTTCGAAACCGGATGTCCCGGACCACTGCGTCCTGCTGGAAGATATATCGCACGTCCTGACACCCGGTTTGCCGATCAACGGTCAGCACGCATTCGGTAGTCTTCGCAAGACATTTCGAATCGCAGACGGTGGCGTGTTACTGGGGAGATACCATCCGTTCTACGAATCGGACGATCAGTTAGCGGTCCGGCTTCGCTGGCGTGCTCGCGATTGGCGCGACCTGAGGGAAGCCGAAAATATGATGGATCGTGGCTGGACCATGTCAGACATGTCCAGTCAGTCAATGTCGCGAATGTTGAGTGTCAATGTCGCCGCAGCGGCCGAACAACGTCAGCGCAATCAACGATTCCTGGAACGTCACTTCCCAGTGGGCAATCCAATGATTTCGTACCGTGCTGACGAGGTGCCTTTATTGCAAAATGTGCTGTTCTCAGACACGACGACCAGAGATTCGCTGCGATCATTCCTGGCATCAAGGGGCATTTTCAGTTCGATTCACTGGCCCTTGCATCCACTGTTGGCACAACAAGCCAATTCCGTGGACAGCACCGAAGCCGCATGGCTGGAGCAACACGTCCTGTCGATACCGGTTGCTGACGATTTCAATGAAACGCAGATGGCTTTTATCTGCGACGCCGCCAGTGAATGGCAACGAAGTGGCGTGTGATCGGACTGCAGCAGTGTGCCAGTCCTCTGTTTCCGAGAGATCTCCGTGGGTGTTTACCCGTAAAACGCGAGAATAACTCTACTCCGACAAGTCATCGAGTCGATGTTTTTCGCAGGGCGCAGAAGGATTCTGCTCGCCTGAATGATCGGTCATCGACGGTCGATCGAATCGGGTGTTCAGTCGCATTCCGGACGGATTTCTGTCCTGTGTGAGCGCGGCTCATGACTGTGACTGAGCAACCAGCGGGAGTGCAGTGCTTGTCTGAGCAGCAGCTCAGTTCGCTCTGCGGGGGACTCGCATCAGGGACGAACTGTGGCCATAACCTGCTCACAAACCAGATTCCAGTATGGCTACCGTCGGCATGTTGCGGGTGATGTTCAGACGGCCGCTCAGGTTTATGCGGAAGTCCTTCAAATTGACCCCAAAAACGCCGACGCCTGGCATCTGTCGGGCCTGATCGCTTTCCAGAAAAAGCAGTTCGCCGATTCTGAGCAACTGATTCGCCACGCTCTGACATTGCGTCCGGATGAACCTGTTTACGAAGCGAACCTGGCGGCTGCTCTGCTCGCCACGGACAAGAACGATGAAGCGGAACTGTGTTGCCGCCGAGTCTTGAGGCTGGATCCTGAGCACCTGGATGCCATGAAACATTTGGGTACAGCGCTGCGAAAACAACACCGCTCGCAGGAAGCTTTTGACGTCTGTCAATTGCTGGTTCGGAAAGCGCCGTCCGATCCGGACGCACTCTGCAATCTTGGCGCATTACTGAGCGACATGGGTCGCATCGACGAAGCTCATGATATGCTGCTGAAAGCGCGCGGGCTGAACGACCGCCTGCCGCAGATTCATCTCAATCTGGGTTCGGTGCAGCGACACCTGGGCCATTTTGTTGACGCGATGAAGTCACTGAACCAGGCCGCCAGCCTGGCTCCGGGGCTGACTGCGGTCTTGATTAATCGTGGCAATCTGTTGCTGGAAATGTGCCGCCCCGATCAGGCGCTGCAGGATTTTTATCGTGCGCTGGAACAGAATCCGAAATCGATTTCTGCACTCAGCGGCCTGGGGATCGGACTTCAGGTGCAGGGTTGCTGGTCTGAAGCGATGGATGCTTTTCGGCTGGCCAGTCATCTGATCGACAATATTCCGACCGGTGTGTCGTCCGGATCGCATACGCACGCAACCGCACAGCGAAGGCTGAAGAGCAACCTGATCTATTATTCCAGTTTGTCCCCGGGTCTGCTGCGATCGGACGTGTTCGAACTTCATGCCAGCTGGGGGCGTTCGATTGAACAGGGAATCACGCCGTTTGAACATCCGCAGGGAACGCAGCTCAACAGACGGTTGCGAATCGGTTATCTGTCCCCCGATTTTCGGCGACACGCCACCATGCGATTCTTTCTGCCGTTTTTTGCAGAGCACGATCGCAACGTCGTAGAAACCGTTTGCTACTCCGAGACCACACGTGTGGATGAAGTGACGCATCGCGTTCAGGGTCTTTCGGATCGATGGCGCCCAACCTATGGCATGACGGACCAGCAGCTCGCCGAAGCGATTCGTGACGACCAGATCGATATCCTGATCGATGTGGCTGGCCATACATCGGGAAATCGACTGCCGTCCCTGGCGTGGCAACCGGCCCCGGTGCAGGTTTCGTTTCTGGGATACCCGAACACCACTGGTCTGAGCCGCGTGCAGTATTTTCTGACGGACGCCATCCGCGAAGACTCGCAGACCGCAAACTTCTTTACCGAACAGTTGATCGCGATGCCACATGGAGCCGCCTGCTTCGATCCTGGTGACGCGGACGTGAGAATTACTGAACCTCCGCAGCTCCGCAACGGCTATATCACCCTGGGTTCAACGCATCGGTTGGAAAAACTATCGCCCGAATGTATTGGGGTCTGGGTAGCCGTCATGAACAAGATCCCGGATGCGCGACTTTTGTTGATTCGTGATGTTCTGGGAAGCAGCGAAACACTGCGACAAAACCTGCTTCGACGACTGGTGGATGCTGGCATTCAGCCACATCGAGTGGATATGAGCTGGGATGTACCCAGTCCACATCTGGAGATCTATTCGACAATCGACATTCTGCTGGACGTCTTTCCGTGGCCAAGCGGTACGACATCGTACGAATCCACGTGGATGGGCGTGCCGATGCCCGGAATTCACATCAAACAACAAGACGGAATTTCGATCAGTGCCGAGCCTGGATGCACTCGATCATCCGCGTCGTTCCTGCATCAAATCGGTCTGAAATCACTGATTGCCGCCAGTGTGGACGACTACGTTGAATTGGTGGCAAATCTGGCAACGGATGTCCCGCGGCTTTGTCACCTCCGGCGTTCAATGCGCCAGCAGATGATCGAAACGGTCTGCAACGGCGTTCGATTCAGCCGCGATCTGGAGTCGATTTACCGAGCCATGTGGTATCGGCACTGCGGCGTGCCCGTTGAAGAAACCGGGCTGCCACTGTTGAAACGAGCGAAGGCAATCGTATGACAGTCAGTATCGATACTCTGAATCGCACGTACTGTCACCTGTTGGCCGCACGCGCACTTTCGGTTTTGCCGATGATCAGCAAATGGATTGGCCAGCAGGTCAATGTGTTTTTGCGACACGACGCTCAGTACGTTTTTGCAATTCATCATCATCCGCATATTGGCATGGCCAACGTTGTGGAGCTGAACAACGCACGCTTCACTGTTGACGAAAGTGGTCGCATTCAAACCCTGCAGAAATCCGGACCGCTGCCCAACAAGGCCAGTGTTCATGCCTTTGTGTCCGGACAACTGGCCGATCTCAGCAACGATAACTCCCGTCTGAATTCAGACACATGGTGGCCGGTCGTCTATCGACCCGACACTTGCACCCACTTCATGACCAGCGAGCAGTCAACCGACGCACCGGAAATGTGGCGGGCGGTCCAGCACGCAGACCGAGTTCTGATGATTCCTGGGCCCATTAAAGTCTGGTGCCAGGGCCCGGCTCTGATCCAGTGTGATCGTCCTGAACCGCTGATTTCCGGAGGTGTGCGATGATGACAGTCGCTGAGAAGATGACAGCCGCTGAGTCGAAGGTCACTGCCGAGCAACTGGCTGTTTTCGGCGGTGTTCCACTGTTTTCTGAGCCACTGCATGTCGGTCAGCCGGTATTGCCGGACCGCGAACAATTGCTGGCTGACTTCGACGCCGTGATGCGGTCGGGTCAACTGACGAACCACGGACCAATGGTTCGTGAATTTGAATCCACGGTGGCTCGTCTGTCCAATGTTCGTCACTGCATCGCGACCTGCAATGCCACTATCGCATTGCAGATTGTGGCACGCGCGATGGGCCTGACAGGCGAAGTGATTATGCCCGCGTTTACTTTCATTGCGACGGCGCATGCAATGGAGTGGATCGGACTGACGCCCGTGTTTGCCGACGTCGATCCGGCGACGCACACGCTGGATGCAGATTCCGCTGAAGCTTGTATCACGTCACGAACGTCTGCCATTTTGCCGGTGCATTTATGGGGGAACGTTTGTCGACCGGAACAGTTCACTTCGATGTGCAAACGCCACAGATTACGTTTACTGTTTGATTCCAGCCACGCTTTCGGATGTCAGTCGAACAACGTGCCGACGGGCGCTTTCGGTGATGCCGAAGTCTTTAGTTTTCATGCCACCAAGTTCATTCATGCCTTTGAAGGTGGCGCGATTGTGACCAACGATGATCAGTTGGCCGACCGCTGCCGTCGGCTGCGAGCGTTTGGGATCTCCGGCCTGACCGAAGTGTCTGACATTGGCACCAATGGAAAGATGCACGAACTCTCGGCAGCCGCCGGCCTGCGCTCGATTAAATCGATGCCCGCGATTCTGACTGCCAACACAGACAATCGTCGTGCGTATGCTGAGATTTGTGATGTCGTTTCAGGCCTGTCACTCACGCCAGTCCCACGCGGCAATTTCAGTAACAATCAGTATCTTGTGCTAACCGTCGATGAACATCGATTTGGTCTGGGACGCGATCAACTGGTCAGCATTTTACGGGCTGAAGGTGTGTTCGCACGAAGCTATTTCGCCCCCGGCTGCCACCGTTCGGAACCGTATCGCAGTGACAGTACCGGGCGACATGTGCCTGTGCCGCTGCCTGTTTCCGAGCATCTTCTGAAGTCAGTTCTGCAACTGCCGACAGGTATGGCGGTGTCGGTTGGACAGATTCGCCAGATCGGCCGATTGATTGCCTCTCTCCACCGAACCTGCCATCAGATCCAGCGGTTGTGGTCATTGTGTGATGGTCGCGTAAAATTTCACAGTGCCGACGCTGCAGCAACTCGCAGCCCGGCTCCGCCTGTCCCTGCCTTCAGAGAGGCTGGCTAATGCAAATGGAAAATCAAGATTCAAATGGAACTTCCTGTGCAACTCTGAACGCAGTGCAACCGCCTGCGGCAAGGACGGATCCTTCCGTCATGCCGTCACACGTTGTCGATGCCAGAACGCTACTGTGCGATCGCTTACTGAATTCGCCTATTCCCAGGCACGAATTGATTCGTAATCTGGGTTTGTACACGTTGCCTATGGAGACACGCAGGACTCTGTTCTTCAGTGATCTGTACCAACAGATCGTAAACGTGCCCGGCGTGATTATGGAATTCGGTACTCGCTGGGGACAAAACCTGGCCATCATGCAGTCACTTCGATCGATTCTGGAACCGTATCACCATCGCCGCCGCATTGTCGGGTTTGATACGTTTGCAGGATTCCCGTCCGTCACCGCCGAAGACGGACATGCCACTGCAGCGCACGTCGGTGCCTATGACGTCACCGAGAACTACGTCGAATACCTGACGGATTTACTGGCCCTGCGAGAGCAACAATCCCCGTTGCCGGAAGTCCGTAAGTTTGAAGTCATCAAAGGCAACGCACCGGAAATGCTTGAGCTGTATTTGAAGCAGCATCCGGAAACAATTGTTGCTCTGGCGTACTTCGACATGGATCTGTATCAACCGACCGTTGATTGTCTGAATCTGATTCGTGATCGGCTGACGGCAGGATCAATCGTAGGCTTTGATGAATTGAACCATGCCGCTTTTCCCGGTGAGACGACAGCCGTTCGCGAAGTTCTGGGATTGAAGAACATTCGACTTCGTCGGAACCTTTGGAGCGGAGACGAATCCTATTTCGTCGTCGAGTGAAGCCTGCCGCTTTAAAAAAGGGGTCTGGAACCAATAGTGCGGAGCGTCCTCTGGGCCATTTGGCTATTGGTTCCTGACCCCTTTTTTAAGCCTGACAAAGCACCAGGACTAAGCACACATGATTTCTTCAGAAAAGCCACCTGATTATCACCAGATAACGGCGTGTACTGAATCGTACTTTGATCGACTTGGTGATTCACCACGTGGAATGGGGTGGCCGAATACGCCAGACGCGATCCGACGCTATCAAATCATGCTGGATGTGATCCGACAGCAATCCACCCAGACAGATCCGATCTCAGTACTGGATCTGGGTTGCGGCTGCGGCCACTTGTATGAATATCTTCGCAGCAATCAGCTTAACAACATCCAATACACGGGCATCGATCTGTCTAAACGTTTTATTGACCAGTGCCATATCAAATATCCGGCTGCTGACTTTCGTCACCTGGACGTGCTGCAATCGCCTGAGCAACTGGAGATATTCGACTATATCATTCTGAACGGTTTATTCACGTCTCGATGTGCGATGTCGTTTCAACAGATGTGGGAATTTGCCAAATCGTTGCTGTCCCTGGCATTCCACAGGGCTCGTCACGGCATCGCCTTCAACGCCATGGCCAAGCACGTGGACTGGGAACGAGACGATTTGTTTCATCTGCCGCTGGATACGTTTGCTGCTTTCGCGAGCGGTAGCCTGAGTCGTCATTTTGTCATTCGCAATGACTACGGACTATACGAGTTCTCCGCGTATGTGTATCACCGCAAAACCTGTGTTTAGGCGAGCGGCACGAACTCGTCATCCATCGTGAATGAAATCGAGTTCTCAACATTTTTACGATCAATCCCTGCGACCGATTTTGGGTTCTTCACAGTGTTTCAAAGCCCATACGGCCATTGCGGTGCCAGCGTGGCTGATGAAATGGTGGTTGTCCAGGAACAGCGAACGCGTGTGCCAGCGACCACTTTCGCATTGATTTGACTTTAGCCACTTTACACCTTGCCGAATAACGTCATCCGAAGGCGAAACCTCGGCACGCCGCAGTGCATAGAGTACAAAGTGTCAATTCGCGATTCTTGCGACTGGCCGCCCAAGCCAGAAAGATGCACGCAAACTTGACATGTCGTGGGTCTTTCTTTTTTGCGCGAGATCAGAGCGTTGCATTTCCGCCAAACAATGAATCTG
>Ga0105048_10006598_pt1 | contig 18706 bp, 13 predicted proteins | sample MAT05_FD_78382 | JGI IMG/M metagenome (GOLD analysis project Ga0105048, IMG submission 78382) | Freshwater microbial communities from Lake Fryxell liftoff mats and glacier meltwater in Antarctica - MAT-05 | ecosystem: Environmental > Aquatic > Freshwater > Ice > Liftoff microbial mat | place... | reverse complement strand
GGTTTCATGGCTTCATCGCGAGTGACGCTTGGCGATGGCCCGGCGCAAAGGCCCCAGCCGCACGGTGGCGTGGGCAGCCAGCGGCATCACGAAGTCCAGTGCCGCCAGACCCCAGTACCGCGGTGGCACGGCCGCCTGGCTGCTGCCGCCGTAGTGGCGCAAGCGGCCGCGCAGCTTGCGCAGCAGGTTGAGCAGGGTCCAGTCACCGACAAAGGCCGGGTGCTTGTGGGCCATGATCGCGTGGCCCACCAACTGCCGCTGCAGTTCGGCAAGGCTGGCCCGTCGCCAGGGGTGGCTGACCACCGCCGCGCTGGCAAACGCGACCGTGATCCCGGCCCGGCCCAGGCGCACGGCAAAGTCGCAGTCTTCCAGCGAATACGGAAAACGCTCGTCGAACCGACCCAGGCTGCAAAACAGGTGGCGGCGGATGGCGAAGTTGCCGGTCAGCAAGGGGCCGCCGCGCTCGTTGGTCGGCGCGTGGTGGCTGGCGTCGGGGCGCGGCCCGACGGGCAGGACGACACCCTGAAAGGCTTCGCTGCGCGACTGTGCGGCCATCGCCAGGCGGTACTGTGTCAACAAGCCCGGCCGGGGGATGCAGTCGTCGTCCACGAACAGCAGCCAGGCTGCCCGGCCCTGCGCTGCCGCGTGGTTGCGGTTGGCCGCCGGGCCGCGCGCAGGACCCGGGACATAGCCCACGGCCGGAAAGTCGGCGTCCAGCCGTGCCGCCAGCGCGGCGCTGGGCCGGTCGTCGCTGACGGTGATCGACGCCACGCCTGCGGCTGCCGGGTCGGCACAACAGCCCAGCGCATACAACAGGCGCAACAACTCGGCCGGGCGCCCGGCCGAAGGAACGACGATGTCGATCAGGTCCATGGTGTTGGGCTTGGCGTCTCAGGCAGCGGCCAGCGCCCGCAAGCGCTGGCGCATGAACACATGGTTCATGGCCAGATTGGTGGCGGCCACCAGGGTGGTCATCTGCAGCGCGCCGGCCACGCTGCTCACGTCAAAGCACGCCACGGAGAGCGCCGTGCTGACCAGCCCACCGCCCACCACCCAGGCCGGCGGCAGCACCCACCCTCGGGCGCAGCCCAGGCTGTACAGCGCGCCGGACCAGGCTGCCAGCGTGCTGCCGACTACCAACCAGGGCAGGGGCGCCTGCAGCCCCTGGTAATGCGGGCCCAGCAGCGACAGCAGGGCGGCAGGCCAGGCCAATGCCAGCGCGGTGAGCGCAGCAGTCAGCGCAGCAAAGCCGGTATGGACCAGCGTCAGCGCGGCGCCCAGTTCGGCGGCCCGGTGCTGCCGCGCAAAGTGCGGTTGCGCCAGTGCCGCCAGCACCGCACTGAGCAAGGCGAGGATCGCGGCCAGCCGGCCCAGCGCGCCGAGGTCGGCCACCGCGCCGCTTTCGCCCAGCGCAGCCACCAGCCACAGCGCAAACTGGCTGCTGAGAACGTAATACAGCGTATTCGGGCCCTGCAGCAAGAGATGGCGGCGCAGCGCAGCCTTTTGGCTGGGCGGGCTCGGTAGCGTCGCCTCACCTGCAGCGGCCGGGGCTTCGGCGGCTACCCAGTCACGGCGCCAACGCGCCAGGCGCTGGGCCGTGAACGCAGCTGCGGCCAGCGCCAGGGCCAGGGCCAGCGTGGCGTCGACAAACCACGTGCAGGCCAGGGCCACCGCCAGCAGCCGCCCGGCGCTGGCCTGCAACTCAAGCCGCTGCTGCCAGGCCACGTGGCCGGCCAGCCGGGCCAGCGCGGCGTCCAGCGCCGCGCGCATCTGCAGCAGTGCCAGCGCCAGGGCCAGTGCCGACAGCCCCAGGACCTGGACCGCGCTGCCCTGCTGCTGCCACAGCATCCAGGCGCAGGCCGGCGCGACCACCAGCACGACGACGCTGAACAGCCGGCGCTGCAGCGCCGACGCTTCGACGCGCAAGGCATCCCAGCGGCGCCGCGCGCCTGCTGCGCGCAGATCGTCGCGCCCGGCCAGCGCCGTGACGGCACTGGACAAACCCAGGTCGCCCAACACCGTGGCCACTGCAGTCGCGCTCAAGGCCAGAGTCAACAGCGCGTACTGCGCCGGCTCCAGCGTGCGCACCAACAACAAACCCGCCAGCAGGCCCAGCGCCTGCACGCCGGACTGCAGCCCGGCCACCTGCGCCAGCAAGGCCAGGCGGCGGCGCGACATCAAGGCGCGCGCCAGTGCCCAGCGCTCGGCGGCTACTGTCATGGCGCATCGCCCGGCGAAGGGCGCTCGACCAGTTTGGCGTCAACCAGCATGCGAAACCACAGCGCCTGAAAGAACGCGTAGTAAAAGCCCGCGCGGCCATCCAGAAAGCCACCAAGCAGCAGGTAGCGGTAGCCAAACAGAGCCAGCGCACGCCACAGTGGCGGTGCGGTGTAGTAACCCTGCTTGTAGAGACGGCGCCTTTCGCGCGGGTCTGCCGACAGCCGCGCGTTGATTTGCTGGCGGGGAGCTGCAGGTTCTTCTTCGACGTGGCGGCGCAGCTCCTGCACTTCCATTTCGCTCCAGCGGTTGTGGCGGGCGGTCCATTCGTTGAGGTTGCCGACGTTCATGTCGTGCAACAGCCCGCCGAGCCGACGCGCCGGCGTGGCACAGACGAAGTGCTGGTCGTAGAGCCGGTCTTCACAACGCGCAGCGCCGGTCTTGAACAAGCGCAGGTGGTAGTTGGAAGCACCGCCGAAGCGCAGCGCGCGGCCCATGAAGTAGGTGCGGCGCTCGAAGATGAAAGCGCTGGCGCCTTGCGGGTCGGCCAGGGCCTGGCGCACGGCGGCAAGGGCGGCGCTGTCCATGACCTCGTCGGCGTCCAGGTGCAGCTGCCACTGCGCCGAGCCGCCAAAGCGGGCGATCGCCCAGTTGCGCTGCTCGGCGTAATTCGTGAAGGGCCGCTGCAGGCATTGCGCACCCAGGCTTTGAACCAGTGCCGGTGTGCCGTCAGTGGAACCCGAATCGACGACCTGCACCCAGTCGGCCACCAGCAGCGCGGCACGCACGGTTTGGCGGATGGCTGCGGCCGAGTTGAAGCTGAGCACGATGACGCCCAATCGCGGCAGCGCCTGCCCGGACGGCAGCGGCAAGGACTCGGCGCTGGCGGACTTCATTGCGCCACCTTCATTGCGCCACCGCAGCGGGTCTGACCGCCATGGTCTGGCGTAACGGGCTTGGCTCGGCTCGACGGCGCGCCGTGCGCGAAGCGGCCACGCCGGCATGCCGGGTGGCGGCGATGCACAGTCCGGTGAAGAGCCAGCCGTAGAAATTGATGGCGCCCTGGCCGGTGATCTGCCCCAGCAGCAGCACATAGGCGACATACCCAAAGAGCATCATCGGCAGCGGGTCTGGTGTGTGGCGCGTCGCGCGCCAGACCCGGCGCAACAGCCACCCCGTCAGGCAGACGCGGAAGGCGATGAAGGCCATGCCCAAAGCCGGTCCCAGATCGACCATATGGCGGGCAAAGTCGGTTTCAGCGAGCTTGCCGGGCTCGATACCGTCAACCTGTGCGCGCAGCAAGATGCTGGCGTTGCCGCCATAGCCCAGGCCGTAGCCCAGTGCAGGAACCTGGTCGATCAAGCGCACAAAGTCGACAAAGCCGAACAGCGCGCGGCCAAAGATGCCGCCGGTGAAGCCGCTCTCGACCTCGGCTGCCGTGGTCCAGCGTTCGACAAAACTGGCGAATCCCTCTGGATAGACGACGGGATACAGGATCACCCCAGCGGCTGCCAGGCTCAGCGGCCAGACCACTGCGCGCAGCTTGACTCCTGTGCCGCGGCCGACAACGACCAGGGCCAGCGCGAACGCCAGGCACAGGCCGGACTGCAACACCGTGCCGCGGCTGCCGCTCAGGGCCAGACAGGTGCCCAGCGCGGCTGCTGCCAGCGGCAACAGCCAGCGCGGGGCCAGGCGCGCGGTTGGCTGGGCAATGAACGCCGCCAGCAGCAAGGCACAAGCGCTGGCCACGAACTGCTGCTGGCCCGCGCCGGAGCTGAACGGGCCCATCGGCCGCGTGCGCTCGGCGTTCAGGCCGACACCGCGAAACTGCTGCCCGACCTCACTGGCGCTGCCGACGTTGATGGGCGCATCGATGGGCGAAGAAAACTGCCAGGCCACCAGGACCGCCACGGGCAGGGCCAGCACCAAGGTCCAGCGCAGCAAACGCCGCAAGTCCGCAGGCTCGAACTGAGCGCCGACCAGGAATACCAATGGCAGGTACAAAAAGTAGCTGCGCCAACCGTAAACGCCCAGCAGCAAGCGCGTATCGCTGGCCCCGCCGACAGCGGCCTGCACCGCCACCAGCACCACGCCCAGCACAGCCATGGCCCAGGCCAGTTGCAGCCAGCCGCTGCGGCTCGGCCAAAGCCCGTGCCGCGCGGCGTACAGGTAGGCATAGAGCAGCACCGGGTCGCGGATGAAGAACAGGACCTGGCTGTACTCGGGCAACAGCCATTTGCGGATCGAGCCTTCGGCGATGACCAGCAGATAGAGCACCATCACCACCGCGACCAGATGGCGGCGGCGACGTTCGCGGCGGCGCGCTTCAGGCGCCGCCGACTGATGCTGCAAGGCGGTGGCCGCGCCGGGCATCGGCAATCACATCCAGATAGGTCTGCGCCACCCGCGCCGGGCTGTGCCTGGCCAGGTGGGCCTGGGCGTTGGCCCCTGGCTGCACCGGCCGGGCCGGAATGACCAAAGCGCTGGCCAGACAGCGCGCCAGGTCCTGCACATTACCGGCTTCGAAGCTGGCAGCGCCAGGGCCGGCCGCATCAACGAGGCCGCCGCAGCGGGCCACCAGCGGCATGCAGCCGCAGGCCAGGGCCTCGAGCGCCACCAAGCCGAAGGGTTCGGCCCAAACCGAAGGCACGACCAGCAGACGGTGGGCATGGAAAACGCGGGCCAGGGCCGCGCCTTGCAGCGCGCCCATGAACAGCACCTGTTCGCCCAGACCGAGCTGCTGCGCCTGGGTCATCAGGGCCGCGGCCTGCGGCCCGTCGCCCACGATGCTCAGGCGCGGCCGCAGGCCCTGTGGCTGGAGCAGGGCCAGCGCCGCCAGCAGCAGGTCCGTACCTTTGTCGCTGACCAGGCGGCCGACGAAGAGCAGTTCGCGCTGGCGCTGCACACCTGGCAATGGTGCGAAGACGCTGTTGGCGTACGGGTTGGGCACGACCCGCGCCGGCAACGGCAAAGCATCTGCAATGGCCCGGCTGACTGCGATGTTCTGCGCGCCACGAAGCGCCATGCGTTTGATGGCCACCAGCAGCCAGTTGGCGCCATGCGCGTCGAGCCAGTTGTGATGCGCAATCACCCAGGGCCGGGTCAAGAAGAGCAAGGGCCAGGCCAGTCGCAGGCTGATCTGGTTGTGCACGACGGCGTCGCAGTCTGCAACCAACGCCCACAAGCGGCGCAGGGTGGGCCGGCGAACCAGTGCGTACGGGCCATTGGACGGCGGACCCGGCGTCTGCGTGAGTACCGTGACCGCATGGCCAGCGGCCACGAACTGTTCGACCAGCAGCGCCGAAACGGTCTCGATGCCGCCCACCGAAGGACTGAACGGAACCGAACACAACAGCAGCTTCAAAGTAGGGCCTGCGCAAAGAGGAGTTACTGACGCGATGTTTCCGCTTCAGGCTTCAGGAACTGTAAATAGCCCGTGTGTCGGGTGGCGCCATAGGGCACTGGTCCGATCGGACTATTCGTTCCGGCAACTGACACAGTCCCGGCATAAGCTGGCGCCATGCAGTCATCACCGCCAGCGGCCGGGCGCAGCCTGGTCGTCAACTGGAACGCGCCTGAGCTCAACGAACTGGCCGCAGCGCTGGCCCAGCAGGGCCGGCTGGCAGCCTTTGTGCGGCCTTACGTCAACAAGGGCCGGCTGTGGGAGAGGTGCCTGGCACAACTGCCCTTTGCCGGACCAGCCTATGCCGCAACCTTTGGACGCCGGCGGATGGCCCAGCACGAGCTGCTGGGTTGCACTGTCGAGGCGGGTGTATTGGCCGACTTGACTGCAGCTGCTGCGGGCTACTGGCCGGGGCTGTCAGCGCGCAGCCGCGCCAGCATCAAGAGCAAGCTGTATCGCCAGGTGCGCGAGGCGGTGGCCGAACGCGCGGCCCACGTCATGGCCGACGCCGACGCCGACTGCGTCATCGCCTATGAAGGCTTCGCACTGCCGGCATTTAAGGCGCTGCAAGCGCGCGGGGCGGCGCAGGCAGTGCTGAATTACCCGGTGGCGCACCACCGCCACCGGCGCATGAAGCGTCTGGAAGAGAGCGCTTTGCAACCGGCGTTTGCCACGACCTGGCCCGATTTCGACGACTGGGCGCCCGGGCACGAGGAGCGGCTGGACGAAGAGATCGCACTGGCCGATCTGATTCTGCTGGGTTCAACTTACGCACGCGATACGTTCGTCGCCCAGGGCGTGGCCGCCGACAAACTCTGTGTCGTGCCTTACGGCGTCGACCTGGCGATGTTCTGGCCCGCACCGGCGGCTGCAGCCGCGCAACGGGCACCGGACGCTGCTGCCTTCGAGGTGCTGTTCAGCGGCCAGCTGACCCAGCGCAAGGGCTTGTCCTATCTGCTGCAGGCCTGGCGAGACTTCGCCCGGCCCGGCACGCGGTTGACCCTGGCCGGCAGCGTGGTTGGTGCCACACCCTGGCCCGACACCTTTGGCGCCACGTTCAGGCACTTGCCACACCAGACGCGACCGCGACTGGCCGAGTTGTATCGCGCGGCCGATGTGTTTGTATTCCCGACCCTGGTTGAAGGCATGCCCTTGGTGGTGCTGGAAGCCATGGCCAGCGGGCTGCCTGTGATCGCCACGGCCAACGGCCCGGCTGACCTGGTGCGCGACGGCATCGACGGCTTCATCGTGCCCGAGCGCGATGCCGCGGCGTTGACCGAACGACTGCATCAACTCTGGCGGGATCCCGAGCTGCGCCAGACCATGGGCCGGCATGCGGCGCAGCGCGCGCAACAGTTCGGCTGGAGCGCCTATACCGCCAAGGCGCTGGCGGCGATCGACGCGCAGCGGCGTCCGCGCGGCGTCTGAAACAAGTCTGATGCAAGCCTGATGCTTGACTCTATGGCACCGGGGTGGTGGCTGGCTTGTCCAGCACCACGCGCAATTCGCGCACGCTGTCCCAGCCTTCGATGCGCCAGCGGTGCACGCCGCCATGGCTCGACTCGTCGTTGTGCAGCATGTAGAGCTGGTCGGCCGCGCGCACCAGGGTCGGGCTGATGGCGTTGCCGGACATGCCCGGCGCGCCTTCAGGCGCATCCCGCGTGGACGGCACGCCGAACTGGCCGACGAACAGCCCGTTGTCCAGGAAATGCATGAACTGGTTGGCCTGGCCGACGCGGCCCGTTTGTGCATCGGTGTAGAACTCACCGTGGTAGCCGTACAGCACATGCCGGCCGTGGCTCCACAAAGCATTGCCGCCGTAGTGGATGTGGGGATCGAAGGCACGCGTCTGGAAGCTGCCCAGGCCGTCCAGCGCGGCGCTGGGGCTGGCCTGCCAGATCCAGCCCTTGCCCTCGTCGGCAGCCACTGCGCCGAGGTGAAAGCCGTCATTGCCTTGCACCGACTGGTCGAAGAACAGCACCAGCCCGGAGTCGGTGGTCGGAAAGCGCGGGCCTAGCACGCCACTGAACGCGCCGCGGTAGTAAGGCGTGCCCGCAGTCAGCGCCACCTGCGCCAACACCTGCGGCACGGCCGCCCAGCGCGGTTGCCCCGAGGCGTCGAACCCTTCCAGCGCACGGCGCAGCACGCGCTGGCCCTGGCCGTCGGTGACGGCCCAGCGCAGATCGCCGTCGGCATACAGCACCGGCACGCTGACCCCTTCGGCCGGTGCCGGCAGGGTTTGCAGCAAGCGCAGGGGACCGACTGCGGGCAGCTCGACCAGATGGTGGCGCTGGTGCGCGGCCAGCATGCCGTAAGTGCGGCCGTTGCCCAGCGTGACCACGCTGATCAGCCCACCGAAGCCCAGGTTGTGCGCCTGGTTGTCTTGCAGCTCGGCGGGCAGGCCAGGCAGCCAGTTGCGCTTGAGCACCCAGGACACGCCACCTGGCGCCAGCGGCAGCGTGCTGTCGACTTCGAACTCCAGGAAGTTGGCAAATACGCGGCGCCCATTGTTCAGGTCCACCGTGCTGCTGTACACCGCCGGCAGGTAAGCCACCGGCGCGTCGAAGCGGCCGTTGCTGCGCAGGCGCACCAGGCGGTTGTTGCAGGTATCGGTGAGCCACAACGACTGTTCTGCATCGACCGTCATCGCCGTGCGTTCAACGCCAGCGGCGCCGGTGAAGCAAAACTTGTTGATCGCGGCCAAGGTGTCGCGCCGGTAGCCGCCCAACCTGCCGAAGCTGGCCAGAGTCTGACCCAGGCGGTTGTAGCGCTTGACCTGCTGGCGGGTGCCGCCGTCGGCGACCCACACCATGTCTTCGTTGCTGCCGCTGACCGCCACGGCCAAGGGTTTGTGCAGACCGCCGATGCGCGCCGCCACTTGCGGGGCGGCGCTGTCGAGCTGGGTGTAGCGCAGCACCTGGCCAGCGGAAATGACCCAGAGATCGCCGGCCGGCGACATCGCCAGCTGGTTGGTGCTGTCGGCTTGCAAGGCGACGTTCATCTCGCGCACGAAAGCACCGCTGTTCTTGTCGTACAGCCTGATCCGGTTCATGCCGCCGTGGGCCACGGCCAGGAGTCGCCCGTTGCGCTGCACGGCCAATCCTGTCGGTGCCCAGGCAGCCCCGGTCTGCACGCCCAGCACGCCCTTGTAGTCCTGGTCGGGGTAGCAGTTCTGGCCATCGGGGCGCCGGTTCAGGCATATGTCCTGACCGGCGCCAAAGGGCAGGGGCTTGCCCTGGACCGGGTCCAGCGCGGCGACAAAGCTGGTTCTGGACAGGCCTCCCGTGTTCGCCCAGTAAACCCGCCGGGCATCGGCGGCCACCATCGTGACCGCGGCAAAGGGGTCGGTGATCCGTGCCGGCCGCAGATTGATGCGCGGCTCGGCCAGGGCAAAGGCGTGCAAACCGCTTTGCGCTTCGTTGTAGCCGACAGCGTAGTAGACGCGGTCGGCCACCGTGGCCAGGCTGGCCGGCGGCAGGAAGGCCTTGTGCAGGCGGCTGCCGCCGAACTCGAGCGAGCTGTTGCCGATCACGCCTTCCCAGCGGTAGTTGACCTGATGGTGGATCAAACGCATTTCGTAGCGGCCGGTGGGCAGCGGCTGCGCCTGGTCGTCGGCGCCGTCCCAGTTGCGGCTGTGATTGCCTGCAGCAAGCCGCTCGCCGCGCCACAGGGTGCGCAGCAGACGACCACGGTTGTCGTAAACGCCGGCGCTGGTGGTGGCGGCCTCGGGCAAGTCGAACTGGAAAGCCGCGGCGGCAGGCGCTGCGGCGGCGGCAGCGCGCGCTACGCCTTCAGGCTGCGCCGCCTTTGCGGCGAAGGTGCTGTCCAATCCAGCAGCCCGCTCGGTATTCAGCTGGGCCATCATGAGCAGCCCCGAAGACATCGCTGTCTGCGGCTCGGCTGCAGGCCCGTTGGCGCCGTCGCCGCCGCCGCCACACGCGCTGGCCAATGCTGCAAGCAGCCCGACCAGGCACAGGCTCATCCGACCGCCCCACCTTTTGACTTGACCCACAGCGCCCGCTCCCGGGCCCGCATCGGACTCCGGCCTGGCGCAATGGGGCGCAAGGGCAACGGGCGCTGGCGGGCCATGAGAGCCTTATCGGCCGTCGACCGGCTCGCTGTAGGCCCGCTGCGTGGCGGCTGGGATGACTGCTGGCGCGCCATTGCCCACGCGCTGGCGCGGCCGCAAGGCGCGTGCCGGTACGCCGGCGTAAATGGTCCAAGGCGCCAGGTCGGCGGTGGCCAGGCTGCACAGACCGAGCACGGCGCCGTCACCCACGGTCACGCCTGGGGCCACGGTCGCGCGCGCGCCGATCCAGGCGTAGCGGCCGATGGTGATGGGCCTGGCCAGCAGCGCGAAGTCGGGGTCGTCGGGGTCGTGTGTGGCGCTGCACAGAAACGCCTCTTGCGAGACGATGGCGTGCGAAGCCAAATGCACGGCAGCAACGTTGTAGACCACGGCGCCATCAGCAATGGCCACGGCGTCGTCGCAGCGCAGGTTCCAGGGAGCCCAGATGCGCGCGCCGGCATAGATATGGCAGTGGGGCCCGAGCCGCGCGCCGAACAAGCGCAGCAGCCCGGCCCGCCAGGCATGCGCCGGGCGCGGCGAGGGCCAGAACAGCGTGCGCCACACCACCGACCAGAGCCCGCGCAAGAAGCGGCTCTTGGCCGAACTCATCGGGCGTAGGTAAGGGTCGGGGTTCAAGTTGCGGCACGCTAGTCGGGGTTGATGTCGGCATCTTGACAGTCTGTGTGACAGTTTCGCAGGCCCGAGATACCCCGTTGGATCATTGCCCATGGCTCAAAAGGATCATTCATGTGAGGTGGCCTGTCACGGCAGAGTCCTAGCCTTCGGGTTTTGGTTGTCGGACCCGCACCCCGCATGAGCGCAGCCCCCGGTTTGATCATGGCTGCAAGCCCATCAGCGCACGTAGACTGGAAGCACACGCCCGCTCAGCGCCTGTTGCTGCTGCTGGTGCTGGGCCTGGCCATCGCCGCGTTCTGGCCGGGCCTGGAATTCATGGTGGCCACCTGGCAGATGGTCGAGGAATTCAGCTACGGCTGGTTCGTGCCTCCGATCGTGGTCTTTCTCATCTGGCAGCGCAGTGACCTGCTGCGCGCCTTGCCGTTGCAGGGTTCCTGGTCAGGCCTGGGGCTGGTGCTGGCGGGTTTGCTGCTCGGCATCCTGGGCCAGGCCAGCGCCATCCGCAGCTTCAGCCAATACGGCTTCGTGGTCACCGTGATGGGCCTGGCGGCCTGCGTCGTCGGCTGGCGCGGCATGCGGTTGCTGGCCCCGCCGCTTTCGTTGCTGTTTCTGATGGTGCCCTTGCCGCAGTTTGTGCTGCTCGAGCTGTCGCAGCAGTTGCAACTGCTGTCGTCGCAGATCGGTGTGGCCTTCATCCGCGCCATGGACATCAGCGTTCACCTCGAGGGCAACGTCATCGACCTGGGCAGCTACCAACTGCAGGTGGCCGACGCCTGCAGCGGCCTGCGATACCTGTTTCCGCTGGTCGTGCTGGCGGTGCTGGCCACCTTTTTCTTCGACGCGCCGCTGTGGCAGCGCGTGCTGCTGGTGCTGTCTGCGCCGCCATTGGCGATCCTCACCAACAGCCTGCGCATCGGCGCCATTGGCGTCACTGTCGAACATTGGGGGCCGGACATGGCCGAGGGCCTGTTGCACGACTTCGAGGGCTGGTTCGTGTTCATGGTCTGCCTGGTGGCGCTGGCCGCAGAGATGGTGCTGCTGGCGCGTTGGACCCGGCCCGGGCGGCCTTGGTCCGAGCTGTTCAGGCTGGAACTGCCAGACCCCGCCGCGCCCGGCGCGCGCTGGCAGCTGCGGCGCTGGCCGCTGCCGCTGGCTGCAGCGGGCGTGCCGCTGCTGGTCACGGCGCTGGTGGTTGCCGGGTGGCAGATCAAAGGCCAAGCGCCGCAAGAGCTGCCGCCCCGGTTGGCGCTGGATGGCTTGCTGGACCGCCCACCCGAGGGCTACACCACCAGGCCGCTGCGTGTGCCGCAATTGGTGCTGGCGACCCTGGCCGTGGACGACCACCTGCTGGCCGACTACAGCCTGGCGGGGCAAGCCCCGATCAACCTGTTCATTGCCTATTACGGCTCGCAAAGCGGCGGCCAGTCAAGCCATTCGCCACGCACCTGCATCCCGGGCGACGGCTGGCGCGTTTCGCAGCTGGGTCTGGCTCAGGCCGGGCAAGGGCCAGCGCAGCCCGTCAACCGGGCGGTGATCGAGAAGGGTGAGCAACAACAACTGGTGTACTACTGGTTCCAGCAGCGCGGCCGCCTGCTGACGGGGGAGCTGAGCGTCAAGTGGTACATCCTGCGCGACTCCATCGCCACCGGCCGCAGCGACGGCGCCATGGTTCGCCTGGTGACAGCGGTGTCGCCGACCGAGAGCCTGGCTGACGCAGACGCCAGGCTGGGCGCTTTCATGACCCGGCTGCAGTCGCGTTTGCCCGCCCACCTGCCCCCCTGAAAACGAGAGGTTCAAACTTGTCCCACCACCGCCGAAGCTGGCCGGCCCGCAGGGCCCTGCTTTTGCTGATTTGCTTGCTGGCGGCTTGCAGCAGCAAGTCCGAACGTCTGGCCAGCGGCCTGGCCAAAGCCGCCGACTTTGTGCGCGTGGCCAACTGGGACAAGGCCAGCCTGGAGGTGCGCAACGTCTTGCAGATCGACCCCAGAAACGCCCAGGCCTACTTCATATCGGGCCAGGTCGACGAGGGCAAGCGCGAAGTGCAGCGCGCCTTTGGTGCTTACCGCAAGGCGCTGGAGCTGGACCCCGCACACACCGACGCCAAGTTGGGATTGGCGCGAATCTACCTGCTGGCCAACGAGCCACAGCAGGCCGAAAAGCTGGCCGGCGAGGTGCTGGCCGCAGACCCGCGCAGCCTGGGCGCGCGCACCCTGCAAGCGGCGCTGCTGGCGCGAGGCGGCGACGTGGCCGGCGCCCGGCAAACGGCGCAGGCGGTGCTGGCCGATGCCAACTCCGGCGGCGGCACGGTGTCGACCGACGCCAGCCTGCTTCTGGCCGGCCTGTACACCAACGCGGGCGACCTGGTCGCAGCCTTGCGCGTCGTCGACCAGGCCCTGCAAGCTGCACCCGAGAACCTGATGCTGCTGCAAGTCGGCGCCGAGATTGCCGGCACGGCCAAGGCCGCACCGGCTGTCGCAGCGCAGGCCCCGGCTTATCTTCGCCGCGCCGTGGCGGTGGCGCCGAAAAACAATGCGCTGTGGGCCACCTGGGCCATGCACCACGCGCGCCGCAACGAAGTCGATGCCGCAGAAGCCGTGTTGCGCGACGCGGTACGCGGCCAACCCGAAGACAGCGCGCGGCGCTTGATGTTGATCGACCTGCTGGCCACGCGGCGCGGGCCGCAAGTCGCAGGCAAAGCCTTCGACGAAGCCGTCGCCGAGAAACCACGAGACACCCGCCTGCGCCTGGCCCACGCCGACTTTCTGCGCACGGTGGGCCGCAGCGCCGATGCCGACCGCGTGCTTACGACGCTGGTGGCCGACGAAGGCGATGCGCCCGCCGGCCTGAGTGCAAGCAACCGCCTGGCCAGTGCCAGGATGGCGGCCGGCCAGGTCGAAGAAGCCGCCGCTCTGGCCGAGGCCGTGCTGCGCGCCAGCCCGCGCGACGGCGCGGCTTTGGTCACGCGGGGGCGCATCCAGCTGTTGCGCGGCCGGGCGCAGGAGGCCGTCGTCGACCTGCGTGCGGCCTTGCGCGACCAGTCCGACTCGGCCGAAGTCGTGGGCCTGCTCGCCCAGGCTCATCGTGTGGCCGGCGAGCCGCAGTTGGCGCGCGAGGTGCTCGGCGAAGCGGTGAAGAACAACCCCCGCGTGGCTGAGTTGCGCCTGCTGCTGGCCGCCGACCTGATCGACAGCCGCGATTTCAAGACCGCAGCGACCGAGATCGACCAGGTACTTCGCAACGAGCCCACGAACCTGCGCGCGCGCGACCTCAAGGTCGCGCTGGCCATGGCGCAGCGCGACAACGCCGGGGCCGAGAAGATCTATCAGGAACTGCAGGCCTTGACCCCGCAAGACCCGCTGCCGGCTTTGCGGCTGGCACAGCTCTATACCCAGCAGCGCCTGCCGGAAAAGGCGCTGAAGGCCTACGACCGGGCCGCCAGCCTGGCGCCGCGCGCGCCCGAGCCGGCCATCGGGGCGGTGGGCTTGCTGATCGCGCAACGGCGCTTCGACGCGGCCGGGCAACGCATCGAGCGGCTGCTGGCCGAGCCCGGCACGCAGGTGGTGGGCCAGCAGCTCAAGGGCGACCTGGCCATGGCGCGCGGCGACCTGGCCGGCGCGCAGCAGCATTACCAGAAGCTCGCCGAACTGGCGCCGGCGTTGCCCGCCGGCTACCTCAACGCCGCCCGCGCCATGGCCGCGCGCGGCGACAGTACCGGCGCGCTGGGGCTTCTGGAACTGGGCGAGAAGCGCAACCCACAGACCTTGGCCCTGCCCTTGGCCAGGGCCGAATGGCTGACCCGGCTGGTCAGGTTCGACGAGGCCATCGCGCTGTACGAGCATCTGCATGTCCGGGCGCCGCAGGACGCCGTCGTCCGCAACAACCTGGCCTATCTGCTGGCTGACGTGCGTGGCGACCGGCGCAGCCTGGAACGCGCAGCCAAGTTACTGTCGGGCCTGGAAAGCTCAAACAACCCCAGCTACCTGCACAGCCTGGGCTGGGTGCGCTTTCGTCTGGACCAACCGGCTCAGGCGCTGCCGTTGCTCGAGCGTGCCGCCGCATTGGCGCCGAACTCGCCGCTGCTGCAATTGCACCTGGGCCTGGCCCTGCACAAGTCTGGCGACCGGGCCCGGGCTGAAACCCTGCTGCGCGGCCTGATCCAGACCCAGGCCCAGCTGCCGCAGATCGAAGAGGCACGAAGGGCCTTGAATATGCCCCCGGGCTGAAGCCGCGGCGCTCAGAGCAGACCGCGACTGGCGTCGAAACCCGGCAAGGCCATCTTGGCCAGGCTCTGCGCCTGGTGCTGCAAGCGGTGGGGTTGGTACCAGCGGTGCAGGCCGGCGGTCATGGCCGGCCCGTCCGGCGCCACGGGCCTAGGCGCTGTCCCGACCTTTGCCCGGAGGCCAGCGCCGAGTGGCCAGCCCACGTACTCGCGGCCCTGACACAGGCCGTCGGCGTCATGGCCGCTGGCGTCGAGGTTGATCGGCAAGCAGCCCTGAACGGCATAGGCCGCGAAGACCGACGACTTGGCCAGCAGATGCCGCGGGTAGGCGATCAAGCCCCAGCGGCTGGCCTGCAAAAGGGCGCCAACCTCGTCGGCCGCCAGCCGGCCCACAACGCGGTGCGGCAGGCCCGGTGCGCGCCAGGCGCCGCTGTCGCCGTCGCCCACCTCGATCAATGCCTGCACGCCGAGATCGCGGAAGAGGCGCTGGGCCAGGCCCCCGCGTTGCAGCGCCTGCAATGCGCGCCGCCGCGTGGCCGCGGCGCCGAAGACCACCAATGTCGGGTCGCGCTGCGCCCAGATGGTGGATATTGAGGCTTCAGGGATGTTGCTGAACACCGGCGCCACCTGCAGGTTCGGCGCCGCCGCGCCGTTGGCCAGCAACCATTGCGCGTGGGCCGAGGTGGTGGTCCAGCTGGCATCGGCCAGGCCCTGCAGTTCCCGAGCGATGCCAGCCTGCAGACCACCCAGCCAGAACGCGGATCGCCAGGGCGGCCCGTTGGCAAACAGCTCGTGAAAGACAACCACCACGCGCGCTGGCCCCAGCAAACCCTGTCTGCCCTGCCGCAGCCTGCGCAGCGCGGTGACCAGCCAGGCACACAAGCCGCGCTGCGCGTAGCCATAGCCCGAGTAATGCAGCACGATGGCCGGCGCCGCGCTCGTGCCCAGACCGCCAACCCGCCGGCCCAGAAGTCCATCGCCCAGATCGAGCCGCCGGCCCTCTTCGGCGGTCAGCGTCAACACCTGCGAAACGATGCCCAGCTTGTGCCACTCGCCCTGCAAGGCCCAGGCGCAGTCGTGTACGCCGCCCGGGCCGGGGGGAATCAGCTGGACAACACGGGGCGGGCTCAATGCAGCGCGCACTTTGCGCGTCAGCGCTGCGTGGTGATCGGCTTGAGGCTGTTGGCCACACCGAGGTTGAAGCTCAGCACCTTGGCACCGGTGGCCTGCACCGTGCCGGCAGGCGCACGCGCCACGAACAAACCCATGAAGGGCGCCGGCCCACCGGCTGCGCTGGCGTAGACGATGTCCTGACCGAAGTCGGCCACGCCTGGCAAGGTGCCCAAGGTGGTGGCCGCACGGGTTGCGCTGTCAAAGGCCATCAACGTGGTGTCACCGAAAGCGCGCGAGCCGTAGCCACTGACAAAAAGAAAGCGTGTTCGGCTCTCGGTGACGTTGAAGAAGCGCGTCGAGGCTTCAGGTTGCAGCAGCGGAAAGCCGCCAACACTGGTGCTGTACAGCCGCGCGCCAGCTTCGTCGATGAACTCGACCGCATAACCGATGCTGGCGCTGCCGACGTTGACCACGCGGAACAGCTGATGCACCGCGTTGGCGCTGGTCAGCACGGCGCTGAGGGTGGACACCGGAGTGGACTCCAGCGTCTGCGTCTGGCCGGCGCCGGACTTGGCGATCGACAGCAGCCGGTTGTTCTGCGTGCCCAGCACGCTTACAAACAAGCGCGCCGTGCCCATGCTGGCGTTGCTGATAAGGCCGTCGCCGCTGGCCAATGCGGCCACGGCCCCCGAGCTGCGTGTCACCTTGAGCACGCTGAAGCGCCCGGACGCGGTGGTGTTGCTGTTGCGAAAACTGTAGAAGCTGTCGCCGTCAAAGCCGATCGGCTGCCAGTTGCCGCCACCCGTCAGGCCAGCGTCCAGCGCTCGCACGCCCACACTGGGCGCGGAGCCAAAGTCAAGGATCGACAGGCGCTGGCCATCGTCGGCCAGCGCGGTACTCGGAGCCGACAGCAGCACCGAAGCGAAGTTCGGCTGACCGGCCGAACGGATGCTGGCGGTGCTGCTCACGCCGGTGCCCGAGGGCGGCCAGAAGACCACCCGGTTCGCATAGACCCAAGCGCGCGATACCCACGTTGCCGGGTCGCGGGTGAAGGCCAGCGGGCTTTCGCTCAAAGCCGTCAGCCGCGGCTGACCGGTGCTGGTCAAGGTCAACTCCGCGAAGCCGTCGTCGGCGCTGTCGCAACGCCCATCCGGGCCGGCGCTGCGCAGCACAAAGCGCGAGTTGAACGGCTGGCCGTAATCGACCGCGTCTAGGCCAGGTACCAGCCGGCAGGCATTGGTCGACTGGGCGCGCTGCACCCGTTGTGCGGGGGCGCTGCCGTTGGCTTCAAGCGGCAGTGCGCGCACGTCGCCCGCCACGACGTACATCAGCGTATGCGCGCGCAGGCCGCTGACACGTGCGGCGGCGGTCTCCACCGTGCCGATTGACAGCAACCAGACGTCGTTCAAGGCGGCGCTCGGCGCTTCGACGACGTACTCGACCTCGGCCGCGTCAGGATGGATCAGCGACAAACCATAACGCGGCGCTTCTGCGCTGCCCTGGGCCTTAAGAACCCAGCTGTAGCTGCCGCTGGCCGGCGCTGCATTCATAACGCCCGGACCGTCGCCACTGCCGCCGCCGCAGGCTGTCAGCCCCATCGCGAGCGCAGTGATGACACTGAGAGCCCATCCCGTCGTCCTTCCGGCGCGGGTCAGACCACAGTGATACGGCAACGGCCGTCGGCGGGCTATCAGGTCCATGGCGCAATGAAGCTGGGCACGGGCCAGACGCGGCCGCACCAGGGATGAATGGCGCATGAAGGTGCGCCGTGGACTGCCAGGGTAATGGCCCTGCATGACAGTTCGGCTGCAGCTCCCTGCCCAGATCGGGCCAGGCGCCTATCCATGGGTGTCTTGCGCTTTGCGCAGCCAGGGCAGCGGCGGCAGCCAACGCCTTTTGGACGGGTGCGGCGCCGGACGGCTGAGCACCGAGCCGATCAGGTTGAACGGGGCCAGCAGCTGCGCGGCCAGCTCCAAGTCGGCGCTGACGGTGGTGCCTTGTTCGACCACCATCAGACTGGCCTGGGTCTGCGGCAAGAAGGCCAGGGTGTCGGCCTGCTCCAGCAAGGGCGGCAGGTCGAAGATGATGATGCGGTCGGTGTAGCGTGCGCGCAGCTCTTGAACCAACTGCTGCGCTGCGCGCGAGGCCAGCAACTCAGCCGAGTCCAGGTGGCTGCCGCGTCCCGCCGGCAGCAGCACGAAACGGTCGACGCCGGGGTTGATCAAGAGCTCGGGCAGCGGCAGCGCCTGTCCCAGCTGTTCGCCCAGGCCGTTCAGCCCGGACAGCCCGAACAGGCGTTGCAAGCCCGTGCCGCTCAAGTCGGCATCGACGAGCAGCACGGTGCAGTCCTGCTCAGCTGCGATCGTCAGGGCCAGATTGAGGGCGGTCAGCGACTTGCCTTGTGCGGGACGTGCGCTGGTCACGGCCAGCACAGTGTGCTTGTCCTGACGCAGGCGCTGCAGCACCTGGGTGCGCAGCATCCTGAAAGACTCGGCCAGCTCGGACCGGTCGCGGCGCACCACACCTGCGCACAGCATCAAGCGCGACCCGAGGTCGTTGCGCACCGCTGTCTGGGTGTAGGTCACGTGCAAGGGGCTTGACGCCGAAGACTCGGCGGGTTCGGTCGCGGTGCGCGGCAGGACCCGGACGATCGGCTGCGCAGGACTCTGCGGCTCGCTCATGACACCGTCATCCCGCTCGGGCTTTGCAGGGACGGGTACCGCACTCATCCCCCCAGCCGCCGCAACAAGCTGAACCAGGCCACATCCAGCGGCATGAAGTACAGATGCACGGCAGCCAGCCCGCCGACTGTAAATGGCAGCAGCAGCAGCAAGGCGAAGACGCCCAGGCTGCGCTGCAGCGGTGCCACGCTGCGCGCGAACAGCGGTGGCGGTGGCTCGGGCAGCACCGCCAGCACAGGCACACGCAGGATGCGGGTGACGGCTTGGGCGCCGTAGACGCCGCTGTCCAGCGCTTCGCGCAGCACCACGGCCAGCGCGCTGCCCAGCAGCGACAGCACCAGGCCGATCCACAGGATGGCCGCGCGGTT
>Ga0105048_10006595_pt1 | contig 18710 bp, 18 predicted proteins | sample MAT05_FD_78382 | JGI IMG/M metagenome (GOLD analysis project Ga0105048, IMG submission 78382) | Freshwater microbial communities from Lake Fryxell liftoff mats and glacier meltwater in Antarctica - MAT-05 | ecosystem: Environmental > Aquatic > Freshwater > Ice > Liftoff microbial mat | place... | reverse complement strand
TTTATAAATTCCATTTGCTAAATTTTCGGTGGGAATAAATGCATCTGATGTGGATGTTTTTAATACAGAAGATCCCATTTTTTGAGATAATCCATCGTACACTTCTATTAAACCCAATTCTTCCGATTTAAAATAAAATCCAGTGGAATTGGTCGGATTTGGATAGAGAAAAATCTCACCTCCCATGTGGAAGGCAATATTGCTGGTTGTACTACCATATTCATGCGCGCCTGCATCCAGGTTGTTGTACATAACCCGATTCTTAAAATTGGCAATATGCTTGTACTCATAATTTGGAAATAGCGAATAAGTGCCCGCCAAACCTGCGTTTTTTCCTATATTCACTGCCGGAGACGTGGCACTGAGTTCATATTCTTGGTTGGGTACGCCTGTAAACTTTAATTGAGCCAGTGTGCCAAATACATTATTTGCAGAATCCAAAATGGTAGGTGTATTGAAAGTAAAAACGCCGTTTCCGGCGAAAATATTGTTTTTAACAACTGCTTTATCTACACCACCAATAAGGGTAATAAAATTGCCAAGACTCCGCTGATTAACCAACGTATTATTTACAAAATAGAATTGGTGAGGCCCCAAGTTTGTCAATCCTTCGAGTCCAAATTCCACCAAATTTGAATTTTGCGATTGTGGTCCTTTGATCATTTCGTTGCCTACCAAAACCGCAACTCCGCCGTTGGGCAGATCTATGCTGCGACTTGCGGTGCCATCTGTTCCATCGTCGAAACGATTGTATTGTATGATGTTTATGTTGGCGCGGCTCTTCAACTCATGTCCCACTTTGGTGTGGTGCGAATAATTGTATAGAAAGTTAAGTTTTTTGATATGGCCTATGTACAAATTGTGTGAATAACCATCTCCGGCGCCATTGTTGTAAAATTCGCAATGCCGAATATCTACCACATTGCTGGTATCTGCCCCGCATAAGATTCCATTTTCGTTGTCGTGAAAATAGCAATGCGTCACCGTTAATCCACTTCCCTCCTGGCGAATACCGGCTCCATTTTTATCGATACAGGCGCACAAAGAAAATTCAATAGAATCCACCAATGTATTTTTGCCCGCAATAACCCAAATGGCTTTGCCACCAAAATTATTGCCATTGGCACGCAAATGCGCAAAACCACCCACCCCTCTTAATGTTAAATTGTTTGCCGACCATTTGCACACATCATTGTCGTAAATGCCTGCATCCACCAACACCAAATCACCGTTTGCTACCAAAGTAGAAACTTGGCTTGGTTTTGTATAAATGCGTGTTGGTCCTACGTTCCAAGATTTGGCCTGTAAGCTTAACTCAAATAAAAAGACTAGAAAAAACACGAATTTGCAACTTTTCATGGATGCAATTTACGGAATTTCGTAAGAAATGTTTATTATCGCAGTATGGAGAGGGTATGTTTGGAATGTGGTTCGGTAATCAAAGGCAGAGCCGATAAAAAATTCTGTGACGACAATTGCCGCAGTATTTATAACAATAAGCGAAATGGGGATATTTCGGCCTACATGAAACGCATCAATGCCATTTTGCGCAAAAACCGCAATATTCTAGCGGAACACAACCCAATAACAACTGCAAAAATCAATAAAAAACAATTGCTTTCTGAAGGATTTAATTTTGAATATTTTACTTCTACTTTTACCAACAAAGAAGGCAAGGTTTATTTTTATTGTTACGAACAGGGTTATTTACCCATTGAAAATGATTGGTTTTTTTTGGTCAAGAAAAAAGAATATTAATGTCTTATTTTAAATTATTTTTAGATTTATCGTATGACATCTAGTAGTCCATTATCACCGCCTGCATTCAATTGGGATGCTTGGTACGCTGCCATTGGTGGTAGAAAAATTCACATAAAGGAAGCGGATGATATTTTAAATTCCATTTACAACGATCAATATTTGCGTTTTGAAGGGGAAGTAAATCCTGTAAAATATATTTTTAAAACCACCACAGAAGCTGCCGAAACGATAAAGGCAAAAGCACAAGAATTGGGTGCAGATATTGTGGGCATTTGTTTGATAGAACCCAGCGATATTTATAGGGGAAAAACAGTGTCTGAAAAATATGCCATTGCACTGGGACAACGCATGAAATACAAGGCATTTCAAACGGTACCGAGCCAAGAAGCGGCCATAGAATGTTTGCGCATTTACCATGCATTGGGCGAAACCATCATTGCATTTGCCAATTACATCCGCAGTCTTGGATATACTTGCAAAATAGAACACCCCATTGGCGATAGCGATATATTGCATGTTCCCATAGGACTAAAAGCTGGATTTGGCGAACTGGGCAGACATGGCAGCATCATTCACCCAAAATTGGGACCACTTTTTCGCATGGGTAGCATCATTACCAGTATAGAAATGGAATGCGACAAACCCATTGATGCGGGTATTGCCGCGTTTTGCGATACTTGCCGTGCATGCCGCATTTATTGCCCAGCCAATGCCATCCCCGACGAAAGGGATCCGAAGGCGGGCAAAGACCATTTGGGGAACGACCGATATTTGGTAGATACCGGAAAATGTTTCCCCTATTTTGCAAATAATTTTTATTGTTCGGCATGTTTGCCAGTTTGCGTATACAACCACAAAGAATGGGCAAAAGATTTTGATGGTTTTGCTACTGAAAATTTCCCCGTTGTCGTATTTAAAACCCCGCCAGAAGTTGCAGATGAAGTAGATGCCAATTTAAAGCACAATTATCCAAAATTTAAACGCGGTATAGGGCCAAATATGGGCTTGGTGAATCCGAAGTGGTCCAAAATTGAATAAATTGTTGTGAAATGCAAATGCAATCCTCTGCGGTATGGGCGTGTAAGAATAAAATTAGAATTTCCCCTTCTAGCACCAACTTGTCGCAATCATTTTCATCCTACTTTGCGTAAGGTGAAAGATCGTAGTTAAACTTTTATTATCAATTCCATTCCGCGGCGGCGGAGTATAGGCTGACCCAAAATTTTCCCGTTAATCAGTAAAAATCAACATTTCTCCTCCACTTTCCCATCCGCATGTTTTGCAAACCTACCTCGGGCTCTGTCGTGCACTTGGTCTGTTTTTGGCCAAGGCCAACCGCCAAATTGGGTTGCGTGGTAATCGTCAAACGCCTGCATAATTTCTTCTTTGGTATTCATTACAAATGGACCGTATTGCATTACAGGCTCCGCAATGGGTTTGCCTTGAAGCATTAGAATTCTGGATTCTTTTGCACCATTTACAATTTCGATATCTTTGTCTGGCAATACTTCCACCGCTGTGTATTTGGTTATGGTTTCACCCGCTATGTTAATTTCATCACCTACATAAAAATACAAATTTCGGTTGACGCCAATTTTGGATTTAGGAATGGTCCAAGTTGCATTGGGTTCGAGGGTAATGTTCCAGACACAAACGTCATTCTCGGCATCGGAGGCCCAGCTATTGGGTGGTGGCAATGGGGCTATTTTATCTTCTAGTTTGCCAGCAATAACTTCTACTTCTGTTTTGTTTTTTTGCGCATCCAAATGGGTGTATTTTGGAATACTTTCCTTCCATAGCATGGTAAAATAGGGATCTACCATTTTGTTTTTTTTGGGCAAATTCAACCAAATTTGAAACAACTCCATAGTATTTTCTTGGTCTTGGTGAATTAACGGAAACATTTCAGAATGTTGCACTCCTTTACCAGCGGTCATCCATTGCACATCTCCATCGCCGTATCTGCCAGCGGCACCCAATGAATCTGCGTGATCTACCAACCCTTTGCGCACCACCGTTATGGTTTCAAAACCACGGTGTGGATGACCCGGAAAACCCGGTATCGTTTTCCATGGTACATTCTAAATCCATCTTTAATGATAAAATCATCGCCCATATGCCGGCCTTGCAGCAGCGCATCACCCGGACCCATATTCTCGTTCCCTTTTGGGAAATAATCTTCGTGGTGCACGCAAAACAAAAAAGGATCTGCGGTTTCCCACTGAAATCCAAGGGGTTTGGTGCTTAATATTGTTTTTTCATTCATCGCTTCTTTTTTTTCAAAACTGGCATCTTGCATAGATTTGGCCAAAGCAACAATAGGTGCTGTAAATGCAGCCCCTACTCCAACCCCAATTCGCGCTAAGAAATTTCTACGGTCCAATTCTTTTTTCATATTTGTTCAAACAAATTTAATACAGTTTTGGGATTTTTCATAATTTTATTTTTAACGGCTTATTTTAGGTGTTTTTCACCCATGGTTATAAATGTTAGACCCCCCTGGGGTCTTTTGATTTCGTTTTTATTGATTGGATATGCATCACTTTCTATAGAATAAAAATTATTATTTCAGCTCTTCGGGCTTGCCTCAATTGTTGTTTAATAATCCAAAAGGGATGTTATTTTTATAACACCAGATTAATAAAAAGATTTAACCCAGAAAGGGTGATATTCTGTTTTTTTTGTTTGGACTTATCGTTGGGGATCTTCATGTATTTCACTGGGGTTTGTCATCATTTTTGCGAAACGGCAAAAAAGACGCCAAACCCACTTTTCGTTGCTTTATAGCCATGGGTTATAAATGTTAGACCCCCCTGGGGTCTTTTGATTTCGTTTTTATTCCTGTTTAAAAGCCGATTTATCTTTTACCTTTCTTAATATAGTACTAAATTTTAATTGACGAAAACAGCCGATTTACTATGGGTTATTTCATTAAACAAAACTTCATACGCCAACCTGAAAAGATCTTCTGCTTTAGTTGGAAAGGGCAGTGTTTTCTTCCCATTTTCATCTAAAATGCCCACATAAATATGAACCGTTGAAGTGTCTTTCTGAATAACCCTAACATTGTTATATTTCACCAACCAAGCGTCGTAATGTTCGACCAATTTGCCTGCTTGTTCCAGCAAATGTGGTGGAATATATTGGCCGTTGGAAAGGATGACGTCTCTAATCAATTTATTGGATGCAAGCATAACCTCATCTTCTAAAAACGGATCGTAAGCATTGAGCTTACTATATTGACTGTCAAATGCAAGCCGGGTGCGATTTAAATGCACATAAACCTGCCCCAGAATTTCTGCAGATTTCTTTTTCCAATCAAAATCCGTATTTTGGATTTTTGAACGCAAATCGAATTCATGCGCGATTTCAGCTTTCAATCTTTCAGTTTTGCGGTTAAAATACAAAGCTACGATTCCAGAGGTGATGGTTGTAAACAGCCCGCTGCTGAGGATGATAGTTAAAGTTTCTGACATAATTTGGGATATCAAAGCTACAAAAATGAATGGTATTTTTTCTACGCAACCTATTTTCTTTTCTCCAATAGAACCAATCCTGTTAAAATACTCCGTTCATTTAAAATAGCACCTATAATGCATTAGGTATTATCAAATATACTGTATTGCAAATTCATTTTATGAAAATTCCATCTAATGCCCTATGTTTAACCTTACTGTGCATACTGACAAATCCCTTGTTCAGCCAAGCCTGTTTGGACAAATTATATGCCGCAAATAAATTGCTTTCCACGGGCAAAGCCGATGCATGCATTCAGCCAATTCGACCCTGCAATATACCGTTTCCTTCCAGTAGCAGATTTAACCTCAAAAAGCCCGAATGCAATAAATCCACAACCATCAATATCAACGCCAGCAGTTGGTATGTTACCAGCAAATTGGTAAGGCTTATACCAAGGATAACCAGAACCCAAAGGATCTACCGAAGTTGAATTGTTCAACACAGCGGGAGTTAAAGCTCTCATTCGGGCTATCATGGCTGCAGTACGTGGAAATGGCGGAGTGTTGCCAGTAAAAGAGATCCACAGTCCGCTAAAAATACCTATATCTGGCGGACACAAACCTGACGGCCAATTTGTAACAGAACCATACTTATGTAAAATAGATAAAAACGGCAATATACTTTGGGTTAATTATTACCGCACTGCAACATCAGGCTATGTTTGGTATGCGTTACAAATATCAAATGAGACCATTTATTTTACAGGAAATACAAATAGTTTTGGCAAAAGGGTTAATGGCTCAGATGTTTTTTTATTTAAAACAGATCAGCACGGTAATTTAAAATAATTCCTATATTTCTAGAAACAACTTAAGAAATATCCAAATTGTATTTCAACAACAAACCCATCAGCCCGGTTTGAGAAAACTTGGCTTTTTTCATGCGATTTTGCTCTGGATCTAGGGAATAATGGATAGCAGTTCTAAAATCGGCCTTTTCCAGAAGGGTGCTGCCAAATATAGCCCCAGCCATATCGCAACGGTCAAAAACCGCTTGGGTTAAATCTGCTTCGCTAAAATCTGTATCTCTAAGTGTGCAATTCACAAAACGGGTATTTTTCATTTTCAATTGATAAAAAACAGAAACATTTAAATTGCAGTTTTCAAAATTTACCGAGAATAAAAAAGGATTGCATTTGTGAAAAGGCATACCCAAAAGTTTGCAATCGGCAAAGTGGGCCTCTCTAAAAGTGGTACTGAATAGTTTTACATTGCTAAAATTACAAGACACGAAATTGCAGTCGCCAAAATTAAAATTGGACAAATCAGCATTCGAAAAATCACATTGTAAAAAAGTGCAATTCTCATACTCCCCCATAGGCAAAATATTACTTGAAAATACAATTTTTTCAAAAGTTTGATCGAGGGAATATGCGGTGCTCATAATTTAACCAAAGGACAAAGGTATTCCATTTCAAATTATACCCAATGAATCTTATTTTCATTTGTTTAAACAAATTACATATATTTGCCCTAGTTATGAAATCTAGAAATTACACAAATTTGTTGGCAGCAATTGTTGTTGCAGTGCTTACAATGGCGGCAACCTGCAAGAAAGCTGGAACCACCAGTGCGTGCAAGAACACCCCTGCTTTTACTACCCAAATTAAACCCATTATAGATGCCAATTGTGGCGGTTGCCACAGCACCCAATACAAAGCGGGTGGTATAGAACTTACCAGCTACGCCTTGATATCGGCCGAAAGCAAAAAATCAAAATTTATGGGTGCAGTTCGCCACCTTGCTGGTTTTGACCCTATGCCTAAAAAAGCGCCCAAATTGTCAGATTCTGTTTTGCAAGTATTGCAATGCTGGGTAGATGGCGGTAGCCCAGAATAACGCTACTTTAGTCACTCTATTCTCCAATTACCTTCATTAACTTTGTCCGAAACTTGACGTTATGGACTTACAAATTAACAATCAAACATTATTGAAGGATATTCACCATGCCTTTCAAAAGGAATTTCCATTTTTAGATTTGGCCTTTTTTTCTATACCCCATGAAACGGGCGAAGCCAGTCCGAAAAACGCGAGATTGCCACTAACGCTTTCAGTGGGTGAAGCTGGTGACGCGCATAAAATTGGAGCATTTGTGTTGCAAAAATCCTCTACGGTGAAAGCATTGGAAGACCAATTTGAAAATCAATTTGGATTGCATTGCCAAGTGCTAAAAAGGTCGGGAAAACTATGGCTTCAAAGCACCACCTCCGACAATAAAGCCTTAGAAACACTGAACACGGAAGTGGAAAATGCACATTTGGAGGAACCTATGCCCGCAGAAGAAGTGGATTACCATGAGCAAGAATGAACAGAGAATATACATGGAGGTCAAACCCGAACATTAACCGTGTCCCTATTTTAAAAATAGGATTTGGGAGATTGCCCTACCCATTCTTTTGTTGATGTTGATGGAAATGACATTGCAACAACACCTTACCCAATTTTGTCTCGCAGAAGCTAGACAAAGTGAGTCGGCCAGTTTATTTGCGCTTATCCGCTGTTTTAGACACCCTTTTTAGCAACAACCTATTAATGGCATCATTTGAAAGCCTATGCACATTGTTTTGGATTAATCGAATGCTTGCATCATAATACAAAACCACAATTGGAGCTGCAGACATCAGCAATGAATCTGCTTCTAAGGCTGCATTTTGACTTTCATTCAATTGCGTAGAAAATGCGATTTTTTCATATTGCATATCAAAGCTTGAATTCTTATAGTGGGTATAATTTGGGCCATTTGGACTAAAATTTTTACTGTAAAAACAAGTCATATAATTTTCTGCACTTGCATAATCTGCAATCCAACTACCCCTGTAAATTTGAAGCTCTCCTTTATTGCGCATCTGACGCAACATGCCTCCAGTTTGAACATCTATATTCACAGTAATTCCAATATTAGCCCAGCCTTTTTTAATTAATACAGCCAAATCCAAATAGTCTGCCGTTGTAGTTAGATTGAATACAGGGCAGTCTTTTCCGCCTGGAAAGCCAGCCAACTTTAATTCTTCCTTGGCTTTTTCAATGTTAAAATTGTACCCAGGAACCTTTCCGTCCTTTTGCAATATTGGAGGTACAAACCCAAAAACACCTGGCTCTCCTGCCCCATTTCTAAAGTATTTTACAATTTGTTCGCGATTTATTGAAAAAGACAATGCTTTTCTTAAATGCAAATTTTGCAATACATTTTTTTTTCCCTTTTTGAGAGTATCTAAATAGAATCCCAAATATTCGGTATTGAGAAACGGCCTTACCAACAGTTTAAATTTATTCCGATACTTGGGTTTTAAAGTTGCCTTTGGCGAAAGCAATTCGTCTTTAAAACTCCCCTCAATGCCGTTAAAAAAATCGTATTCTCCGGCGACAAAGCGCATAAATGCGGTTTGTTTGTTTTTAATAAAATCAACATTAACCGCTTGCAAGTAGGGCAACTGCTTTCCATTTTCTTTTTCAAAATAAACTGGATTTTTCAAAAGCACCATTTTCACGTCCTCTTCCCAGTATTTTACAAAAAATGGGCCAGTACCTGATGGATTGCGACCAAATGCAACAGGATCTTTTTCTACTAATTCTTTTGGAACGATATAACAGTAAGAAGTAGCCAGCAAAGCTAAAATGGCCGGGAATGGTTTGCTCATTGTCAATATAAACGTGCTGTCGTCTTCGGCGTAAAATGGCTTTTCACCTGCCTTTTGAGAAATTTTATCGCTAAAAACCCATGCACCCGGTGAAGCTGTTGCTTTATCTACCAACCTGCCAAAACTATAGGCAACATCTGCGGCAGTTACCCACCTATCCTGGAGGTTAACTTCTGGGTTTTGAATAAAAAAACGAACACCTTTTTTTAGGTGGAACTTATACACAAGTCCATTTTCTGAAATTTCCCAACTTTTTGCCAACATTGGAATAGGTTTCAAAGCGGAATCGAGGTCTACAAGCCCGTTGTAAATTTGAGCAGCTATCCAAATTTCTGCTTGTGATTTGATAAAGGCTGGATCGAGACTAGAAATGGACTGATCTTCATTGTACCGAAAAATAAGGGTGTCCGATACTTTATCCACATTTTTACAACTGTTACTCCCAACAATCGTGTACAAAACTAAAAGGGCAATAAATAGATGTTTGACGCCTTTCAAAATATTTTTGCGACTCACTCGGATACAACTATGGAAATAACTTACTACGGACATTCTAGCTTTATGGTAAAAACCAACGGCAAAAATATACTATTTGACCCGTTCATTAGCCCAAATCCGCTGGCAAGTGATATCGATGTGGATGCATTAAAGCCTGATTTTGTTCTTTTAAGTCATGGACATATAGACCACGTTGAAGACGCACCGCGGATTTGTAAAAATGCAGGTAGCACAGCCATTGGCTCTTGGGAAACCATGGTATGGATGGAAAAACAGGGTGTAGAAAAAACGCATCCTATGAACATTGGCGGATCTTGGAATTTTGATTTTGGCAACTTAAAATTGGTAAATGCTGTGCATTCCAGCAGCATGCCCGATGGCAGCTACGGCGGAAATCCTACCGGATTTGTTGTTAGCAACAACGAAGATTGTTTTTACTATGCCGGAGATACTGCATTGCATATGGATATGCAATTGATACCGCGCCGCTGTAATATTAAAACAGCATTTTTACCCATAGGCAGCAATTTCACCATGGATGTATATGATGCTATTGAAGCCGCAAGAATGATCCATTGTAACAATATTATAGGCATGCATTACGATACATTTGATTATATAAAAATAGACCATTCGGATGCATTGGACGCTTTTACCAAAGCGGGTATATACCTACATTTATTAAACATAGGCCAAACAGTTAACTTTTAAATTAAAATCATAAAATCAAACCACATGGGAAAAATAATAGCAATTGCAAATCAAAAAGGAGGCGTAGGCAAAACCACATCTGCCATAAATCTTGCGGCCAGCCTGGCTGTCCTCGAATTCAAAACACTTCTAGTAGATGCCGATCCTCAGGCAAACTCATCTTCTGGACTTGGTTTCGATCCTAAGAATATTAAATTGGGATTGTATGAATGTTTGGTGCAAGAAATTGATCCAAGAGATGTGATTTTAACCACAGAAATTCCATTTCTCGAATTAATGCCATCCAACATTGACTTGGTTGGAGCCGAGATAGAATTGTTGGAAATGCCAAACCGCGAAAGAATGATGGAAGGTGCATTGAAATCACTAAGGACCCAATACGACTTTATCATAATAGATTGCTCACCTTCTTTGGGTTTAATTACCACCAATGCCCTTTGCTGTGCAGACAGTGTAATTATTCCAGTGCAATGCGAATATTTTGCATTGGAAGGATTGGGAAAATTGTTAAATACCATTAAAATTATTCAAACCAATTTGAATAAAAACCTAGATATAGAAGGTATTTTATTAACTATGTACGACGGTCGTTTGCGATTGAGCAACCAAGTTGTGGACGATGTAAAAACGCATTTTCAAGATATCGTTTTTGACACCATTATTCAGCGCAATACAAAATTGGGTGAAGCGCCAAGTTTTGGCCTGCCAGTTTTGTACCACGATGCAGAAAGCCGCGGCTCTGTAAATTATTTAAATTTAGCGCGCGAAATTTTGCAAAAAAATGGATTGTTAAAAGACAAAGAAGTAAAACAAACTGAAAAAACAACTGCTATCCTTAACGCCGAATGAGCAATACTATAAAAAAGAAAGCCGCTTTGGGTCGTGGTTTAAGTGCCCTATTAGAAAATGCGGATACCGACATTACCAGCAGAGAAATTAAACCTGTTGGTTCTGTCTCCCAAATTTCCCTCAATGAAGTAGAAGCAAATCCGTTCCAACCAAGAACCGAGTTTGGCCAAGCTGCCTTAGATGAATTAGCCGCCTCCATAAAAGTACACGGAGTTATACAACCTATAACTGTGCGTAAAATGGGTTACGACAAATACCAACTGATAAGTGGTGAAAGACGCACGCGGGCTGCGATCTTGGCCGGCTTAACCAAAATACCCGCTTATATACGAATTGCCAACGACCAAGATATGCTAGAAATGGCATTGATTGAAAACATACAACGAAGCGATTTAAATGCCATTGAAGTTTCTATTAGTTACAAAAGATTGATGGAGGAGTGCCATTTAAACCAAGAAGAATTGGGCGATAGAGTGGGAAAAGACAGAACCACGGTAAACAATTATCTGCGACTCCTTAAACTGCCAGAAGACATACAAGTGGGCATTAAAGTGGGTAAAATATCTATGGGACATGCACGAGCCATGGTAAATATGGATGATATGGCAGACCAGTTGGAATTGTTTCACCAAATTGTAGATGAAAACCTTAGTGTGCGCGCTGTAGAAACCCTGGTAAAAGAAAAAAAGGAAGGGCGCAAAACAGGTGTAACTATGCATGGAACAGATTGGGACCCAGAGGTAGATAAAATTAGGGACATATTTTCTAACAAACTTGATGCAGCGGTGCACCTGAAACACACAGGTTCTGGCAAAGGCAAAGTGATCATCTCCTACAAGAATTTTAGCGATTTGGAACGAATTTTGGGACTTATTCAATAGTCTTACCGAAATTTGCAACATGCAGTTCAGAATCACATTACTGGTAACTTTACTTTTATTTGGAGTAACGGTTGCAAAATCTCAGGATACAGCAACAGATAATCCAACCGTGAAAATAAAGGAACCTCTGCATTTATTCAGCTTTGCCGATCCCCATTCTCCCAAAAAAGCATCCATTTATGCGGCCGTATTGCCAGGGTTGGGACAATTATACAACCGCAAATATTGGAAAATTCCTATTGTATATGCAAGTTTGGGTGTATCCACCTATTTTATGTTGGAGAACCGCAAGCAGATGCGAAAATTAAATACCCAATTTAGAGCTGCTTACGCCATAAATAAAGACACTACCTTAGATGCAAATTTGCTTTTCAAAAGGGATGAATATAGGCGTTTTCGAGATTTGAGTATTTTAGCTATGACCGGTTTTTATGCACTTCAAATTATCGATGCCACTGTAGATGCCCATTTTTTCAAGTTGGATATCGACCAAAGTTTAGAAGCATCTATAAGGCCTTCTTCTTCTCATTTTCTCCAATTTTGTTACCATTTTTAATGAACCGAAAAGAACAGGTTGTCGCTTTTTTGAAAGAGAATCCAGAGGATGCTTTTTTAAATTACGCCTTGGCGCAAGAGCACATCAGTGAAGGCAACGATGCAGCTGCGGAAATCATTTTTAAAAACCTTTTAAAAAAACAACCTGACTACGTGGCCACATATTACCATTTAGGAAAATTACAAGAAAGAAAAGGCGAGAAAGAAAATGCCATGGATATTTATCGACTGGGCATAGATAAAGCCAAAGAAAAAAAAGAACAACATGCCCTAAGTGAATTGCAAAGTGCCTTGCTGGAATTGGAATACGAATAAATTAGCAAGTAATTAATCTACTATTGACGTTGCGGCGTTTTGAAATTTCAACCCATGTATGGACGACATTGGCCAATTTTTCACTGCGAAAAGCACTAAATTCATTCAAAAAAAAAGCACCAGTTTCGGTGCTTTTTTATATTCTGAAAATGTTTATTTTCAATTTCTACTGCTCAATTTAGACAGCAATCTCAAAATCTCTATATACAACCAAACCACGGTTACAAGTAGACCAAAAGCGCAATACCACTCCATATATTTAGGAGCCCCAGCTTTTGATTGTTCGTCGATAAGGTTGAAGTCTAAAATTAAATTAAATGCTGCAATACCTGCAACTACGACAGATACAATGATGGACAAAATGCCATTTCCGCTGTAGAAGGATTGCACGCCAAACATGCCCATGACAATGGTAACTAGGTAAAATAGACCTACACCCAAAGTAGCAAAAACGATTACTTTCATAAACATGGGTGTGGCCCTTATTAGGCCCGTTCTATAAGCGACTAACATTGCACCAAAAATAAGCAATGTAATGGTTGATGCCTCCAAAACAATACCAGGAAACATCTTGTTAAAAAACATACTTACAATACCTAAAAAAACACCTTCACACGCTGCATAAACTGGCGCCAAAGCAGGTGCCCAAACTTTCTTAAAGGAGATTACCAATGCGATGATAAAACCTACAATCAGGCTTCCAAATAGGAATGTGCGCATGTTATTGGTAATCCATGGATCTTGGTTTTCAAGCTCCCACCATATCCAAACTGCTGGAACAAGCATGGTTACAAAAAGTAAAAGCGATTTGTTTACGGCACCTTTTAGCGTCATAGTTTCACCAGAAAACGTTTGGGATTCTGCCCTCAGGTTTTCAAATGTGGATTCGGAAAATAATGGACTCGACATGAATGTTTATTTATATTGTTTTTTAAATAATTGTGCGAATTAAATGTATTATCGAATCAAATGCAAAGTTCCTTTTGCCGAATAAGGCTTATCCAAATAGTCGGTATAGTCTACAATATAAACGTAAATACCTTCCTGTGCTGGTTTGCCTAAGTAATCACCTGTCCAGCCAATTTCTGTGCTATTGGTTTCAAACAATTTTTCTCCCCAACGGCTAAATATACGCAAATGGTAGGTTTTCATGCCGCCTGAATTTGGTAAAAAGGTTTCATTTAATCCATTGCCGTCTGGGGTAAAAGCATTTGGAATGAATATAACAGGATCAAAATATATCTTTATATCGTTGCTCCAAGATTCTCTGTTTAATCCCCCATTTTCTATGGCTTTGATTCTGAACCACATGCCATAGTGTTCTTTGCCATTGCTAAAATTATCGCTAGTAGGACTGGAATACGTTTTGTAAAACTGCCATCCTGTTTTGTTTTCTAGCAACCGGTGAAGCTCATACCTCTGGACTCCACCTGGCCAACCTAAATAATCGGTAAAATTTAAAGAATATGTAAATAGGCCATCTTTTCCGCCTCTGAGCAAAATATCGGTATGTTGGTTTGAATAAATGCTGTCGCCACATAGGTTGATAATCACAGCCCTGTATTCATAACTTTGGCTATCTGTCATTCCTTTTTTGTCTATAAAAAACAACGCATTGGGATCGGCCAGACCCACAGTACCAAAATTGGTTGAAACACCCCTCAACCTGCGTTGAATTACCACCTTTTGGTTGTAACGTGGGGCATTTGACAAATTGTAATAAACAACAATATCTCGGTCTCCATTTGGCGGAGGATCTACAGTAACCAACTTGCATTCTATGGCTGGGTTGTCGATAAAAATTGGTTTTCTTATTGTGTCCCCCAAACACCCAAATTCACTGGTTTCCAAGGTTTTAATTTCTGAATTTTGTTGCCCATTCCAATTGGCAATTACTGCATTGTTGGGAATACCTGAAACAATATTACCACCATTTATCCACCAATTGTACGTGCTGTTGTTAAACCCGGTAACAGAATAATTATAACCCGTCAATTTTGGGTAACAAATAATATCAGAACCCACAATGGGAGATGTCCTGGGTTTTGGGTGTATTACCAATACGCTATCATTCCAAGGTCCGGCGCAACCGTATTGTGTAGTTTCCATTACGCGCATAGTAAAGCTACCAAAAGTATCTAAAGACAAAGAAATGTTGTTAGAGCCTTGTCCTGCAAATGACAAACCATTCACCTGCCAAACGTAAACCGAAGCTGGAAAACCATTTAGTTGGAAATTGGCATTTATTTTTTGCTGACAAACCTCAAAATCACCATCTATTTTCAAGGGTTTTGGATAAGGCCGCAAATTCACTATGCGAATCCGAACCGGCGAAGAACATGGCAAATTATCTACAGAATCCCAAGCGGTAGATTGAACACCAATGGAACCTGTGCCCGCTGGCCCCCAATTGACAATTACGGTGTCCGTATTTTGTCCTTTTACAATGGTGCCACCTGTTATAAACCAAATGTAAGTTTCATTTCTCACAGCGCGCACATTGTAAACTATTCCTCTGGCATTTTCGCATAAGCTAGTATCTCCTTTAGCCCATTGACCGTAGAGTCCATGGTCTTTTAATACTTGCAAAGCAACAGTATCACCTATACAACCAAATTTATCAATTTCTATGGCTTTTACCCAACCAATACCTTTGGCACCCCAATCTACTTCAATTTTATTACTCAATCCGCCTTTGGATTGCACTCCGCCTTCTATTTTCCATTTATACACAGATCCTTTTGTTGGTGGAACTATGTAATATTCAATACCATTGTTATAAGGGCAAACCGAAGTTAACCAAGAAACGGGTGGCGTCTTTGGATGACTTACAAATACACTAAAAGTATCTGTTTGACTGAAACATCCACCAGAATTTTTAACCGTTAGGGTAACGTATTGATTGCCTGCAATGTTCCAAAATACATTTAAATTGGCATTGGCTGAACTACCCAATATATTCCCTGCATTGGCAGTCCAGCTATAGGTAACACTGGGGTCGGTGCTGGAAGTAAATGTAGATGTTGCGTTTAAACAAACTGTATCTATTCCAGATATTTTGGGTTTTGAAGGCGCAGGCAAAAGGCTTACATTGTAGGTTTTAACAGGAGATTTGCATCCATATTGGCTGGTTACATAAAGTTCTACTATACCAGAATTTCCTCCGCCCCAGTTTACACTTACATTTATTTTGGTAGAATCGCCAACGATATTGCCTCCAACAACCCGCCATAAATACTTGTTGGTTCCGGTAAAATTACTGGCTGTATAAATATTGTTTTTCGAAAATTGACATACAGATTTTGGACCAGTAATAACTTCAGGAGCAACAAATGGAGTTACATAGATAAGCACAGCTTCATTGCGAAATTTGGCCGGACAACCATCGTCACTTACATTAAATGTTACCCTATAAGGTTCCGCTTTTGATTGTGTGCAATTAGGAACCCAGCAAAACCGCATCACTGCTTTTTGAATACCCACCGCTGTAACTGGAGTTAAAACAGCCTTTGGGCCTTTATAACCGTTGGTTCCTTTGATAATATCGCCATCTGCTGTAACTGTTATTTTATTTGTTAAATCTTTATCATCAATACCTGTGATGTCTCTACAAATTTGAGCTCCAGCTTCTACAAACCAAGTTTGGGTGCCACCTTCGTAAGAAAGGCGTGGCTTATTATTGGGTTTACAATCGATAACCAATATTTGTAAATCTAGCCTAATGCTCGAAACTTTTTTGCCATTTCTCCATTCAGTTACTTCTATAGCTACGGCATACCTGCCAGAGGAAGGTGCAAAATAGGTAGTTAAACCGGTATAGGGGTCAATACTTGCATAACCACCATTTCCAAATGGTTTCAGTGTACTATAGCCATTTTGGTAATTTACATCGTTCGGAGGCTGTTCATTAAAATCACAATTTGTTATGATGGGAGTGCCTGTAGCGGCACCCTGCCATGGTGTTACAAAAGCATAACTCAAAGAATCATAAATCTGACCCACTGCGTCATCAATGGCAGTATTAACAACCGTAGTTGTATCATTGGCGCAAATAAAGGGCACCGGAACTTCTTTAAACGTGGGAGAACTGTTTCTAACAGCAGAAGGCGGAATGGTTCCATAATACGTTTGGCCTTGGTAAGGCCTACCGGCGCCGTCATTTTTTAAGTTGTTTTGGGTATTTCGGCAGCATCTCTCCCACCTTAAATGGTATCCGATACTGTTATTTTGAAGGGTAATGTTGCCTTCATAAACGCCTTGTCTTAAACATGCATTTGCAATCTCTTTGCACGTAGGATTTCCTACAGGTAATACGGCTTTTTGCGATATCAATGGAACAGAATAGGAACCATATAAATCCCCATCTCCTTTATACACGCACACCGTTATATCATCGTCAAAAGGAACTTCATCTGCCGTGCCATCTTTGCTGCAGTCGCGATAAACATATAAAGTAACCCTGTAAGATGAACTTGATCCACTCACACCGTTCAAATGATAAGTCATATAGCCACCCACCAAATGGGTAGCCGTTGTTTTGACTGCAAAAAACAAGAAAAACAACGAAAACAATATGTTAAAAAACCACGGTTTATGTCTCACAATTTCTTCCTTCCACAAATATAAGACGTTTTATACATATAATTAGTTTCCTAGGGTATTGAAAAAGTCCATAATTATCAAATTATCGACAGAAGCATTTCCAGTTTTGGATAAGGATTTCTTAAATCCTACTTTTGCCCTATGTTTTATAAACCGGACTGTATTCATTTCTTAGGTCACATTCCTTGTAAACCACATAAGCAAAATGGATACCATTGTTCAAATTGTCCGGAATATACACCTATTGAAAAACGCATATTAATTATAAAATTGGGTGCAATTGGTGATGTAATCCGCACTACGCCGCTTATTACCAGATATAAAAAAATTTATCCTCATGCAAAATTCACTTGGATTACTTTGTCTCCTGATATTTTGCCAAAAAATGAAATTCATGAGATTCTAAAATTAAATACAGAATCTGTCCTTTATGTGCAAAACTCAAAATGGGATATTGCTATAAACTTGGATAAAGAAAAAGAAGCTTCTGCCCTATTGACCTCGGTAAATTCAAAAGAAAAATTTGGATTTATTTTAAAAGATGGAGCAACACAGCCGGCCAATGCATTGGCGGAACACAAATTCAAAACCGGCTTGTTTGACGATGTAAGCAAAGCGAATACAAAAAACTATTGTACCGAAATTTTTGAATTATGTGGCATGGAATATAATGGAGAACCCTATTTATTAGACAACCATGCTTCAGATGGCTATGCCTGGAATTTGAATAAAACCAAACCCATATTGGGTTTCAATACAGGCTGCGGCGACCGCTGGACAACCCGATTGTGGAGCATAGAAAAATGGGTAACCTTGGCAAAACTGGCAATTAAAAATGGTTACCAAGTTCTATTATTAGGTGGACAGCAAGAAAATGAAAGAAACCTTGAAATTCAAAAATTGTCTGGCGCTATTTATCTTGGCTATTTTCCGTTGCCCCAGTTTATCAACCTCATAGACCAATGCGATTTGGTAGTAACCCAAGTAACCATGGGCATGCACCTTACTTTGGGTTTGCAGAAAAAAATTGTATTGATGAACAACATTTTCAATCCCAATGAATTTGATTTGTTTGGAAAAGGAAAGATCATTCATCCAGAAAAAAGCTGCAAATGTTTCTACCGCGGCAGCTGTGTGGATGGGATAAGTTGCATGGAAAATTTAGAACCTGGGGCCGTTTACTCAACTGTGCTGGAGGTTTTGGCAATTTAAAAATTCAATTTGACGATGCATTAAAAAAGTAGTATTTTTGCACCTTTTACGGCGGGGTAGCTCAGATGGTTAGAGCACAGGATTCATAACCCTGAGGTCGGCGGTTCGATCCCGCTCCCCGCTACTTTTTAGACTATCTTTAAGATGGTCTTTTTTTATGGATTTTACAA
>Ga0105048_10006594_pt1 | contig 18711 bp, 10 predicted proteins | sample MAT05_FD_78382 | JGI IMG/M metagenome (GOLD analysis project Ga0105048, IMG submission 78382) | Freshwater microbial communities from Lake Fryxell liftoff mats and glacier meltwater in Antarctica - MAT-05 | ecosystem: Environmental > Aquatic > Freshwater > Ice > Liftoff microbial mat | place... | reverse complement strand
CGTGCAAGTAGCGGACTGGTAGGCGTCGAAGGCGAGGCCGTCAGGGAGGGTGTCGATGACGGCGGCGTCGTAGAACGGGCTGTTCGCAGGGAAGGACTCGTTGATCGTGTATGTCACTGTCTGGTTCTGACCGGCAGCAGACACATTCGATGACTTGGAAACTGTCGGCCTATCAGTCGTGACGCTCGCGTTCGAGTTGGCGGTGGCGATGTCGGTGTAGGTGCGGCCCGGGCCACCGTTACTGATCGGTAACGAACCGGCAGTGACGTTGATGGTGTTCGTGATCTGGGTGGAGAGCGGGACACTCGCATCGACGACAGCCTGATAAGTGAACGTTGCAACGGTTCCGGTCGGAAGGTCACCCAACTGCCAGATGATCGTGCGAGGGTTCGCCAACCCGTCATAGACGCCGCCGTTGGAGATGGTCGACGTGATGGGGGTCAGAAACTGCGGGAGGACGTCGATCACTTTCGTGTCGAACGCTGTGCCTCGAGTGAGCGATCCGTTGTCGGTCGGGTTGGTGACACGCATCGTGTACGTCACGGTCGCGCCAGGCGACAACACGCTCGACGACGCTTCCTTGACCGCGTCGAGCACCGGTTCGATGATGGCCACCGCAGTCGAGGTGCGATCGGTGTCACGGTTGTCGTCACCACGCGAGATGCTCGCAAAGCAACCGGCGGCGGGTGTGACCACACCGGCGGTCAAAGTCGGGACATCAGGGACAGTCGCACCGAGCGACAACGCGAACGTCTGTCCACCGGCGGGAACCGGGTACGAGGGCACGCCGGCGCCCGACGGATCAGCCAACAGCGGCGCCGGGTCAGCAGGGAAGTACACGCGATAGGCGCCGGCAACGTCATGCTCGAGCACAAAGTCAGTCGGGTCGGGTTGCGTACCAACGATCGTCGCGGTGGGGGTGCCGTCGATACTGAACACCGGGGCCGGGTCGAACACCAACTGCGACGTCGGAGCAGGTACGAGCTCGACGTAGGAAGCGAAGTAGGTGGTGCCATCAGGACGGGTCAACACGTCCTGATACAACATCCCTGCCGCCAACGCGACCGAAGAGTTGAACGCGATGTGCTCACCGATCGCCACGCCAGGAACACCCGCCTGGACGGACGTGGTCACCGGCCTCGTGATGTCACACATCGACGAGAGGATGTCCGACGACCCCACAAGCGCAGCCTCCACGGAGTTGCCAGTGACGAACAGAACCGCACCGAGCAGTGATGTCACCACTAACAATGGGAACGACTTTTGCACAAACGCACTTGCCATCAAAGAGATCCGACGCGTCATGATCTGCATCCCGCCTTCGTGAATGGTTCACACTCATGAACCCCGCCCGTCGGACAATACGCTCGGGTTCGGAAGGAAGCAAGCGTTTCTTCGCGCTGTGTGACCCTCCAGCCACGCATCGACGCTGGTGACCGGCCCGAAGGGGGCAGGCTCCAAGTACGGACAACACTTGATCGTGAAAGACCTCACCTGGGTCCAGCACTGGCGGGTTCAGACCGACAGAGACAGGCCGAACACGACGGTCTCCCGACTCTGGATGCCAGCACGGCTGCCGCCGCGCCCGTCGGGCGCCCGAGTCACCCTCGTGAAGAAGATGACAACGGGCGCCCGCAAGGTCCGGAATCAGGCGGTGCGACGACGACGATTGATGACGACGAGGAACCATCCGACCAGCATCATCAAGAGGCCGATGACCACGGAGGTGAGAACATCGCTACCCGTAGTTGGCAGACCACCGCTACCGGGGGGGCTGACGGCTGCGAAGTCATTGGTGAACACGACTGTCGCGGGCACGGTGGAGGTGGTTACGAACGCTTGCTTCGCCACCACTGCAGCTGTGTTGTTCACGGCCACCCGAGTGGTGACGGCGCCGCCTGCGTTGGTTTCGATGACGGAACAATCGGCATCGAGCGGGAGCCCAACGATCGTCTTGGTCGCGCCGCCGGTCAACGTGAAGGTGGCATCCGCACCCAGGGGGAACTCTGCACCGTTGCGGGCGCAGCTCAGCGCGAACTGATACGCGAACGTCGGGACCGGAGACACCCCCGCTACCACCTTCTTGACCTGCAACTGACCGCTGAGGTACGTATTGGTCACTTTGGCGGTGGTGTTGCCCTGGCCGACCAGAGCAACCGTGGCGGCCGACCCCTCGCTGAGTCGCAAGCCATCGATGTCGATAGTGGTTGCGCGGCCCGAGTTGGTCTCGGTGACGGTGCACGTGGACCCCGCCAACAGTTCGGTGCCAGTCCACTTCACGGTCTCGCCATTGGAGATCGAGAACACCACGGTCTCGACAGAACCATCCTCGAGAGCACAAGCGACCTTGACCATGAACGGGCCGAACGGGCCGGCCAGCACGGTCTGATTGACGACAACCTTTGACACGGAGATGGTCGCCAGGAATGTGTTGACCATCAGTACCGTCTCGCCGCCTGCTATTGCTTTCACGGTCACCGCAGGTGTCACCTCGGCGGAGCCTTGGAAGCGGACGGACGTGCCCCCGCCGACACTGACGTCGGTGTAGTTTGCACCGCCGTTGTTGGTCTCCTTGACGACGCAGTCTGTGCCAACGGGAAGGCCGTTGATGGTTTGGGTGCCGCCGTTGACCAGAGTGAACGAACTCACTGCTAGCGAATCAGTGATATCGACATCGTTGAAGGTGCACTCCACGGAGAAGTTGAACGTCGGTGCCGGAACAATCACGCCCCGAACCTTCTTGTGGACGCTGATGGCGACGGCATCGAACGAGTTGTCGACAGCGACTTCCTCGGTGCCCTGGGCGAGCGGACCGATCTCGATGGTGTCGGTTTCGTCACCGTTGATGGTGACGGTCTGTGCCCCGCCGGTCTCGGTTTCGGTGATCGTGCAGGTGGCACCGGCGAGCAATTCGAGCGTGCCGGTCCAGCCGAAGGTGTCTCCGTCACGAATACCGGTGACGTTCACTGTCTCGGAGGATTCGTCGAGGTTGGTGCACGTCACTTCGAACTCGAACGGGCCGAATGCCGAGGCCGGAGCCACGGTGTCCTCCACCACGGTCTTGGTGACCTCGAAGTCCGCCAGGTACGTATTGGTGACCGTCACGATGTTGATCTTGGCGGCGTCGATCTGAGCAACGGTGATCGCTGCGCCGCCCGTGCCGCGAGTACCGCTAGTGACGATGCCCCCGACACTGGATTCGATGTCGGTGTAGTCGGCACTGCCGTTGTCGGTTTCGGTCACCGTGCAGGTTGCGCCGCTGGGCAGATTGTCGATGACGAAGTAGCCGGAGTCGGCATCCCATCGGAACGCTGCGTCACCCGCGTTCAGGACGATGGGTAGAGGTTGCCCGTTTCCGTCGACGCCGAAGGTGCAGGCGGCCGTGAATCCGTAGTCGATGTCGCTACCAGGGTCGCCGCGCAGTGCCTTGTCCACCAGGAGCGCTGCACCGTTGCCGAAGATGTTGGTGATGACGGCCGTCACGGTTGCGAACTGAGTCGCTGGTGCGATCGTGATCTGCGCACCGGGAATCACAGTGTCTTTATCCGGAACCCACTGGAAGTCCGGCGGAGCGTTGTCTTCCAACAAGGTGCACTCCGTGTCGGTGGGCAGACCAGGAATGGTGATGGTCTGGTTATGAGTCAGGACGACGGTCTGGCTGAACAGGGTGTCGTCGGGCAACGTGCACGACACCTGAATGGTGAAGGACCCGAACGCCAACGGGTCGATGACCGTGTTCTCATCGACCAACTTGGTGATCGAAAGAACAGCCGAATCGAACAGGGCGCCGGCCTTGTTGCTCTCGTTGCGCAGCACTGACGTGCCGCCGAGTGCTCGGAAACCGAAGCTGTTCCACTCGATCAACCGACCATCGGGCTGCGTTGCGCCCGTGGGGTTCGAGGTGTCGGTGGTGGGCGGCACGGTACCGGCGAGCGTGATGGGAGCTGTTTCGTCCCACTGAATGGTGACCGAGTCTCCCGGAAGGAATGTCGGGTTGCCCCCCACCCCATAGGGCACCGCCAGCCGAACGGCCAGTGCGCCCACGGGAATACTGCCGGCACCAACTGCAAGCCACAGGCCGCAATCCACGCCGGTGTTGAGCTCGCCGGTGCATGCAGCCAAGCTGGCAGCCGCTGAGGCGGGCAGGTACTGCAACGGTGGGGTGGTCATGCCCGGGGTGGTCACCACCGGCGCCACGCCGGGAACCGGGGTGCCGCGCCATTCGGTGCCGCGTTGGAACGGCGCATAAGCGCCGGTGTCGCCGGCGGCCGGCAGTCGGTCGATGAGCACGACGTCGGAGAGATTGGTGTTGCCGCTGTTCTGCAACGTCAAGCGCCAGGTGTAGGTGGAGCCAGCGGCCACGACCGCGACGCACGGTGTACCCACGAAACCAGTCGCAGTGGGGCATGCCCCACCAGCGGCGAGCACGTTGCTGCCCGAACCATCGATGCTCTTGACGGCTCGGATTGCGCCGCCACTGATCGTGGACAAGGACACTGTCGAGGTGCACCGGCCTGCGACATACGTGTCGGGGCTGGTGCAGTTGGCACCCGATGGCATCGGGACACCGACAGCGTTGACGATCGGTGTGCCTGCTGCGACGGCTGGCGCCACCTCGAGTGTGATGGCGATGGTGATCGTCTCGCCCGAGCCGAGGTACTGGCCGGCGGGGAACACCCACTGCAGTTCGTTGCCAACGACGGCAACGACGGGCAGTGTGCCGGTGAGGTTCGAGGTACCGCCCACTGTCGGGAAGGTGGCGACCACGTTGGCGACAGCAAAGTTGTAGACCAACTGTGCGGGCAGTACGTCGACGATGGTGAATGGTGCGGTGTCGCGCAAGCCGAGGGCCTGCTGACCATTGTTGGTGATGGTCAGTGTGAAGCGCTCGGAGGTGCCGGCGTTGACCACCGTATTGGTGGACGTCTTGGCCACATCAACACGCTGGGTGCCCAAGAGCGGGGTGAACGACGCGCACGCCGGGTTCTGATATTCGCTCAACGAAGTCATGCCGAGGCCGGCCTCCGAGCAGTTGGTCAGCGCCACGTCGGGGGTGACAGTGGTCTTCACCGCAACACGGAAGTTGATACCGCCCGAGGCCAAGGGCTGAATCTCGGTACCGGAGGTGGTGGAGAAGACGACGCGCAGACCCTTGATGAGCGTGAGGTCGGCCGGTAGCCCTGCCGTGACGTTGGCTGCGTTGAAGCTGAGGCCAACAGTGAAGTTACCGACAGCAACCCACGCCGACCCGTCCCAATACTGCACGAGTGCGTTCTCGGCGCCGGTTGGTGCCGTCACGGAGTTGACGCCGACGAAGTCGACGTTGGGCCAGAAGTCATTCGTGTTCGCGGGCAGCACTGCCGGCACGCTCGGCGACGCGTAGTTCGCCGGGGTGAACTGATCGTCGTCCTCGGCGGTGAGCTGCAGGAGGTCGAGCTCGAGGCTGTTGGTGGCGGTCATGTCCACGTCGAGCTTGGGACGCAGGTCGATCGCATTCGGTCCGACCAAGGTGATGGTCTTTCCAGCAACAACGCCGGCCCGACGATTGCGCACCGTGATCGGCGCATCGACATTTTGGAGGTACGGGCTGGTCTGCGTGATGTCGGTCATCCGGATGGATGCGCTGTTGACGTAGGTGTTGACGTTGGTCGAGGTGGCCCGCAAGCGCACCACGTAGGAAGCATTCGCCTCCGTTGCGACAGTGCCCAGGTAGGCCGGCATGTTCGCGAAGCGGGCGGTGATACCGACAATGCCGGTCTTGTTGACGAGTGCATTGAGAGCTGCCTGGCTGATGCCGATGACGTCGCTGCCACCTGCACCGGCGGGGGCGAAGTCGACGTCGAAGAGCACGCCTGACGAGCCGCCCAAGGCCGTGGTGGCCGAGACGAACTCGAAGTTCTGCCAGAAGTCGGTGTCATTGTCGATGAGCGCCAACTCGTCAACGATGACGCCGGCGCCGGTTACACCAACCGGGTTGGTATTGCGGCCAATCAGGACCATCGTCCGTTCTTGAGTAGCACCGGGTGCAACACCCGTGGCCGGCAGCGGCACCTGGTCGTCAGGGCTGAAGCTCTTCAGGACCTCGCCGTTGAGCACGCCGTTGAGAATTCTGAACTCGCTCTCGGTATTGGTCAGGGTGTCGATCGAGTCATCGACGACGGAGCCCGCCAGCGATGCCGTGCCCTGCACGTTGTTGTGCAACCAACCGGCATCGGTAGGGCTGCTCGGGGTATTGAAGCTGGCGCCGGTGAACGGCGCGATCTGCAGGTCGCAAGTGCCGGTGGGCACGCCCGACGAGTCGTCCATGGGCACGTTGGAGTGGCCATAGCAGATGTTGTTCAGGACGAGGTCGCCCACAGCATGGGGCCCAATGGCCGATCGGAAGGTGTCGCGCAGGCGGTACTGCACCGGAACGCTCAGGGTGATGCCTTCGGTCTCCAGTTGACCGATATCGATGCCGGGGTCTGCCGGGTTCTCGGTGATCACGATCCGCCAAGCCGTGTCGCTGGCGGAACCCGCCGCGACCAACTGCTGGCCGCCCAGCTGCACGCCACCCCTGGGGGTCCAGGTGGTGCCGTCGTAGAACTCGATGACGCCCTGCGCGAACTGGGGAACTGTCACGGGGCCGACGTTGACGATGTCGGTGACCGCTGCAAACACGTGCGAGTAGTAGGCAAACGTGAAGGGCGTGGGCGCAGTCTCGGGCTCGATGGGGTCTTGAATCTTCAATTGGTCGACGTTCAGCCCTGGCGACAGCGAGGCGGAGATGCTGACATCCATCAAGCGGCCGGAACCCTCGCGACCCGAAGCTGCCTGATCGACGCCGGCGCCCAACAGCGTCTTGGTGACTCCGAATCCGTCGCCGGTCGGCAATGGCTCCTGTGACACCGTCGGGCATTCGTTGCCGGTGAGCACATCGGAGGCCACAGGCGACGCGGTGAGGTAGATGTCGGCGCGGCTGCAGTTGCCGGCACTCTCCACCGCCGGGGCAGGTTGGACCGGCTGCGGCTGAGCAGTTCCCGTATCGCGGTTGGTGTCGCGAAAGCGAATGGCGAACTCTGGCTGGAATGTCTGGGGGGCAGGAATCTGACCAGCGTTGTTCGTGTACGTGAAGCGGATCGACTGCGCAGCGGCACGCTCGGCCATGGTCAGGCCGTAAGGCAGTGTCCACTGACAACCGTTGGAGTTGCCGGCTTGTTGCATGGTGACCCAGCTGGTGCCGTTGTAGTACTGGACGAGCACGCTGTAGTTGCTGGGGCAATCGACTCTGCGAATGGCGGTGATGTCGTATTGGTCCCAGAAGTCGACACCACCATTGGGGGTGGGCAACACCGATGAGTCTTGGATGACCAGTTGGTCGACGGCAGCGTCGCCCGGGTTCGGGCCGTTGGTGGTGCGCAGAGCGACGGAGTTGTTGCGACCAAAGGTCGACGGGCGACTGAACACCTTGTTGGTGATCACCGAGTAGGTGGGGGCGCTGACAGTGAGCGTGACGTTGGTGGCGTCGCCGGTTGCGACAAGCCCACCTAGTGCAGTTGTGGTAGTGGTACGGGCATCGTTCGGTGAACCACCGGCGGGGGCACCCGCCTGCAGGCTGGCCACGATGTTGACCTGTGGGGTTGCGTTCGACGGCAGAACGCCCGCCGTGCGGACGAAGGTGACCCCGACCGAGGTGACAGCGGCCGGCGTGCACCCGCCCGGCAACACGAACGACGTGGTCGGGTAGGAGATGGTGACCGGAGCTGCACAGTTGGTGGTGAGGGTGGCCTGCTGGTCAAGGTCGGTGGTCGGCCATACGACGCTCACGGCCGTCACGTCGAGCGTGCTGATGAACGGGTTGTCGGCGCCAGGGGCCGGCGAAGGGTCGACGATGCTGATGGAGCTGAGGCCGCCCTGGCCGGAGTTGTTGGCGGTCAGGTTGATCGTGGTTGACATCGAACTGCCGACCACGAGGGTGGACGGGCTGAACGTCTTCTGCAGCACGGGCGGGTTGAGCACGACGCCGTTGACGGTGAGAATGGCGGTGGCCGAGCTACCGGTGTTGAGAGCGGTGTCAGGGTAGGTGATGGCCGAGGTGACGGTGTTGGGGAGTGCCACCGACGAGCCGATGACAACCTCGCCGGTCGAGAACTTTGCGTCGCGCAGCTGCACACTGAATGGGAACGAACTGGTTTCGCCAGAGGCAATGCCCTGATACACGACGCGGATGCCGTCGACATGCACGGGGCCGGTGAATGGCGTTGACAGTGTCGACCATACGCCTGCGTTGAGAACCTCGACAATCGTCGGGCCGGTGGCGCCGGCCAGAGGTGCGGGCGTGGGCACCGAAGTGAGATCGACCGCATCGAAGAACTGGGCAGTGGTGTCGGAGAGCGTGAAGGTGGAGCCGGCGACAGTGCCGGTGTTGCCGCCGGTCAGGTTGACCGCAACCGGTGCCTGCGTGAACTCGCCGACCGTCGACGGGTTGAGGGTCTTGCCGGCGGTGGCCCCGCCGATGGGACGCACGACGCCGGTGACCGACACTGTGTTGGAGGTGTTGGTTGCGGGCTGACCGTTGACCGTGGCAGCGATGGTGGCGGTGTTGGTCACGGTCACCGTGTCGTTGGTGGCAAGACTGGTGTCGTTGCGGTAGTTGACGGTGAGATCGAAGGTGCCGTTCTGGCCGTTGTTGACGTTGCCCAATGCAATCGAGACCGTCGTGGGCCCGCTCGGGTTCGGCAACGCAGGAGTGAAGGTGTAGTTGGCGGGATACGAACCCACCACCTGCAACTCGGCAGGGATGACGTCGGTGACGACCACGTTGTCGCAGGTGGCGGCCGGCGGGTTGTTGGTGGTGCAGCCCCACGTGAGCCTGAAGATGAACTGATCTCCAGCGCCCGCAGGCGTATTGGGGATGCCCGGCTGCGTGATGCCACTGGGCAACACGACCGCCTTGCCGATGGTGACGAGGCCGTCGTCAGCTGCCGTCGCCGTTTGGGCGACACCAACGATCGGCAACGCAAGGACGCATGCCAGACCAATTTTCAAGCACTTCACAATTCGATTCATCGTGGACCTCTTCCGCTCTTGATACCGGAGAGACGCAAAAATCCGGCCATGATGACGCAACGTGGCAAGAAAATCCTGAAGTACCCAATTGTTTCACTCAGAGTGCGGAACCGCCGGACGAGAGTGAGCCTTGCCTCAGATTCGCAACGCTGTGCGCGTTCCAACCCTCACCTTGAGCTTCAGGTTCAATGCCATCGGCCGTTCCTCACCGTTCGGTACGGTCCCGGCCGCGGGACCGCCGGCTCGATCTCGGCGGTCGCTCTCCGCAATCGAACGGTCGTCTCTTCATTGGCCTGCCCCATCGTTGGCGGGAGCCCGTCGCGCCGCCGGAGCCCATCGCGCCGCAAAGGCCCTAACCAGATCTCCCGGCTGAACTCGGATGCTCAACGTCAAAGAAGGGGGCTTTCGGTGGAAGGACCGAAAGCCCCCTTCATTGTGGGAACAGTGGGCGACCGATCGAGAGACGGGAAATCAACGATCAGCCAACCCACCATCTAGACGCAGGTGGTCGCAGACGATGACGCAGTTCCTGAAAGGATTCTCAGTCGGCGAATCCAGCTAGCGAATACGCTCGATGTGGCGGGCAACCAGGCCCTCCAGCAACTCCTGGCGGCCGCTGACGTGGGCCGGCTCGACGTTGCTGGTCACCAGATCGTCGTGCATCTGCTGCAGCGACACATCGCCCGCCAGCACGTCGTGTGCATCATTCCAACCGGCATAGCGGGCGGCGCGATGCGCATCGAGTTCACCGCCTTCGATGATGGCTGCCGCAGCCAGCAGCGACCGGGCCATCGTGTCCATTCCGCCCACGTGGGCAATGAACAGGTCGTCACGCGACACCGACTGACGACGCAACTTGCAGTCGAACATCAAGCCGCCGGTGGTGAAGCCGCCGCCACGAAGGATCTCCAGCATGCCCAGTGTCATCTGCTCGACGGAGACTGGGAAGCGATCGAGGTCCCAGCCAAGACGGTCGTCGCCGGCGTTGGCATCGATGGACCCGAAGATGCCGTTGTTCACCGCCGTTGCGACCTCGTGGTGGAAGTCGTGGCCGGCCAGCGTGGCGTGGTTGACCTCGATGTTGACCTTGATCTCGTTCTCCAGGCCGTACTTCTTGAGAAAGCCGTACACGGTCGCTACGTCGTAGTCGTACTGGTGCTTGGTGGGCTCCATCGGCTTGGGTTCGATGAGGAGTGCGCCCTCGAAACCGATTGCGTACTTGTGTTCCACCACCAGGTTGAGGAAGCGCCCGAACTGGTCGAGCTCTCGCTTGATGTCGGTGTTGAGCAGCGTCTCGTAGCCCTCGCGACCGCCCCAGAGCACATAGTTCGCGCCGTTCAAACGCTTGGTTGCGGTCATGCAGTGCGCCACCTGCGCGGCTGCATAGCGGAAGGCCGCCGGGTCCGGGTTGGTTGCCGCACCGGCCATGAACCGACGGTGCGAGAAGGCGTTGGTGGTTCCCCACAGCAGCTTGATGCCGGTGCGCTGCATGTGGCCTTCGGCGATCTCGATCATCTCATCGAGATTGCGGCAGGTCTCTGCGAAGGTCGCGCCCGCTGGCGCGATGTCGGCGTCGTGGAACGAGAAGAAGGGCGCGCCGAGCTTTGCGAAGAACTCGAAGGCGGCATCCATCTTCATCTTCGCAGCCGCCATCGGGTCCAGCGCCGAGTTCTGGCTGGGGTGCCACGGGCGGTCGAGCGTGGGGCCGCCGAAGACATCAAAGCCGTCCCACGCGAACGTGTGCCAGTAGCAGACACCAAAACGCAGGTGCTCGGCCATCGTGCGGCCGGCAACCACCCGATCGGCGTCGTACCAACGAAATGCCATCGGGTTGTCGGAATCGGGCCCCTCGTAACGAATGGCGTCGACGGTGTCGAAGAACTCGGACATCATTGTGCTCCTTGATTGACCATGTGATGGGTTGACGGAATGTTGTGGTGTCGGGCTGGGGCGGTAGACCCGCGAACTACCAGCGTCGTCGGCAGCGCGACATGTGCCGGCGCCTCTTGGCGCAGTTCGGGCCGCTCGATCAGTTCGATCAGGGTCCTCACCGCCGCGAATCCGAGCCCTTGGATGGATTGGTCGACTGTCGTGAGGGGTGGATCGGTGGTTGCCGACTCGGGCACGTTGTCGAAGCCGATGACCGAGAGATCGTGTGGCACGGAGAGGCCCAACGCGGTGGCGGTGCGCATCGTCTGGATCGCCGACAGGTCGTTGGCGGCGAAGATCGCTGTCGGCCGCTGCGGCAACGAGAGCAGTTGACGCGCCGGGGCCTCCGAGGTCGCCTCCTTGAAACCACCTTCCAACACCAGCACCGGGTCGAACTCGATTCCCGCCTCCTCGAGACCGGCGCGGTAGCCACGCTCGCGCGCCTTGGCAGACTCGAGGTCGCGCCGACCTCCCAGAAAGCCGATCCGTCGGTGACCGAGCTCGAGTAGATGTCGAGTGGCGGCGAGCGCGCCCTCGAAGTTCTGCGACGCAAAGGTGGGAAACGATGAGGCGCCAGTTTGCGGATCGACGGCCACGACCGGCTGGTTCAGCGACACGTCGGCAACCGTGGGTGTCACCAGCACGGTGCCATCGGCCAACGTCCCGCTGAGCCGCGAGAGGTACCGGCGCTCCCAACCGACGAGCTCACCGTTGTGCCCGCCGCAATAGACGATCAGCTCGTAGTCGGTGCCGCGCAGCGCGTTGGACGCACCCTTGAGGACCTCGGCACTGAACGGCTCGATGTCGGCGACCAACACACCGATCACGTTGGTGCGCTGCGAGCGCAGGCTGCGTGCGATCAGGCTGGTTTCGTAGCCCAGGTCCGTGATCACCGCCTTCACGCGATCAAAGGTGGCAGGGGCGACACCATAACGACCGTTGACCACCCGCGAGACGGTTGCAATGGATACGCCGGCCTTCTCGGCAACGTCACCGATCGTCGCTCGCTCGTACATCGTGATCTCCATCTGCGGAACTGAGTTCTCTCGATGAAATCGTTGTCGAGAACGTTTACAACGTAACGCAGCGTTGGAATCGATGCAAGATGCACGGCGGCCCGCCAGCGGGCGGTTAGTCGGGGTCGACGCGGCCTTGTGTCGAGGGACGAAGGTGCACCTCGGCCAGTGGGCGCACCAGGGGCTTGCGCCAGCCGACTCCCACCGCCAGGCCGGGCGGCGGCCACAGGTTGTCGCGGCTGTACGCCCACCACTCGAACGGGTTGAGGTAGTACGAACAGGATTCGACGATGTGTGCCAATGGTTCCTTGCGACCGCGCCGTAGCCACAGCAGCACGCCACCGAGCGCGCCGACAACTGTCCACCCGAGATACAGCACCAGATACGTCGGACCGAACCAACGTGCCTGCCAGATGTGGACCGCCTCGTGGTCGGTGATCAGCCTGCGGCGGCGAGCGCGAGACACGTCGCCCGCGCTCGAGATCACGTTGCCGACCGTGAGTGCAAACCCCGCCTGGAAGTGCGCACCACCTCGGTATACGTGCCGATTCTCCCGATGGCTCAACGAGTACTCGAACCCACCGCCGTCCTTCGATGCACGCGCTGCGACATGGGCAACGAGCCCGACGCACACCGGGATGACTGCCCACGTACTGTCCAGCAGAAAGGCAGCCAACCCGCGACCGGTGCGCCAGGCGTAGACGCCTCGCCAGCCCGACACCACAGCGTTGATACCGGCAACGACGGCCACGAACACTCCCGTGGTGACGGACAGCCAACTGCCGGCAAGCCAGCCAAGTACTACGCCGCCCAACCCGACCACCACACCCTCCACGCATTTGGCGCACAACGAGCGGAAAGTCATGGACCTACGTTACGACGACCGCAATCACGCGGTCGCCAGCGTCACTGGCTGTCGTGGCGGCGAAGCACCGGTACTTCCACGTCCGTACTGCACACGATCAGCTCACTTGCCGTTCGCACCAGCACCCCGGTGCTGTCGAGGACCTCGACACTGGTGACCCGGCCACGACCTTCCAGCCAATCATCTACTCGAATCTCGGACGGCAACACCATCCGCTGAGCCATTCCCCGCTGCGGCGGCGGGGCGTGCAGCCGTGCTGCGACTAGATATGCAATCAGAAGCCCCACGAACGCCACTCCCCCCGCCAGAATCTCGCTCACAGCTCAAAAGACGCTGAAAGCACCTGGCCGTGACGCAGAACTCGGAGATCGGGCCCGGTGAAACTAGCGGGCGATGAGCGCGGCGAGCGCAGCAATCGCCACCACCAGCCCAATGGTCGCCATGGTCAGGCTGCGAGCACGTGGTGCTCGTGTGAGGTCACTGTCCTGCTTGGGCGCCGCCGGCGGGCGAACGACCGCAAGCAAGTTGCCTGCGAACAGCGCTGCGCCGAGCGCCAGCAGCATCCATACGAGCAGGTCCTTGCCGAGCAACATGCTTCCAGTCTGCCTCCGATACGTCGGGGGGTGCGCCACGGCGCGACAATTCCACCATGGGTTTCCACCACGTTGCACTCGCCACTCACGACGCCGCTGTCACGCACCGCTTCTACACCGACGTGATGGGCTTCCATCTCGTGAAGGTGGTCGCCGCACCAAACCCGCCGAATGCAGAGGGCGTGGTCACCGGGTTCAGTAAGCACTTCTTCTACGCCACCGACGGGTCGCCCAATGGCGAGACCGGGATGATGGCGTTCTGGGAGATCCACGACCCGGCCATCGGCACCGAGTTCCCCGTCGACATCAACACCTCGCACGGCCTGCCGGTGTGGGTCAATCACATTGCGTTCGACGCATCGTCACTCGACGAGTTGGCTCGCCACCGCGACCGCTGGCGCAGCCACGGACAGACCGTGCTCGAGGTCAACCACGAGTTCTGCGTGAGCATCTACATCACCGACCCCAGCGGCAACATGGTCGAGTTCTGCCACAGCCTGCGGGCGTTCACCGATGAGGAGAAGGCCCGGGCAGCAGCCATTGTGGCCAACCCAGCACCCGACCTCGACGAGCACCCGCCGCAGATCACCGTCTGGCAACCGTTGGTCGCCGACCCCGTCAGCTGACTGTCAGGTCGCTGTCTCGATCATCTCTACAACTTCCGCTGTCGACGGACGTCGCCGAAGCTTCGGTAGATGGTGTGCAGCGTCGAGTTCAGATCACGATCACACACCGCAGCGTTCGCGTCAGCGACCATGATCACCCGGTAGCCCTGGGTACTGGCGTCGCGAGCGGTCGACTCACAGCACACGTTCGCCACCGTGCCGGCAGCCAGCACTGTGTCGACGCCGGATTGTTGGAGCTGCTCGTGCAGATCACATCTGCCGGGAAAGAAGGCGCCGGCCGACGACTTCTCGACCAGGAGGTCGCCTGCGTGTACGTCGAACTGGTGCCACAGTCGATCGCGCGGCAGCCCCTGCCCACCCAGGCTGCGGTACGGCTCAGCGACGGTCGTGTGCCGAAGAACTCGGTTGACGCCGGTGACAGTTCGGCGGTGCTCGGCAGCACCCAGCCGATCGTGCCCCCGGCTGACCGCAACGCTGTCCCCAGCAGTTGGATGTCAGGAACGATGCCTCGGGCAGACGCGCTGTGCGCCACGAAGAACGGCACCATGTCGACGACGACGAGAGCAGTGGTCGTTGGGTTCAGCGATTCGAATGCGTGCCGACGGCCTCGCCATGCCTCATGCCCCATGCCTGGCGTATTGCTCGGGTTCGATGTGCCAGTCATGCAGGCCCACGTCCCTGACGCGGCAGCCACGAGTAGTTTCATCATGCCCTCGACGTTGCTGATCGTGTAGCCGAACTTGTTGGGCTGATCGATCACGGTGAGGGTTTCGAGCATCGTGCCGCCGTCGCTCATCTTGATCGTGCGCGTCTGGCCGACGGCCGAACCCGTACGCCGCCTCCAAGGTCACCGGGAATGTACGGGACTTCTCGAGATGGCGCGTGCTCATGGTGGCGAAACTGCTGCTCCCCCGAGCTCACGGTTGCCTCACCGAATCGTTGTGACACCCGCCTGCTGAAGTGGTGTGGCGCAGGTTCGGAGGTTCCTTCGACCATGGTGACAGACGAACTGGTGTTCTGTAGTCTCATACGCATTGATACGGCACTCGCCACCTGCGACAGCGGCATCAGCGCTCTCGCCGCCGTGTCATTGTCCTGCTTGACCCGCAACGCATTGGGCGTCGCGTCGGTTCGTGTGCAAACGATGATCGACCGCTTGACAATGGCCCACGCGCAGATTGTCACTGCCGCCGACCGAGCTGGCGTGTGGGCCGGGTCCGGCGCGCGCAACATGGCCGACTGGTCAGCGCTGCAAACCAAGACGTCCTACGGCGACGCCAATGATCGCATGCGCCTCGGCGACGCTGCCGACAGCGTGCCCGAGTTGGCCGATGCTGTTGCAGCGGGTCAATTGTCCGCCAAATCCGCAACCGCACTGCATCCCGCGATCAAGGAAGCCACCCATGGGGCCGACACCGCCGCACTTGTCCAGAAGGCCAAGGGGTCTACTCCGCGAGAGGCTGCCGCCGCCGGCGAGAAGTTCCGCGACAACAATCGAGCGAAGCCAGAAACTCCCGAGGAAGCCGAGGAACGCCGCTACCGGCGGCGCAGTGTTAGGTCTGGTCAGCCAGATGATGGAATGGTCACCTCCACCGTCGTGCTGCCAGTGGTCGAGCACCGCAAGTTCATCAACGCCATCTCCCACCTTGCTGGCACACCCTGCGAAGGCGACCAACGCACCACCGAACAGCGGCTCGCTGACGGGCTCACACTGCTGTGCGATGCCTACGCGAAGGGCGACGTCAACGGTGGGCGCGAACGCCCGACGATCTTGTTGGTCATCGACGCCGACACCATGTCTGGCGACAACGAACACGACGCCCACACCGCCAACGCCGATCGCGTCCCCGCACACGTCGCTCGGCGGATGGCAGAGAACGCGCACCTACAGCGCGTCATCCGCGTCGGGTCACAAATCATCGACCTCGGCAGGACCGCCCGGTTGGCATCCGAATCCCAATACAGGGCACTCGTCGTTCGCGATCAAGGGTGCCGGTGGCCCGGATGCCACATTCCATCAGCATGGTGCGAAATCGACCACCTCGAGCCATTCCCGGCCGGGCCAACCAACCTTGCAAATCTGGTGATGTGGTGCTCGCACCATCACCACGAAAAGCACCGACCCGGCGTCGTGGTGCGCGGCAACGCACACGACTTCAGCATCACACTCGCCAACGGAACAATCATCCACTGCCCCACCACACCCGTACGTGCCGGCGAGCGATCACCACCACCACGAACACAGGCGGCGGCCTGAACGCCCGGTAGCCCCACCGAGGGCAAGTCACCCCACACCGAAGTCGGTGTGGGGCACCGGCGCGTCATCGGTCGAGGAGCCGGACCCAGGACTGCGCAGGTCTCCGACTCCGCTAGACCCCGCGGGCGGCGTTGCCGAACTTTGTGTATTGGCCGCGCCAGACCAGTCTCGCTACACCGGTGGGGCCGGAGCGGTGTTTGGCGATGATGAGCTCGGCGCTGGCCTTGTCGGGCGAGTCGCGGTTGTACACCTCGTCTCGGTACAGGAACATCACCACGTCGGCGTCTTGTTCCAGCGATCCGGATTCACGAAGGTCGGCGAGCATCGGGCGCTTGTCGGCGCGGCTCTCCAGGTTTCGGCTGAGCTGGCTGAGGGCGATGATCGGCACGTCGAGTTCACGTGCCAGCACCTTGAGACCACGACTGATTTCGCTGACCTCGAGCTGGCGGTTCTCGCTGTTCATGCCGCCACTCATCAGCTGCAGGTAGTCGATCATGATCAGGGCCAGCCCCCCATGGCGAGCCTTCAGCCGGCGGGCCTTTGCACGGATCTCCATGACGGTGACGCGCGGGTTGTCGTCGAGGTACAGCGGCACGCTGTCGATGCGGTTGATGGCGCGACCGATCTTCGTCCAGTCGGCTTCGACCAGTCGACCGCTGCGTAGCTTCTGCGATTCGACCTCGGCCTCGCTCGACAGGATTCGCTGCGTCAGCTCGGCGTGCCCCATTTCGAGTGAGAAAACCAACACCGGCTTCTGCGTTGCCTTGGCGACGTTGACTGCGATGCCCAAGCCCACGGCGGTTTTGCCCATCGCGGGCCGCGCACCGATGATGTTGAGCGTGCTGGGCTGGAGGCCGGAGAGGATCTCGTCGAGGTCGTTGAAGCCGGTAGCAGCACCGGTGATGCTGTCGCCGCGTTCGAACGTCTCTTGTAACTTGTCCATCGCCAGCGGCAACAGGTCCGACAGCGGGCGAGTCGAGTCGATGACCCGATCCTCGGCGACTTCGAACACCTTCGTCTCTGCCTCGTCGAGCGCCTTGGTGACGTCGTCGGGCTCCATGTACGCAATCTCGGTGATCTCGCCGGCAACGCTGATCAGCCGGCGCAGCACCGCCGTGTCCTGCACGATCTTGGCGTAACGCGACGCATTCGAGATGGCTGGTGTGGCGTTCTGCAGTTCGAGCAGCGCCTGCGAGCCACCGATCTCCTCGATCAGGCCGTTGCGACGCAGTTCATCCGCAACGGTGACGATGTCGACCGGTTGGCCTGTCGCCATCAGCCCACGAATTGCCGAGTAGATGTGCTGGTGCGCCGGCTTGTAGAAGTGCTCGACCTGCACGCCGAGCTCGCTGACCTGGCCGACGACCTCGCGCGACAACAACAGCGCACCCAGCAGGCTCTCCTCGGCGCTGAGGTTGTGGGGAGGCACGCGACCGTTGTCGCGCCGAGGCGCAGGTCGATCGCGGCCGGAATCGCGGGAGTTACCCGACCGGAAATCCGTCATGATGCACCTACCTTGCCTGACTGGCCCTGGGGATCGCTAGGGGGGTCTAGCTGTGGATTGACTGTGGATAACTGCGCGGCAACCTACGACCTGCAGAGACAGCACAGCCCCGGCGACGACCGCGAGCGGCAACCACCAGGGCTGTGAATAACACTGTGGATAACTCCATCACTGCTGGCAGCGATGAGCGACCGGCGAGAAATCGCCTACTTGGCGACGACCTCGATGGTGATCGGGAACTCCACGTCGTGGTGCAACTTCGCGGCGACCTGATAGGTGCCGGTGGTCTTGATGTGGTCGACGTGCAACTTCTTGCGGTCGAGCACGATGTGCGCCTGCGCCTCGACGGCCGCGGCGACATCGGCAGCGGTGACCGAGCCGAACAAACGGCCTTCGACACCAGCCTTCACCGGGATCGTGATGGTCTTGGCGACCAGGGCCGAAGCCACGGTCTGTGCGCTCTCACGGTCCTGCGCATCGCGAAGGTCGCGGGCACGGCGCATGGCAACAGCCTGCGCCGCGGCACCATCGGTGGACTTGATGGCATGGCCCTTGGGCAGCAGGAAGTTGCGAGCGTGGCCATCGGCCACCTCCACCACATCGCCGCGCTTGCCGAGGCCCTTACGATCGGAACGAAGGATCAGCTTCATCAGCCCTCCACCTCTTCATCAGCGCCGGTCTTTTCGACTTCGGTGCTCTCGACGGCGACCGCAGGCGCAGCGGACTGCGACTCGCGTGACTGATCTTCGTCACGGCCACGGCGGTTGTCGCCGTCACGCGGCGGTCGCGAAGTGCGGGTCTGAGCAACGCGCTTGGTGTACGGGATCAGTGCCATCTCACGCGAGTTCTTGATCGCGTTGGCGATCTCGCGCT
>Ga0105048_10006592_pt1 | contig 18717 bp, 19 predicted proteins | sample MAT05_FD_78382 | JGI IMG/M metagenome (GOLD analysis project Ga0105048, IMG submission 78382) | Freshwater microbial communities from Lake Fryxell liftoff mats and glacier meltwater in Antarctica - MAT-05 | ecosystem: Environmental > Aquatic > Freshwater > Ice > Liftoff microbial mat | place... | reverse complement strand
CGGGTCGGCACGTGGCGGCGCCAGGCGCGCACCCACGATCGGCAGTGCCCGGGTCGGCACGTGGCGGCGCCAGGCGCGCACCCGCGATCGGCAGTGCCCGGGTCGGCACGTGGCGGCGCCAGGCCCCGGGTTTGGCCGCGCGATGGGCAGTGCCCGGGTCGGCACGTGGCGGCGCCAGGCCCCGGGTTTGGCCGCGCGATGGGCAGTGCCCGGGTCGGCATGACGCGGCGACATGTGCTGCCACCAGATCTCCTACGGGAACAGGGTGCGAAGCCACTCCCGTGCCTTGCCCAGCGAGCCGCCAGCAGGTGCCGACTCGTAGCGCTGGGGCTCATGCGCGGTCACGACGCGCGCCGCCCACAGCAGCAGGCCCATGGAGGTCGCGTAGGCAGGCGACAGCAGGCCGTCCGTGAGGCCCTCGATGCCCGACGGTGACGCGACGCGCACGGGCATGCCCAGCACCTCGCGGCCGAGCGTCGCGCTGCCAGCCAGCAGCGAGCCGCCGCCCGTGAGCACGAGCCCTGCCGGCAATCGATGGCCGTGGGATCCCTTGGCCATCTGCTCGCCCAGCTTCTCGAACAGCTCGCGCATGCGCGCCTCGATGATCTCCGCGACGTCCAGCCGGAGCGCCGTCCGGTCCCCCTCTTCGCCCATCAGGTCCAGCGAGATCTCCTCGCTGGGCATGACCGTGCTGGGGTCGGCCGTGCCGAAGCGCAGCTTGAGCTGCTCCGCGGCGACCAGGTTGGTCTTGAGCCCGATGGCCACATCGTTGGTGACATTGATACCGCCGAGGGGCAGTACAGACGTGTGGAAGGGCGAGCCCTCCATGTACAGCGCCAGGTCGGTCGTGCCGGCACCCATGTCGGCGACCGCGACACCCAGCTCCCGCTCGGTCTCCGACAGCACCGATTCACCCGACGCCAGCGACGCGATGACCAGCTCGTCCACGCGCACACCCGCCTGGCGGACGCACTTGGTGAGGTTCTGGAGCGCCGTCGCGGAGCCGTGCACGATGTGCGTCTCGACTTCCAGGCGGACCGCGCTCATGCCGATGGGATCCTTGACGCCCTCCTGGCCGTCGACCGAGAAGTCACGCGGCAGGACATGCAGCACTTCTCGATTGGACGGGATGGTCACGGCCCGGGCGACCTCAGTGGCGCGATCCACGTCCTCGCGACTGACCTCGCGATGGGGGCCGCTGACGGCCACCGCACCCCTTGAGTTGAGGCTCTCGATCTGGCTGCCACCGACGCCCACGAAGGCCGCCTCCAGCCGCAGCCCGGACAGTCGCTCGGCGCCGTCCACCGCCTGTCGGATGGATGCCACCGTCTGCTCGATGTTGTTGACGACGCCCTTCTTGAGGCCACTCGCCGGCACGATGCCCTTGCCGATGATGCTGATGGTCCCCTCGCGGGTGACTTCCCCGACCAGCGCCACGACCTTGCTCGTGCCCACATCGAGCGCGACGAGGACCGCTTCGATCTCCACCGCTCCCTTTCCCGTCATCGGATCGCTCCATCCTCCCGGGCGCTGGCGCCACGGACGCCGCCCCCAGTCTGCTGTCGCTCACATCGTCGCAGATGCGCTGCGTGCGCGTCGGTGTCGCTCACGGTGCCGGCGTGCGGCCGGGTCGTTTCGTTGGTTCCGGCCGTGGCGTCTTCCTCGGCCGCAGGGTCGGCTCGGGTGGTCCGTCCACGACCGTGCCGCAGCGATCGGTGGAGACGGCCAGGGTCACGACCTCCACGGCCCGTTCCGAGTCAGCGAGGAGTGCGGCCAGGCATTGCACCTGGGCCGGGATGCGTGACGTCGGTAGCAGGGTCTGGGTGTAGTGGCCAAAGACGGCACGCCAGTGATCCGGGGCCGTCAGGACCCACCCCTCCTCCTCGGCGAGGGACAGGAACAACGCTCGCGCACTGCTGTCGAGCAGGTCCGGGGTCACGTTCCCCAGCGTCCGGACCGCCTCCAGGTCAACGGCGTCGAGTCGGTCCCCCGCGGCCATGGTGGCGTCCGCGCGCAGGTCATCGACCGCCGGCAACGTGGTCCCGGTGGCACCGTCGCCCTGCTCGTCCGCCGACGCGCGGGACACCGGCGCGAAGGCAGTGCCAGTCTCGTCCAACAGCCATGCGTCATCGCCGATACGCCACTCCAGCATCGGCTGTCGCTCCGTGATGCTGACCACGAGCGTGCCCGGCAGCACGGCCCGCACCTCTGCGCTGGCCACTGCGGGCAGCTTCTCGATGGCGGCTTCCATGCTGCGGGTGGAGATGACCACCGTGGCCGGCCGGGCGTCGCCCACCAGGCGCATGGCCGCGCGGATGTCCGCTGGGTCGGTGTAGTGCGCGCCGCTGATGCTGACCGTGGAGGGCACGACGCTGAACGCCGGGTCGCTCGTCAGCCAGACCATGCCCCCGGCCACGGCGATCATGCCCAGGACACCCGTGATGCGTGCCCATGGCAGGGGCGTGCGCGGTGGTCGAGGCGGCCGGAGTGGGTCGGGCCGCCGGCCGGCGACCCCTCGGCGACGCAGCTTGACCATCGCTTCAGGGGAGGTCGGCGCGCGTCAGCCGACGCACCGGCGCCGCTGTCGCCCGCTCCAGCGCCAGACCCACGATCCGTTCGCAGATGTCCCCGAAGTCGTAGCCACCCAGGCCGCACAGCATCGGGAACAGGCTGATGGGCGTGAAGCCCGGGATGGTGTTGATCTCCGACAGGTAGAGCAGGCCGTCCCGCGACAGCAGGAAGTCCAGGCGCGCGAAGCCGCTGGCACCGATGGCCAGGAACGCAGCCGCCGCGATGCGGCGTATCTCGGCGGCCAGGTCAGGGTCCAGCTCCGGCGCAAGGTCGCTGCTGGATGCGGCAGACCGATACTTGGCGACATAGTCGTAGAACTCGCGGCCCGACCGGATCTCACCCGGGCCGTACGCCTCCAGGTCTGACGCGTGGTTGCCCACGACGGCCACCTCCAGCTCCCGGGGATGGTCGAGATAGGGCTCCGCGAGGACGAGGTCGTCGTAGGCGAGCGCAGCGAGCACCGCCGCTTCAAGTTCCGGCGGCTCGTCCGGTCGATGGACGATGCTGATGCCGATGCTGGAGCCGAGATGCGCGGGCTTGATGATGAGACGCGGGTCGGGCAGCTCCGCAGCGAACGCCTCCATCTCCGCGATGAGCGACGACTGGCGTTCCGACCAATCACGCGCCCGCACTTCCAGCCACGGCAGCACGGGCAGGTCCAGGGCCGCGGCGATGCGCTTGAACAGGGTCTTGTCCATGCCCACGGCAGACGCGGCCGATCCCGAGCCGCAGCAGATGAGGCCACTCGATGCCACCAGCGCCTGGATGGTGCCGTCCTCGCCGAAGGGGCCATGGAGCGCCGGGAAGATGACGTGCGCCGGGGTCGCCGAGGCCAGCTGCTCCAGGGCAGCGGCAGCGCTGACCGGACCACTCGCACCAAGGGCGCCCGGATCGTCATAGCTCGTCGCTGGGAGCGCCGGGTCCGCGGCATCGGACGGCAGCTGCCACCAGTCGCCATCCAGGTCGATGAGCCAGCACGCCACGGTGTGACCGCGTGTGCGCAGGGCCGCCGCGATGGCGCGGCCGGAGACGAGCGACACGTCGTGCTCGGCGGACGGACCACCGAGCAACACCGCGATGGAGGTCGGTGGCAGCGATGGTCGCTCGCGGGGGACGGTCATGCCGCCTCCCAGGCGTCCCAGTCGCCCGCGAACACGATCTCGTAGTGCAGGTCGATGCCCGTGGCGTCGCGGACCGTCGCACGGACGCGGTCACCAAGGCGGCGGACATCGGCGGCGCTGCCGTGCTGGTCGTTCACCAGGAAGTTGGCGTGCTTCTCGCTGACCGACGCACCCCCTTCGCGAGCGCCCTTGAGCCCCAGCAAGTCGATGATCCGGCCGGCCGAGTCCCCGTTCGGGTTGCGGAAGGTGCTGCCCGCCGAGGGCATGCCCAGCGGTTGGTGTGCCTGGCGCCAGCGACGGATCTCGTCCAAGCGGGCGACGATGACCGCGGGGTCCTCCGGCACCAGCTGGAAGATGGCCTGCGTGACGACGTCGGGCCGGCCCTCTGGCGAATGCTTGAGGACGCTCTCGCGGTACGCCAGGCCCAGACCCGCCGGGTCGACCATCGATTCGGTGCCGTCGGGGCCGATGACCCCGGCACTCACGAGCACGCTTGCGATGTCCGACTCCTGGGCACCAGCGTTGGCCCAGACCGCACCACCGACGGTGCCCGGGATGGCCAGCCCGAACTCGAGACCGGACAGCCCCGCTTCCTTGGCGATGGTAGCCGCCTTGGCCATCGGCAGGCCGGAGTCGGCGATGAGCCGGTCACCCTCGACCCGGTATTGCTGGGGACTGCACTTGACCACCAGGCCGCCAACACCCGCATCGCTGATGACCAGGTCCGAGCCCCGACCCAATACGGTCAGGGGCACGCTCCGTGCCCGTGCGAAGCGCACGATGGCCCGCAGCTCGAACAGGTTGCGCACCTCTGCGAACAGGTCCGCAGGTCCCCCGACCCGCATCGTCGTGAACCGGGCGAGCGGCTCCTGGCGCGAGGTCTTGACCCCCAGTCGGCGCTGGATGTCCGTGCCCAGCGCGAGCGCCTCGGTCTCGGTCAGTCGACGCACGAGTGCCTCGGCAGTCACTCGTCCGCCCGCGAGGAACGGTCCACGACCTCGGCAGCCGGCAGGGTTCGCCGCTCGCCAAGCGCCAGCAGCAGGTCACCCGTGACACGCGCGGCGCCCCGTCGTCCCAGCCCCCGGCTGGCAGCACGCATCCCCTCCAGGGCATCCGCGTCGGCCAGCAGCGCAGCTGCGTCCATCAGGGCCGCGGCATCGAACCGCTCGTCCGGCACCAGTCGAGCGGCCCCGGCGTCGACCATCTCCCGGGCATTGGCCACCTGGTGGCCAGCGGCGTGGGGATACGGCACCACGATCACCGGCAAGCCCACCGCGGTTGCCTCCGCGAGGGTCGATGACCCGGCACGGCCGACCAGCAGGTCTGCGGCGACGAGCGCGTCGGCCATCTCCCCGCGCAGGAACGGGAACGGGCGATAGCGCCCCCAAAGCTCGGCCGGCAGCCGGTCCCGGCCGGCCTGCGCGTCCGCGAACCCGGCCTCACCCGTGACGTGGATGATCGTGATCCGGGTCACCAACGAGGGCAACGCGTCCGCCACTGCGCGGTTGAACCGGAGCACGGCCTGTGAGCCACCGAAGACCAGCAGCACCGGTACATCCGGCGGCAGCTGGAGTCGCTCCCGGGCGGCAGCGCGATCCCCGGGCTCGAGGTGACGGATGGGGGTGCCCGTGACGTAGCCGCGGGTCGAGAGGGTCGTCGCGGTCTCCGGGAACGTGACGGCGATGGTCGTGGCGAGACGGGCCGTGGCGCGCACGCTGCGCCCGGCCAGTCGATTGCCCTCCCACAGCAACGACGGCACTCGCAGGGCCGCGGCCGCCATCAGCACCGGGATGGCGACGTAGCCGCCCGTGGTGTAGACGACATCCGGCCGCCAGCGGGCGAGGAACGCCAGTGCCTGGGGCACGGATGCCGCGAGTCTGATCGGGTCCATGACCGTGGCGGCCGAGACATCGACCGTGCGCAAGGTACGCAGCCAGAGTCGGTCGAACCGGTAGCCAGCGGTGGGCACCATGTCCGACTCCATGCCCCGTCGTCCGCCCAGCCAGCGGACATCAAGGTCGGGCCGGCGCTGGCTCAGGGGTCCCAGCACCGCGAGTGCCGGGTAGATGTGCCCGCCCGTGCCGCCTGCCGCGACCAGGATCCGCATCGTCGGTGGTACCTCGTGACTGTGCTGACTGGGTCTCGCGCGAGACCGACAGGAGGATACCCACCGCAGCGAAGCTGACCAGCAACGACGAGTTGCCGGTGCTCACGAACGGCAGCGTGATGCCCGTCAGGGGCAGCAGCTGGACCACGACACCGATATTGATGAACGCCTGGAACGCGATCCAGGAGCTGATGCCGATGGCCAGCAGGCCACCGAACGTGTCAGGCGCCCGAAGTCCGACCCGGATGCCCCGCCAGGCGATGAAGATGAACAACCCGATGACCAGCGTGCCGCCGATGAGCCCCAGCTCCTGGCCCACCATCGCGAACACGAAGTCGTTGTCGGCATTAGGCAGGGGCAACCCACCCGGCTGACGGCTGTTGCCCAGGCCCTGGCCCAGGGTGCCGCCGAGACCCAGCGCCAGGAGGCCCTGGATGGTGTGGTACGCGAGGTCTCGTGGCGCCGACCACGGATCAAGGAACGTATTCCATCGGGCGAGCTGGTAGACCGAGGCGTTGACGTATATCCCCACGGCCGCAACGCCCACCGGCACCAACAGCCCCAGCTGCCACAGGCTCGCGCCAGCGACGAAGAACATCGTGAACGCGGTCAGTGTGATGACGCCGGTCGTGCCCAGGTCGGGCTCCAGCGCCACGAGCGCGATGACGCAGCCCGCGATGCACAGGAAGGGGATGGTGCCCGTGAACATGCCGCCGATACTGCCGCCGCGCCGGGCAAGCCAATGGGCGAGGTACACGACGAGCGCCAGCTTCGCGATCTCCGCGGGGTGGAACGAGATGAGCGGGTCCGCCTTGGAGCCGAACATGCCCAGCCAGCGCGCCGAGCCGCCGACCTCCTTGGGAAAGAGGGGGCCGATGGCGGGACCTAGGACGATGACCAGGAGGGCGACCGCACCCAGGAACAGGGGCACGGAGACGAGCCGCAGCCAGCGATAGTCCAGCCGCGACAGGGTCAGCATGGTGACGATTCCCAGCGTGACCCAGATCATCTCGGGTGCGATCACGCGGGCGATGTCCGAGCTGCCGCTGGACAGCGACGCGGCGCCCGCGGAATAGATCATGAGCACGCCCGTTGCCGTCAGCGCGATGGTCGCGATGATGATCCACGGGTCTGCCTCGTAGCGCTCCCGCACCGGCCCCTTGACGGTCCGGCCGGCGGCGATCTCACGGGTCGTCGGTCGAGGCATGCCGGCTGCATCAACAGGTCGCGTCACGACGCTGCTGGACCTCGGCGAGGCCTGTCGACGACGATCACCAGAGGCACGCGGCTCGGCTCGGGCTGGTTCCCCAGCCGGGCGGTCGCCACGGCCCGACCGGACAGGGCCGTTGCGCAACAGCGCGGACGCGGGTGCCGTGGAGGCTGGCAACTGGGCGGCCGAGCGGGGACGCGCGTTGAGGGTCACGCCGCGCTGCCTTCCTTGGCCCTGATGAGCTCGGCCACGGCGTCCTTGAAGGCGCGCCCACGGGCTGCGTAGTCGATGTACATGTCAAAGCTCGCAGCCGCCGGGCTGAGCAGCACCGTCGCCACGTCCACTGACGGCGACGGCCGAGCGGCGCGCGCGATCCGGTCCGCGATGACGACCGCCTCCTCCATCGAGCCGGCCTGCTCCGTGTGGGTCAGGCCCGCGGCGCGGAATACCGCCCCGAGTTCCGGCCCGCTCTCGCCGATGAGCACCGCGGCGGTGACGCGCTCCGCGACCGCCGCGGCAAGGGCGTCCATGGCGACCCCCTTGGCACGGCCGCCGCAGATGAGCACGAGTGGCCGGGCGAAGCTCCGGACAGCGGCGATGACCGCATCCGGCTGGGTGCCCTGGGAGTCGTTCACGAACCGGACCCCGGCAGCTGTCGCCACCGGCTCCAGTCGATGCTCCACGCCACCGAACCCGGCCACGCCAGCCCGGATGGCTGCGGCGGACAGACCGAAGATCGCCCCGACGGCGACCGCGGCGGCCACATTGGAGACGCTGTGCCAGCCCGGCAGCCGGAGCTCGCCAAGCGGCACGATGGGCCCGTCAGTGCCCGATCCGCTGGCGCGTGATCCGACCGCGGCCGCAGCAGCTTCGAGGAAGGGCACGACATGGCGTGCGACGACCCAGCCGTCCTCGACGCCGACACCGCCCTCGGCGGGAGCGCCCCGGCGATAGCGCACGACTCGCGCTGGGCTGTCCGCGTCCCAGTCCCGGATGACCGGGTCCTCATCGTTGAGCACCAGCACACCCGTCGAGGGCGTGAGGCGGGCCAGCAGGCGCTTCACCTCTCGATACGACTCCACGTTGCCGTGTCGGTCGAGGTGGTCGGACGTGACGTGCGTATAGACCGACACGTCGGTTCCCCGCGAGAGGGTCGGCAGCTGCAGCTCGGACAGCTCCACGACCACCCGGTGACGCGGCGTCAGCTCCGGCAGTCGCTCCACCAGCGGTGACCCGATGTTGCCACCCAGCACGACCGGCTCGCTCCCCTGCGCCAGCACGGCCGCGATGAGGGAGCTGGTCGTCGTCTTGCCCTTGGTGCCGGTCACGCCGATGGTCACCGCGGGGCACAGCCGGAGGAACAGGTCCACCTCGCTGACGACGGGCACCCGGCCCGCCGCCTCCAGGGCCGCCAATGCGGCGCGCAGCCGGGGCTCCGTGGTCGGGAAGTGGCTGCTGATGGACGGCGACGTGGCCACGAACGCCTGCCCCTGGAGGACCTGGCCGGGCTCGATGTCGGGGCCCAGTGCCAGCCGAACGTCACGCCCGCCGAGTGCGGCGATGGCGTCAGCCAGCTCCGAAGCCGACCGACCGTCGTAGACCGTCACGCGGGCCCCCCGGTCGGTCAGGTAGCGCACCAGGCAGATGCCGCTGCGCGCCAGCCCCAGGACCGCGACCGGTTGGTCCTGGAACGAATCGGGCGTGAGCGTGGCGAGGTCGATGGGCTCGATGACCGTCATCACTGGTCCGTGGCCACTCGCTGCGCCCTCACCGCAGGGTGCCCCTGGTGCCCAGATAGAACGCCACGCCGATGAGCGCCGACAGGGCGCCCACGATCCAGAAGCGGAGGGTGATCTTCTCCTCCGGCCAGCCGCTCAGCTCGAAGTGGTGATGGAGCGGCGCCATCCGGAACAGTCGTCGGCCCTTCCACTTGAACCACAGGATCTGGGCGATGTCCTGGACGGTCTCGAGCACGAACACCAGGCCGATGACCGGCAGCAGCATCACCTGGCCGGTGATGAGCGCCGTGACGGCAAGGGTCGCGCCGAGTCCCAGGGACCCGGAGTCGCCCATGAACACCTGGGCCGGGTGGACGTTGAACCACAGGAAACCCAGGACGGCCCCGATGATGACGCCGCACAGGATGGCCAGGTTCGGCTGGGGGAAGGGCACGTTGAGGGCCGCGATGGCCATGAAGCCGATGAACGCGAACACCAGCAGGCCTCCCGCGAGGCCATCGAGCCCGTCGGTGATGTTGACGCTGTTGCTGGTGGCCACGATGGCGAAGGCGCCGAACAGGATGTAGAGCCACGGCTCGATGCCGATGGGTCCCACGAGTGGCACCACGACGTTCTTGACGTCGTAGGTGTCCTGGATCTGCCACGCGACGATGAGCGCCACGACCGTCTGCCAGATGAGCTTGTGGCGTGCCCGGATGCCGTCGCCGGTGCGTGCGTTCAGCCAGTCGTCAGCGGTACCCAGGGCGCCCACCAGGGCGAGTGTCGCGAGCGGCGCGAACGTGCCCGGATCGAGGAAGTTGCCGCGGCCGAGCTGGATGACCAGGGACACGCCGATGACGACCATGATCAGGAGCAACCCGCCCATCGTGGGCGTGCCTTCCTTGCTGTAGTGCGACTGCGGGCCATCGACGCGGATCCGCTTGCCCATGCCCAACCGCCGGATGACGCGGATGAACGGGGCCATCAGGAACACCATCAGGAAGAACGCGACCAGGCAGCCGATGACCAGCAGCCCGCCGGCAGTCACGCTCATGCCTGTCATTGGGGCGCACCCTCGACATGGCCGATGGGCCCGCCAGCCCGGACGAGCGGGTCGACCAGCTCATCGAGCGCGCCGCCCCGGGATGCCTTGAGCAGGATGGTGTCGTCGGCCGTCGACGAGGCCAGCAGCACGGCCAGGGCCGCCTGGCGATCGGGCACCAGCTCCACAGCTTGCGTGCCCAGGCCAGCAGCGAGGGCGCCTTCCGCGATGCCGCGCGCGCCCTCGCCGACCACGATCAGCCGGTGGACCCTGCCGGCGGCATGCTGGCCGACCGCGCGGTGTGCGTCGTCGCTGCCGCTGCCCAGCTCCAGCATCTCGCCCAACACCGCCACGTGCCGACCAGGCAGGCTGGCGAGCAGGTCCAGCGCCGCGGCCATGGAGTCAGGCGCCGCGTTGTAGCTGTCGTCCAAGATGCGCCAGGTGCCGGTCTCGATGAGCGTGCTGCGGTGGGCTGCATGCGTCGGTCGTGACAGGCCCATCGCGATGGTGGACGCATCCAGACCCAGGGCGTGACCCACGGCCGCGGCGGCCAGGGCGTTGTGGACTGCGTGGCGACCCAGCGCCGGGATCGTGATGTCCACGGCCGCGCCAGGCAGCCGGAGCCGGAAGCGCATGCCGGCGACGCCCAACGGCTCGATAGCGCTCGCGGAGACGTTCGCCGCCTCGTGGAAGCCATAGGTCAGGACGCGCGCAGGGGTGTGTGCTGCCATGTCCACCACGCGCCGATCATCCGCGTTGAGCACCGCGACGCCATCCGACGGCAACGCCTCGACCAGCTCCCGCTTGCCGGCGGCGATGGCCTCCAGCGAGCCGGCCCGCGACATATGGACCGCGCGCACCGCAGTCACCACGCCCACAGACGGCCGGGCGATGGCGCACAGCTGTGCGATGTCACCGGTCACGTACAGGCCCATCTCCAGGACCGCCGCATCGTGGCTCGCATCCAGCCGAAGCAGGGTCAGGGGCAGGCCGACCTCATTGTTCTGGTTGCCTTGGCTGCGGAGCACCGTCCAGCGCGCGGACAGCACCTCCGCGACCTGTTCCTTGGTGGATGTCTTGGCCAGCGAACCGGTGATGCCGACCACGATGGGCTGGAACCGGTCGCGCCACGCGCCGGCAGCTGCCAGCAGGGCGGCGCCCGTGTCCGCCACCGTGATGACCGTCACGTCTGTCGCAGGGCCGCCGCCGTCGTATCCCTCCCGGATCACCAGCGCCCCGGCTCCGTTGGCAGCCGCGGCCCCCAGGAATCGGTGCCCGTCGGTCCGCTCCCCGGCAAGCGCGAAGAAGGCAGAACCCGGCTGCACCAGCCGCGAGTCGACGGCGCCGCCCCGGATGGGCCGGCTGCCGGCGCGGATGACGCGACCGCCGACGGCAGCCGCCAACCCGGTGGCGGTGAAGCTCGTCGGATCGGCCGGCGGATGCGACAGCTGCCCCTCACTCACGATCAGCGGCATTGTCGCACGCGGGATGGGTCCGACGGTCACCGAGCGCGTCCGGACCGGAGGACATGCCTGGCATAACGCTCCGGCGCCAGGACACGCTCGGCGGCACTGCCCGGCTCCGGCTGGCCCGCCTGGGGATCCTTGGACCGCTTGATCTCCTGGGTCCTGATGATGCCGTTCGCGATGCGCCGGAACAGCTGATACGAGCTCATGTTCAGGGTGATGTCGCCCTGGCCCTTCGTCAGCGAGTTTGCCTCGTCGATTCGCACGGCGACCACGGCCGCCGGCTGGTCACCGCCGACGTAGCCGACGAAGCTGAAGTTGAACGTATCGCGGTCCCAGCGACCTTCGTCGTTACGCCAGATCTGCGCGGTGCCCGTCTTGCCGCCGACCTGGTACCTGGGGATGAGTGATCCGTTGGCGTACCACGAGACGGCAGAGGTGACGTGGTGCAGGATGCCCTGGAGCTGACCCGAGACCTTCTTCGTCAGCACCCGGCGAGGTGGCGCCGCGGCCTGGGGTTGCTGCGCGATGGACAGCAGGAAGTGGGGCTGGACCCGCATGCCGCCGTTGATCATCGGCGTGAACGCGGTCGCCAGCTGGATGGGCGTCGCGGTGACGCCCTGGCCGAATGAGCGGTTGGCAAGATCGATGGCCGCCCAAGGCTTGCGTCGCGGATCAGCCGCGATGCCCGCGACCTCACCCGGCACGTCGACGCCGGACAGTCTCCCGATACCCATCTTGTTCCAGGTCTTGTAGAGCGTCGCGGCGGCCTTGGCGGTGTTGCGGCCGAGGCGCGCGGCGACCTTGGACACCGCGACGTTCCGGGAGTAGGCGATGACGTCCCGGAACGTGATGCGACCCATGCCCTTGTGGTCCGCGTTCTGGACGTTCTGACCGACGCCGAACGAGACTTCGAAGCCGTCGTGGATGCGGGTACTGGGGACGACCACCTTGTTCTCGAGCGCCGACGCCGCAGTCAGCATCTTCATCACCGAACCCGGCTCATACGCCTCGGCCACGATGGGGTCCTGGACCAGGTTCTGGTCTGCGTTGTTGCCATCGTTCGCGTCATAGCCGGGCACCGTGGCCCACGCCAGCAGCTCACCCGTCCTGGGGTCCATGACGAGGGCGCTGACACGTCTGGAACGGTCCGCATTCCAGGCCGCGAACAACTCCTTCTCCAACTGGAGCTGGAGGCTCGCATCGATGCTGATGGTCACGTCCTCGCCATCGGCGCCCGGGTCGATGACACGCGCCGAGCTCTCCAGGTCCCGGCCCAGCCTGTCCCGTGCGGTCGCAGTGAGCTTGGGTCGACCAGCCAGGACATCGTCGTACTGGCCCTCGATGCCGTAGTGGCCCTGGCTGTCGCCATCAGCCGAGGTCACGAAGCCCAGCAGCTGGCTGGCCAGCGTCGTGCCCGGCTGGCCACCCGGGTTGGGATAGATGCGCATCAGGTGCGGCAGCAGGGTCAGCCCGAACAGGGTCCGGCCGGCGATCCCCGCACGGACCGCGGCACTCTCGTCGTCGGTCAACTCCTGCTTGAGGACCGCATACTGGTCCTTCGAGGACAGCTTGGTGTCGAGGACATCGCGCGCCTTGTCGTCGAGGTCCAGGATCTCGGTCAGCGCCGTGACCGTGGCGATCCGGCGATCGGTGCTCACTTGGTCAGGCCACGCCGCCAGGGTGTCGCGGTAGCCGGTGGTGGCCAGCAGACGGCCGTTGCGGTCGAAGATGTCCCCGCGTATCGCATGCTCCGTGGAGGAGAACCGCATCCGCTGCTGCGCCATCTCCTGGAGCTTCGGCGCCATGGCGACCTGCCAGTAGGCGAGCCGGATCACGGCCGCCAGCGCGAAGGCACACATCACGACGAGGATCGCGACGCTGCGCCAGCGTTGGTCCGTCCGGCCGAGCATCAGGTGGTCAGGGAGCCTGGACGCGGCGGCGCGACCCGAGTCGGTCGAGACCGGTCCGCTCGGCCCACAGGCCGACCGTTGCCTCCGAGCCCCACACCACGGTGGCTCCCTGCTGTGACTGGAGTTCCTGGAGCATCCCCTGTCGCTCGACGAGCAGGGAGTCGATCTCGTAGCGGGCGGCGGCCGCCTCGAAGGTCTGGCTGAGGTAGAACAGCCCGACGAGGGTGACCAGCATGATCACGAGTACGCCTGCCATCGCCGTGAGGGGGCGTGGCGAGACAGCCACCCGCAGACGGACCCCATGACTGACGGCCGCCTCGCGGGGCACTGCGGCCCGCGGCAGCGTGCGGGGGAACGACTGGGTCATGGGTCGCGTCGCAACACGCGACGCTACCGACGGTCGGAGCCCGCGGATGGACGTGGACGGCGGACGCGGCCCGCGGATGGACGTGGACGGCGGACGCGGCCCAGTCTGGCGGGTGCGCGGCAGGGGTGTCCCCTGGTAGATGGCCACTCAGCGGCCCTGACTGCCGACGGAGCTATCGTCCTGCGACGGACGCTCGCCGAAGCGCTGCTGCTGAGCCACGGCGGGGCTCTCCCCGGTGGTGTCCCAGGCGCGACCGCGCGCCCAGGACGCCGGCGCCTCCAGGTCGATGGGCGGCATCTCCGTGCGTCGAGCGCGGACATCCTTCTGGCGACGGCCGTATTCGCGCCGGCGAGACGATCGATGACCACTCATGCCGCGAGCCTCCGGGCCGCACGCAACTTCGCGCTTCGGGCTCGGGGATTGGCCTCCACCTCGATGGCCGTAGGTACCTGGGGCTGGCCACCGACGGGCGCCAACCGCGGACGACGACCACAGACACACACCGGCACGACCGGCGGGCAGATGCAACCGCGGCGCTCCGCCGCGATGAAGCGCTTCACGATCCGATCCTCCAGCGAGTGATAGCTGATGACCACGAGCACGCCGCCCGGCCGGAGCACATCCATCGCCCCCTCGAGGGCAACCGGCAGGACATCCAGCTCGGCATTCACGGCGATGCGCAGCGCCTGGAACGTGCGGGTCGCCGGGTGGATGGGTCGTCGGGCACCGGGTCGAGGTCCGGGGGTCGCGGCGGCGACGACGGCGGCCAGCTGCTCGGCGGTCTCGATGGGTGCCTCCGATCGATGCGCGACGGTGGCCCTCGCGATGCGTCGGGCATGCGGTTCTTCACCGTAGTTGCGCAGCAGGCGTGTGAGCGCCTCCTCGTCGAGGGTGGCCACGAGCTCGCTGGCGGGGACGCCGCTGCTCGGATCGAAGCGCATGTCCAGAGGCCCCTCGGCACGGAAGCTGAAGCCTCGCTCGCGCTCGGCCAGTTGATGAGAACTGAGGCCCAGGTCCAGGAGGACCCCGTCGACCGTGCCGAAGCCCTCGGCGCGGGCCACATCCCGGATGTCCCTGAAGTTGGTCTGGTGGAGCGCCAATCGGACGCCGAAGCGGTCCAGGCGTGCCCGCGTGCGTTCCAGCGCACGCGGGTCGGCGTCGAGGCCAAGCACCCGACCGTCGGGTGTGGTGGCCTCCAGGATCCGGAGGGTGTGCCCTCCGCCGCCGACGGTACCGTCGATATGGAAGCTGCCCGGGCTCGGTGAGAGTGCCGTCATGACCTCCTCCACCATCACGGGCAGGTGCCCTTCATCCATCGATCAGACCGTCCCAACGGTCCCCCCGGATCCCGGAGGCTCATGTGGTGCGACGACTAGATGCCCAACCCCTGGAAGTGCTCTGCGAGCACCTCCGGCTGATCCATCCGTTGGCTCCAGTCGTCCCACGCGGTGTGCGACCAGAGCTCCAGGTGGTTCCTTGAACCGACCAGCACGGCTTGGTCGTCCAGCTTCGCGAACGTGCGAAGCACGGCCGGTACGACCATCCGACCTTGTCGGTCAAGCTCGATCTCGAACGCTGTCCCGTACAGGAAGCGTGTGAGTTCGCGGCCCCTAGCGTCGGTGAACGGCAGCGGGTCGACGCGAGCGGCGACCTGCTCCCAGGCAGCGCGCGGATGGAGCGCCAGACAGCCATCGAGCCACTTGCTGACCAGGCCTCCGGCCGCGAACTCCGCACGGAATCGGACCGGGACGGCGATGCGCCCCTTGTCGTCGACCGCTAGTCGGTACTCGCCGGTGAACACCTGGCTTCGTCGCCCTCTCCCTGTCCGGCGCCGTGCCGATCGGTTCCGGGGTGATGCTGCTGCTGGTCATCGGAGCCCCACTTGGCTGCCCGTTGGCCCGCAAACACCACCACCTGTCCCCACTCGACACCACTTTGCGCCACTTCTCGCCATAGTAGCCGCGATTCTGGCCCCGTCAAGGGCGTTTCTGCGGGCCGTCCCGGGACGTCGTGACTGCCCGCGCCGGATGCGGTGGTGGCGGGCCCCCCGGTACCGATGGGCCATTGCGGTGCGGAGCGGTGTACGCGTACGGTGGGGAACCTTCGCGGCACATCGGTGTCGACCCGCATCGGAGATCCAGTGGCCCTCGCCCCCACCAAGGCCGTCGCCGTCGCCGAACCGCTTCCTGAAGCGGCTCCGCGTTTCCGGCTGCCCCAGCGAGCCACCGAGCTCACGGTGCTGCCACTGGCACGCCTCGCCGAAGGCGCTGCGCCGCTTCGACGCTGCGTCTTCCGCAAGCTGACCGTGACAAGCTCCGCGAGCCGCAGGTCGACCGCCAGCTACACCGCCGATTGTCTCTATGACGGCCTCGAACAGGCCATCCCGATCGGCGACCTGGAGCGTGCCTATAGCACCTGCCAGGCATGCACCAACACGGGCATCTTCCGCGCCGACGAGGACTGACCGGCCCAGTCAGTGCGGATGGGTCGCCTCGGCGTACCTGCCACCTCGGCGTACAGCGCTACTGGTGGTCGCTGCGGTCGGTGGACGCCGCGCTCAGCGCTACTGGTGGTCGCATCGCGACTGGTACTCGCCAGATGGCACAACCATGCCGTCCCGGAGCCAGGCTCGATACCCATCGACCAGCCTTGGCGACTGCTGGTCGCGTCCGCGGCAGGACGGGGCGAATCGACGGGTACCAGTCGCGACGAGGGCGCTGCGGTCGTCCGAATGGGCACGACCCGGTACAAGTGGTGGCCCAGCCATTGCGATTCGGTCGGTCTCGCGAGTGTCAGTCGCCCGCCGGTCTCGCGAGAGCGTCAGTCGCCCGCCGGTCTCGCGAGTGCCAGTCGCACGGCGGTCTCGCGAGAGCGTCACGGCAACCGCACGGCAGAGCGCCAGCGAGACGGTCTGTAAGCCGAGTCCTGTACCGCCGCTTGCGCGACGGCGACGGTCATCCATCTGGGATCGCGGTTGCCCGCGACCTCGAGCGGCCGACCCGAGGACGAGGCGACGCCGCCCCGTGCACGCACGCCCGAGGGCGCCGTGCCGGTCCTCCTATTTGGCCTTGCACCAGGTAGAGCTTGCCCGTTTCACCCGGTCAGGGACGGCAAGCCGACCCGACCGATTCGTCACTGTGGCGCTGGTCCTCGCCTCACGGCGGACGGGAGTTACCCGCTACCCTGCGTCGGGGAGCTCGGACTTTCCTCGTGACCGACAGGTCGCCCTGCAGGTCCCGCGACCGTCCGACCGACTCGCTGGCATGCGGAGTCTAGCCCGCCGAGCCGATGCGACCCCAGCGATCGGTGTCGTGGACCTCAGGACCGCTGCTTCTTGTCGGCCCGCAGCAGCTCGACCATCTCGGCGACGCGCAGCGGCCGTTGGTCGGGTCGCCGCTTCGTCGCGTCGATCCAGTCGAGGAACGCCCTTCGATAGAACTGCGCCAGCGCGTCGAACGCCTCACCCGCCTGCGGGTCGGCTGTCAGCGCAGCCGCGACATCGATGGGCAGATCATCACGTTGTGGGCCCTCTGCTTCGAAAACGACCTCTACTTGGGAGCCCACCGCGAGTCCGCGATGGCGGCGCCACGCCGGACCGAGGACAACGCCGGACCGAGGACAACGCCGGACCGAGGACAACGCCGCGATCACCACCAACGCGCTGCACCTCGCCTCGCACTGGCAGGCCGCCGATCGTGCCGATGACCAAGTGGCGTGTCTTGGTGCCCCAGACCGCGTTCGGGTCGAACGGCACTGGCACGTAGACCACGCCGTCCACGTCCGTGGCCAGTGTCGTCCGGTAGGTCGTGCGGGCTGCTGTCACGCGATGATGGACCGATCGCCGGCAGGCACGTCAGCCCTCGTCGGCGCGCCGGCGGATCTCGGCCGTGACGCGTGCCGCGCCGAACGGATCGTCGAGGGCCATATTGGCCAGCGCATCGGCGGCCTTGTTGCGGGCGCGTGGCTCGTGTACTGCTGACCAGCGTCGGAGTGGCTTGAGGTGACGGATCGCTTCCGCGAACAACCCCTGGAGCTTGGCGTCCTTGACCCGCCAGCGGCCGTTGAGTTGCTCCACGATGAGCTTGGAATCGAGCCGCAGGTCGATCTCCCGGGCACCCAGCAGGGCCGCCTGTCGCAATGCCAGGACCAGACCCGCGTACTCCGCCACATTGTTGGTCCGGATGCCCAGGTCACGTGCCACGACCGCCACGGCCATGGCGTTCGGCTCGAAGGCGTCCGGTCGAGCGGCGTCGATGAGCACCGCTCCCGCCGATGAGCGTCCGGGATTGCCACGCGACGCGCCATCGGTCCGGATGACCAGCCGCTCGAACTGGCGGCGCGGCAGCCCGGCACCGTCGTCGTCGAGCGGCTCGACCTCGTCCACGCCGAGGAGGTTCAGATCCCGCGCGCCGTGATGGCCTGCGAGACCTCCAGGATGGCGCGCGTGATATTGATGCCCCGCGGGCAGGCATCGGTGCAGTTGAAGATCGTCCTGCAGCGCCAGACGCCGTCCGCGTCGGACAGGATCTCCAATCGGTCATCCGAGCCCGCGTCACGGGTATCGAAGATGAAGCGATGGGCGTTGACGATCGCGGCCGGGCCAACGTACGTGTCCTGGGCCCAGAAGCTGGGGCAGGAGCTGGTGCAGGCAGCGCACAGGATGCACTTGGTGGTGTCGTCGTAGCGCTCACGATCCGCCTGTGACTGACGACGCTCGCGCGCGGGCATCACGTCGTCATCGACCTGGAAGGGCATGACGCTGCGGTACTTGGCGAAGAACTCGTCCATGTCCACGACCAGGTCCTTGATGACCTTGAGCCCCGGCAGCGGCGCCACTGAGATCTTCTTGCCCAGCTGATCGACCCGGATCTTGCAGGCCAGTCGATTGCGACCGTTGATGAGCATCGCGTCCGAGCCACACACCCCGTGGGCACAGCTGCGACGGAACGTCAGGGATCCGTCCTGGTGCCACTTCACGGTGTGTAGCAGGTCGAGCAGCGGCGCGGTCGGGTCGGTCTCGACCGTGTACTGCTCCCAGTGGGGCTTCTGGTCTCGCTCGGGGTCGTAGCGCAGGATGCGCAGCTGGACCTGCATGGTGCTCCTGATCAGCGCGTCAGTAGACGCGCGGCTTGGGCTGGAACGTGGTGATGGTCACCGGCTTGTACCGCAACTCGGGACCGGCATCGGTCTTGAAGGCGAGCG
>Ga0105048_10006588_pt1 | contig 18720 bp, 15 predicted proteins | sample MAT05_FD_78382 | JGI IMG/M metagenome (GOLD analysis project Ga0105048, IMG submission 78382) | Freshwater microbial communities from Lake Fryxell liftoff mats and glacier meltwater in Antarctica - MAT-05 | ecosystem: Environmental > Aquatic > Freshwater > Ice > Liftoff microbial mat | place... | reverse complement strand
TTGCTGGCCAATCGGTTGGCCCCGTGCAGACCTGTGCCCGAACACTCACCTACGGCATACAGGAACTGGATGTTGGTTTTGCCAAACTCATCGACCCGAACCCCCCCGCAGAGGTAATGCTGCGCCGGCACCACCGGGATAAAGTCCTTGCGAATGTCGATTCCCAATTTGTCGCGGCAGTAGGCGGTTATGTTCGGGAAATGCTCAATAAACTTGTCGTAATCGCAATGAGTCACGTCGAGGTACATGTGCTGGGCACCCGCCTTTTTCATTTCGGAGTCGATGGCTCGGGCCACGATATCGCGCGGGGCCAGTGATAAACGCGAGTCGTAATGTTCCATGAACGTTTCGCCCTTGAGGTTCTTCAACACCCCCCCAAAGCCGCGCACAGCCTCCGAGATCAGGAAGTTAGGTTTCTTGCCCGGCTCATACAAAGCCGTGGGGTGAAACTGAATAAACTCCATGTCTTTGGCAATCGCTTTGGCACGGTAAGCCATCGCAATACCGTCGCCGGTTGCAATAGTTGGGTTTGTGGTATTCTGGTAAATGTTGCCAATACCGCCGGTAGCCAGCAAGGTAGTTTTAGCCAGAAACTTTTCGACCTCACCCGTCTTGGTATTCAGCACGTAAGCCCCGAAACAGCGGTTGTCGGAGTCGTACCGATGCACGGTTTCGCCCATCGCGTGCCGGGTGATGAGTTCCACAGCATAATAATGCGTGAAAATCTCGATTGACTTCATCGACTGGGCTTTGTCCAACAAGGCCCGCTCAATTTCGGCACCCGTAATGTCTTTGAAGTGCAGAATGCGGTGGTCAGAATGGCCGCCTTCGCGGGCAAGGTCATAATCGCCGTCATCTTCCTTATCGAAGCGAGTCCCGTAGTTGATCAATTCCTGAATCCGTTCGGGGGCTTCGCGCACTACAATCTCAACGATGTTTCGATCACTGAGATTGTCGCCCGCGATCATAGTATCGTCGATGTGTTTTTCGAACGAATCGCCCTCATCCCATACGGCAGCAATACCACCCTGGGCATATTTAGTATTTGTCTCGTCGGCCTGCACCTTAGTGATCACGGCAATGCGGACGGGCGTTCCAGCCTCTTCGTAATGAATGGCTAATTTGGTGGCGTAACTCAGCCCGGCAATACCGGAACCGATTACAAGGAAGTCATATTGTTGAGGCATTGCGGGGTGATCTATAACTACCATTCCAATTGAACGGGATAATCTTTGAAAGCACTATCACGCGACAGTATAACAAACCCGCGAGTCAGGGCTTGAGAGATCAATAAACGATCAAATGGATCGCGATGATGTAAGGGTAAGTGTTCAACAGACAGCGCATCGGCTAACTCAATAGGTAAGAGTACTATTTCAAGACGAGCCAATTCACCAGCTATTTCATTCAGTGTTTGTGTTAAGCTAAGGCGATTCCCGAGGGCTTGCTTGATCGCCATCTCCCAAAACGAGGCTACACTAACATGTAGTTTGTTAGACGAATTTTGTAACACACTCATCGCTCGCGGAGATAGCTGACTTGTATCATCCAGCATCCACAACAACACGTGCGTATCTAGCAGTACATCCATCAGCTACTGGTAGGCGTCAAAGTCAGCCAGGGGAGCGTCAAAATCGCTGCTCATATGCGCTACCAACCCTTTCATTGTACCAAGCTGTCGAATTGATTGCTTAACGTTCAGAGCCGGGTTCGAATCTTCATCTGCACTCAATACATGCTTGACCGTTTCTTTTTGGTCGGGCGATAGTTGCCGGATAGCCTTTAGCAGGTCGTTGAAGTCAAGTTGTACTGTCAGTTCCATAGCTCAATTTACAAATTACTTACTCAATTCCAGCATCCGCAACACCGATGCTTCGGCTTTCACCCGCACGGCCTCCGGCACCAGAATCTCTGGCTGTTCATATAACAGGCAGTTGTACAGCTTTTCAAGGGTGTTCATTTTCATGTACGGGCACTCCGAACAGGCGCAGGTGTTGTTGGCGGTGGCCGGAGCCGGAATAATCTTTTTGTGCGGAGCTGCCTGCCGCATTTTGTGCAGAATCCCGGCTTCGGTGCCTACAATAAACGTCTGCTCGGGACTGTCGACTACGTATTTGAGCAAGGCCGTTGTGGAGCCAATGTAGTCGGCGTGCATCAGAATATGCTCCTGACACTCGGGGTGGGCAATGAACTTGGCTTCGGGGTTTTCTGCCCGGAGTTTCTGCAATTTTTCCAGCGAAAAATCGATGTGAACAATGCAGGCACCATCCCACAACACCATATCGCGACCCGTTTTCTTGGCCACATACCGGCCCAGGTTCGCATCGGGGGCGAAGATGATTTTCTGATCTTTAGGCAAACTCTCCACAATCTTGAGCGCGTTGGACGAGGTCACGATGATGTCGGACAGGGCTTTGATCTCTGCCGAACAGTTGATGTACGACAGCACCATGTGATCGGGGTATTGCGCCTTGAAAGCGGCAAACTTATCGGCCGGGGCCGAGTCGGCGAGGGAGCAACCCGCGTTGAGGTCAGGAATTATGACTTTTTTGTGGGGAGAGAGTACTTTGGCGGTTTCGCCCATGAAATGTACCCCGCAAAACACGATCATATCGGCTTCGGTAGAGGCCGCCTGCTGACTAAGTCCAAGGCTGTCGCCAATGTAATCGGCCAAATCCTGAATGCTGCCATCCACATAGTAGTGAGCCAGAATCACGGCGTTTTTCTCTTTTTTGAGTCGCTTGATCTCGGCCACTAAATCTATATCGTCGGCGACCGGCTTATTCACGTAGCCCACGCGCTGTACTTCTTCGAGTAGTGCTTCCATTGATTGGGATATTTACTAATAAAACAAAAGTAAGCAGGAAAAGGTGTAGCTGATTTTTCAGATGACCTGTCCGAACGAAGACAGCTGTAAATTAGCTAACCTTTTTGATCTTTGTCTGCGTTTTTAGCCACCATATTCGTTTGTTTTTAGCCTCTCATTGATGAGCATTTCGCCGTATCCTATTAATCGCGAACGCTGAACTTTGTTTTTCTTTTCAAAGTATCAGCGACCTGAAAACTGTTCAAAAACTGATTCTGTATGATCTCATCTCTACCGACCCTGATATTTTCAACGTAGCCTTAGTGGATCAATACGAAGATGGAACGTTGGACGACTTGTCGGTTAGCGACAATCAGGATATGCCCCGAGTAATGGCCACTGTGGTTCATACAATTCGCTTATTCTTTGAACTACATCCTAATGCAACCATCTTCATTACAGGTAGTACACCTTCCCGAACTCGTCTCTATCGGCTTGCGATTTCGCAAAACATTGCGTTATTTGACGAGACATTTGTGGTAAAAGGATTGTTGAATAGAGAACCTGAGCTGTACCGATCAAACAGACCATACGAAGCCTTCACGGTACAGTTGAAACGATAAAAGCATGAAAAAAGAAGAAAAAATGCCGTTATCTCCTCAATCAGTTACGCGGCATGGCCGGTATAATTCTGTTGGGGAAGCATTAGAAGCTAAGAAAAAACTGGCCAAAACGATATTGAAAGGCGTTGACTTGAAAAAGTTGACTTCTTTGTAGGGAAGTGTCAGTACGCTTTCAAACTCAAATCCAGGCTCGTAACATGATGCGTCAACGCGCCCGACGAGATAAAATTGACGCCTGTCTCGGCATAGGCCCGGAGGTTTTCTTCCGTTATTCCACCCGACGCTTCCGTCGTGATGCGGTTGTCGATGAGTTGTACAAGATCCTGAATTTCATTGGGTTTGAAGTTGTCAAGCAGCAACACATCCACTTTCACCTCACCCGACTCGGTTATCTTTAGTACCTCTTCCACCTCCGCGCGGGTTCGCATTTCGACCTCGATTTCCAATTGCCGTCCCGTGCGTTTCAGGTAAGCGTTGGCTTGGGTAATGGCTTGCGTAACGCCCCCGGCATAGTCGATGTGGTTGTCTTTGATCAGAATCATGTCGTACAACCCAAACCGGTGATTCACGCCCCCGCCAATCTTCACCGCCATTTTCTCGCAGATTCGAAAGTTGGGTGTCGTTTTGCGAGTGTCGAGCAACTCCGCGCGGGTGCCTTCCATCAGCTTCACCATCCGGCGAGTTTGGGTAGCAATACCGCTCATGCGTTGCATACAGTTGAGTACCAATCGCTCGGCTGTGAGAATATTGCGGGCGTTTCCGGCCACGGTCAGTACAATGTCGCCGGGTTTAATTTCGGTGCCATCTTCGATTAGTACGTCCACCTCGAAAGTCGGGTCAACTTCTTCGAAAATAGCCAGCGCAACCTCAACGCCGGCCAGCACGCCGGTATCTTTAACAAGCAGCCGGGCCCTGCGCTGAGCCTCCGCCGGAATGGTAGAAAGGGAGGTATGATCGCCATCGCCGACGTCTTCGGCCAGGGCCGCTCGGATAAAGTCTTGTAGCATTGTTGTATTCATGGCGGCAAAATAGAGCAGAATAAATAAAAAAAGCGAACCGACGGGGTCAGTTCGCTTTCTACTGCCGGTGTAAACCGGCTTTATTTTTCTCTTCGTCAATGTTTTTGATGATGGCCTGCACTTCTTCAACAGGCATTTCAGCGGCTTTTGCAATAATTTCCGGGTCAATTCCCAGCCGCCACAGACCCTGAATAAATTTCAGGGTCGTCCGTTGGGTTCCTTGTTCAAGTCCTTCTGAAATCAATTCCTCGTAAGCAGTCATAACAGAATCAGTCGTTTTTGTTGAAACACGACGAAATATAGCGATTAGTTCTGTCTTCCCCAAACTCGATGCAGCTGACAAATAGATGACGGCAGTGCCTACAAAACGCTGACCCAACACCGTTTCCACTAAATTCTGAAACACCTCAGCGTATTGCTCCATAACCCTGGCTAACCGCTTTTTCCGGCGGCTATTTTGGAGCAGTAAGGCTGTTAAACGAGCGTAATCGTTGTGCAAACGGGGTAAAACGGCTTCGGGAACCGTCGAGAGGTCGATCAGCACATAATCAAAAACGGGCGTGAAAGGTAGCAAGACATCGTCTATCGACTCAAAATAGGCTGATAGCGGGCGTTTACGCCACGGGCGGTCGCCATGATAGACAACTATGGGCAAAACTGGAGTAAGTGGCTTTTTCTCCGTCAACTGGTGCGCCCAAATGGAGAGCAGATGCCGATTTAGCTGAAAATGAGGGTGGTTTTCAACGTAGCTCTTGTGTTCCAGTAACAGCGTTACCAAGATAGGTTTGCCGTTACAGGCAACCGTAAAAACAAGGTCGGCGAAGTGTTCATCGAGGCCGTCGTCGGTGAAAGAATCCGTTTCGCGTTGGAGCGTTGAAAAGTCCAAACGGGTAAACAAGGCATCAGGTAAATAGGCCTGCATGAAGTCGACTAGGACATCTGGGCGCGAAAAAGCCTCTTTGAAAAATTTATCGTGGGGATTTTCGGAGAGCATATGGTAATTGGAACGGTAGGTTGGGTGCAATATCGTACTTTATTTGGGTATGAACATCGCTATTATTGGCCCCGCAAAAGTGGCCCACCTCCATGCCAAAGCCGCTCAGTCGGCGGGCAATCTTGTTGCTGTTTATGGCCGCGACCAGGCCAGAGCCGATGCCTTTGCCGGGCAATATGGCATCAACGCCTACACCGACATTGCCCAGATGGTGGCTCAGGAAAACGTGGACGTTTGTATTGTCTGCACACCCCACCCCGCCCACCGCGTTGTGACTGTGGCCGCGCTTGAAGCCGGAGCCAATGTACTGGTCGAGAAACCGTTAGCGGCATCAGTGGAAGATTGCGACGCGATGATCGAAGCGGCTAAACGCGCTAATCGTTTTCTGGGAACGGTGAGCCAACGTCGGTTTTATGATTCAAGTACGCGGGTTAAACAAGCGATTGACGATGGCAAAATCGGGAATCCAGCTCTCGGCGTGGCGCAACTGCTGGGTTGGCGAAGCAAAGAATATTACGAAAGCGATCCCTGGCGGGGTACGTGGGAAACCGAAGGGGGTGGCGTGATGGTCAATCAGGCACCGCACCAACTCGATTTGCTGCTCTGGTACATGGGTGAACCCGAATCGGTGTTTGGCGTTTGGGCCAACGTGAATCACCCTTTTATCGAAGTGGAAGATACCGCTTTGGCTATTGTTCGGTTCAAAAACGGGGGTTTGGGCAACATCATGCTGAGCAATTCGCAAAAGCCTGGCTTGTACGGCAAAGTGCATATACACGGTCAAAATGGCGCGTCGGTAGGCGTACAAACCGATGGTGGTTCCATGTTTGTGGCGGGTCAGTCGACTATTCAGGACCCACCCGTTAACGACCTCTGGACGGTACCCGGCGAGGAGACGTTGCTGGCGGGCTGGGCTGCCGAAGAGTCAGCCAAATTTCAAGCGGTCGACAATATGACGTATTACTTTGCCGAGCAGCTCCGCGAATTCTGCCAAGCGGTCGGTGAAGGTCGCGCGCCCGCCGTTACCGGCGAAGACGGCCGCCGGGTTGTGCAGTTGTTTCAGGCGATTTACGAATCGCAACGCACCGGAGCCGTAGTTAAGTTTTAAGCTCAAACATCGGTCAGCGGGGGCGTTCCGCTGACCGATACACTTAATTCAGACTGGTTGACAAGCCTAGCGAAAGCAACTTAGCGGTTTGTTTTCGGCGCACTGATTACGCCCATATACCGTCCCATCCAGTAGGGTAACAACCAAATATCACCCGCGCTGTACTCCGATAACCCATTACCATTCGTGCTGTCGAGCATAAACGTGTTGCCGTTGTGCCGTTGAATGGGTCGCTCATCGGGTGGCAGAACCACGTTGGTAGTTTGCTGCCGGAAGTTGAGGGCGAGTTTGTCGATGTCTTTCCGGTGACTATTTCTGGTTTCCCAATCGATCAGGTCAAGTGGATGTTCCTGTAAGAACCAGATAGCTTCGGGGAGGTCAACATCCTTTTTGCCAGTTATGGTGGTAAAGATGTTCCAGGCACCGTCTTTTTCGGGCCGCTCAATTTGCCAGTGGTCGATAATGGCCTGTCTATACCTGGCTTTTAGAGCATCATCGAACGCATACCGATAGAGTCCCCAATAACCCAGAAAGTACATCTCATCGTCGGAGTGATTCCAGGCGTCTGACATTTTTTTGCTATGGTCGTCGGCATTGTCCGGGGCCTGCCCAAGCACCGACATGGGTCGCATCAGGTTTTCCAGATACCCGTGTTTCTGCATCAGTTCGAGCGCTTTCTTCTTATACTTTTCCTTTTTAGTGAACCGATAAGCCGTTTGAAGCATGGCAATGATGTTGGACGAATTCAGCTTGCGGTCGCCCACATTGACCGGGAAACTGTTCACGTAGGCGGGGTTCCATTTGCCCCACATTGTTGGTTTTCCGTCGAAGTCAATCAGGTACAGATCATGCGAAAGGATGTGGCTCATAACCGTGTCGATGAGTGAGATAGACCGGCTTTTCAGGGTTTTGTCATCCATCAGTTCAGCCATTACGCCGAAAGCGAAGATATGCCCGATGACCTCGTCGCTGCTGGTTGTCGATTTCCAGTCCCAGCCGGGTTGGGGCGAATGTTGCCAGCGCTCAGGGTCGGCCAGTTGCCCGATATAACCAGCGCGTTCAAAGGACCGGGCCGGAAAACCCGGTACCGGATTGATCGTATAAAGCCGTTCCATTGCTTCCAGCGATTCTCGGCAGTTTTGCAGGGCGTCTTTATCTTTCGTAACAACATAGCGGAAAACCTCACCAGCCAGATACATTGACGTCCACAGTCCATCGTTGTCGGAGTCGGCCAGGTAGCCCGTGGCTACATCGCCCTGTTTCACACCATCGAGCGAGGCATTGAATCCATTTCGAATGTGGCGCTGCCGAACCTGCTCTTCGTAAAAAATGGCCTTGTCGTGAAGCGTCATCGACTTGAAGCAGATTTGGCTCAAACCTGCCGTTGTCAGAATTAGCACGGAGTTTTCGGAACCTTTAACAATATCGACTACCTGATTGTCGGGAAGCCAGCGCTCACCGTAGTAATAATCGAACCGGCCGTCGGGTCTGCGGGCAAAAGCCCCCTGGGTTGTTCCAAACCAAACCTTCCCCCCAATATCCGTTACCGATGTAATGTCTGTCCAGGGAAGTTTTCGGTTAATTACGCCGATTTGTTTTTTACGGATAGCGTCCAGTTCGATATACCCGTCAGTGGTTCCTACAACTATCTGTTTGCCAGCATTGGTTAGGTCAAAGGCCGTAAATCCAGTACCGTCAAAAACCTTCGTCAATGTCAAATCTGTACCCGACAGGGTATATACCGATGTTTTGCCGAGTACCCAAAACACGCTGGTCTCTGGCTGAAACCGAATGCTGATTACCTCGTCGGAAGGGAGTGTCCCTTTCCACACCAGTTTGGAATCCCGGACAAGGTGCAACCCCTTACCGTCGGAAACAAGAAAGGTAAGCTCCGGTGTTCCGGCGAAAAAACGGGCTTTGGGAAGTTGGTGTTCGGCATAGAGTTTCCCGGCCCAGGCGTTACTCAGCACCGCTTGTTGACTGAGGTAAACCAATTGCTTATTCTGCGTTCCAATGCCCTGTACCTGCATTGCCTTCATGGGCCGGTGCGATTGATCGGGTTGTAAACGGCCCGGATGCAGAAACTGACCATTGACGGGCCGAAGTAGCCCTTCGGATGAAAGAACCTGTACAACGCCATTGCGGTCGGAGGCAACGCCGGTGAGGTCGACGGATGGCTTGTCAAGATAGTATTTGATACTGTAATCCTGCTGGTAAGGTTTATCCTGATAGGACACGGGAGCCTGCGCCAGCAAATGCGCCTTACTTAACCAGAGAAAAGTAAGCAAACTGAAGAACAACGGTGTACAACTGAGTCGCATAAGCAAGAGTGAGAGTAAGAAGGGGATGAAAATACGGGTTTAGTGTGAAAACAAGCCGGTTTTACCTTGCAATCCGCTGTGGATCAATCACAACGTATTTGATCGACTTACCATTTTCGCCACCGGCATGGTGTGAGTACGTCAGGTGCAGCAGTCCGTCGGTGGTTTGAATGAGCGACGGGTACGAGTAGCTGCCCTTTCCGGGCGGATGGTCTTCCATCCGGGTTTTCCATGGCCAGGTTTTGCCCTCATCGTCCGACAAAAACAAACTCAACCGATGGCGGCCATCGTCAATGTCGTTGCCTACAAAAGCCCACCGGCCATCCTGCAACACAAGCAATTCAACGCTGGCGGTATTGGGGATTTCGGTTTTCGTTGTGGCCGACCATGTTTCTCCCCGATCGTTCGATTCGCTGATGTGTACACGGGTGGGTTCGTCGCCACTGTCGCGCATGAGGGCCACAATGCTGCCATCTTTCCGCCGGGCCAGTGCCGGTTGAATGGGGCCTCGACCTACCACGGGCAGGCTGGGTCGCCAAGAGGCCCCGTCATCGTCCGAAATGGCCATGAGTGAGAAGTTGAATCCGTCGGAATAAAGCGGAAGCAGCACACGGCCATTGTCGAGCAGCAGTGGCTTGATTCGTGTCATCCAGCCAATTGAGCGCTTCCCGGCATCGCGGCTGGCGTCGATAATCATGTTGTCGTATTTGGGAGCGTAGCCACCCCAACCCGCTCGATTGTGGGGCAGGTCTTTGAATTTTTTAGCTACTTCCTGCGCAAATCGGTCGTCGGGTTTAAGCAGGATATTGTCTTGCCAGCTCCAGATGGGTGGCCCACTTTTGGCGTAATCCGTAGCCGTTTTGTAGCGCAGAATGGCGTATTCCCACTGATTGGCCTGTACAGCAATCCAGACCAGAAACAACTTTCCGGCTTTATTCAGAAAAAGTACCGGATTGCAGTCGGGCAGGTTGGGCGTGTCGGCCATTTCGAAGGGAGGGCTCCAGGTTTTTTCGCTTTTGTTTAAGCGAGCGCCCATAATTTTGACATCGTCGGCTGTACGTTCGCCACTTCCCTGAAACCATACCGCCAGAAAATCACCCGTAGGCAGGCAGACAAGGCTACTGCCGTGTACGTGTTTTGCTTGAGCAGGAAAAATGAGCATTTCCCGGACAAGAGCAGAATTTTGAGCAAATCCGGGTCCGTTCGGCCCAAAGAGCAGTAAAATCAGCCAGCCAATCTTTTTCACTAGTATTGTGTTTCTCATAATTTTTCGCCCTATCAGTCAATGAAAACGTATTCCCTAAAAACGCTTACACTACCTATTCTTACCTGCGTAGGTGTGCTATTTGCCTTTATTCATCCTGCGTTAAACGACAAAATCACGCCGGCCACCGCGCTGGAAAGCTATTTGAAAAACGGCGATCAGTCGTTCAAATGGGAGATAAAAGACCAGTATGGCTACGGCGATATTACAGCCTACGAGGTGATGCTGACCTCCCAGAAATGGCGGGAACACACCTGGAAACACCAGCTGACGGTGCTGGTGCCGAAAGAAATTAGCCACGACGGTGCGTTGCTGTTTATTACCGGCGGGTCGCTCAAAGATGGCGAACCTCGCTGGAATGGGCATGAAGATGGCTTCAACCGGGCCATGAGCGTGCTGGCCACCAACAACAAGGCTATTGTGGCCGTGCTGAGGCAAACCCCCAATCAGCCGCTTTATGGTGATCTGACCGAAGACGCGCTGATTACCTACACGTTGAAGCAGTTTAAACAAGATGGCGATTACTCGTGGCCACTCCTGTTTCCGATGGTAAAAAGTGCCGTTCGGGCCATGGATGTCGTACAGGCGTTGGCCAAACAGACCTTACAGAAAGACATCAATCGCTTTGTGGTGTCGGGTGCGTCGAAGCGCGGCTGGACGTCGTGGCTGACGGGGGCGAGCGACAAGCGGGTTGTGGCGATTGCTCCGATGGTTATCGATATTCTGAACATGCCGGTTAATCTGGATTATCAGATGAAAGTCTGGAATAAGTACAGCGAGCAGATTGAAGATTACGTAAAAATTGGGATTCCGCAAACGGTTAATACCAAAGAAGGTAAGGCCATCAACGAAATGATTGATCCCTACTCGTACCGGAAAAAGTTAACCATGCCCAAAATGCTGATTATGGGCACCAACGATGAATACTGGACCGTAGATGCCATTAAGCATTATATTGGACAGATTCCGGGCGACAATCACATCCATTACGTCCCCAATGTTGGGCACGACCTGGGCGACAAACGGCAGGCGTTACAAGCCCTGAATGCCTTTTTCGGAACCACTCTTACAAAACAACCGTACCCGATCTGTGAGTGGACCGTATCGACTACTAAAACGGGGGTGAACCTCACCATAAAAACCACGTCGGACAAGCTGGAAGATGTCACAATCTGGTCGGCAAACTCCACCGACATGATATTTCAAAACGAAAAATGGAGCGGCAAATCCTTAGGTATCAAGAATGAAGCCACCGTTTCGGTCAACGATATGTATCCGACCTCGGGGTTCCGGGCGTTTTATGTCGACCTGAAATACAAAGCGCTAACAGGTGGTACCTATACCGAAAGCACCCGGATGTTTGTTACCGATAACGACGAGATCTTCCTGAAATAGGCGGAAGGCGTGATAGGTGCATGCGTTTACCGGATTACTTGCCCGTCAGGCCCTGCGGTTATAGAACACGAGCTTCGGATTCTCCACCAAAATCTGCTGCCAATCTTTTTTGGTAAAACCCTGCTGGTTCAGGGCTGGTATCAGTTTGGTAAACAAAACCGTGTAGTCACGACCGACGGAACCCCCATCGGGTTGGGCGGGATCGTACCAACCAGCATCGTGGGAGAGCAGGGTTCGGTGCAAGAACTTGTTTTCCTTCATCAGCAGCAACGTTTGGGCGTAATTGTCAACGTTGCTGCTATCTAACCCATCAAGGCTAATCCAGGCCCCTTCGCGAACGGCGCGGGCATAGTGTACCATGTTGTTGCCCTGAGCATGAACCCACACAAATGCAGCAGGGCTTACACCTTCTTGTTTTAACACCTCGATCTGCTCAAAAGCAGGCACGTAGGGTCCGGTGTGCGAATAAATAACCAAACCGGTGCGCCTATGCGTACGGGCAGCCGCTGTAACCAGTTTGCGATGTAAGTCGGACAAGGGTCCGGGATTCACACTGATTTTCATGAAGCCGGGCTTTACGCCCGTTTCGTCGATTCCAGTTTCATATTCCCTGACCCACCGGTCGGCTAATTGGTCGGTGGTTTCGGTGAGGGCATGAGCAGGTAGGAATTTGTTGTCTGATGCCCCATAATAGCCTGTGTTCGTCAGGATCTGGATGCCCGACTTTTCGGACAATTCGCGCAGCAGCAAGGGGTCTTTCCCCAAATACGATGGCGTACATTCTACCAATGTTGCCACACCCAAACGCTTTAGGTTGTGCAGGTAAGGTAGCATTTTGGCAATTACTTTTGCCCGATCCCAACGATCCGAGCTGATTTTGTCGGCGCCAACAAAATCGACAAGAATGTGCTCGTGAATTAGTGTGAGGCCCATTTTCGATACCTCTAGCGGGCCCGTAACGGTGTTCACAGTGGGTTTCGGTCGGCTCAGAAACGGCAAAACCGACGCAGTACGAAGAAATGAACGACGAGTAGGCATGATGCAAGCCAGTTAGGCTATTTAAACAGTTTCACTTCGGTTTGAATTGACTTGTACTCTGCCAGATTCAATGCTTTCTGATAATACGCTTTTGCCAGCGAACGATTGTTGGAACGGGCGGCAATTCGGGCAAGGCCCGCGTAGGCCATGGCATGGTATTCTTTGGTGTAGGGAACCATGTATTTCTCCCGAACAGCCGCTTGATAGTGGGCAGCCGCTTCGGGGTCATTTTTTGCTTCTTTCTCGGCTAACAGCCCATCAAAAAACCGGATCGGGACGCTCAGGAACGGTCGGGGCATGGCTTTCAACCGGGGTAATAGCCGTTGTGCTTCGTCGTAGCGGTTGCTCAATAGCAAACTTTCGATGTAGCGCATCAGAAACACCGGATTATTCGGAAACCGCTCCAACAACGTTTTGAGCCATACAGCTGCTCGGTTAGGCGCATTATCGTGTTGAAGATAAATGCCGGCTAAGTAATACGCGGCTTCGTGACGGGTAAAGATGGCACGCCGGGCGGCTGTTTCTATTTGCCGGAGACCCAACGGCATGTCACCACTTCGGAAAAACCACATCATAGGTTTCACAATAGGGTTATCCATTGGATAGCGTTCCACGTAATAATTGTATAGACCTGTTGTAAAGAAGAACTCCGGGTTAGTCGCGGTTAGGTCAAAGCCCTGTTTCATATAGCTGTAAGCCTGTCGCGCTTCGTTTACCGCCTTCATTAGTTCATCGTCGTTGTGGTGTTTCAGGGCCAGATACGAGTGAGCGGTAAGGGCGAAAAACACGCCCTCGGGTTCGTTTTCATCTTTTTCAAGCCGCTTCTTGGCCAGGGTAAGTGTTTGTTCACAGGCCTGAACGTACTGAATGGGCGCGGTGCGATTCTGACTAAGCGGAATGTACTGCCAGTACAACTGAATAGCCCGCAGCATGGGTACGGCGGGGTGTTGCGGATACCGGGTCCGCAACTGCCGAATATTGTCGTCGGCTTCCGAAAAATCGCCCCCATAAATATTGTCTAAGGCTTGCAGAATGGTTTGTTGAAGCACCGGATCGGTCAACACCTGAGCGCGGATGGGGCTACCTGAAATCGCAAACATCCATAAAACCAGTAAAATGTATTTAGACATAGCGAGTGGTGAGGAATGGGATGTATTTAGGTTTCAACGGGGGGGAGTCGTATTTTTGTGTAAACGGCACATAGCCGCCTTTTAGCATGATTCATTACGAACACTTTACACTGGACAATGGCCTCCAGGTTTACGTCCAGGAGGATGCCAGCACACCCATTGCGGCTGTCAATATACTGTATAATGTTGGCTCGCGCGACGAAGACCCCGACCAAACGGGTTTTGCGCACCTGTTTGAGCACCTGATGTTTGGTGGCTCGAAGCACATTCCGAACTATGATGAGCCTTTACAGCGCGTGGGGGGCGAAAATAACGCCTTCACCAGCCCCGACATTACCAACTACTACATCACGCTCCCGGCGGCCAATATTGAAACGGCGTTCTGGCTCGAATCAGACCGGATGTTGAGTCTCTCGTTCGATCCGCAGGTGCTGGAAGTGCAACAGAAAGTGGTTATTGAGGAGTTCAATCAGCGTTACTTAAATCAACCGTATGGCGATGCCTGGCTGAAACTTCGTCCGTTGACTTATCAGCAACACCCTTACCGCTGGGCCACCATTGGCAAAGACATCAGCCACATCGAAAACGCCACGCTCGACGATGTGAAGCGGTTTTTCTTCCAGTATTATTTGCCTAACAACGCCATTCTGGTTGTAGCCGGAAACGTCACCGTGGAGCAGGTTAAGCAGCTGTGCGACAAGTGGTTTGCTCCGATTCCGGCAGGCAAGCCGTATGTCCGTAATTTACCGAAAGAACCGCTTCAGACGGAAGCCCGGCATTTAGAGATCTCGGCCAACGTACCCCTCAATGGCCTTTACAAAGCCTACCACATGCCGGGTCGCTTCGATGCCGATTTTCAAACGGCAGACCTTATGAGCGACATGCTGGGTCGAAGTAAATCGTCGCGTTTGTACCAAAAACTGGTGCGTGACAACCCGCTATTCAACAATCTGTCGGTCAACATCACCGCATCACTCGACCCCGGTCTTTTGATTGTTCAGGGAACATTGAACGAGGGCATTACGCTCGAAGATGCCGATGCCGCTGTGCAGGTGGCTATGCAGGAAATGATTGACCAGCCTGTATCGGCAGAGGAGTTGACCAAAGTGAAAAATCAGGCTGAAGCTACCCTGGCCTTTTCGGAAGTTGAGCTGCTGAACCGAGCGATGAACCTCGCTTTTGCCGCCAACGCGGGCGATGCGGATCTGGTGAACCAGGAAGCGGCCAAAATTCAGGCGATCACACCCGATGAAATTCAGGCAATGGCCCGACAGGTGCTCCGCAAAGAAAACTGCTCGACTATGTATTACCGGAAGGCGGCTTAAATCAGGCCGAATTTTAGTTACAAAAAGTATCTGAATTGATAGTATGAAAATTCGCGTTGGGCAGGGCTACGATGTCCATAAACTGGTAGAAGGCCATCCGTTTTGGCTGGGCGGTATTCTGATTCCCCACACGCACGGGGCATTCGGCCATTCCGATGCCGACATAGTTTGTCATGTCATTTGCGATGCACTGCTGGGGGCCGCTAACATGCGGAATATTGGCTACCACTTCTCCGATAAAGACCCCCGCTGGAAAGGCGTTGATAGCAAAGTATTGCTGGCCGAGGTCATGCGTATGATCCGTGAAGCTGGCTACGAAATCTCCAATGTCGATGTGACGGTGGTGCTTCAGGAGCCCAAACTAAATCCACATATCCCGGCCATGAAAACCTGTCTGGCAGGGGTCATGAACATTCCTGAAGACGACATCGCTATTAAAGCCACCACCTCGGAACATTTGGGGTTTGTAGGGCGGCAAGAGGGTATTGCCGGGCATTGCGTGGCCTTGATTTGGAAATAGAGAGGGGTTTGGGGAGGGGTTTTATTGCCCTCCAATTTGCCGGGCTGTCTGAATCTGCTCAACTTTGCGGCTGCAACCAATAGGCGGTTGTTCGATACCGCCCGTCCTTCCTGTACATGACTGATCGTTACGCCCAGCGTGGTGTCTCTGCTGATAAAGAAGATGTTCACCGCGCTATTGCCCAGCTCGATAAGGGCTTGTTTCCCAAAGCTTTCTGCAAAATTGTTCCCGATACGCTTGCGGGTGACCCGGACTTTTGCACCATTATGCACGCCGATGGTGCCGGAACAAAATCGTCGCTGGCTTACCTGTATTGGCGCGAAACCGGTGATTTAAGCGTTTGGCGGGGCATTGCGCAGGATGCAGTTGTGATGAATACCGACGACCTGATTTGCGTGGGAGCTATGGGTCCGATGTTACTTTCGTCGACCATTGGCCGCAACAAAAACCTGATTCCGGGTGAGGTGATTGCCGAAATCATCAACGGTACCGAAGAAATATTGCAGATGCTCCGCGACCACGGTATCGACATTTATAGCACCGGGGGAGAAACTGCCGACGTAGGGGATCTGGTACGCACCATCATCGTAGACAGTACGGTAATTGCCCGGATGCGTCGCGATCAGGTAATCAGCAACGACTGCATTCGACCTGGTGATGTGGTGGTTGGCCTGGCTTCGTTTGGGCAGGCTACCTACGAAACTGAGTACAACGGCGGCATGGGCAGCAATGGTCTCACCTCCGCTCGTCACGATGTACTGGCGCATTACCTCGCCGACCGCTACCCCGAAAGTTTCGATCCCGCAGTGGATCGGAGTTTAGTGTATAGTGGCAGTCAGCAATTGCAGTCAGCCGTGGCTGTAGGCCTGAACGGGCAACAAACATCCGTTGGGAAGCTGATTCTATCGCCCACCCGGACCTACGCGCCGGTAGTAAAGCAACTGTTGGCAGACCTTCGTCCGCATCTGCATGGCATGGTACACTGTTCGGGCGGGGCACAAACCAAAGTGCTGCATTTTATTGATAATCTGCACGTTGTAAAAGATAATCTGTTCTCGATACCGCCTTTGTTTCGACTTATTCAAGAAGAAAGCGGTACGAGTTGGCAGGAAATGTATAAGGTGTTCAATATGGGTCACCGCTTAGAGGTCTATCTGTCTCAGGAACACGCCGACCATGTAATTAGCGTATCCAAATCGTTTGGTATTGATGCGCAGATTATTGGTCACGTAGAAGAATTCGTTGGCAAGCGCGTTACCATTCGAAGCGAGGCCGACGAGTTTGTGTATTGAAATAGCGATGACATCTCGTTTAGAAAGATGTCATCGCTATTTTTTTCGTACTTTGCCGCCCAATGCGATCGTACCTGCTCATAATCTGTTTGTTAGCCAGCCAACTTTCGTTGGCGCAGGACCCCTTTTCGGCCTCGTGGCCGTTTGATGGAGCAACAGCAGGTAGTGCATCGCACCCCAATGCGGGCGCCGGTGGAGCTGATCTAGTCGGCGTTAATCTCAATAATCTGTTTCCATACGTAGCCGGGCAGAACAATCTGGCAGCTAGTATCGGTGGATGGTCGCAAACAGGAGGTTGCAATTTCAATGAGTTTATACAAGTAACAGTGCAGCCGTTGAACGGACAAAGCATTTCGTTGAATGGCTTGTCTTTTTTTGTTGGCAGGTCGGCGTCGGGGCCGCCTACCATACGAGTTAGATCCAGCATCGATGGCTTCGGGAGTGATATAGTCCAGGTAACCACTTCCGAAAGTTTTCAAACAGTGTCGGTTGGCCTGGGAGGGTCTTACGCAAACCAAACAGGGGCAATATCGTTTCGCATTCACGCTTGTCCTCCCCATTCGGGCGGTACGCTACGCCTGGATCAACTTACGATCAACGGAACCGTTACAAGCGCTCCCCTTCCCGTTTCTTTGCTTTATTTCCGCGCTCAACCACAACCCACAACCGCAGATCAGGCCAACCGTGTGACGCTCAATTGGGCCACCACCTGGGAGCGCGATGCCGACCGGTTCGAGATACAGCGGAGCCGCACGCTGAGCGAGTTTGGCACCATTGGCCAGATTCCCGCCCGTGGCACCACCGAAACCCGGCAACTCTACAGCTTTTCTGACGATTGGCCCGATGCAGGAATAACCTACTACCGGCTCCGGCAAGTGGATACCGACGGAACCGCAACCTACTCCAACATTGTCGCGGCCGTGCTGGACGATAGTACCCCAACGCTGGCTGTGTTGGATTCCGAAACTCCCGGAACGATCCGAGTTAGAGGTCGAAACCTGTCGGGAGCTGTGTTTACGGTGGTTTCTATGACTGGGCAGGTAACCCCCGTAACGGTTCAGACTGAGGCTAATGGCTCAATTGGATTATTCGGGAAAATGGGAACGGGTTTATACGTTGTTCGGGCAGAGATTGGTAGTGCCACGTTGGTTCAGCGAGCGTTGGTACGCTGAAACCTGCTCAGCTATTTCCCCAGCCTATGAGACTCCAGACCAGGGAAATGAATTCATTTATAATTCTGCAATCTGCAAGTCGCGACAGATTTTTCGGACCAAAAAGTCATTAATCTCCCGGTCCCGCGTCCGGGTCAACGTCAATTGGCCTATGGTCTCGGAACTTCTGTTTTAGGGACAAGCCCCGCGCCTTTAGGCCGGGATATTTGACAACCAGATTTCTCCAGATGTCGAATTAGATCGAGTCGTTTCATTAAGAGCGTGTTGGGGAATTGAAATTATTGAGAGTCGTGCCAACTTTGTTGTCTCCAAACATCAAAGCCATGACCAAACAATGGACGCCATTGACCGACTCTCAATGGGACGCAATCGCACGGGCGACCCCGATCTCCCTTTTTCAACACAAAACGTAAGCGTACTTTGGATTTGCGAACGGTTTTAGATGCCATTTTTTACCTCTTACGAACAGGCTGTCAATGGCGTAACTTGCCCGCTGAATGGCCCGATTGGCAAGCCGTCTACTGGTACGCCAGCCCGGTACTACTTTGACCAGTGGAAACAGACGGGCGTTTATCAGAAAATGAACGATGATCGGACCGATTTCTATGATCTATGCAAGCGAATGCACATACTTTTTGTCATAATTTCGATCTTCCCGAACGCAGCGGTTCCCCGCCGGGACAAAAATACGCTGCACCAACTTGTTCCGATCG
>Ga0105048_10006587_pt1 | contig 18720 bp, 17 predicted proteins | sample MAT05_FD_78382 | JGI IMG/M metagenome (GOLD analysis project Ga0105048, IMG submission 78382) | Freshwater microbial communities from Lake Fryxell liftoff mats and glacier meltwater in Antarctica - MAT-05 | ecosystem: Environmental > Aquatic > Freshwater > Ice > Liftoff microbial mat | place... | reverse complement strand
CCCCCGGCACCGCACCTTGGCCCGTAAGCCGCAGATGGGCAAGGCATTATCATCCCCGGCCCCGTTGGGCCGGTGGGTCACTCTCCGGGAGCATACCCGGGTAATTTCTCGCGAGTGCCGAAGTGTGTTTCCCTTTGTTTGCTTTTTGGGTTTTCGCCTAAGTCCAACGGGCGATTCAATGGAGGACGTCGCCGACTTGTTCTGGGCGCAACTTGAGTGGATACGGCCGAAGGCTTATGTCGCGTCCGGAGAGGGACGATCGTATTTTGTTACCGCGGATCGGGCGCTGTTTTACTCTTGCGCGGGCATGCCCATCGCCGCCCATTCCTCTTCCGCCGGTCCATAGATGCCGGGTACGGAGAGGCCCGCCTGGCGCATCAACACCGTCATTTGGCCGCGGTGGTGGGCTTCGTGATTGATAAGGGCTCGCAACACATTGCCCTTCTTCCAAACTTCCCCGTACATGGGGACGTCATCCGCCAGAGCTACGCCGGTCCATTGCGCGGCGACGGCATCGCCGAGGCGCCCGGCTGTTTCCGCGTATTGAGCCGCCAAGGCCGCGGCAGTCGATGGCGCGGCCTCGCCGATGTGCGGTCCCTCCACGGTAATCCCCGCCTCGCCGGGCAGTTCGACCAAGGTTAAAACCAGATGCCAGGCGAGGCGCCTGAGCGTCCTGCCGCCGGGTCTGACGGCCTGGTCCAAAGCTCCATCCGTTAGGTTGTCCAGCAGATTGCGCGTCATTCCGCGCTCGTAGTTCCAGTCCTGTGTAAAGTCGGCGATCGTCCGGTACATATTCCACCGATGGTACCCTGAAGATTCATGCGCCGCACCGGGTGGCTTCTGCTGGTGTGCTGCCTGGCTTTGGCCGCTGCCGTTGGCTGGGTGTTCCAACAGCAAAAAGCCGAGCAGACCAAAGCCGCTCCGAAAAAACCTGCCTCACTTCCGGCGGGCTTCCAATCGCGCGCCGGGGAGGGTTGGGTCTGGACACAAACGTCGGGCGACCGCACAATCGCCGAGGTCCGGGCCAAGGAGTTTGCCCAACAGGCTGATCCGCCGCGCGTGGAATTGCAAAAGGTTGAAGTGAAGGTGTTTCACAAGAACGACTCGGCGTACGATTTGATTCAGTCGGACAAAGCGGAACTCCGGACCGAGGATGGCGTAATGTTCGCAGACGGCGAAGTCAAGATGACCATGGGTTTCAAGGCGGATCCCACAGCCAAGAACCGCCTGGTACATATCAAAACCTCCGGTGTCACGTACAGTACGCAGACGGGCAAAGTGAATACGGACCGCAAGGCGGAGTTCGAATTTGAGAACTCACACGGGACGGCGGTTGGTGCGACATATGATCCGGCGACGCGCGAATTGAAAATGCACAAGGATGTCGATTTGGATTGGACGAAGGGCAAAAAGAAAATGCACGTCGCAGCCGGGGAACTCTCGTACCGGGAGGAGGAATCGAAGATCTATTTGAAGCCGTGGTCGCGGTTGACGCGGGATACGCTGACCTTGAATGCGGGCGCGTCGGTGGTTACTTTGAAGGACGGCGAGATTGACTTGGTTGAGGCGGAGAACGCCAAGGGTGAGGATAAGCAGCCGAAGCGGGTTTTGGAGTACATGGCGGATCAATTGGTGATGCGCTTTGCGGACAAGAATACGATCAATCGGATCGAAGGCGAGCGCAACGCTCGATTGGTGACAACTTCCGACACCGGGCGGACGGTGGTGACGGCCCAGCATGTCGATATGGACTTCGATACTCCAGACGGAGAATCGGTACTGAAGAAGGCGCTAGCTAGCGGGGGGACGACGGTGGAGAGTACGCCGCCGAAAACGGCGGCTCGGATCATGCGGTCCGAAGTTGTCGAACTGGCGATGCGGCCTGGCGGCGAGGAGATCGACACCGTTGTCACGCAGACGCCGGGTGAGATTGAATTTCTGCCCAAGGCGCCAACGGAACGGTACCGGAAGATGAATGGTGAACGGTTGTGGATCAACTACGGTCCGAAGAATCAGATTGAAAAATTCCGGGCGTCGAAAGTCACGACGTTTACCAAAGGCAAGCCGAAGAGTCCGGACTCGAAGACATCATCGGAAGACCTGCTGGCGACATTCGATCTTAAGACCGGCGAAATGCGGCAGTTGGAACAGTGGACGAACTTCGAATACGAAGAGGGCGACCGGCGCGCGAAAGCGGACCACGCCAAGCTGGAACAGCTAACCGAACACATCACGTTGCAAGGCTCCGCTCGCATTTGGGATCCCACGGGATCGACCGATGCGGCGACGATAGAACTCGATCAAAAGACTGGCGATATGGTTGCGACAGACCGTGTCGTGTCGACGCGTTTGCCGGAAAAAAAGACGGCGAAGCCGAAATCGTCGTTGATCGATTCAAGCGAAACGATTCAGGCGAGAGCGGCGAAGATGACCACGCGGAACGAGAACAAGTGGATCCGGTATGAAGGCGGGGCGATGCTTTGGCAAGGGGCCGACAAAGTGGAGGCGGAGACCATCACGATTGACCGTAGAACGCAGATATTGACGGCGAGCGGCAAGGTGTTCACGCAGACTCGGGAGCGGCCGAAGGCCAACGCCAAGCAGCCGCAAGCGCAGTTGTTCACGTTCGTGCGGGCTCCGGAAATGGAGTATCGCGACGCCGATAAAGTGGCGTACTACAGCGGCGGGGTAAAACTGATTCGCGGTGATTTAACGGTCAATTCCAAGGAGTTGCGGGCGTGGTTCACCAAGGACGATCCGAAGACGCCGGCCGATGAGGGGAACTCCTTGCAGAGGGCGAATGCCGACGGGAATGTCGATATTTTGCAGACCTCGCTGGACCGAACACGAACCGGGAAGAGCGAGCATGCTCTCTATGAGATCGCGGAGAGTAAAGTGGTGCTGACCGGCGGGACCCCGGTGTTTGCCGATTCGCTGCAAGGAACTACTCGCGGACAGGTAATCACGTTTTTCGCGAACAATGACAGGTTGCTGGTGGACGGTGTGGCGGCGGAGCCAACGGAGAGCCGATTGAAGCGCAAGCAGAAAAAGAGTGGCAAGTGATGCGGGTTCTGGAAACGAAGGAGCTGTCGAAATCGTACAGTGGCCGCAAAGTAGTGGACAACGTTTCGGTGACCGTTTCGCAGGGTGAAGTGGTGGGGTTGTTGGGGCCGAACGGCGCTGGCAAGACAACCAGCTTTTACATGATTGTGGGTTTGATCAGTCCGGATTCGGGCCAGGTTATGGTCGACGCGAACGACATCACGTCCCTGCCGATGTACCGTCGCGCGCGGCGTGGAATCTCCTACCTGCCACAAGAAGCTAGCGTATTTCGCAAGCTGACTGTTGAGGAAAACCTGATGGCGATCCTGGAAACTCTTCCGTTGGACACACGGCAGCGGCGGGAGAGGATGAACCGGTTGATTGAACAGTTAGGACTTGAGACGGTACGAGGTTCCAAGGGCTACATGCTATCGGGGGGAGAGCGCCGGCGCACGGAAATTGCTCGTTCCTTGGTGATTGAACCGGCTTTCCTGCTGCTGGATGAACCGTTCTCCGGCATCGACCCGATTCAAGTGATTGAATTGCAACGAATTATTTCCGATTTAAAAAGAAGCGGGATCGGAATTCTAATCACGGACCACAACGTGCGCGAAACACTGGCAGTGACAGATCGCGCGTACATCATCAATGGTGGTAAGATTTTTCGCACGGGTTCCCCGATTGAGCTGGGTCAGGATCCGGAAGTGAAGCGAATTTATTTGGGAGATAATTTCCGGCTCGGAAACTAACCGCGGGCAGAACATTATCGACATGAGAAAGTTGTAGACTTAGCGCGGGGATGGCTAGAAGACTCGTAAACACATCAATTCGTTCGTCCCACTTGCTGGCCGATGCGCCGCAGCGGACGATAACCGAGGCGGAGTCCCGGATACTGGAGTTAGAGCAACAGCAAAAATTGCTGCGCAAGCAGTTGCGAGAGGCGCGTAAGTCCGGCCGTTCCGCGCGCATCGATACCGGTTTTGCATTGGAGCTGGAGCGGCGGCGATCGCAGGAGTTGGAAGAAGCCTACTACGATACCGTGCTGCGGCTGACGCAAGCGTCGGTCTACAAAGACAGGGAAACAGGGGAGCACATTCAACGGGTTAGCTTTTACGCGAAGATACTGGCGCGGAAATTGGTGTGGACGGAAGAAGAACAGGAGTTGATTTTCCGTGCGGCGCCGATGCACGATGTCGGCAAAATTGCGATTCCCGACGATCTTATTCGAAAGAGTGGATCCTTGGATGGCATGGACCGGCAAGTGATGGAGTCGCACACCCTGATCGGGGCGCGGTTGTTGGAAGGTTCTAATTCACGATTGCTGGATATGGCCCGGGAGATCGCGCTCACCCATCATGAGCATTGGGATGGAACAGGCTATCCTCACGGGCTGATCGGCGACCAGATTCCTATATCGGGAAGGATCGTAATGCTAAGCGACCACTACGATGCCTTACGCAGCCGGCGCAGCTATAAGCGCGGCTTCGATCATGAAGCCACGTGCCGGGTTATTTGGGAGGGCGATGGGCGGACCGTACCCGCGCATTTCGACCCGCAATTACTGGAACTCTTCGCCAGCGCGCATGATGAGTTCGACGCGGTGTTTGAACAATACAAGGACCAGAGCCAGCATTAGGACTTCTTTTTCTTCCTGGAACGCAGACTGGCCGCAATGGCCCCGCCGCACCAATGGCGAAGGGCGTCCACGTCCTCGAAGATTTCCGGCGGCGCCTGGAAGTACTTCATTGTGCCGGGCTTATCGGAGAAAGGCCGGAACGGCTGTAATCCGCGGGATTCGAACTCCGGGATGTTGTAGCCGTCCCCCTTCAAGAACAATGCGCCATCGGCGATAAGGGCGAAAACGGCGCCATCGCAATACAGGCACCAACCGCCAAACATGTACCGCGAATCGATGAGTCCCAGCGGCGCGAACTGCTCGATGCAGAATTCGACGAATCGATCCTTCACAGGCATGCTTCAGAATAACCGCCCGGTGATAATAGTGGGGATGCATGCCCGGGCACTCTATGTGGCTTTTGACGTTTTCCCCCGGCCGAAGGGGTCTTCCAGCCACATCGCCTCGATGGTCGCGGCGCTTGCTCGCGACTTCGCTCCCGTCTGCGTCCTTTGTCTGGGAGACGCCGAGTTGCCGCCGTATCAATCCGAACAGGGCATCGAGATTTATCGTCTTCCCGGCTCTTATCGGGACGTTTTGCAACGTGCCATGGCTTTCGCGCAGTTCGTTGCATTTCACGCCCAGCGGCACGCTGAGACGCTGGAACTGATTGTGTATCGGGATCCGTGGGGCGGAATTCCCGCTACGCGCGGCGCTCCTGGCTGTCCGGCGATTTTTGAAGTAAACGCCCTGCCAAGTTGGGAGTTGGGCTATTCGCGACCGGGGTTTGCGGAGAGCGCGACGCTGAAAACCAAGATGGGCGACATGGAACGCGCGGTTCTCCGGGAAGCGACCGCGGTGTTGTGCGTTTCGGCGATGACCCGGCGGGCGCTGGTATCCGAAGGCGTGTACGGCGGGAAGATCAACGTGATCCCCAACGCAGCGGGCGAGATCTTTTTCCAGGCGGCGGAGCAACCCTGCCCCATCGGCGCGCTCGCAACGGGCGACTGGTGTGGTTATATCGGCGGCCTGCAGCCGTGGCAGGGAGTAGAGTCTTTGATCGATGCGTTCGCGATCACGGAGACCGGCCGGCTGCTGATCGTACACAGCGGCAACCGGAATCCCCGCGATTTTGAACGGCGCATCGCACGGCATGGGTTGGGCTCGCGGGTATTGCTGCATGGGCCTCTCTCGCCCACCGATCTGGCGGGCGTGTTTGCCAAACTTCAATTCACTTTGGCGCCTTTGACTGAGACCGCGCGGAACACATGGCAGGGGTGTTGTCCCGTGAAGATCGTTGAGTCCATGGCCGCGGGCACGCCAGTGATCGCGTCGGATCTGGCGGTGAGCCGCGAGTTGATTCTTGATGGCGAGAACGGACTGCTGGTATCTCCGGGAGACCGCCGCGCATGGGCGCTGGCTATGGAGAGCCTATTCCGTGACAGCGCCCTTCGCGGTAAACTAGCCGCGGACGCTTCTTTAACAGCGCGTGATAACTTTTCGCAGCCGATTGCGCATGAACAACTCAGAGCCGTATTCCGCGCCGCCGCGGCGGCGCGACCAGTGGGGGTAACTCAATGACAGTGAAGGATCTGACACCCGCCGCCCGAGCCGCGGTGGAGCAAAAGACCATTGGAGGCGGTTGGGATGGCCGCGCGCTCGTCAAGTTGATGGCCGAGTTGGAACGATGGGACAACATGGCGGAAGCGCGAAAGGCGCGCGCGAAGAAGGTCTTCATTGGCGGCATCATCGGCAGTGTTGTGGGCTTCTTTCTGATGTTCGTGGCCGCATCGGTAACCGAGGAGTTTTTCTGGGGGCCGCCGTTTTTTCTCGCTCCGCTGGCGGTGATGATCGCCGGTATTCGCATGAAGAAAGCGGCACGGGCGATAGACCTGCCGAACGAGCTTCGAATCTCGCTTCGGCCCCTTCTGCGCCAACTTCACCAGGACCTGAACCCTGACGAGAAGATCAAGGTGTCGATGAACCTCGCCGGCATCGACGAGAAGAAATGCACTGGTACGAAGAATCTGCCGCCGGGCCGAAGCAAGAGTCTGACCCAGAGCGCGTATGACGAGGATCTCTGCGACATTCGTCTACCGCTTGCCGACGGCAGCACGGCTGTGTTGCGCATGGAGAACCAGTATCTAAAACTTGAGAAGCGCTATACGAGTTCTCGAGGAAAATCGAAGTCAAAGACGAAGTGGAAGAAGTTATCGACCGTTACAACGATGCTCATCCCCCCGGCGCCGATTGAATGGGCGCCGGCCCGCGTTGAGAAATTAGTGAACCGCGCGAATGAGCGAATGTCGTTCCCCCAGAAAGACGGCGTCACGATTGCGCGCATGGATCGTTACTACAAGTTCAAAGCGGCGGACGACCCCCCGGGTGATGCCGTGCATGGCGCGGACATTGTTCGCATGTTTGTCCGGCTGACTGCCATGCGGCCTCAGGCTGCGGGAGGTTCACGATGATTTGCCAGTGGCAGATGGGAATGCTGGTGATGCGACCGTGCGGCGCTCCGGCAACTTCGGGTTGCAGTATGTGCGGTCGCCAACTTTGCATGATGCATACTTCGATGGGCCAGAACGGGCCCGCCTGCCCAGGGTGCGCGTCCATGCATGAAGGGTACGAGAAGAATGAAGACACCGAATTTGCGTCGACCCGCGAAGACTACTACAGCCCCTACGGCGGGGCAGCCGGCTATGGACAGGCGGGGTACTTTTCTTCTGCGGATTCCGCGGCGATGAACAGACCCGCCATGCCCTTGCGGCGGTCGAAAGAGGACGACTACGACGCGATGGAGACATGAGTCGCCGGGTACTTTGGATTACTGATCGCTATCCGCCGGCGAAGGGCGGCATGTCCGTTAGCTGCGCGCGCCAAGTCCGCGGATTGCGGCGTCGCGGTATCGCTGTCGACGTCATTGTCTTTGGTTCGCCGCAGGTCTTCGAAGCGCAGATCGAGGCGCGTGACGGCGGCGTTGATATTCTGATCCCGCCGGAAACTGAACCGGGCATGGCGTCTAACCAAGCGTGGGTTATGGCGCAGACTCGCCATTCGCGACTGGCGTATGACCGAGTGGTGGGCTTCGGCGCCTCCGCCGGCGGCTATCACGCGGTCACATTTGCGGCTTGGTTGGGCGCGCCATCCACGGTGCTGGTGCGCGGCAACGATCTTGACCGGGACTGGTTCCTGCCGCAACGCGGCGGCATGGTGCGGGAGGCCTTCACCCGCGCGACGAGCATTGGCGCCGTGACCATGGAAAAAGTGGAACGCATTAGTGCGCTGTATCCGGAGCAGTGTGTCGTTTGGACGCCAAATAGTGTGGACGCCGCCCGTTGGCAACTGCTACCGGCGGACCGCGCGCGGCGCGAAGAGATACGGGGTTTACTGTCGGCAAGTGACGGTACCCGCGTGATTGGACTCTTCGGAGAATTGAAGGCGAAGAAGCGCATTCCCTTCTGGCTGGAAGCGGTACGCGACGCTGGACTGCTTGGCCGGATTCGTCTGCTGGCCGTAGGCACGCTCGACGCGCCTACAGCGGCGATTCTCGATGACCCCGCCATCGCTCCGCGCAGTCTGCGAATTCCGTTCTGCCCGCCCGATGAACTGGCAGGGCTATACGCCGCATCGGACTTTGTCGCGATTCCGTCCATGTTCGAAGGCATGCCAAATGTTCTGCTGGAGGCGATGGCCTGTGGAGCGGTCCCAATCGTGTCGGACGCCGGGGCGATGAAGGAAGTCGTGTCGGATGGCGTCACCGGATTTCTGTTCGCCAGCGAGGATCGCAACGCGGCGGGAGCCGCGACGGCGCGCGCGGTCGCCTTGACTCGCGACGAGTGGACGTCGATGTCGGAAGCCGTCCGCGGCCATGTGACCTCCGCATTCTCGCTTGATCGCGAGTTGGATACGCTTTGCCAACTGATCGACCTATAGTTGTCTATTTTGCACCGGGCGGCGGGTTGGGCCATTTGAACCGCGCGCTGGCGGTTTGCCTGCGCCTGCGAGATGAAAGCGTCGATGCCCGCATCGTTACGAACTCGCCGTTTGCCGAAGGATTGGCGGCGTTGGCGCGTTGCCCGATCGTTGCATTAAAAGGGAATGAGTGGGCCGTGTCGGCGCGCGGCTATGTCGATGAAATGCGTCCGCGAGCCGTCATCACAGACACATTCCCGTATGGCCTTCGTGACGAGTGGCGCAATGTACGGCTAAGCGTCCCGCTGATCCACATTGCCCGCCGGCTGTTGACGCCGATCCCCATTCGGCGGACAGAATTCGCGCTTATCATTCAGGCCGAGCCGCTCTCCAGCGAACATAGCGATTCACTCGGCGACAGCATCACACTGCCCGGCCCGATTCTATTGGCGCCCGGACGCGTTCCAACGCCAATTCCAAAGATGCTTGATCGCGATGATCTCACGCTCATTGTCCACAGCGGGCCTAACGAAGAAGTAGCCGCTCTTACCCTACTGGCTAATCCTCCCTATGCTGTCATTTCGCCGTGGTCGAATATCGACTACTACCCGGCGACAAACCTCTACCAGCGAGTTCGCCATGTTATTACCGGCGCCGGGTACAACTCCATGGCCGATCTCATGGCGCACCGCACCCGCCACACGGCAGTTCCCTTCCCACGGCGTTATGACGATCAGCACGCCCGCGTCAAACACTTCTTCCGCGAACCGGACGACGGTACTCCCCAAGCAATTACATCGATACTCTCGCTACTCTAAATGGCGATGCGCCTATTTTTGCTCGCCGCCCTGACTCTCACCGCTCAGCCCCCCATCGTCTTTGTCCACGGGAACGGCGATGATGCCGCAAAGTGGATGGGCGCCATCTGGCTCTTCGAGTCCAACGGCTATCCTCGCGAGAAACTCCGGGCCGTCCGGTTCACGAATCCAAGCGCTCGCCTGAACGATGGGAAGTTTGAGGAGCACCGCTCCTCCACTACCGATCAAGCTGCCGAACTCAGCGCCGCGGTGACGCGGCTTCTCATCGAAAGCAAGTCCGCCAAGGTCGCGCTGATTGGCAGCAGCCGAGGCGGAAATACTATTCGCAACTACATCAAGTACGGCGGTGGAGCGGCCGTCGTTTCTCATGCCGTTCTAGGCGGCACGCCGAATCACGGCGTTTTTGTAACCGCGACCAACACACGGAACGAATTCAACGGCAAAAGCGACTTCCTCGCCGGACTCAATGAAGGCGATGAAACCGTCGCCGGAGTTCGCTTCATGACGACCCGCAGCGACAAACTCGACAAATACGCGCAGCCCAACGGAAGCGGGTACGACAGCCCTATGCTTACAGGCGCCGAGAATATTGTCCTCCCTGGCCTCGATCACCGGGAGGTCGCCTTTCACCCGCAAGCCTTTCGCGCCATGTACAAATTCCTTACCGGCTCCGAACCGGAAACACTGACGGTCAAACCTGAAGCGGAGGCCAGGATCGGCGGTCTCGTCACCGGTTTCGCCGGTGGAGGGGCGACGAACCTTCCGGACGCAGGCGTCCGGCTGCGCGTCTACCCACTGGACGCCGCCACCGGTCAGCGGGATGGCGCGGCCGTACTCGATCTGACTACCCGGTTCGATGGGAACTGGGGTCCGCTCGCCGTCAGTCCTAATCGTAATTACGAGTTTGAACTGGAGAAGGCCGGATCGGTGATTCGCTACTTCCGCTCGCCGTTCCTGCGCTCCAGTGAAATCGTCAATCTTCGCTTCCGTCCGGTCACCACCGGGAACACCCTGGCAGTGCGGCCGCAGGGTTACTGGGCTAAGGATCGCGATCCCCTACTGTTCCAAGGCGCCGGTGTCGACGCAGTGCCCGCCGGCATCCCCACCAACGATACCGTTCCGTTACGCATCGACTCGGGCGGTCTGCTGGAACTCCGCGGCGAGAGGATTGCCATTCGAAACGCGACCGGCAATGCTCTTCACATCGCCGAGTTCAACTGGGATTAGCTAAACCTTGGCGTGCTTACGGATCAGCGCTTCGGTAATATCCACGCCGAAGCCGGGCTTGTCACCGGAGTAGAGAAAACCATCGGCAAACCGGGGCGACATGGCCTGCATGATCTCATTTCCCGGCTCGCCCACGCCGAAGCTTTCAGCCAACGAACAATGCGCGGTGGCAAGAATGAAATGGAGCCCATAAACACTCCCGCCCCGATGTGGAATCAGGGGCAATTGATTGGCGCTCGCTAACGCCGCTATCTTTCGCAGCTCCGTCAAACCGCCACTCCAAGTAATGTCCGGCTGCAAAATATGCGCCGCCTTGCGCGCGATCAGGTTCTCGAATCCATACCGCGTATACTCATGTTCGCCGCTGGCAATCTTTGTCGACCGCACCGCCGCGCACAACTGGGCGTATCCGGCCATATCGTCCGGATTCAAAGGCTCTTCAATGAACATCAACCGAGACGGGGCCAGCCGCTCCACCATCTCCAGCGTATGCGGTACGTCCCATCGGCACAGTGCATCGATCATCAATTCCGCATCCGGTCCAATTGCCTTCCGTGCCGCCTCAACCTGATCGATCGTCCTCTTCATCCCAGCGCGTCCTTCATGCGCTGCGTTATCCACCGGTAACTTGAACGAGCGGATCCCGCGCCGCAGCCCCAACTCCACGTCTTTGCCCGTCAGATAAACCGCGACTTTGTCCTTCGTTACGCCGCCGAGGAGCTGATAAACGGGCTTTCCCGCCGTCTTTCCCGCCAAATCCCACAACGCCAAATCAATCCCGCTGATCGCCTGTATCGCCAACCCCTTCCGTCCATAGAAAATTGACGAGCTGTACATCTGCTCCCAAAGCAGTTCGATGTTTGACGGATCCGCCTTTACCAGGAGGTCACGCAGGTGCGTGTCGATGATGTGCACCGCGGCCGATCCGCCGCCGCCCAAACCGTAACCCGTAAGCCCGCCAGTCGTCTTGATTTCCACCAGTATCGAACCGGCCAACTGGGAAAAAGGACCGAACCACCGCGATCGCGCCGGATCGAAGGCGCCTTTGAAATTCGCTGTACCGAAGCGTCCCGTTCCCAACAGCGGCATCACCCACGCGCGGACCGAATCAATTCGTTGCAGGGCGCCTTGAGCCGCCATCGGTAACGCCGCCAACAACGCTCGTCTCGTCATCTTCCAACCCCTTCCCACAACAACCGCAGGGCTCTTTTCCCTGCCTCGTCCAACTTCGTCCGCGTCGCCACTGCTCCCACATCCCCATTCCGCGGCGCCCGCACCACATGATTCGGAAACACTCCGCGCAAAACCAGCAAGTACTTCAAGCCCTCAATTCCGTATTGCTCAAACTCCGGCACGAACACCGCCGCGCGGGCAAACGCCAACGCCGCTTCACGCTGTTTGCCCCTTTCCCAAAGGAGAAACGCCTTCGCATACAGATCGGCCGGACCAGCGGCCGGCATGCTTCCTGCCGCTCCTCGCAACAATTCATCGATCAACGTCCGCCCATGCGCCCCTGTGAAGACGCCGAGCCGCGGAGCTTTTTCCTGGAACTCCGAAATTCGCGGCAGTGTCACCCCCGCCTCGTCCTTCACAAACCGCACCGCCGGCACGGCCTGCGAAAGCGCGATCACTTCGTCCACACTGATCTTTCCCACTGCCTGCAAAAACAGCGGCAAGCCGGGCGCCGCACTCGCGATCCTCGCAAAGAACTCCGCCAACCCAATCCCCGCCGGAGGCAATGAGATCAGCGCGTCAGCTCCGTGCGTCGCCGCGTGTTTCGCCAACCGGACCGAAATGTCCACGGCATCGGCCTGTACGCCGATCACGAGTTTCGCCCCTCGCCCCCGGCCCGTCGTGAGGAGCGCATCGGCCCCTTGCAAGCGCTCATCTATACTCAACGACCAGAACTCGCTTGCCAGTTGCGGCCACGCCATTCCCTGGACGCCACAACGCAGAAGAAACAACGTCTCCTTAGCAAGCGTCTCGGGATCCAAGCGCCCATCGGCGTGAAACGGCGTCTGTACAATCGGGTAAATTCCGCGGAATACCGCGGGCGTGCTCGCCAACAGGGGAGCGAATAAAACGGCGCGTCGGGAAATCTTCACCATTGCGATAATACCTTCATGATTCGCTTCGCGTGGCCGATTCTGCTGATGCCCCTTCTCGCCCAGGAATCGGCGATCCTTCCTCAAAGACCGGCTTTCAATGGCGCCGACATTATTTTCTCTTACGCGGGCGATCTTTGGCGGGTTGGCAAAACGGGTGGCGCGGCTGTGCGCCTCACCACCGGTCAGGGCGTGGAGACGTACCCCGTCTTCTCACCCGATGGCAAGACCGTCGCCTTCTCCGGCGAATACGACGGCAACTTCGACGTCTATACCGTGCCTGTCACCGGCGGCGTCCCCAAACGAATTACCTTTCATCCCGGCGTCGACGAACCCACCACTTGGACGAATGACGGGCAGCACATCGTCTTCCGATCCGGCCGGGGCGCCAACTCAGCGCGCTATAAGCAGCTCTACCGGATTCCTGCCAACGGCGGCGCCGATGAGCCCCTTCCCTTCGACATGGCCGTTGCCGGCTCCTACTCCGCCGACGCCACGCGCATCGCCTTCATGCCCATCGGCTTCTTTCGCCCGCCCCATAGCTATGACGCCTGGAAACAGTACCGGGGCGGCCGCACTACGAAAATCTGGATCGGCCAACTCAGCGATTCCGCCATTACCGAAATCCCCCGTATGAACTCCAACGACGTTGACCCCCTCTGGATCGGTAACGAAGTCTACTTCCTCTCCGACCGGGAAGGGCCCGTCTCGCTCTTTGCGTATGACATCGCCGGCAAGAAGGTCCGGCGCGTCCTGGAAAATACGACCCTCGATTAGAAATCCATATCGGCCGGTCCGGGCGCGATCGTGCTCGAAAAATTTGGCGGCGTTCAGCTCTATGATTTGAAATCAAAAAAACTAACCGACGTAGCGATCACGGTCAGCGCCGATATCAGTGAACTCCGCCCTCGCTGGGAGAAGGCCGGAACTGCGTTGAGAAGCTTTGCGCTCTCGCCGAACGGCAAACGCGTCGCCTTCGAAGCCCGCGGAGAAATTGTCACCGTGCCCGCGGAAAAGGGCGATGTGCGTGTTCTGTCGAAGTCTCCTGGCGCACATGACCGGACCCCTTCCTGGTCGCCCGACGGCAAATCTATCGCCTGGTTCAGCGATGAAAGCGGCGATTACTCTCTGGTCATCCACGATCAATCGGGTGCTGGGGAAAAACGAACGATACGCATGGCCGAAAAACCCGGATACTACTTTGATCCCGTTTGGTCGCCTGATTCGAAGTGGATTGTTTGCGAAGACAATCGCTTGAATCTCCTGCTGGTCGAAGTTGCATCGGGTAAGGTGACGACCGTCGATACCGACTACTACTACGATCCCGAACGCACGTTCAATCCCACATGGTCTCCCGACTCACAATGGCTCGCCTATACAAAGGAGTTGCCCTCACATTTCCACGCCGTACTCGCGCATTCGGTCACCGCGGGAAAGGCCCAACAGATCACCGACGGATTGAGCGACGCGCGTTATCCGTCCTTCGACCGCAGCGGCCTCTATCTCTATTTCACCGCCTCCACGAATGCCGGTCCCACGCTCGGTTGGATCGACATGACGTCGAATCCGTACGCGGTGAATCGCAGTGCTTATGTGATGGTGCTGCGCAAGGACACGCCCTCCCCGCTCGCTGCCGAAAGCGATGAAGAAACTGAAAAGAAAGATCCCCCGAAGGATGAAAAGCCCGTCACGCGGATCGACGCCGACGGCCTCAGTCAGCGAATTCTCGCGCTCCCGCTTCCGCGCCGCAACTATCGTGGTCTCGAAGCCGGCAAGGCCGGCGAAGTTTACCTGTACGAAGAGATCGACAATGGGTCCGGCAGCGTTCACAAGTACGACGGGAAAACCCGCAAGACGCAGGTCTTCGCTGAGGGCGTAGGCGCCTTTTCGGTCTCCGCAAATGGCGAAAAGGCAATCATCCGCAAGGGACAACAGTGGTCGATCGTCCCCTCCGCCGCACCCGCCAAGGCTGGCGAAGGCAACCTGAACACCGCCGCCGTCGAAGTGTGGGTCGACCCTCGAGAAGAATGGAAGCAGATGTACCGTGAAGCCTGGCGAATGCAGTCGGAATATCTCTACGATCCGAAGTTGCATGGGGTCGACGCCCGGGCGATGTCCGAGCGGTATGAGAAGTATCTGCGGGGCATCGGCTCTCGCGCCGATTTGAACTACCTATTCGCGGAAATGCTCGGCCACATCGCAATCGGCCATCTTTATGTTCGCGGAGGCGGAGTTCCGGCCGGCAAGCAGGTGCTTGGCGGCCTGCTCGGCGCAGACTACGAAGTTGCCAACGGCCGCTACCGCATCCGAAAGATATTTAACGGCGAGAACTGGAATCCCACGCTGCGCGCACCGCTCACCGCTCCGGGCGTGGACGTTCGGACCGGTGACTATGTACTCTCCATCGACGGCCGCGACGTTCGCCCCGAAGTCGAACTGCACGCTTATTTGGAAGGCCGGGCCGGCAAGCAGGTTCGCCTCAAAGTGAGTGCCGATCCCGCCGGCGCCAATGTCCGCGATGCAGTCGTTGTCCCGGTCGATTCGGAAACCCAGCTCCGCTACTTCGCGTGGGTCGAAGGAAATCGCCGCAAAGTGGATCAGGCGTCCAATGGCAAGCTCGCCTACGTATACATGCCCGACACCGGCGGCGGCGGCTACGACAGCTTCGTGCGCTACTACTATGCGCAGTCCGGCCGCGAAGGCGTCATCATCGACGAGCGTTTCAACGGCGGCGGCCAGGCGGCTGACTATGTCATCGATGTGCTCCGCCGTGAGCCGATGAACTATTGGCGTACCCGCTACGGCCATGACACCACTACGCCGGTCATGGGAATCTCCGGTCCCCGCGTCATGATCGTCAATGAATTCGCCGGTTCGGGAGGCGACGCGATGCCCTACTACTTCCGCTTTCACAAAGTTGGCACGCTGGTTGGAACACGAACGTGGGGCGGCTTGGTCGGCATTCTCGGCTACCCGCCGCTGATGGATGGCGGCGCCATCACCGCGCCAAATTTCGCCTTCCGAAATCTTACAGGCGCGTTCGACGTGGAGAACAAGGGTGTCGCTCCGGATGTGGAATCATGGAACGATCCGGCCGCCGTGCGCCAGGGCCGGGATCCGCAATTAGAGAAGGCGATAGCGGTTGCGCTCGAACAGATGCAGAAGGCTCCGGCGAAGAAGCCCACTGAACCTGTTTATCCGGTTTATTCCAAATGATCCAATACGATCCCCATAAATGGCTTGATCATTTTTTCGACGTCCGCGGATCGCTGGTGCGCGAGATCTTCGTTCGCGTCGCGCTCTGCGTTGCCTGGTCCGCGGGAGTGGTCGCCTTCCACAAACACGTCCACGATGTGGCCATGCCGTCGTTGCTGCACACCCTAATGGGTGTCGCCATGGGCATGTTGCTCGTTTTCCGCACCAGTTCCAGTTATGACCGGTTCTGGGAAGGCCGCAAACTGTGGGGCGGCATTGTGAATGAAACCCGGAATCTGATCCGTTCCGCAAGTGTGCATCTCAAAGATGATCCCGAGCTGCTTGCTCGATTAACTCGCTGGACCGCCGCATTCCCCTGGGCGGCGATGCATAGCTTGCGCGGGACCGATGGGCTCGGTCCTCAGGCCGACGAACTTCCGGCCGCGAAAGTGAAGGAGGCCATGGACGCCCAAAGTACCGTTCTCGCTGTCTCTGTCAACATCACTTACTGTCTCCGCGAAGCCCGGGACCGCGGTTTAATCACCGACTTCATTCTCGCCAGCCTCGAGCAGAACGTTCAACAACTGGTCGATTACATCGGCGGTTGCGAGCGAATCCGGAAGACGCCAATGCCGTTTGCCTACGCCGTCCATCTCCGCCGCGCGCTGGTCCTCTACTGCTTCACGCTCCCCTTCGCGATGGTCGAAACATTCGGTTGGACCACCGTCGTCGATGTGCTCGTACTGGCCTACACTTTCTTCGGCATTGAGGAAATCGGCGTCGAGATCGAAGGCCCCTTCGGACACGATGACAACGACCTTCCCCTCGAGGACATCTGCGAAACCATTCACAAGAATCTCTACGCACTTGGCGGTCTTGAAAAGTTGAAGCGTGACGCGCTGCCCGAAGGCCTCTAGTTCATGAACCCAAGCCTGCGATGGCTGATGATCGGGCTCGTATTTCTCGCCACGCTTATCAATTTCATTGACCGTTTCACCGTCTCGACCCTCGCCCCGCTCATTGTCAGCGACCTCAACCTTACCAACCAGCAATATGCCGGCATTGCTTCCTGGTTCCTCGTCGCTTACTCCATTAGCCATGCCCTCTCCGGGCGTCTCTATGATCGCATTGGCGTGAAAAAGGGCTTCTCCTTTTCCATTACCCTCTGGTCGCTGGCTGCCATGGCCCATGCTACCGCCCGCGGCGCCGGCGCGTTAAGCGTCTTCCGCTTCCTGCTCGGGCTGGGCGAAGCTGGCAACTGGCCGGGCGCCGCAAAAATTTGCGCCGAATGGTTCCCCGTGAAAGAGCGCACTTTCGCCATGTCGATCTTCAACAGCGGCGCCGCGCTCGGCAGCGTCATCGCGACGCCTATCATTGTTGCTTTGCAATTCAGGTTCGGTTGGCAAGCAACCTTCCTCATCACCGGTTCACTCGGTTTCTTTTGGCTCATACTATGGCTCGCGCTCTATCGCCCGCCAACGCCAGCCGAGCGCGCCGTCCTTGGCGTCCAGGAAGCAACGAACGCCGATCAAACCCCCTGGATCGAGCTCATCCAACATAAACAAGTCTGGGCCATCGTCCTCGGCCGCTTCTTTTCAGATCCTGTTTGGTGGCTCTATCTGAACTGGCTCCCGCTCTACTTAAGCCGCGTCCACGGGCTGGATTTGAAAACCATTGCCTGGGCCGCCCCGGTACCATTTTTGGTGTCTGATATTGGCAGTCTTCTCGGTGGTGGCAGCGCCGCCTATCTCCTCGGCCGCGGGTGGAGTGTCAACAAGACTCGCAAAACATTGATCGTCATCGGCGCCGCCTGCATGGCTGCCGGTTGCGGTATTCTCACCGCCGGCAGCGTATATTCAGCTCTCGCCTGGATGTCCCTTGCCGCTTTCGGTTTTCAATTCTGGGTCAATAACGTACAGACACTTCCATCGGATTACTTTCCGCCGCAATCCGTCGGCTCCGTTGCCGGCATGGGAGGTCTCGGCGCGGGCGTCGGCGCGCTGCTCTTCACTCTCTCCACCGGCTGGCTTGTTGACAACTTTGGATACACGCCCGTACTCATCATTGTCGCCATTTTGCCGGTCATTGGGAGCACGTTACTCCTGGCACTTGCCGGGACCATCGAACCGGTATCGAAATAGGATAGTGTTGTCGCTATGAAGTTCAGATCCCTCATCCTCAGCTTTGCTCTAGCGGCAATCTCATTCGCCGCCGACGTGACCGGTAAGTGGATGGCCAAAGTCCCTGGCCAGAACGGCGAACAGGAAACGACCATCACCCTCAAACAAGACGGCGACAAAGTGACCGGCGCCGTGACGGGCCCGCGCGGCGACCGTCCCATCTCAGAAGGAAAAATCTCCGGCGATACTGTGTCCTTCGTCGTCGAAAGCCAACGCGGCAAGCAGACCTACACCGGTGCTGTTTCGGCCACCGAAATCAAGTTCAAACGCGAAAGCGGCCAAGGCCAGCCTCGTGAGTTCGTGGCCAAAAAACAGTAAGGAATGTACATCCGCTTGATGACCGCGGCGGCGCTGTCCGCCGCGGTCTCCTTCGCCCAGAGTAATCCGGCGTACATTCAATTCACTCCCTCCACCACTAAGGGAGCACTGTACAAACCGGATTCCGGCCCGGCGCCGCACATCGGTGTCATCCTCACCCACCGCACCGGGAATTTTCTTTCTCACATTGCTACCCGTGAACTGCCCAGGCGCGGCTTCCTGGTGCTGGCAATGAATCCCCGCTTCGAGAATAACGAAGCCTTGGTGAACTGGGACGAAATTGCGCTCGACATTAAATCAGGGGT
>Ga0105048_10006586_pt1 | contig 18724 bp, 18 predicted proteins | sample MAT05_FD_78382 | JGI IMG/M metagenome (GOLD analysis project Ga0105048, IMG submission 78382) | Freshwater microbial communities from Lake Fryxell liftoff mats and glacier meltwater in Antarctica - MAT-05 | ecosystem: Environmental > Aquatic > Freshwater > Ice > Liftoff microbial mat | place... | reverse complement strand
GACAAGCCGCCTAACGGCGGCGGGAAGAGCGGGAAGGGAGCGTTGCTCCCTCCCCTGCATCCCTCCCTAAAAATCTTTTTCCTTCTCAATCCCTCCCCTCCCTTATAACTTACTTTCTCGATCCCCTGGTCCAGTCAACGGGGTCCACTTCATAGTCAGCGGATTGATCGGCGACGGTGGAGAGCGTGGTGCCTTCCTTTTTGGCTTCGATCACGCCGACCGGCACTCGATCAACCATGAGCCCACAGCCGCAGCGGCCGGGAGTGAGCGGGACTTCGCGAAGGGCGATACCGAGCGAGGAGGAAGGTGTGAAGGCGCGGTCATCTGGCACAGCCCAGCCAGCTGCCATGAGCAGTTGGTCGAACTTTTCACGCGCGAGTTCCTCCGGGGTAGGCATGACTGGGAACCGAAGCTAGATGTGAAAATCGCTGTGCATCAATCTCGTTTGATAACAGAACTTACATGCAACAAAGCGTTCAGGGTGTTTCTATTGACCAGACGCGTCATAACGCAGCTCCTGTCCCACCGTAAGTTCAAGACGGGCCACCAACTGCCATCCACTGACAGTGTCCAACAAGGCGATCTCCTGTGACAGCGCGGTTGAGGAGTCCAAGCGGAAATCAAGTCGGTGAAAGCGATGCCGTCCCGAGGCCAGTTGGTTTCCGTCATACGGCAACCGTCCCTTCACCTGCCAACTAAAGCGTTGGTCTCTTTCCGCTGGGGCGAGACCCGCCTCATCCGCCACCGCTCGCACCACACTCAGCCACAAGTCGCCGCTCACCCCTTCGGCCAACACCAGCGTCAGTTCGCCCGCATCGTTCACCGTCAGCCGCACCGCCTCGCGCCCATCAGGATAACTCAACACATGCACGCTTCCGCGCGGCGGAGTCACCCCCTGCCAAGAAAGCTCAGCGCGATTTCCCAACGCGGTTTTCTCCACCCCGCGTTCACCCGGTGCCTGCTTCCAACGCAACACTCCGACCGCGGCCAAATCCGGCACCCCAAAAACCAGTCCGTGGCGCGTCGAGGGCCGGCTAAAAGTCGCTGGCATCCGCGCCTGCAGATCCGCAATCAGTTTCGCCCGCACCGCCTCGGCGGAATCTCCCTCCCCTTCGCGCACCGGCAGCGTCGGCAAAATCGCATCGCTCGTCCAACGCGCCTCCCAGCCCGTGAGCCGAAGCTGCAGAACCTGCGTTTTCGATGGCGATGCCGAGGGCGTCTTCTCTTTATCATTTGCCATGGTCGCTGGTACCATCGCGGCCCCGCTCAATCCATCAGAGGAATCAACGACCTCTTTCTTTATCTCTGGCGGTAGGTTCTGTGCGCGCTGCTCGTTCAAGTCGTTCTTTGAACCGGCTCTCGTATTCGCCGCTGCTTGACTGACGCTTTCCGTTTTCTCGGAAGCGCCCTTTTTGTCGTCGGTGATCGCGACAGCGGCTGTCCCAGTCGCACGCGTCTTGGCATCGACCGTGCCCTTCATCGCCGAAGCAGGCACAGGCTCCGGCTTGCTCGCTAACGCAGACGAACTCGGCTGCGTCGAGGCTCCGCTATCATCCGCCCTCAGCGGCGTTTCCCCGGCTGAATCTTCGGCCTTGGCTTTTTCTTTTTGCGAAGCCGCCGTGCCCTTCGGCTCCTTTTCTCCGACCGACTTCGCAACGGAGGCATCGCGGGGACGTCGATCCTCGGTCTCAGCATTGTCCTTACCCTCCGCGCTCCGCGCAGCATCTTTAGGCGGTGTTTTCTGCACAGGCCGGGCCTTGTTAACAACCAAACTCTTAGTCGGCGGCGCTTTTATCTCTACCCCAGCTGTCGCCGGTTTCTCGGTAGTCAAAGTTTCAGGTTTTCCCTCCTCGCTTGGCTCGGAGTCCAGCGAGTTCGTCTCGGCGTTCGCCTTGTTGCCCTCGGCACGCGGCTGCTCAACAGGCACCGCGCCCTGAGGAGCGTTGACGGGCTTTTTCTTTTCACCCGGCACGCGCACCGGTCCTTCGGCCTGATTTCCTCCAGGCAAAGGTTTCGTGTTATCTAGAGCCACAGCCTCCGCCGTCCCCATCGGCAACGCACCCGGCTTGGGCAGCGCGACCACAGCCGTGGATTCAACCGCGATAGCCGCAACTGATTTTCCCGCAGAAGCCTGCCCGGCCTGTTTCATGCCTCTTGATCCCTCAGGCCGAGCCACCGCTCCGGCCTCAGTCGAGTGAACTTCAGCGTCTGCTTGCGTCTCCACCGCCGAACCGATCACTGACGGGGAACGCGGGTGCGACGTCGACGACGTTTTCACGCCCGGTAACCGAACCACGCTGCCCACACCATCAGCGGACGCACCCAGCCCCTTTTCACCCGCAGCAAGTCCGCCCATCGTCGTCTGCGCTGAATCTCCGGGTTTCGTCTGCGCTAAAAATTCCTCCGGCATCATCGAAGAACCTCTTGCCACGATACGCTTCTCATCATCAGACGACGCTGACCGCAACCGCCACGCCCAGATTCCGCCGCCCACAAGCAGCAGCAAAAGCAAAATACTTCCCGTGACTTTGATACTGCGGTGACGTCCACGCGCAGTCCCTCGGTTCGCGGCCTCCGCGGCATCCTGAGTCGTGGGCGCGTCCGGCGTTGCAGACGCTTTAGCCTCTTCAGGATTTTCCGTGCTCGCGAGCTCCACCCGGCTCATCACGCCGCGTTCCACCGTCAGCATCACACCTTTGGCGGGAAATTTCACCTTGCCCGAAGTCACGCGCACTCGGTAGCGCCCTGGTCCGATTTTAGGAAAAACAAATCCGCCTCCCTTGTCGGACTTCGTCCGCGCCACACTCAGCCCCTGCGCATTCTCGATCACCACTTCGTAATCCAAACCCGGTTTATCGCCGATCCTCACGACACCGCTAATCCCACTTTCGAGTCCATCCGGATAAATAATCTGCGCCGGAGTCGCCACGCCCCAGCTGTGAATCATCACACCTGCCTCCGTGCGGCAGGCAGACTCCGCCAATGCCGTGTCCGTCTTAGCCGCGAACGTTTCAACCATCGCCTTCACCTTCGTCACCACTTGATCGACGAGCGCCTGCGAACCGGCACCATTCAGGTCTTCGCCCATCAGTGGACTTACCGGATTCTCCGCAAACGATTCGATGCCGCGTTCCAACCGCTTGCGTACGCTAGCGAGTTCGGCTGCGGTCAGCGGCTTATTTTCCGTCAACTCGCGCCACGACCAGACCACGCCGCCATCGTCAGAGCGCCGCTGCGGCGACAGCAACACATCGCGAAAATGCGGCGAGAGCAGTTTCCAATAATGATGAATCGAACGTCCGCCTACCTGCGTGATGCCTTTGCGGTCTTCGCCGAAACGGATTTCCGCCACCGCACGTCTTGAACCGGCTTCACTCATGACTGGAGTTTACCGGCACCGGCAACCGCACGTCGCCCGACGTCCCCGATAGAAGCGTGATCAACCGCCAGCCATAAACCTGACCAGCCTCCAAGCGCAGCGGGAAATTTCTCGTCATCTCCTGCGCTCCACCTCCCGCCACCAGCGTTTGCTCCACCGCGTAATCCCCCGCCGTCAAATCCACGTCAATGGACTTCGTCACGCCCAAAATCCACGAGCGGCGTGCGCCGCCCGCATCCGCTGTGATGACGATCCGCCACTCGCAGTCACTGCCATTGATCATCGTCAGATGCGCCGACTTCTCCACCGAGGGCGCGACGATTTCAGAGGATTTCGACGTCACATGGGAGCAGGCCGAAAACAAAAACGACCCAACGCCTCCGACAGCCAAGCAAAGCACCGCCCGCGTCAAACGTCCGGTCGATGGCGCAGAATTAATCATGAGAAAATGAAAATTACCCCGGCAAGCGAGCCTATCGGGCAACTACCCTATCGGCTCAAACCCACAGCCAATGAAGTCACGCTTCGTCAAATCTGCCTGCAAACGCCCACGACCAGCGAACGAATCCCTCGCGTCGCTTGCTGAGTGCGCGCGAATCCATTCTCTATCAACCGATGAAACGTCTCTTCAAAACCCCTGCAGGCCTGATCATTGAAGTCGACGGCCGCTGCCACCAAGCCCCTGCTGGACTCACCTTCGACACGCTCTTCGCCGCCGAAAATCCCGCCGCCCTCCTCGTGCCCGGCGCGCCGCTGCCCGCGCTCGACCCCGCGACGCTCCTCGCGCCCCTCGACCACCAAGAAGTCTGGGCCGCGGGCGTCACCTACCTGCGCAGCCGAACCGCTCGCATGGAGGAATCGAAGGTCGCCGGCGGCGGCAGCTTCTACGACCGCGTTTACGAGGCCGACCGTCCCGAACTTTTTTTCAAAGCCACCGCCAGCCGCGTCGTCGCCCCCGGCGGCGCCGTCCGCATTCGCGCCGATTCCAAGTGGAACGTCCCCGAGCCCGAACTCACCCTCGCCCTCAACACCCGCGGGCGCATCTTCGGCTACACCGTGGGCAACGACATGAGCTCGCGCGACATCGAGGGCGAAAACCCGCTCTACCTCCCACAGGCCAAGGTCTATGCCGGTTGCGCCGCGTTCGGCCCCGGGCTTCTGATCACCGACCAACTCCCTAGCCCTAACGACACAATCCGCATCGCCATCCGCCGCGCGGGAGCCGTGGCGTTTTCCGGCGAGGTCGCCCTCGACCAAATCAAACGGCCCCTGCCCTCGCTCGCCGCTTGGCTCTGGCGCGACAATGTTTTCCCCCACGGCGCATACCTGATGACCGGCACCGGCATCGTGCCGCCTGACAGTTTCACCCTCCAAAGCGGTGACGAAATCTCCATCTCCCTCGACCCCGTCGGCACCCTCGTCAACACCGTGGCCTGAGACCTAAACCAGCAATTAAATCCAACAATTTCCCCATGTCACTCCACGGTCTCAGTCTCCTCGCCGGCGCCCCCGGCCAACCCGGCGGCAAAACCTTCCGCGCCGCCAATCCCGCCACCAGCGAAACGCTCGAACCCGTTTTCCACGAAGCCTCCATCGCTGAGGTAAACTACGCGCTCAACGCCGCCGCCGGAGCCTTTGCCGACTCCCGCACGCGCTCCGGTGCCGAACGCGCCAAATTCCTCGAAACCATCGCCGCCGAAATCGAGGCTCTCGGCGATCCCCTGCTCCAGCGCGCCCACGTCGAAACCGGCCTCCCGCTCGCCCGCCTCACCGGCGAACGCGGCCGCACCTGCGGCCAGTTGCGCCTCTTTGCCCAAGTCGCCCGCGACGGTTCTTGGTGCGACGCGCGCATCGACCCCACGCTGCCCGACCGCCAGCCACTTCCCCGCGCCGACCTGCGTCGCATGCTCAGCGCACTCGGCCCGGTTGTCGTCTTCGGTTCCTCCAATTTCCCTCTCGCCTTCTCCGTCGCCGGGGGAGACACCGCCTCCGCCCTCGCCGCCGGCTGCCCGGTCGTGGTCAAAGCACACCGCGCCCACCCCGGCACAGCCGAACTTGTCGCCACCGCCATCAACCGTGCCATCGCCGCCTGCGGACTGCCGCCCGCCACGTTCTCACTTATCCATGGTGACGGCGCGACGATCGGCATCGCCTTAGTGAAACACCCTGCCACCGCCGCCGTCGGCTTCACCGGCTCGCACACCGCGGGCCGCGCGCTCTTCGATGCCGCCGCCGCCCGCCCGCACCCGATCCCCGTCTTCGCCGAGATGAGCAGCCTCAACCCGCTGATCGTGCTGCCCGGTGCACTGCGCGAACGCGGTCCCGCCATCGCGCAAGGCCTGCTCACGTCCGTCACGCTTGGGGTCGGCCAGTTCTGCACCAAGCCAGGACTCGTCTTCGCCGTGCGCGGCGCCGACACCGACACTTTCCTCGAAAAACTATCCGAGGCTTTCCGCGCCGCGCCCTGCGGCACCATGCTGACGAGCGGCATCCGCGACGCCTTCACTAAAAATCGCGCCAACGTCACGGAGGTCGTCGGCGTTGCCCCGCTGGCCGTTTCCGCCACCGCCGCCAACGACGCCCGCACCGAGTCGCAACCCAGCGTCGCCACCACGACTGGAAAAAACTTCCTCGCCAATCCCGCGCTCGCCACCGAGGCCTTCGGCCCTTTCACGCTCGTCGTGCTCGCCGAGTCGTTAGCCGAACTCACCGACTGCACCAACAGCCTTGAGGGACAACTCACCGCGACCGTCCACGGCAACGCCTCCGACCTCGCCGCCGCGCGTCCGCTCCTCTCCGCACTCGAACGCATCGCCGGCCGCGTCGTCCTCAACGCCTTCCCCACTGGCGTCGAGGTCTGCCCCGCGATGAACCACGGCGGCCCGTATCCAGCAACCTCCGACACGCGTTTCACCTCGGTCGGCACCGCCGCCATCCTGCGCTTTGCCCGCCCGATTTGTTACCAAGGTTACCCGGATGACTTGCTCCCGCCCGAGCTGCAAAACGCCAACCCCCTGGGTCTCATGCGACTCCTCGACGGCAAGTTCACGCGTGACGCTTTGAAGTAACACCCCATGAGCAAGCCCGACGCAGGAACCATCTACGAGCTGCAAACCAGCGCGCCCGGTCCGCTTGGCAGCCTGCCACTCACGCCTGAAATGCTATTGGATCGCCCGAGCGGCGACCTCTTCGGCCTCACTCAAAACGCCGGCATGGGCTGGGCCCCGTCTGAACTCGGCCACAAACAATACCTCATCCTCAGCACGCAAGGCGGTTTGCGCGCACCCGATGGTTCCCCCATCGCCCTCGGCTATCACACCGGCCACTGGGAAATCGGGCTGCTCGTGCAGGCCGCCGCCGAAGAACTACGCCGTGCCGGGGCGATTCCATTCGCCGGTGCGTGCTCCGATCCTTGCGACGGACGCACCCAAGGCACCGAGGGCATGTTCGACAGCCTGCCCTACCGCAACGACGCCGCCATCGTATTGCGCCGTCTGATACGCTCACTGCCCACCCGCCGCGGCGTCATCGGCGTGGCGACCTGCGACAAGGGGCTTCCCGCGATGATGATGGCGCTCGCCGGCATGAAAAATCTTCCGTGTGTGCTCGTGCCCGGCGGCGTCACGCTCCCGCCCGAATTAGGCGAAGACGCAGGCAAGGTGCAGACGCTCGGCGCGCGTTACGCACACGGCCTCGTGACCCTGCAGGAAGCCGCCGAGCTCGGTTGCCGCGCCTGCGCGTCGCCTGGCGGTGGGTGTCAGTTTTTTGGCACCGCGGCCACCGCCCAAGTCGTCGCCGAAGCCCTCGGCCTCGCGCTGCCCCACAGCGCCCTCGCTCCCTCAGGTCAACCCGTCTGGCTCGACAACGCCCGGCGCTCCGTCACCGCGCTGCTCGCGCAGGAAAAACAGGGCATCACGCTCGGCGGCGTACTCACCGACGACAGCATTGCCAACGCCATGGCCGTCCACGCCGCGATGGGGGGCTCAACCAATCTCCTGCTCCACATCCCCGCCATCGCCCACGCCGCGGGACTGCGCCGTCCGACCGTGGATGACTGGATCACCGTCAACCGCCAGGTTTCCCGTCTCGTCGACGTGTTGCCCAACGGCCCACGCCACCACCCGACGGTCCAGCTCTTCCTCGCCGGCGGCGTGCCCGAGGTGATGCTCCACCTGCGCGCCCTCGGCCTGCTCAAACTCGCCGCCCTCGCCGCCACCGGGCGCACGCTGGGTGACGAACTGGAGCTCTGGGACAAATCCGAACGCCGCGCCCGCTTCCGCGAACTCCTTCGCACGCAAGACGGCGTCGATCCCGACGACGTCATCATGTCTCCCGCCGTCGCCCGCGCCCGAGGCCTCACCAGCACATTGGTTTTCCCGCGCGGCAATCTCGCCCCCGAAGGCTCCGTCGTGAAAGCGACCTCCATCGATCCGCAAGTGGTCGGCCCCGACGGCGTCTACCGCCACGAAGGCCCCGCCAAAGTTTTCGTGCGCGAACGCGACGCCATCGCCGCGATCAAGCAGCACAGAATCCAAGCCGGCGACGTCATGGTGCTCGCCTCGCGCGGCCCCCTCGGCAGCGGCATGGAAGAAAGTTATCAAGTCACCTCCGCACTAAAACACCTGCCCTTCGGCAAACACGTCGCCCTGCTAACCGACGCCCGATTTTCCGGCGTCTCCACCGGTGCCTGCATCGGCCACATCGGACCGGAAGCGCTCGCGGGCGGACCCATCGGAAAACTGCACGACGGCGACACGGTCCGCATCGTCATCGACCGAACCAATCTCTTGGGCTCAGTGGACATCATTGGCGAAAACGCCGAACGCTTCGACTCCGCCGAAGGTGCTCGACGGCTCGCCGCCCGCGCCTCACGCGCCGACCTCGCGCCCGACCCCGCGTTGCCGCCGGAAACCCACCTCTGGGCCGCGCTGCAACAAGTCAGCGGCGGCACCTGGGGCGGCTGCGTCTACGATCCCGACGCCATCATCGCCCGCCTGAAAACCACCGTGTAAGCCTGAGGTCATCCGACCGGCGCGCCCTCTATTTTAGAGGCACTCGACTTGGCCCGACAATTGGAGGGCGGGCCGCCGTGCCCGCCGAATCACCTGCACAAACCCAACTCACTCCTTCCGATAACAGCCGCCTAAAAAAGGCTCGCGCCTTAGTCTCACGGCAGGGCGATGCGCCCCGCCGAACTGCAGCTCACCGGGACAGTTCGCCCTAGCTGCGGCACTACGGCGTCAGACTATTTCACGAAAATTAATGGGTTTTTCGCTTCTGCGTCATTCAATCCGCCATCGTCCGCCCTCACTTAACCGAACCAGCGGCCAGAAGTTTCTGCGCCGCCGCGAGCGCGGGCAGGCGGCCCTCGGCCACCGCCGCTTCGAGCTCGGGCTGCAGCACTTTCACTGCGGCGTTGTGATAAAAATCATTCTGCAACGACTCGCGGATAAGAGCGTGCATCCAAGAAACGGATTGCGAGCGGCGGCGATGCTCTAGCATGCCGCTGAGTTTCGCCGTCTTGAAAAACTCCTCCACCGTGGTCCACACTTCGGCGATGCCCTCACCGGCAAGAGCGGAGGCGAGCAGCGCGGGCGTCGTCCAACCTTCGGTCGCAGGTCGCAGGTAGTGCAGCACGCGTTTCATCTCGGCTTGCGCCGCCGTTGCACGTGGACGGTTGTCGCCCTCGGCCTTGTTGAACACGATCAAATCGGCCAGCTCCATGATGCCTTTTTTGATGCCCTGCACCTCGTCGCCACCGCCAGAAATCATCAGCATCAAAAAACAATCCACCATCGAGCGCACGGTGACCTCGTTTTGGCCCACGCCGACGGTTTCGACAATCACCACGTCATAGCCCGCCGCCTCGCAGAGCAGCAGTGCCTCGCGACTTTTGCGCGCCACACCTCCGAGTGAGCCACTGGAAGGCGAAGGCCGGATGAAGGCGTTCGGATGACGCGAGAGTTTTTCCATGCGCACCTTGTCACCGAGAATACTGCCACCGGTAATCGTGCTCGACGGATCAACCGCCAGCACGGCGAGCCGATGGCCGTCGGCGCACAGCCGGTTGCCCAACGCCTCGACGAAAGTACTCTTTCCCGCGCCGGGAATGCCCGTGAGCCCGACGCGCATTGAACGACCGGTCAGCGGCAGCACGCGGGCGAGCAATTGCTGTGCGAGCGCCTGATGCTCCGTGGCATTGCTCTCGATCAGCGTGATCGCGCGGGCAAGGATGCTTGTATCGCGACGGCCGATACCATCGGCATAATCGTCAATCGACAGCCGTCGGCGCCGCGGCGTCTGCATGCCACTCTTGCTACTAACGATGTCGGAAGATGAGACGCCTTGCATCACCCGCGAGGCAAATTCAGGCCCCGCCTGCTCCGGTACCCAGTCGGGACGGAGCGGGTGACTATGCTCATGATCTTTGTGGCTCGGCATTCCCTAGAAATGCCGAGCCAAACGCCGCGGAGGTCAAGCGTACAGCCCCGTCGTTATTTAATAAAATAGTGCCGAACCGTCAGGCCTTGTCGCTGCCGCCAGTGAGGTTGGGAGCCGATTCGCGAGCGTGGTCAGCCACCAAGGCATCCGACGCACGTTTTTTTGCCTCGGCATTCAGCTTCTCGTCTAAGGCGAGATCGACGGCCTTGCCTGCGAGTTCCTTGGCCAAAAACCGAAAACACACGTAGCTCGTCACAAGCAAAACCGGGATTGTGATGAGGTTAAGCAGAGGACGCTGGTTGCGGGTGCTCCAACCAAAGACCATGCCAATCATACCGAATGCAAACCCCGCCATGGAGGTTGTCACGACGTAGCAAAGAACCATTACGAACCAAGAAAAGAAATAATCACTTTCCCTTAATTTTCGGGGCATGATGAATGCAAGTTACAAGCAAATCCCCGCAGAGTGCAATCTCGCAAAAACATTAAAATCGACCGGCAGGGTTTGCTCCTACCAGACGTCAACCGTCGAGACCGACCTCGTTTTCACCCTCGCGTTGCGGCCAGACCAAGCGCAATCCGGCATCTGGCACAGCCTGCGCTAGCGGTAGAGTGCGGTTATGGGTGCAGCGGTGAGGACGTTGTACTGACGCACCGCGAGTCGCCACCATTCGGCCAGCGTATGCGAAGGCACGCGCCAGAGTTCACGGTGCAGCCAACGCATCGACTCCGCATCGAGTAAGAGCGCCATTTTTTCTTTTTGCGTGAGCTTGGCTGGCCCATCCCGCAAGAGTCGCACCCGCAATTGGAAAAAGTAATCCCGTGATTCTTCGCTCGGTTTACGCTGACGCAAGAGCGAGACATGCACAGCGTTCACGTAGGGATCGAGCACGGCCTGCAGCATCCCGTAATCACCGCGCAGGTCCTCGATCGGTCGCATGTGTTGGTAGCATTCGTCGAGGTTCGTGCGCAGCCTTTTCAGCTCCTGAGGCGGATTGGTTTCCTCGGGGGTCATAATGAGTCCCCAGCGCAAAAGCTGCTGACCGATGCTGACCTTGCTCAACATGATTGAAATCGGAATGGAAAACACCAGTCCGGCGAGCACCGGGCTTAACCACCAAAAAAAGGCAGGCCAGAGCACATAGGCGGAGGCTCCCCAGATCAAGCCGAACACCATGTGCGGCGCGTGCGTGATGATGGCTTCGCGCCAGTCGGAGTCATTATCCCCACCGCCACGATTTTGTGTGACCCACGACACGCCTTGGCCGAGAACGGTAAATAATACAAATTTGCTATTAAATAGCATGTTGATCGGTGCGAGCAGCATTGAGACAAAGCACTCGAGCACCACGGAGACCACTACCTGCAAGCGTCCACCAAACGGCGCCGCACTCTCCTTGGTTTGCACCGCCAAAATCAGACTGATGATCTTCGGCAAAAAGAGCAGCAACATGGTGAGCAAAAAGAGCGTAAATGCCTCCGGCACCTCCATGGTGTATCCAAAAAGCGAAGTCAGTGCCTCCGATCGCAACTGACCCGGCTTCGCATAAAGCACGAGGTTGAATACATTGACCGTGCTCAAGACCAAAAACAGCAGCCAGAGCGGCGATGAACCGTACGCCATGACGCCCATGAGAAGGTGAAAACGGTTCACCGGCCGAAAGCCCTTGGCCGAGAGGAGCCAACTGTGCTGGAGATTGCCCTGACACCATCGGCGATCGCGTTTGGCGCTGTCGATGAGTGAAGGCGGACCTTCCTCGAAGGAGCCCTCGATGTCCGGTGCCAGCCAGACACCCCAGCCGGCTTTACGCATCAGAGCGGCCTCGACGAAATCATGGCTCAAAATGCGCCCGCCAAACGGTTCGCTGCCCGGCAAACTCGGCAGCGCGCAATGCTCGATGAAAGGCTGCACGCGAATGATGGCGTTGTGCCCCCAGTAATTCCCGTCGTACTGCTGCCAATAGTTTAGTCCGGCCAGAAAAAGCGGGCTGTAGAGGCGGTTGGAAAACTGCTGCATCCGGGCGTAGAAGGTTTCGCCGTTCACCAGACGCGGTGCTGTCTGGATAATGCCCACCGAGGAATTTTTTTCCATCGTGGCAACCATCTGCACGAGGGCATTGCCGGACATGACGCTATCGGCATCCAAAACTACCATATAGCGATAGTTGTTACCCCAGCGGCGGAGAAAATCAGCGACGTTGCCGGCTTTCTTATTTATCTGCTGGCGGCGTTTCCGATAAAAGAGTCGGCCAAAGCCTCCGACCTGCTTGCACAATTCTACCCAAGCGACCTCTTCCTGTATCCACTGGTTCGGCTTAGTTGAGTCGCTGAGAATGAAAAAATCAAAGTGCTGCAGCTTGCCCGTGTCCTGCACAGAGCCGTAAATCACGCGCAGCGCCTCGAATACGCGGCTCACGTCCTCATTGAAGACCGGCATGATGATCGCGGTACTAGCGAGCGGGATATCCTCATCCGGCTTAATCGTGCGCGTGATCAAGCGACTGTCACCCCCGCGGTTGATCACGTAGAAACCCAAGAGCGCCGTCACAAACCCGACTGCGATCTGAGAAAACAAAACTACGAATAGAACCAAAAGCGGCCACTCGACTCCGTGAATACCGTTATCCTGCCAGAAGAGGTCGGCCATGAACCACGTCGCGAGGCTCGTGAGCACAAAGACTGCGGTGAAAAAAAGCCGGCGACGGCGTTTCAGACGGGATGGTTCGATAAATTCGGTGCTTAAGATGCGCATCGTCGTGGGCAAACCGCCAATTAGCGGGTCATGTAAAAGATACTAGCAAGGGCGGCGAGGAACACCGCCCACAAGAGCAGCGTGCCGAGGATGGGCGATTTTTCGATCTGCTCCAGAGTACCGCCCGCCACTTCGCTGATTGTCCCGAGATCAATCGGACGGGGAACCATGCTCGACACAGTCATGTCGGGGCCAGCCTCCATAGAACTCGCCTTCATCGCGCGACTGAAATCCTCAGGAATATTTTCCTGCTGCAAAAACGCATATGGCCATTTCTGCATGCCATCGGAAAGAAGCAAAGCGACTCGACCGGCCGCGGTTATACGGTTTTCCGCCAGATCCTTGTCAACCAGTACTTCTTTGAACCAAGCGGTCATGAGTTTTTCGCACTCCTCGGCCGCCAGTGTCGTTGGATCAAGCGCCGGGTTTTGGGCGTGGCGGCGCGCCGCCCGTTCGAGCACGGTCTGAATGAGACGGCTCTGATGCAGGCGGTTGTGGATGCGGTGGGCGCGCAGGTAATCTTCAACCCGCACGTAGGCCGCATTCCACGCTTCCATCGTCCCCGTACGGGGACGAAAACTATTCAAGGGAGCGTCTACGGGTTCCAAAGGTAACTCCATGTCTCGGTTAAGATATGCGGCTCGCGCTTGAGGAAGCAACGGAGTTCCACCGGCTTGCCGGTGCCATCTGGTTTAATCGCGAACGCGGCGCGCCAGCTGCCGTTGAACATATTTTTCTGGATGCTCTGGTGCACCAACTTTGCACCTTCTCCAACAGAAACCACCGCTTCAATGTTAACATCAGGTCCACGCGTGTGCAAAAACGGTCCGTCGAAATCCACCCAGAAACGTTCGAGCTCGGGCTCGTGTGTCTTGGAATGGCCAATACGCGTAGCGATCACCTGGCCCGCCGGCGGTTTCTTGCCGCCTGAGCCTTCGAGGAACCAGTGCAATTTATATTCGAGCTCCACGGCTTCACCGGCGGGCGGCAGCGTCTCCGGCACCCAGAAGGCGACGATATTGTCATTGGTCTCGTCGGGCGTGGGAATCTCCACGAGGCGCACAGAACCTTTTCCCCAGGCCCCGACCGGCTCGACCCAGGTGCTCGGACGCAGATGATATGCCGCTTCCAAGTCTTCGTAGCTCGAAAAATTACGGTCACGCTGCACCAGACCGAAACCGCGCGGATTAAAGTCATTGAATGAGGTGACGCGCACACTGGGCGGGTTGAGCAAGGCACGCCACATCCATTCGCCACTTCCCCGCTCCATCATCAAGCCGTCGGAATCGTGCACCTCGGGGCGCAGATCACCTTCCCTGCTTTTGCTATTTTCACCGTACCAAAACATGCTGGTGAGCGGTGCAAAACCGAACACCTTCACATCGGCTCCGGCACGCATATAAACTGCCGCACGGATCTGCATCACCGTTTCGGCACCCGGTGTAATAATAAACCGATACGCACCCGTCACACTGGGGCTGTCGAGCAGTGCATAGATCGTCAGGTCCTTCGCATCGGCCTGTGGTTTCACCACCCAAAACTCCTCAAAGTTAGGAAATTCCTCGCCGCTAGACTCGACGGTGTTGAGTGCGAGTCCCCGCGCCGACATGCCATAACGCATCGCCTGCCCTAAAGCGCGGAAATAGCTCGCGCCCTGAAACACCGCGAGTTCGTCGAGGTAGTTGGAATTATTCAACGCGGCGTGCACGCGGAAACCGGTGAAGCCCATATCTGAAGGCACGCGGCCGACTGATCTCGCTTTGCCGTAATCAAATAGTTTCGGAGTAAACTCGATCAAGTTCACCTCACCGCGGTCCACTTCGGAGACCTGCACGGTTTTGCTGTAGATGAAGCCGGGGTGGAAAAACTGGAGTTGAAAGGGCAACTGCTCGCGCCGCCACCAAGAACGATTCGTGTCGAAACGGATGTCGCGGTAGAGGTCGTAGCTCAACTCCTGAAGAGCCTTCGGAACCTTGGATTGGCGTTGGACATAGGGCTTGACCGCGAGGGTCTTCGCGCGAAATTGCAGCACTTCGAAGTCAAACGGCACGTCCGTGGCCCGGGCCGCGGAGACAGTGATGCAAATCAGAATGGCGAGCGTGAGTCGTTTCATTTTTCCAGAAAGAAATTCCGTTGTTTATCAGAAATGGGCAGTGAGGCGCGTTCCATAACCTTTAGCAAATCTTCCCAAATCGCGCGTTTGGAGCGGTTAGAAAGAGTATTCAAAATATAGGACGGATGATAGGTGACCATGACCGGCTTTTCGGCAAACTGTTTCCACTGACCGCGAATATCGCCCAAAGTCTTGAACGCGTCTGTGCCAAACAGCCCCTGCGCCACCGTGGATCCAAGTGCCACGATTACTTCAGGATTCACCAGCGCGATTTGCGCTTTCAGGTAAGCTAATCCGTAGGCCATCTCCCCCGCCATGGGCGAACGGCTTTTCTGGCCCGCAGCAGGCTTCAGCGTCCAATTGATAAAGCTCCCCACGTAAACCTCCTCGCGCTTAAGCCCCATGGCCAAGATCATCTTGTTCAACAACTGACCCGCAGGACCAACAAAGGGCTCGCCCTGAGCCTCCTCTTCCGGCCCGGGCGCATCACCACAGAAAAATATACGCGCATCGAGATTGCCGACACCCATGACAGCTTTTTTGTTAGGCGTCACCTGCGCGCGGCAGACGGGATCATTGAGCACAAGCTGGCGCAACGCGTCCCACCGCGTCTGCTTGTCGCCCTCAGGCAACGCCACCGAGGGCGGCGATGGGAAATCTCTATCCGCCGCCGAGACCAAAGGCTTCACCGTAAAACTCGCCGCGGGCGTTTCATAGCGCGGTGCCGGAGCCGACGGTTTTTCCGCTGCGCCCACCGCCTCAGAAGAATGCATGGCGGTAGCAACAGGATTCGGCATCGGCTTCGCAGCCGTCGCGGGGACAGCCGGTTTCTGCAACGCCGCGCGGGCCGCCCGGGCGTGGACGATTTTCCCCAGCGCCGCCAAGCCTTCCGCCGACACCACGACCGATTTCACGCCTGCGTTTTTCAGGCGTTTCAATTCATCTGTGATGGCGTTGAGCGCGGCGCGCATGGATCAAACCGGGCGTGAAGGAGGAAGCGCCAGCTTTTCGACGTACTTACCGAGCAAGTCGAATTCCAAATTCACCGGATCGCCCGCGCGCTTGGCGTGCAGATTCGTCACTTGAATCGTGTGGGGAATCAACCACACCGCGAGTGTATCGTCCACAGTCTCGGCCACCGTCAGCGAGATACCGTCGATCGCGATGCTGCCCTTGCTCACGAGGTAGCGGCCCGTTCCAACCGGAGCGCGCACACGCAGGTAGTGATCTTTACCGCGCTGTTCAAAAATCTCGATTTCCCCCAGGCCGTCGATGTGCCCCGTCACGAAATGACCGCCCACTTTGCCATCAAACCGCAGGCTGCGCTCAAGGTTCACCGCCGCACCGGCTGCAAGCACGGAGAAATTCGTCAGCCGCCGCGTCTCTTCGAGTACATCAAATTCCAAATGGCCCGCGCCAAACGCCGTCACCGTCAGGCAGCAACCGTTCACCGCAATACTATCGCCCAGCGCCAAATTTTGCAGCATGACTTGCGCGGCAATGCGCAAACGCCACGACGCCGCACCTTGCGCGAAGCTCTCCACTCGACCTGTCTCTTCAATGATTCCGGTAAACATGGTTTGCCAATCTGGAGAACATCTTCCGGCGCGGAAACCAATAAATCGCCTCCAAGCACAAATATTTATCCGCGCCCCAAGCGACGGAAGCCGGACGACGTTTTCGGCCGGGCACGACGCATTTCAATCAAGCGAAAGAAAAGCTAATCAACAGCATTACAACTCACTCCTATGCACACCCCGTGCTTAACTCCGCCACGCCTCCGTCGATTTAATACCCGTAAACCAACACGTCCACCCTACCGACAAATCCGCGCCAAGCCCACTTATCCGTGCATCGGTCGTCAGCGTGCGTTTATCAGACTGGAAAAAATTCGCTGGGCTCGCGCCTGCTGTGTTGCATCCGGTTTAGGGTGGTTCGTAAACTCAGCCGATGGATCACTCTAAACTAAAAGGCGTCGAAATGGCCAATGAACTGGCGCGGAGTGGTAAATTCATTTTCGCCATCAAACATCTGGAGCTGGTCAACCCGAACATAAAGCGGGCCGAGGCCAAGGCGATTGTGGATGGTTTTGGCTACGGTGTGCGCACCCGGCCAAAGCCGGCCGACAGCGAGGAACGCTGAGCAAGCCAGATCGGAGGTAGGCGCGTCGTCGAGGCGCGATTGAATCAACGGAAACCGTGCAAGCCACCGGCTCGCGGACACCCTTCACTGCACGCACGCCACCCCACACGAACCGCCCACGGGAAAAGAAGGCGGTGAATGATAAAAAACCTCAGCGGCGGCGGTTGCCGCGAGCGTAGAAGGCGCCTGGACGGCGATTCGGGCTGCTGAAGACTTTGCCTCCAGCGCTCACGCCACCGATGGCTTCTTTGGCTTTGGCTTCGTTGACGGTCAGCATGCGACCGTTGAGTTCGAAACCGCTGAGTTTTTCTGCGGCCACCTTGGCGTCGTCTGCGTTTGCGTAAGTCACAAAGGCAAAACCGCGGGGCTGCCCCGTCTCGCGATCCGTGGCGATGTGGATGTCGTCGACCTGGCCAAACGGCTCGAAAGCCGCGCGCAGCTCTTCTGCGGTGGTGCTAAAGGAAAGATTCCCGACGTAGAGTTTGGCGTTCATGAGTTCGTGATTCGTTGCTGTCAGGCCGTTCCCGGGAGTCGGGTTTCGAATCAGTGCTGAACGCGAAACGCTCATGATTGATTCACCAGTTCCTGACACTTGCGGCTATTACGATGCCGCAGGGTCAAGTGCTGCCTAGGAAACCGCAACTGTGATCGAATATATTTTCTGCGCGACACCTTGCCACCGCGGGCAGACCAACCCGCCGCTCAGGTTTTCTTGTCGGCCAGATAAATCGTGTAGGTCGTTTTTCTGGCGGTAGCGTAGAGTTTGGCCGGAACGGACTTCACGGCAAACCCCGCCTGCGCCAGCCGTCGTTCAAAAGCGTGATCGGGCCGCGCCGACCAGATCGCGACGCGACCACCGGGCTTGACCGCGTGGGCGATGCGCTGGATGCCCTGCGCGCGATAATGACCCGAGTTGGTCGCCTGCACCATGGCAGTCGGGCCATTGTCGATATCGAGGAGGATGGCGTCGTAGGGTTGCGCGACGGCGCGCGAGAGCACGGGACCGACGTCTTCGACGAGCACGTTGACCCGCGGATCGGCGAGCAGCGCGCCATTGAGGCCGGAGAGAAAAGTGCGATTCCACTCGACCACCGCCGGGAGCAGTTCGGCGATGTCGAGCGAGAGATCGGGGGCGGCTTTTTCCAACACGGCCTTTAAGGTGAAGCCTAGGCCGAGTCCGCCGATCAGCACGCGGGCGGGCTTCCCGGCAAGGCCCTCCATCGCGAGTTCGCCCAGCTGGAGCTCCGAGCACGCCGTGGCGGAGTGCATGAGATCTTGACCGTTGATGCGGATGCAAAAACTGCGGTCGTGCGAGTGCAACGTCAGGCGGGCGCCGTCCGGGGTGAGTGTTTCCGCGAGTTTAAGATGAGGCTTCATGCAAAAGGGCCCAAGTGGGCGCAGGCAGAGGACGCAGGTTTCACTGAAACCGCCAGCAAATGTTTAGGCGACATGAGTGTCGTCTATCAGCCGTTGCACACTCGCGCGATCCGGCAGCATCACAACGCGCACCTTCCAGCCACCTTTGATCTGGTAGAAATCCACGACGGCATAAAATTCCTCGCCGTCTTCGGCCTCGATGATTGCACGCGACGAATCTTCGACGAGTGCCAACGGAAATATCATTCGCTTCGCCAGCGGATGTTTGCCGAGACGCTCACGCAGCCATTCAATGATCTCTGCACAATCACAAAGATACGGCCTCACCCAAGGGGTTTTAATACTGATCGACATAGGCGTAGGCGTCAGTTGCCAGCGATTGAGCTCAGCCACGCCGAACAAGCGACGTTAAACGGTTCTTCACGGAATCGTGTGGGTCGCGGGTGGAGCAAGCATGGGAGTCATGTCGAGTTTACCGCAGAAAAAGAGTATTCTGGTGCGGTAATTTTCGAAGCGACGG
>Ga0105048_10006582_pt1 | contig 18729 bp, 15 predicted proteins | sample MAT05_FD_78382 | JGI IMG/M metagenome (GOLD analysis project Ga0105048, IMG submission 78382) | Freshwater microbial communities from Lake Fryxell liftoff mats and glacier meltwater in Antarctica - MAT-05 | ecosystem: Environmental > Aquatic > Freshwater > Ice > Liftoff microbial mat | place... | reverse complement strand
GCGCGCGCACTTCGGCCGCACCGTAGCTCAGCCCTCGTGAGCTCATTGCCTCCAGCCACGGACGGATCTCACCAACGGCCACTTTCGCCGAGTCCAGGAGGAATCGCGTGCGCTGCACTGCGTCGGTCAGCGCCACGCGCACCAACTGGTACGGCACTGCGCCTGGACGCACGAAGCCGCAGTGCCCCGTCGGCTAGTGCGAGGGATAGACCATCGGCAGCACCGCATCGGCCGCCGCGATCACCGTCTCCCAGGGCTGTCCGATCTCGACGTCACCCTCGGCGTGCGTCACGAGGCCGAACACATCGGCTGTCACCGCCGCGGCATGGGTGACGACTGGCCGTTCGCGGACGAGGAGCTCGACCCCATCTATCAGCACGCGGAGAAGCGGATGGGAGTGGCCGGCGCGCGGCGGCCGGTGGCGCTCGACCCACGCGGCAAGCCCTATCCACTGCCGCCGCTTCCGGTGAACTGCAACCCGACACCACTGCAGCGGTTCGCGGCGGCGGCAGGCATCGCGGCGTGGAGCACACCGTCGGCCACGCTCTCCGTGGCGTGTGATGGCCGCTCGGAGTGCCAGCGATGCGAGACCTGCTACCCCGTGTGTCCCAGTGGCGCGAAGTACTCGGCGGATTTCACGTGGGATGCGCTGGTGAAGGCCGGCAAGATCACGCTCGTCACCGAGACGCTCGTGCGTCGCCTTCTGGCCGATCCGAAGACCAACCGCATCCCGCGCGCGACCGGGAACTTCACGGGCGGCATGGGTGCGTGAGGGTCACGCGAGTCGGAGCAGGTCGGTCACGCCGCGCACGGCACTCATCATTTCGCCCAGCGTGCTTCCGTCTGCGAAGGCCTGCTTCCACGCGCGCTGTGCCTCCGGATCGTCGGTGACGTGCACGCCGCGCGCAAGCTGCCGGCACTGCTCGGCGATGGCATAGGCCGTGAGCTTCCGTTGCGCCACACCGGCCGCCCAGGTCGCGAACGCCGTCGCGAAGACGAAGCGCTGCAACCAGTACCGCCACGGCGTCACGGCGTGGGGCAGCGCGAGGAGTGCGGCCCACGGCGCCTGCTCACACCGATAGCGCGTCGTCCCATCATCCAGCATCAGGACGATCTTCGCCTCTGCCATGCGATCGAGCGCGCGGCGGATCGCCGATGGCGTGTAGCCCGTCGCGTGCGCGATACCCGTGACGGTAGACCAGGACTCGCCCCGCGCCAGCAGGAATGCGACTGCATCGGCGCGTGCACCGACGCCGAACGCCATGCGCAGGCGTAGCACCAGCAGTCCACTCCGTGCGGACGCCAACCGCGCGCCAGGTGCCGCGAGCACGCTCGCGGTGGAGCCGTTTTCGTCGCCGTCATGTGGGCCGCTGACGGCCGCACCGCCCCTGAGGATGGGGGCCCACCGGAAATCCTTGCCCTGCTGGTACGCCGTCTGCGCGAGCGCATGCAAAGCCGGCAGCACCTCCGGCGGGAAGATCCTCGCGATGTTGCGCGTCCGCTGGACGCTGAGCAGGTCGGACCATCGCGCCACCCACGCGTGCAGGGTGCGGACCAGTGCCCGGTCATGGGGGGCCAGCCAGAGAGAGAGCAGGACCAGCGCCTCGGGATCGATCACCTCCGCACCGCGGTGCCCGGGCGTGGCGTGGTCCATCACCTCCCACTGCGCCCGCGCAAGCCGGGCCGCTGACGCGCGCACCTCGGCGGCGAGCGCGGCGACGTCGCGCTGCGCCTCGAGATATGCCGCCGGCTGAGTGGTGGTGCTGGTGACTCCGTCCATCGGATCCGGGTGAGGGGCGCCTCAGTGGACCCAAGTAGCGCGGGAGTGGCTCTTAAAGCAAACAGTGCGGCACGGTGATGTGTCAGTGACACCCTCGCCCGCGGGAACTGCCGCACGTCGGGTGCGTCGCCGATCATCTATACTTTGGCTGCTCACCGGAGGCAAAGCGGTCCCGACGACGGTACATTTGGGCACGACTCGACACGCAACTTCAAGCGGTCGCGGCCGTGGACGCTGCGCGGGCGGGCCGAACGCCTCCCCGCTCCAGCCCCCCAGTCGCGTCCCCCCGCCTTCAGGCTTTCGTCCACTACTGCATGCAGATCCTTGTCATTGGAACGGGTTACGTCGGCCTCGTCGCGGGGGCGTGCCTCGCCGAAACCGGCAACGACGTCATCTGCGCCGACATCGATGCGCGCAAGATCGACCTGCTCAAGCAGAACATCCTCCCGATCTACGAACCGGGGCTGGACGAGCTGGTGCGCCGCAACCACGAGCAGGGTCGCCTCAGCTTCACGACCGATGTTCCCTCAGCCGCTGCCTCGGCTCAGGTCGTCTTCCTCGCAGTCGGCACTCCACCGGACGAGGATGGCTCCGCCGACCTGCGCCACGTGCTGGCCGCGGCCGAGACTGTGGGCCGGCACCTGACGAAGGAGGCCGTGATCATCACCAAGTCCACGGTCCCCGTGGGCACGGCGGCCAAGGTGGCACGGGTCGTCGGCGAGCATGCGACGGTCCCGTACCACATCTGCAGCAACCCGGAGTTCCTCAAGGAAGGCGATGCCGTCGAGGACTTCCTCCGCCCCGACCGGGTGGTGCTGGGCGTCGAGAGCGACTTCGCGCGCAGTCTGCTCGCGGAGCTCTATGCGCCGTTCGTCCGCACCGGCAAGCCGATCCTGTTCATGGACATCGCGTCGGCGGAGCTCACGAAGTACGCGGCGAACGCCATGCTCGCCACCCGCATCTCGTTCATGAACGAGATCGCGCTGCTTTGCGAGCAGGTCGGCGCCAATGTGGACAACGTCCGTCGTGGTATCGGCAGCGATGCCCGTATCGGCTCGGCGTTTCTCTTCCCTGGGCCTGGCTATGGCGGCTCGTGCTTCCCGAAGGACGTGAAGGCACTGTTGCACACGGCCACCGGGCATGGCGTGCCACTGCACGTGATCGCGGCCGCCGAAGAGGCGAATGAGCGGCAGAAGCTGGTGATGTTCGAGCGGCTCCGCGATGCGCTCGGCGGATCGGTGCACGGCGCGCGGATCGCAGTCTGGGGACTCGCCTTCAAGGCGCGCACCGATGACCTGCGCGAATCCCCTGCCCTCACCCTCATCGACGCGCTGCTCGACGCCGGTGCGACGGTCGTGGCGCATGATCCGGTGGCCATGACGCATGCGGCTGCGACACTCGGTGACCGCATCACCTTTGCCCCGACGAACTACGACGCCCTGTCCGGTGCCGACGCGCTGGCGATCGTGACGGACTGGAACGAGTATCGCCATCCGGATTTCGCACGCATCCGCAATACCCTCGCGCGCCCCGTCATCGTCGACGGACGCAATCTCTACGACCCGGCGAAGATGCACGCGCTGGGCTTCAGCTACTGGTCCATCGGCCGTCCACACACATGAGAGTCCTGATCACCGGCGGTGCCGGCTTCCTCGCGTCGCACCTCACGGACCGCTTCATTGCGGACGGCCACGAGGTCGTCGGCCTCGACAACTTCATCACGGGCCATACCGACAACATCGCGCATCTCGCCGGCCACCCGAACTACAAGTTCGTCCGGCACGACGTGTCCAACTACATCTTCATCGACGGTCCGCTCGACGGCGTGCTGCACCTCGCCTCGCCGGCCAGCCCGATCGACTACCTGGAGCATCCGATTCCCACGCTCAAGGTGGGGTCGCTCGGCACGCACAACGCCCTCGGCGTGGCCAAGGCGAAGCAGGCGCGCTTCTTCCTCGCCTCGACGTCGGAGATCTACGGCGACCCGCTGGTGCACCCGCAGCCCGAGACCTACTGGGGCAACGTGAACTGCGTGGGCCCACGCGGCGTGTACGACGAGGCGAAGCGTTTTGCCGAGTCGATCACGATGGCGTACCATCGCTACCACGGCGTCGACACGCGCATCGTTCGCATCTTCAACACGTACGGGCCGCGCATGCGCCCGAACGACGGACGCGTGGTCTCGAACTTCATCGTGCAGGCGCTCAAGGGCGAGCCGCTCACGCTCTACGGCGATGGCACGCAGACCCGCAGCTTCTGCTACGTGGACGATGAAGTGGATGGGCTGTACCGTCTCTTCATGCACGGCGACAACGAGCCCACCAACATCGGCAACCCGGTGGAGTTCACCGTCCGCCAGCTGGCCGAGCTGGTCGTCGAGCTGACTGGCACCAAGGCGCCGATCGTGCATCATGACCTGCCCGTGGACGATCCGAAGGTGCGGCAGCCCGACATCACCAATGCCCGCGCCAAGCTGGGCTGGGAACCGAAGGTGCCACTGCGCGAAGGGCTCGTGCGCACGATCGCGTATTTCGACGGCGTGCTGTCGAAGACGAAGTGAATGCAGTCTCACTCGGCGGCTGACGGCCGGTGACGCGTGGGTCCGGCTGCATGTCCGGACCCACGCGTCGTTTCGGCTTCGCTCGCCCTCGAGACCTGCGGGGGCTCGAGGGTGCCCAACGGCGGCACGCGGGTCACCCCCGCAGGCGACACCGGACGGGCTCGCGATCGCGTGACCCGCCCGGAGGCGGCGCGAACACTCTTCCGCCCGTACCCTGCGTCGTTCACTCGATCAGCGCGAGGTGGACCGCGGCACCTTCGGCGTCAGCCCGTCGGGGTTCGTGGCCAGATACTGCCCGTGCAGGCCGGCCGCCGCATACGCCTTCGGCGATACCGCGTGATGGTAGCGACCGAAGTGGAAGCTCATCCCCAGCTTGCCCTCGGACACCTCGCCCTCGATCTGGAAGGCCGGAAAGAGATGGCTCTGGCGCATGAACGCCGGCAGCGCCAGGTAGACGAACTCCAGCTTCGTCACCGTGATGCGGTGTCCCGCAGCCGCGTGACGATCCAGTTCCGGATCCTCGAGCAGCCCCACGGCGAGCGCCGCCTCGACGGTGTCGATCTTCACGTCGACTGCCTCCGCCGGCGTCCGCCAGACATGGAACACGCCGCCGACTGCCGGACGGCCGCCCGCCGGCTCGGCGAAGGCGAGCGTCTTCGCGCCGGCGCCACGCACCGGCACTTCGCCCAACGCGTACTCGAAGCGCACCGTGGCCTGCCCCGCACCGAACGACACCACGGTGCCCTTGGCATCGAGCTGGGCGACCTGATCGAGCTGCACCGATGGCGCCAGCGCCTCCCTGCCGATCAGGCCGAGTGGCGCGAGCAGTTCGCGCACATCATCCGAGAGTTTCCGCGAGACCTCGGGAGCAAAGGCCATGCGCTGGCCATCGATCTTCGAGTCCACGACACCGGCCCACTGCCGCAGTTCGGTGGTGTCACCCTTCGACAGGATGGCGTTGCGCGCCCACACACCGCCGCTGGCGTGGAAGACCGTGATGTCGCCGCGCTCGCTCGCCATCACGAGGCCATGCTCGAGTTGCGCGCTCTTCATCGTGCCGAGCTGCATCTGCTCGGCGAGGCGCAGCACCGACTGCCGCCGCTCCTCGAGCGAGGGGATCGTGAGTGCGACCACGGGCAGCGTCTTCGGGAGCTGCGGGACGCGGGCCATCATTTCGATGCTGCTGATCTTGATCGTCATTGTCTGTGCTCCGCTGTGTCAGCAGGATCCGTGGGCCGTCCAGAACGTCCGGTTGGTGACCGGATCGACGGGTTCGCTCGTGGTGAGCATTTCGTTGTAGGTGTCCGCGCCCGGCGCGGTGGCTCGCAGGTAGGCCCACTCCACGTTCGAGCCTTCCACGACCACGTTCGCCATCTTCCACGCCTCCCGGATCGGATACGCGGCCATGAAGGGGAACACCGCCTTCAGGTATGCGGCGTACATCGCGAAGTAGGTGCCGCGGGCGTTCTGCCCGCCGCCGCTGTAGGAGCTGTTGTGAAAGCCGCACATGTAGTGCAGCCGATCGAACGCCCCGCACCAACGGCCCACCGGGTTGGCGCCGGTGTGTTCCAGCAGCTTGCAGGCATGTGTCGCGAACACCTCGAGATCACCCTTGCCGAAGCGGATCGTATCGGCGGTCGTGACCGAGCCGTTCGACACCGAGAACCCGTTCGGGTTGCCGTGCGACGACATCATCACCGCATCCACCGTGTCCACCTTCTCGGTGTAGTTCGCCGTCTCGACGAAGTCCTTCTCGAGGACCCCACCGTCACCATGATCCTGCGTCCAGTCGAACCCGGCGAGCGAGTCGAGCAGCGACGCGAAGCCCTGCGCCTCGATGCGTCGGCCGTCGATCCCGTCCTTGATCCACCACGAGCCAAGCGTGCGTGCCATCGGTGTACCCTCACGAGTGGAAGAGTTGTGCGGCGGCGCGCCGGACCACGACGACGTCATGCGTCGCGCAGTAGGGTTGCGGGCCGGGCACGCAGCGCGGCGTCGGTGCGGCGTTGATGCGCCGTTGTCACGTGAGCGGTCGCCGGTGGCGAGTGCTCGCCGGGGAGAACGGATGCCCGTCACGTGTGCCTGCGCGGCTGGGCAGGAGTGTCGCCCGCGCCGGCATCACCATGCGTTTGTGCGTGCCGGGAGATGTACGTGCGGGCGGCTCGAGTCTTCTCACCGTCTCGCGCCGCCACGCGACCCGTGAGTCCTTTTTGCAGCGTGCGCCAGTCCACTCGCGGCACCGACCACCCAAGCGGTGCGCCGCATGAGGCAGGCGTGCGCAATCCGCGGCGTGTCCATCCGCCAACCGGTCGAGGACGTCCCGCCGGGATGTGGCGGATTGCACCGCGATATAGCGACAGATGTGTCGCCTGCGCGCCACGTTTTGCGGTGGTGCCGGAGGAAACATCGGCCAGAAAAGGCCGACGTTTCACATCTCGGAACTCTGTAAATGGAAGCGTGCGAACGAGTTACCACTGAACAGCCGAATGGCTGGGTTCGGTTTGGCCCACAGGTTGCCCTGTATTGTCGTGTCCGCTACACGGCTTCCTGCCTGACCGAACCGCACTCCTTTGGGAGCACTCCGATGAAGTTCGCCGCTCTTCTCACCGCTGGTACGCTGTCGCTCGCCGTCACGACGCTGCACGCGCAAACAGATGTCTCGCCCAACCTTGGCGCGGGCGTCGGCAGTTTCACCACCGATCGCTACGACCCCGCCTCCTTCACGGTCAACCCTGGCGTCGTTCAGGGGCGCAACGACGTTCTGCAGATCACGATCAACACGACGACCAACGCGGCCAACCGTCCCGCCGGGTTCGGGTCGTCGTTCTACAACACGCAGGGCAAGCAGACGACCGTGAACACGGCCGGATCATGGCTGTTCCGTTCGGACCTGTTCGTGTTGGACGACTGGCGCGTCCCGGCCAAGAGTGGGTTCGTCCGCACCGACATGTGGGCCACCGCGACCAGTGGCGCGTCGTTCGCGACCGTGTCGGCCTACCCGATCATCGGCTTCTCCAACTTCGGCCCCGGTGGCGCCCGCTTCCGCGGCTGGAACATCGTCGGTGCCGGCGGCTGGATCGACTTCGCGAGCACGGTGAACTTCGGTGCGTGGAACACCCTCGAGATGAGCTTCGATGCTCCCAGCAACACGTTCACGTACCTCGTGAACGGCATCGTTGCAACCCAAGTCAGCGACGTGGGCCCCCCCCCGACGACGGGCGTCGCGAACGTCATGTACCAGGCCTTCAACTTCAACGATGCGAATATCCAGGGGGGCCCGCCGAACCTGGATAACCCGGACTACACCGTCAACTGGTCGAACACGGCCGTCGTCCCCGAGCCGTCGACCTACGCCCTGATGGCGACGGGTCTCTCCTTCCTGGCCGCCGCCGCCCGCCGCCGCCGCCGCGCGGTCGCTGCCTGAGCAGTCACGCGCTCTCGAACACACTCTACGATCATCGCCCCCGGGTCTCGACGACCCGGGGGCGATGATCGTTTGCAGAATCGCGCCCCGGCTCAGCGCCGCGACACGCTCGCGAAGAACGCCCAGATCACCTCGGTGGCGCGCATCGCCGAGCTCGGCGTGTCACCACGACTCCCACCCCGTTCCCCACCAGGCCACGCGTGCCCGTTGTCGGAGATCTGCTGCAACTCCACACGACGTCCCTCGGGGCAATCGAATCGCGTCGTGACCACGGCGCCGCGCGTCTCACGCACGGGCGTCGGCGCGCAGCCATTCGCGCGTGACCAGAACGCCGCCTGGTCCAGATTCGGACGCGTCGGCGTGCCGTCCCACTGGCGCTGGCCGCGTCCCTGGCCAATGCCGCCGCCCGCCGGCACCGAGCGGTCCAGCAGACCGTTGATCATCAGCGCCGACACGGGCACCGGCGGCATCACTTCGTCGCCAAACACCGCCCCCACCACCGGCGCGATCGCCGCGATGCGTGACGACAGCGCCAGTCCGAGCCGGTGGCTCATCATCGCGCCATTGGACATGCCGGTCGCGTAGACGCGTGCGGGATCGACCGGCAGCGTGCGCTGCATCTCGTCGAGCAGCGCAGCGATGAACCCGACGTCATCCACCCGCCGCTGCATCGCCGCCCCGCAGCAGTGCACGGCATTCCACGTGCGCAGTGGCACCCCCTCCCGCCCCGCCGTGCCCTCGGGATAGACGACGATCACCTGCTCCCGCTCGACCAGCTGCGTGAACCCCGTCATCCGTTCGGCGTTCGCCGCGTTGCCGCCGCCGCCGTGCAACACGAACACGAGCGGCAGCGGGCGGCCGCCCTGCCGCACCCCTGCCGGGCTGCGCACGACGTATGACCGCGGAATGCCGTCGTGCACGAGCGACCGGCGTTGGTCGTCGGGCGCTACCGCGGGCATGCGACGCTCCACGAAGCGGTCGCGCCTCGCCTGGGGCCGGCTCGTGCACGCCGCGGCCGCGAGCAGCAGCAGGCTGGCGACGACGATCGTGCGGAGGGGACGTCTGAGCATGGTGGATGGACGTGAAGCGGCAGGCATCGTTAAGGCAGGCGTGTGTGAGGTCAACAGGATTGTGGGGCTGCGGTCCCACACCACAATACTGGCCCAACCTCCGCCCGATCCCGGTGCATTCAGCCGTTCGTCGGTGTGGCGCCACGCCGTCCTGGGCCGCATCCTTGCCCGACGCTCCTGCCCGCCGCCCCGCCAACGGAAGGCCCTTCCGCCTGACGCCTGTGACCACGTCCATTCGCTTGCCATGACGACGCCAAACCGCCTTTGGATCCTGACCGCCTGTGTGGCGGCCCTGGCCGGCTCGCCGGTCGCACTCCTCGCCCAGCTGAGCTACCCCGACCGCTGCGGCACCGGTATCCCGCGCGACGAAAAGCCAGGGTACGCCCCTCTCCCGCGCGGCGACGTCTTCTGCCAGCTCATCGCCGACCCGAAGTCGCCGCGCTCCTTCGCAACACTCGTCCGCGAACGCATCGACTCGACATCGTCCAGCACCGGCAATCTCGCCTCGGTGGGGATCGGGGATGTCTTCCCGCTCGGCCGATGGGACGGTGCGACGCTTGGCGACGGCGTCCAGCTCTCCCTGTCGGCCGGTGTGTTCGCGCAGTTCGACCTCGGCACGCAGTCCTACGACCTGCTCAATGCCGACTACATGGTCGGCATTCCGCTCACGATCCGGCGAGGCAGGACATCGATGCGACTGCGCATCTATCACCAGAGCTCGCACCTTGGCGACGAGTATCTTTTGCGCGAACCCCCCGCCCGCCGCGACCGCGAGAATCTCTCGTTCGAGTCCGTGGAGGGACTGTTCTCGCTGGACGCCGGCGCGATGCGCGTCTACGGCGGTGGAGAGATGCTCATCAACCGCGAACCGAGCGACCTGTCGCGCATGGTCGTTCACGCCGGCGCCGAACTGCGTCCCATGCCATTCATCATCCCGCTGGGTGGGCTCGGCGGTTTCCGCTTTCTGGCGGCGACCGACGTGAAGTCGTCGAAGGAGCACGACTGGCAGCCGAGCGTCAGCGCCCGCGTTGGACTCGAGTACGATCGCGCGCGGAGCGCCGAGCCTGCGGCGCGGCGATGGGCGCTCCTTCTCGAGTATTACGACGGCCCATCACCGTACGGGCAGTTTTTCCGCGAACAGGTGCGGTACACGGGCATCGGAGTGCACTTCAGCGGGTTCTGACGGGCAGTAGTTCGCCGCGCACTCACGGGCCGTGCGCGATCGAACCGGGAGCCGTCCGCCGCCTCGCCGCTCCTCACCCTGCCGCTGAAGTCGATCCGGGAAAAATGCACCGACTCGACTACTGTTCGCCGATCCCATGCGCCTTCGGTGCATGTCCGACGACCGAACCCACCGGGCCGTGCCCTTTTCGCTTCGCAGTCTTCTCGTCGCACTCGCGTTCTCGGCCAAAGCGCTGCCCGCCCAGCGGGCATCTCCTGACACCGGTGCCGCCTTCGGCACAGCCACCACCCCACGCCTGCGCGCCACGTTTCTCGCCAAGGCACCCGTCATCGACGGACGACTCGACGAGGCGATCTGGCAATCGGCCGACAGCGCGCACGGCTTCGTGCAACGCACCCCGGCGGGCGGTGCGCCGGCGTCGCAACGGACCGTCGTGCGCGTCGCCTACGACCGCGACGCCATCTACGTCGGCGTGCGCAACCTCGATTCCGCTCCCGATTCCATCGCGCAGCAACTCGGCCGCCGCGATGCCTCCGACATCTTCTCCGACTGGTTCTCCGTCGGCTTCGACAGCTATGGTGACCGGCGAACGGGCTTCGTCTTCGGCGTGAACCCACGCGGTGTCCTGCGCGACACGTACCTCTCCAACGACGACGATGACGACGAGCTGTGGGACGCCGTCTGGAACGTCGCGGCCCGCACCGACAGCGCCGGGTGGACCGCGGAGTTTCGCATTCCGCTCTCGCAGCTGCGCTACGACGTGCGCGGCGAGGCAGGCGCAGCACGCACATGGCGCATCAATTTTTCCCGCGAGATCGCGCGGCACGGCGAGGAGAGCTTCTGGGCTCCGACACCCGCCGATGCCCCCGGGATCGTCTCGAGGTTCGGTGAGCTGGTGGGCCTCGATTCACTCCGGCCCGCCGCACGCATCGAGTTCATCCCCTACCTCCGCACGCAGATCGAGTCGCAGCCTGCTGCGGCGCAGAACCGCTTCGTGCCGGCCCGGCAGGCGGCGCTCGCGGCAGGCGGTGACCTTCGCCTGAAGTTGCCGCAATCGCTCACGCTCACCGCGTCGGTCAATCCCGACTTCGGACAGGTCGAAGCCGATCCCGCCGTCGTGAACCTCTCCGCCTTCGAGATCTTCTTTCCCGAGCGACGTCCGTTCTTCCTCGAGAACCAGGACGGCTTCACCTTCGGGCAGACGCGCACGTTCAACGACAACGATCCCGCCACCTTCTTCTACTCGCGTCGCATCGGACGCGCGCCGCAGCGCATCCCGGATGGTGCCGATGTCGCCGCCGTCGGTGTGGCAGGACAGTCGCCCATTCTCGGCGCCCTCAAGCTCTCCGGCACGACACCGTCGGGCTGGCAGGTCGGCGCACTCAATGCCACGACCGGGCGTGTCAGCGCCGACGTCCTGGACACGCTCGACCGCACGCGTCGCGAGGTGGCCGAGCCGTTCACGAATTATCACGTGAGCCGAGTGCGCAAGCTGCTGCGCGGCGGCAATGCCGGGATCGGCGGCTTCGTGTCCGACGTGCGCCGTGACCTGTCGTCGGACGCACTCGCTGAGCGGCTCATGTCGTCGGCCACCACCGTCGGGCTGGACTGGGAATCCGCGTGGCAGCGCCGGACGTGGACCGTGAGCGGTGTGCTGGCACACAGCGGCGTCCGCGGCAGTCCCGACGCCATCGATCGCCTCCAGCGCGCGAACTACCGCAGCCTGCAGCGTCCCGACGCGACGCACCTCGCCTACGATCCCGCCCGCACCGCACTCAGCGGGCACTACACCTCGCTCTCACTCGCGAAGACCGCCGGCGACCGGGTCCTCGCCTCGGTGACATACGAGGAGACAAGCCCCGGGTTCGAGGTGAACGACATCGGCTTTCAGACACGCTCCGATTTCCGCACCGTCTCCACCTACGCGACCTACCGCAACCCGCTGCAGTCACGGCTCGGGCGCGAGTACGAGTTTGGCCTCTTCACCACCATGTCGGACAACTTCGGCGGTGACCGCATCGAGCAACGCGCGAGTTGGTACGCGAATGTCGAGCTTCGGAATTTCTGGACGCTCACCGCCTTCGGCTCGGTGTCCCCCGAGACGCAGAACGATCGGCTGCTGCGTGGTGGACCGTTGGCTCTCCGACCTGCCGCGCTGGTCAACGAAGTCACCGTCTTCAGCGATCCGCGCAATCGCCTGATCGGCGGCGGCAAGCTGACGCGCAGCACCGACGCCTCTGGCCGACGGTTGCATTCGGCCGAGCTGTCGCTCGACTGGCGACCGGCACCGCAAGTGCGTCTTCGCCTCGCGCCGACATATGCACGAGACATCGTCACTGCGCAGTACGTGCAGGTCGAGCCCGACCTGCCGTCGTCGATGATCGGGGCGGCGCGCTATGTGTTCGCGGACGTCCGCCAGCGTGAACTGCGGCTCGACACACGTCTCGACTGGACCTTCTCGCCGTGGCTCTCGCTGCAGCTGTTCCTGCAGCCGTTCGCGTCGTCGGGCCGCTTCTCGCGCCTCAAGGAGTTCACGACGCCGCGACGGTTCGCCTTTGCCGAGTACGGCGTGGATCGCGGCACGCGCACCGTGCTGCCTGATGGTGCCGCGCGAATCGATCCCGATGGCGCGGGTCCGGCGCTCCCGTTCACGGTGGCGAACCAGGATTTCTCCGTGCGGGCGTTGCGCGGCAACGCCGTGTTGCGCTGGGAGTACCGTCCCGGGTCATCGGTGTTCGTCGTCTGGTCGCAGCAGCGGGAACAGGCGTTCGGTGACGTGCGCGGGGACGTCATCGGTGAGGCGGGGCGAACCTTCGCCGACCCGGGCCGCCACGTCTTCCTCGTCAAGTTCAGTCGCTGGATAGGCCGCTGATCGGCCGTCGAAACGACGGTCGGGACGGCGGTCGGAGAGGCAGCCGACGGCGTGAGTGGACCTCCCGGCGTCCGGCATACAAACCGCCAAATGGGTGCGTCGTGTCACGAGGCGCGCGCCAGGCGGAAAAGAATGCGCGAGAGACATCGCATGTTACGATTGCGTCAGGATCTCATGAAGGGCGCCTGTGTATCAGTCGTCGCGTATACCAGTCCGGGCGGGGCGGCACCCGTAGCACAACCTTGGCGTCCTGCCCCCCGCAGCGGGCGCCAATCGATCCTTTGAGGTCGTTCATGCCAATCCCCCCGGGCCGCACCGTTCGCGCTGCCACGGTCGCACTGCTGGCCACCTTGCTGACCGCCTGCGCCACCGTGCGGCAGGACGAGGTCGGCGTGAAGCGCACGCTTGGCCGCATCTCACAACGCCCCGTCACGTCCGGCGCGCAGTTCATCGTCCCAGGCTTTCAGTCGGTCCTCCGGATTCCCGTCCGCACGATCAACCGTGAGGTCCGCCTCGACCTGCCGACGAAGGAAGGGTTGAATGTCGGTGCCGACGTCTCGATCCTCTACCGGATCAAACCCGAGATGGCGCCGCGCATCCTCGAGCAATCCGGTCTGGCCTACGAAGAGGTGATCATCATTCCGGTGTTTCGGTCGGCGGCCGCCGATGTGTCGTCCCGCTTCATGGCCAAGGATCTGCATTCGGGCGAGCGTTCCGCCATCGAACGGGCCATCCAGCAGGCAATGACGGTGGCACTGGATGTGCGCGGCTTCGTCGTGGAGAGCGTGCTGCTCAAGAGCATCCGGCTCCCGGCCGGCCTGGCACAGGCGGTCGAGCAGAAGCTCGAGGCCGAGCAGCGCGCGCAGCAGATGCAGTTCGTGCTCGAAACCGAGCGCCAGGAGGCGGAGCGCAAGCGCGTGGAAGCCGAGGGCATCCGTGATGCACAGAAGATCATCGGCGCGGGGCTGACGCCGATCGTGCTGCAGTATCAGAGCATTCAGGCCATACGCGACCTGGCCGCCTCACCGAATGCCAAGCTGGTGATGACGGATGGCCGGATGCCGTTCCTTCTGAATCCGGGGGAGCTCCTGACGCCGACGATCACCCCCGTGTCCGCGCCAGGCACGATGCGTCCGGAGGCCAGCCGACCGCGGCCGTAGTCGCCTAACAGCACTCCACTGACCGTTGCCCCGAGCGAGACGACGCCAGCCCGTTCGCTGGCTGTCTCGCTCGGGGCGGCCACACCGACAGCCACGGGACAACGGGGCGCGCCCACGCTACACTTGACGCTGCCAGACGCGCGTCGCGTCAGGCTTCCCCGCTGCTCCCAGTCCCGTGAGTCCTTCGACCGCTCCGACCGTGGTCATCACCGGCGCCTCCTCCGGCGTCGGCCTCTATGCCACCAAGGCGCTGGTTCAGCGCGGGTGGCACGTCGTGATGGCCTGCCGCGACGTGAACAAGGCACAGCGCGCCGCCACCGCACTCGCCATCGATCCGGCACTCGTGACGGTGATGCCGATCGATCTGGGCGTCCAGCGTAGCGTGCGCGCCTTCGTGGACGCGTTTCATGCCCTCGGCCTGCCCCTCGACGCGCTCGTCTGCAACGCGGCCGTGTACCTGCCCCGCCTCAAGGAGCCCCAGCGCTCACTCGAAGGCTACGAGATCAGCGTCGCCACGAATCACTTCGGCCACTTCCTGCTCTGTCGGTTGCTGCTCGACACGCTCCGCCGATCGGGTCGCCCCGCGCCGCGACTGATCACGCTCGGCACCGTCACCGCCAACTCGGCAGAGTTCGGTGGCAAGGTCCCCATCCCCGCGCCGGCGGATCTGGGCACCATGTCGGGGCTGCAGGCCGGGTTCCTCGCACCCGTCTCGATGATCGACGGCAAGGCGTTCAAGCCCGGCAAGGCGTACAAGGACAGCAAGTTGTGCAACATGATGATGAGTCGTGAGCTCCACAAACGCTATCACGCCGACACCGGCATCGTGTTCAACACCCTGTATCCCGGCTGTGTGGCCGACACGGCGTTGTTCCGTGATACGCCCGCCCTCTTCCGCACCATCTTCCCCTGGTTCCAGAAGCACATCACGAAGGGGTACGTGACGCAGGAGCTGTCCGGCGAGCGGGTGGCGCAGGTGGTGGCCGATGCCGGGTTCGAGACGTCGGGAGTTCACTGGAGCTGGGGCAACCGGCAGCAGGCGGGGCGTGAGGCGTTCGCGCAGTCACTCTCGGCCAAGGCGAGCGATGATGCGGCGGCGGCGCGGCTGTGGGCGTTGAGTGAGGGGTTCGTGGGGCTCGGCAGCGAGCGGTGAGCTGGGATGTCGTTCGCACGCAACTGTGACCTCTGACGCCGCAAGCGGAAACACGACACTGGAGAGGCGCTGTCATGACGGATGACGCGGTGGACGAGTGGACGCTCGACGGCGTGTTGGCCGAACTCGCGCAAATTCACGACACGATGAACGACAGGCATTTCGCCTTCATTCTCGGCGCCGGCGCGTCGGTCACATCAGGCATCCCGAGTGGCGACAATCTCGCGAGGAGCTGGCTTGCGGACCTGCACCTGCGTGAATGCGCGGACGAGCGGTCGCTGGAGGAGTGGCTGCCAGGCTGCGGGATCGGGCACGGCGCCCTCACCCTCGCTACCGCGGCTCAACACTACGCGCACATCTTCGAGCGCCGATTCTCCGGCGACAGAGAAGCCGGCTATGCCGCTCTCGAGGCCGCAATGGAGGGCAAGTCGCCCAGCCTGGGCTATTCGCTCCTGGCAGAAATCATCCAGCATACCAGGCACAAGGTCGTCGTCACGACCAACTTCGACAACCTGGTGGCCGATGCCCTCGCCATGCATGCACACCAGTCTCCCTTGGTCGTGGCCCATGAGTCACTCGCCGGCTTCGTACGCCCGCGACTCAGGCGGCCCTTGGTGGCCAAGATCCACCGGGACCTCTTTCTGAACCCCATCAATGACGTTGCAGGGGTGGCGACCATGCAGGAGGGATGGAGTATTGCGCTGAAGAAGTTGTTCCAGCACAGCACCCCGGTTCTGGTAGGCTACGGCGGCAACGATGGCAGCCTGATGGACATGCTGGTCGAGCTGAATGCAGGCGACATTGCCGGGCGCATGGTGTGGTGCTATCGCGACGGCGCGCGGCCGCCTTCCAAAGCGCGTGCCGTGCTTCACAAGCACAACGGCGTGCAGGTCAAGATCGCCGGCTTCGACGAGTTCATGCTGCAACTGGCAGCGACACTGGTGAAGGGCTTCGACGTTGCCGCCATCGCGGAACGCACCGCCAAGCTCGGACGCGAGCGCGCAAAGCTGTACCGCGAGCAGGCAACGAAGCTGCAAGAGATTCTTTCACGAGGTTCCCCTGCCGAGAGGAAGGCGGGCGACGTATTGACCGAGTCGGTGCGCTCGGGCAGCAGCTGGTGGGCGTGGGAGCTTAGGGCACAGGCCGCCGTTGGCGTCGAACAGCGCAATCAGATCTACATGGAAGGGCTTCAGCAGTTCCCGGAGAGCGCTGAGCTGACCGGCAACTACGCGAGTTTTTTGGCGGATCAGCGTCAGGACTACGACGGCGCCGAGGCGCTCTACAAGAAGGCGCTGGAACTCGACCCGAGTAACGCGCACAACACCGGCAACTACGCGATATTTCTGGTGGCTCAGCGTCAGGACTACGACGGCGCCGAGGCGCTTTACAAGAAAGCGCTGGAACTCGACCCGAGCCACGCGCACAACACCGGCAACTACGCGGGTTTTTTGGCGAATCAGCGCAAGGACTACGTCGGCGCCGAAGCGCTCTACAAGAAGGCGCTGGAACTCGACCCGAGCCACGCGAACAACACCGGCAACTACGCGAGTTTTTTGGCGAATCAGCGTCAGGACTACGACGGCGCCGAGGCGCTTTACAAGAAGGCGCTGGAACTCGACCCGAGCCACGCGAACAACACCGGCAACTACGCGAGTTTTTTGGCGAATCAGCGCAAGGACTACGACAGCGCCGAGGCGCTCTACAAGAAGGCGCTGGAACTCGAGCCAAGCCACGCGAACAACATCGTGAACTACGCCGCTGCATTGCTGACGCGCGGCGAGAACGCCGCTGAGGACGCTGTGGTGCGTCTGGTACGACGAGCGCTCGAACTGTCGCAGCCCGACGTTTCACAAGCGGTGGCAGAAGGCCTCCTGTACGGCGCATTGGCGCAGGAAATCGCACCCGGGGTGGAGGGCGGTGCAATGCTCGCGCGACTGAAAGGCGCACTCCTGACAGGCTATCCCCGCGACAGCTGGGACTTTTCGACGATGTTCGCGGCTGTCTTGCCGCGGGTTGCCGCGTCGCGCAGACAGCTCTTCGTGGCGTTGGGCGAGGCCGTTCTGAGCGTAGAGCGCGTGCAGGCGCTCGATGCACTGGTGGTCTGGAGCGCAGTGGAGGCGCGCGACCCGTTCGCACCGTGAAGCGTCGACTGCTTTTGTGCGGGGCCCCCGCGCGATCAAGAATCCGATCGAGCGGCCAGTGACAATCCATCCCAGGTCAGACGGAACGTGCCGCCTCGATCGACCGCACGACGTCACGCCACCCCTTCCGATCGGAGGCGGTGAGGGTGGCGGTGATCCGCATCAGACGTTCGGCAAGGAAAGACGTCGGCCGGCCGCTCCGCGCGTCGAATGGCGGTAAGCTCAAGCCGCTGAAGCACGGGCTCAGAGACCACGCCAGTCAGTGTACGCCTCACTCGCGGCCCTGTCATCGCGACGGCGGTTCCCGGAGCACTGGTTGCTGCGCTCGACCTCACGACCGGCGCGCACTGGATTGCGCTCAAGGCGACACTCGCCAGCTGGGGCATCACTCCAATGCTGGCCGGCCTCGTGGCGCCCGTCTCCGGCGTCGCCGCGCTCTTCGGGTTGCGGTACCTGCCACGCCTGGTACAGACGGGAGCAGAAGAGCAGAAGAGCAGAAGGGCCAACGGGCAGACGGGAGCAGTCGACACGGTAAGATGACCCCATGGAAAGATTGCCGGTTCCGCACGAGTCACGCCAGAGCCCGGTCTAACGCGCCAAGCGCGCGACCCACCCCGGCGCAATGCGCTGGCGCGAGACGTGCGACATGACGCCGATGCACGCGTGTGTGTACGTGTGTCCGCGTGTGCACGTCGCACGCGTCCCCGTGGAGATTCCCATGTCGCTCGGCACTCAGCTCATCTGGCTCTTCACGCTCCCCATTCCCGTCGCGTGCGTGGCGTGGACCGTGACGCACGAAGAGATCTTCCGGGAGCCGCGTGACTACTGCATCCGACGCAGCACCGACGATCCGCGGCTGCTCGTGCGCAAGCTGTTCTACCTTGGCACCTGCGAGTACTGCTTCAGTCACTACGTCGCACTCGTCGCCGTGCTTGGCACGGGTTACCGCCTGCTGCTCGACGACTGGCGTGGTGTCGTGATCGCGTGGTTGGCCGTGGTCTGGGTGGCGAACCAGTTCATGGGCATCCACGGCCGGTTGCGGCTTGGGATCAAGAGTTCACGGACCGAGATCAGGGTGCTGGAGGAACAGCTGGGCGAAAGCGATCCACACGCGACGTGATCGCTCCGACGCGCGGGCCGGAGCGTCACCGCGACGGGACGTCGGTCAGCCGCGCCAGCATCGACGACGTCCGGCAGGCGCCCGCCAACCTCGTCGCCGTCGCCCGAGACGACGGAGCCGTCGCCCGAGGCAACGGAACCGTGCATTCGCATCCAGCGCCGAGGCGTGCGAAAGCGAGCCGACGTCGGGCTTCTCGGCGGCGTGCTGGGTACGCTGAGATCAGTGTGGCGACGGTTCCTCGTCTCGCCCGAAAATGTGCGAACCTG